>WBZO01004107.1_pt1 | contig 16025 bp, 10 predicted proteins | sample 5204261 | NCBI WGS metagenome assembly WBZO01 (sample SAMN12412400, study PRJNA552823) | activated sludge metagenome | isolation source: activated sludge from anammox sidestream of wastewater treatment plant... | place: USA: North Carolina | collected 2017-09 | reverse complement strand
AAGTGTTGGTTCTTTATCGTTTTAGGATCATTTGATAATGATCATTGATTTCTAAAGCCTCTTATTGCTTTTACACTATTGCAGATATCCATAGTATTCAGCATCAGTGGCACAATCCCACCACACCGGCATACTCCAGATATTCGGATCAGCAGCATGTGGATTTAAGGCAAGTGTATTTATCGAGTTATAATTTATTTCATACACCGGAGGAAGCATCCAGCGACGCATCCAGTATCTGGGATCTGTTGGCGAGCTACCTGTTAACTGGGCTGTGCCTGTAAACAAAGGCCCGCGTTGATAACCCGGATAAACTACGCCAAAACTACCTACATCTCCAGCACTGAAATTGAATCTGCGCATGTCATTCCAGTTTTCGATGCTGGCTCCCATGGCAATGTATTTTTGGAGCATGATATCAGACATTGTCAATGTACCGGCATTCTGGCAAACAGCGGCACTTGTCATATATGCAGCGATGTCAGCAGGGTTCATTGGCGCCATATCAGGATTAGTTGCCGTGTAGCCTTCAGCTTGCCATTCCGTAAGTTTTGCCTGCATCTTATCCATGTTTGCCTGGATACCTGCCAGGTATGCTGAATAAGCATTTGCATTATCTCCTTTACGCATATAAACCTCCGCCTTAATAAAGCACATTTCATGGTATGTAAGGATATCCTGATCAGAAACAGGGCGGGATTGGAATGAACCAGTTGAACCCACGACGCCGGCATTATATGCAGCTATTGATTGGTACCAGTTCACATCTGTTGCAGGCTGGGGAATGCTGCCTGCAGTTGCCTGTGCTGTACTGCGTAAGTTGACATACACTGTATCACCTGCCAGTACATAATTTGTGCTGTTGATATAAATGGAACCTGCTCTGTAAGTAACAGTAACGTTATTCCCGTTTACAGTGTAAGGCCGCTCATCTGCAATCTGGCCTGCTATAAAATTAGCCAGATCTGTCGGATCATTAATAGTATATGTTTTAGTGATATCCGTGGGGGTGTAACTCTGTAATGCTATGGAATTAGGCCCTCCTTTTAATAACCTGGTTGCTGGTCCGTATGAATCAACACCCACTGAACGGAGCCACTTATAAGAGGTTACTCTGCCATTGCCATCAAGGCGTACATCTGTCATGGAAGCAGGCATAATCTTAGTCATACGGGGATCGGTAACACCGGCACCACGCAAATTCGTCAATAAATTGTAATAGTATTGGGCAATACGTTGATTGGATCCATAAGCTGCATAGTTAAAAATACCATTGGTTACTACCGGATCGCCTAATAAATAATCAGTTGTGGTACTGTTATTAAAGCCTGGTACTACCGTATTGTCTGCATTAGACTGCGGGCCCTGGGATAAGCAATAAAGAATTGAATCCGCATTATATAAATCTGCCTTTTTTGACAGCTTCAGCATATAGCGGGCTTTCAATCCCCAGCACAGTTTTAACCATTTGCTTACATCACCGTTATTCAAATAGTCGCCTGCTGAAAGTGCAGGAACTCCGGCTGGTTGTGTTTGGCTGAACAAACTGATGGCTTCATTTAACTTGGCCATACATCCATTATAGATAGTCTTACCGTCATCAGGCTTAGGGCTTGGGTTCCCGGTTGCTGCCTCTGTATAGGGCATTTCACCATATATATCCAGCATTTGCATAAAACCCAATGCATGGAATACATCAGCCGCAGCCATATAATGATAGGCGTTCTGTTTTTTAGCAGAATTATACAGATCGGTTACGTTGGAAGATACCGCAACAAACCAGGTTTGATAAGGAGTTGTTGAATTAGCGTTTGAGCATTGCCATGTTGTGCTGAATGAATTTTGAGCAGCTGCAATTGCATAATATACTCCCGCCTGGCAAGCAGTACGATAATTGGCAACCCCGGATGAATACATGTAAAAGTGTTCGATCCAGGGCAATCTGTTTTGGATCAATACGCTCGTATTATTCGGATTGTCGGGATCTGTATTAACATCCAGCCACTTTTTGCACGAAGCAGTACTTAATACAAGTACGCTGCCGATTATTATAAATTTTAAATTTTTCATGATTTGTAGTTTTCAATAATTAAAAAGTAATGTTTACGCCAAATGTGAAACTTGCTATAGCCGGCACCCCTAAATAATCAATTCCTGTAGAGCCGGAACCTCCTGTTCCACCTGCTGCACTTACTTCAGGGTCCATCCCCTTGTAGTTGGTCCAGGTAAATATATTAGTACCTACTGCTGTTGCTGAAATTCCTTTGATAACTTTTTGGCTCTTCAACATACTTGTGAAATCATAGGTTAATGACAGGGACCTAAGTTTCAGCCAATTTACCGAAGTAATAAAGTTCATGGAATTGGCTGCATAGTTAGACCAGTATCGTTGAATCATATCTGTACCCGCTACTGTAGTGCTGCCGATAGTGTAAGTCTGACCTGCATCATAAGTTTGATTAAAATCAGCACCCGTTATACTGTTGACTCCCGATACAGTTACCGATTGGCGGTTATTCAGCAATGTCCTTTTACTTAAACCATTTACAACAAGATAATACTCTGTACCATTAAACACATCCCCACCTTTACGAATGTCAAGAAGGAATGATAATGTTAACTTTTTATAGCGTAATGTATTGTTGATACCACCGAGGAAGTCCGGTTCACGGTTGCCCACTACAGGGTTGGTCGTATTTAGTTTATAAAATCCGGTTGTGGGATCTACCTGATAGCGTCCGTTGGCAATAGGCTTTCCATTTACATCAACTTCACGTAAATAGGGCTGGCCTGTCATTCCAAGGAAGTAGCCGCCATTAGGTATAGATGCTGCTTTTACTGTGCCGAATTGTGCATCCGTCGGATAAAAATAAGCTACACCCGGAAGGAAACTACCTAACCTGCCTTTGTTATAAGAATAGTTCAATACGATATCCCAGGAGAAATCTTTACGGACTATCGGCTTACCGGTAACGGCTATTTCCATACCCTTGTTAATTACCGAGCCGGTGTTGAGAGAACTGAAAATAAATCCGCCGGACTGTGCTAAACGCGGCTGGGCAATCTGATTTTTGGTTTGACTATGATAGTATGTATAGTCCAGGCCGATACGCCCGTTGTAAAATCTGAACTCTCCTCCAATTTCCCATGAATCCTGAATCTCAGGTTTTATAATCGGGTTGCCTGCTGCCCACTGATTACCCACCAGCACATATGATCCGATATTATAAGGAGGATTTACATAAGTGTTCGTTGCGTAGGCATTGGCATCTTTACCAACCTGTGCCCAGCTTCCCCTGACCTTTCCGAATGAAAGAATATTACTTTTCGGTAGCAATTCCGTGAATACCAGAGAACCACTCACTGAAGGATAGAAATATGATCTGTTCTCCAAAGGCAATGTGGAAGACCAGTCATTGCGCCCGGTTACGGTCAGGTAAGCAATATTTTTATAAGATACTCCCGCTTCTCCATAGGCGCCTACCAGACGTCTTTGTGTTGTACCGTCAGTGAAGAATTTATTTGTTAATGCAATATTATTAAAGCTTATTGTTCCGGCAGTAATAAAATTATAACCCCAGTGGTTTTGACTTGTTATTTTGGTATTTTCAGATGTAGTTCCCAGCATTAGATGAGTCTCAAAATCACCGAAGGTTTTATGCATGTTGCTCATCACTGTTGTAGTGATATATGTATAATTAAAAATGTCTTTACTCAGTCGTCCGTTTTGATACAATGGACTTACTGCAGACCCCGGGGCGATATAAGTGTAATCGTTGGTTGAGTACTGGTCATAGCCCAAGCGAGTAATGACATCCCACCAGTTAGTTATTTTAAAATTAGCATTTACACCTCCGGTAAAACGGTTGGTTTGTGATGTCAGTTTATCCTTGTTGATGATCCAGTAAGGATTGTCTCTGTCTCCTTCCAAAGCCAGAGTCCCAGCGTACGGCCGGAATTGTGTTCCGTCTTCATTGACATACTTCTTTATATCAAAAGTCTGGGGCCAACTGTATAACGACTGCATGCTGCCGAATCCATTGTATCCGCCACCCGACCATAGTCCTGCTGTAGTCAATGTCCTGTTCGTCTTGGCCACGGAATAAGCAACATTAGCATTCAAGGTCAGACGGCCGTATTTCTGTTCGCCATTGAAACGGAAAGTTGTTTTATCATAGCTTGTTCCGGGCACTATACCTGATTGATCAAAGTTGGATCCTGATAGATAAAATGAACCATTCTTTGAACCACCTGAAACGTTTATGTTATTATCATATATAACTCCGTTTTGAAAGAATCCGCCGATATTATTATAAACCTTATCTGCAGAAGTAAGCTCTTTCCCCCACGAAACATATGAATTTTGATCACTGAATACTCCATTGGCAGCATAAGAACCAGTCCCATATTGTGTTTGTACTTCCGGCAATTTGTTAGCCCAGGAAGAACTTATTTTGCTGTTGACATTGACAATTACTCTTCCTTCTGTTCCTTTCTTTGTTGTGATGACCACAACACCGTCAGCTGCTCTTGATCCGTACAAAGCTGCGGCAGCAGCGCCTTTCAGCACTGATAAGCTTTCAACGTCTTCGGGATTGATATCCATGATACGGTTTGAAAAACTTGTATTGCTGCGTGACATGCCATCTGTTCCGGTGTTACCGGTTACAGTTGTTGAGTTATCATAAATGATTCCGTCAATGACAAATAAAGGCTGGTTTTGCCGGCTCTCAGAAGTGGAGTTACCTCCACGAATAGTTATGGAGGCTCCGGCTCCGGCAGATCCGCTGAACTGAGTAATGTTTACACCGGGAACTTTTGCGGCCAGCGAATTGATCACATTGGTGTTTTTATTTTTCATCAGTTCCGAAGCGTTTAGTTCCGTAACTGAATAGCCAAGAGCTTTCCGTTCTTTTTTAATGCCCATTGCGGTTACAACAACTTCTCCTATTGTTGTACCTGAAAGTTTAAGGCTTACTGAAACATTATTACCGGTGCCTACTCTAACTTCAGTTGATTCATAACCAACGTAAGAGAATTCCAGTGTCTCGGCGCTGGTGGCGCTTATACTGTAATTTCCGTTTGCATCAGTCTGAGTAGCACGGTTGGTGCCTTTTACCTTTACGGTTACTCCCTGAAGGGGAGCATTACTTTCTTCTGCTGTTACGGTGCCGCTGATTGTCCGTTGCTGTGCATGCAACGAAGGCGAAATACAAAGCAGCATCAATAAGAGAGCAAAAGCTAGTTGTGGGATTTTTCTCATAATAGCTGTTTTTATAGTTAATAAGTAATTTACTTAATTACAATACCTCGATGCCCGCATCTACATAAGGTTTTAGCTTAGGGTCGGTAGGTTCCAGTTCAGTGATCAGGGTGTGTATCTTTTTCAACTCACAGATCTGTATGGGTTGAACTGTATCCAGTTTTTCAGATATCGTCAGGCACACGACTTTCTTAGAAGACTCTATCATAGCCCTTTTTAGCTGCACGATATCCCAATCATTTTCTGTGATGCCATGCTTTAAATTGATAGCATAGGTTCCCAAAAAGCACAGATCTGCCTGCATCTGCCTGATCTTTGCTATAGCTTCAATACCCACTGTGATCTTTGAATTTTTTGAGATCTTGTCTCCGACCAGGATCACCTCAATATTAGGGTGATGCATATATTCAAGGATTGCGGGAATGCTGCCTGAGATAAAAGTTGCTTTTAATTGGGGCGGAAGAGACCTGGCCATTTCAAGGATTGTAGTTCCTCCGCTTGTCAATACAAACATCCCGTTTTTGATCAGGCTGACTGCTTTTTGAGCAATTACACTTTTTTTATTCTGAGAGTAAACACCGTTGGAAGGAAAGTGAACTTCATTAAAAGATTGAGATAGTGCGCCACCATGGACTTTGATTATTTTCCCCGCATCCGCAAGCTCATGCAAATCACGACGAATAGTATCTTCTGATACTTTCATTTCATCACTGAGTGTAGATGATAAGACCTTGTTGTGAAGATTTACTTTATGTAAAATATATGCCTGGCGTTCCTTCTTAAGCATTAATCAGTTTTGATAAGTTGAAGTTAGTATAAAATCTCGCAAAATATCGCAAAAACCTGAACAAAATCGCAGAACAATTGAGAAATTATTATGTTTCACCTGCATTTCATTTCGCCCATGAGAACGAAATCGCTATTGCATTTTGGCGGAAAAATCGAATTTACCTTACATTTTTTAAGGCAATAAATTAGGTATTTAGTCCGTAACTGCTTAAATATCAGATAATTAAAAAAACTACTCTATCGGTAGCCCTTTTAAATTCAGATCCCTGATTCTATGCCGGATCTTTTTCATGAAAGAAATGCCCGGATCAGTTTTTTGGGTGAGATAGTTCGGATCTGTTTCTTTCCAAAGAGGGGAATTTCTGAAAAGAGGATATTCATAATGACCGATCACATATTCAATGGGATACTTTTTCTTCAGATACCGTATCAATTGTTCATTCGCATTTAATTGTGCTTTGGTCAAAGGGGCATTTTCACTTCCAACATTTTCAACTCCTATGGCACAATAATTAAGTCCGATCACATGCCTAGCAAAAATTGTATCCGGCAAAAGTTGAAAGATCGTTCCATCCCTGTCGATTAAAAATTGGGATGATACATTCAGATCGCCTGCACCTTTTAATTCACCTCTTGCATTAGGAAGTGTGGACCGGTTGAAAGCATCAAATGTTCCCTGCAGGGTAGGGATGGCGGTCCAATGCAGTACGATCATCACCGGTTTTATTACCGGTGTCTCCTGGCGGATATGATATCTCTCACTCAGGTATTGAAGGGAGAGGGCCACTCTTTGCGAATCAAAGATGATCGGTTTGTCAAAAGTTCTGAAAGTGGGCTTTGAAGTTTGACACGATGAGATAAAAAAGATCAGGGCAACTACATTTATTTTCATCAGAGAAAGAATGTACTTCATATCGGTTGGTTTATAAAACGAAAGCCCTGTAAGCAGGGCTTTCGGAGTTGTTTGATATGTTAAAACTAAGGATCAGGGTTTGTCCCACCAAACAGGTGTCAGCAATCTTACACTGGGGCTGTTACCTCCTGCAGCGTTTACGGCATCCGGATTTCTTGCTTCTTCGTTATTCTCATAACACATAGCCCTGATCCATTGAGTTGATCCGGTAAACAAAGGATTCAGGTCTTTTGGGCGTACAAAGGAAGGCCCATAAATATCCTGGCTGTAATCCATTCTGCGCAGGTCGGTCCATGTTTCGGGATTCAGGCAAAGTGCAATGTATTTCTGCCTCATTATATGGCTGAGACCCTGTGTGAGATCATTGAAGTGAGCGGTAAGTCCATCAGCTTCCTGTGCCACCCAATAGTTCGCTATGTCAGTAGCGTTAACTCCAAGCTTTCTCATATTTGCATTCACCGCTTCCTTATAAGAATTAAGAGCACCGCTGGCATCGCCTGATCTGAGCTTTGCTTCTGCTTCTATGAATTTCACTTCAGAATAAGTAATGAAGGGAGTAGGAGAAGTTTGATTGGTATAAAAACCGCTTCTGCTGAAATATCCATAATCACTTCTGTGTGTTTTTGTGGGATCTCCCGGTGACCCGTCCGGCAACAGGCCTTGGCCTCCTGACAGACGTCCGCCCATCGCAAGGCCGCGGTAAGCACCGTCAGATTTTGCAGGTTCCATGATCTTGCTGATTCGGGGATCAGTGTATAAGGTATTGGTCACGGGAAATGAAGTAAGCATGTTCACGAAGAACTGGCTCCAAGTAAGATACCTAGGTGAATACAACGGATCATCATGAATGTCCAGGTCACCATAGTAAGAGAAGCCGCCCCAACTGTACCATGGATTTTCATCGGTTTCCATTCCACCGGCCAGGTGTGCAAACTCTGCATCCATTCCGTCACCGTTGAATGCTTTGGAACAGGCATTAAGAATGTCTTGTGCATTATACAGACTGCCTTTTTTAGAAAGGTGGTTGTAATACCTTGCTTTCAATGCCCAGGCAAATCTTATCCAGTTATCAATGTTTCCATGAAACATAATGTCACCGTTGGCAGCATTCAGCTTATTGGACGACCCTGCTTTTTCGAAATTCTGGATAGCATCGTCTAAAAGGGAATCTATCTTGGTGTACACAGATTGCTGGTCATTGAACTTAGGAATAAGATTGATGGCCGCTGTTCCATTATAGTAATCATCCAATACAATACTTCCGTATTGATCAGAAAGAATTCCGAAATTATAGGCCATCAGCACTTCTCCTGCCCCAATAAATTCCGGTTTGCTTTCACTTTTACCCAGTCTGACAAGATCAACACAGTTGGGAAGCGCCCATGTATAAGCGTTTTGCCAGAAAAAGTATGCGGAGGTCATCCGCCATGTCTCCGCTGCTCCCTGAAATTCTGCACAACCATATTGGCAGATGGCTACTACTTCTCTCGATCCGCGAAACATAGCCGCACCATTTGAAAGCGTTATGGCGCCTACCAGCCTTTTTTCAGGCGCCACATCGGTTGGGTTATTGGGGTCTTCATTTACGTCCAGATATTTTTTACAGGAAATATCCAGAAAGAATAGTGACAGTAAAGTCAGAACTATTATTAATTTATTTTTCATAAAGAAAATCTTGTTTGGTTATTAAAAAGTAAGTTTCACTCCGAAATCAAATCCTTTTGTTGCGGGAACTCCGAGGTTGTCAAATCCGAATGACCCTGCACCTCCTATACCGGCGCCGCTTCCCGAAACTTCAGGATCCACACCCGAATATTTCGTTAGTAAGATCAGGTTCCTTCCTGTCAGTGTCAATGCCAGGTTTTTGATCTTTCCCAGTTTGGAAGAAGGGAATGAATAAGATAAAGAAATATATCTTAGTCTGGTCCATCCGCCGTCTTCCACAAAATTGGAAGACTCACCTGTGTAATAGTTCTGATAAAAATTCTGATCCAAAGGAATTGAAATGGTATTCTTCTGGCCCGTTGACTGTATGATCCCATCCAGCACGATCGTGGACCTGTCCAGAGTTTTTGTACTTAAACCTGAGTAAACCAGAGAATTCTCGGTTGCATTATATACCAAGCCGCCTTTGCGTACATCCACCATAAAGTCTAAAGAAAAATTCTTCAGGCTAAATGAGTTGGTGATCCCCATAGTGAATTCCGGGTTTCTGTCTCCGACGTAAGTATAGTCTGTGATCTGAGGATACCCGCCATTGGTTAAAAGGAGTGTCCCGTTGTCGTCTCTTTTCCACGTCTTACCGTTTATGCCAAATAGGGTTTCACCAAGGAATGCGGCAGCTTCTGCTCCATTATTATCTGTCCATGTATCCGACAGTTCAACTTTAGTAAGAAGACCCGGCAGATCCTTTACAATGGACGTGTTGGCGGCAAAGTTTACATTGAGATTCCACCTGAAATTCTTCTGAATAATTGGCTGCGTGGTCACCACCAGTTCAACTCCCTGATTCTTTATGGAACCTCCATTCAGATAAGTGAACCATGCACCGGATGATGGCGGTACCCTTGTATTGAGAATCTGATTTGTTGATTGGCTCCTGAAATAAGTGACGTCAAGGCCATAACGGTTATCAATGAACCTGAGATCGGCGCCCACTTCAAATGACCGGGTAAATTCAGGTTTCAAAGCAGGATCGCCGAATTGATAAACATTGGTGATGAAGCCTCTCGGATTGATGGTAAAATTATTGGTGATCGTTTCCATGGCAGTCGTCAGCATGTGTGGCGGAGCATCCTTGCCCACTTCTGAATAAGCTGCCCTGATTTTTCCGTAAGAGAAAATATGATTATCCGATTTCCATCCCATATTCGTCAGGATGTCTGTAAAGATCGCAGAAGCACTGATGGCCGGATAAAAGAAAGAATTGTTGGCTACGGGAAGAGTGGAAGACCAGTCATTTCTTCCGCGAAGGTTAAGATAAACGATATCTTTCCAGTTTAATGTCAGGTCCCCGAAGCCTGCTACAATTCTTCTTCTGTTCAGGTATTCAGAAACTGAGCGGTCATTACCCACCGTATTGTTAATGCTCGGGAATGAAGGATCCACAAATCTGGAAGCGCTGGATGTGGTTCCGTTATATTTTGATGTTTCCAGATTATGGCCCAAAGAGAAACTCATGTGAAGATCTTTCCCGATATCTCTTTTATAGGTTGCGATCAATGTGGAAGTGGTGATCTGATTATTACTGAGTGTTTGATATACGGAGCCGCCAAAAGTTCCGGTAGGCATCAGAATAGCTTTGAAGTTGTCATTGTAATAATCAGTACCCAAACGGTAACTGATATTTAAAAACTCAAAAGGATCGTAGCTGATATTACCCATCATGATCGCTCTTTGAATTTCATCATTGATCGGTTTGTTCATGATGCTCCAGTAAGGATTATCAGGGCCTGTGGGGGTAATTCTTCTTTGAGTACCATCAGGGTTCAGATAATTTTTCATGTCGTCATTTCTTGGCCAGTAGTAAACACCCATTACACCGTTCATACTTCCCTGTGGCACATATTCTCTTTGCGTGTGAATATAACTTGCCGAAGTGCCTATGGTCAGTTTGTCTCCTGCCTTGGTATCTGCATTTACTCTGAAAGATTCTCTCTTGAATTCTGAATTTTTGGTAATAGATCCCTGGTCAAAGAAAGAACCGGAAGCATAGTAGTTCGTTCTTTCACTGCTGCCGCTTACGGAAAGATCATGAGTTTGTGCAAAAGAGGTCTGAAAGAAATCTTTAAGGTTGTCGTAAACAGTCTGGCCTGTTCCAAACTGGGGTCCCCAGGATCTGAAAGTGGAATTATCAGCTACACCGTTCAATCCCTGCATGTATTTGGATTGAAGCACCGGCAATTTGTTTACCATATCAGCAGATGCTGTTCCTTTATAAGTGATCCTGGCTGATCCGCCCGAACCTTTTTTTGTTGTAATTACGATAGCTCCTGATGCTGCTCTTATTCCGTAAAGAGCTGCTGCTGCAGGCCCTTTAAGCACGGTTATAGATGCTATGTCATCAGGATTAATATCAATCGCCCTGTTAGTGGCCGGGCCATAAGAAGCAACCAATCCCCCCTGTCCAACGGGAGTGGAATTGTCAATAGGAATACCATCCACAACAAATAATGGCTGATTGTTTCCGCTTAGAGAATTTCCACCTCTGATCATAATGCTTGCAGAGGCGCCGGGTGATCCGCTTGAGTTAGTGATTTGTACACCGGCAACTTTTCCCTGCAAAGCATTTACGAGATTCTCCTGCTTGGCTTCTACAACCTCAGTAGCATTTACGTTTTGTGTAGAAAAGCCCAGGCTTCTTACATTTTTTCTGACTCCGAATGCGGTAACCGCCACTTCCGATAATGATTTAGCCTCAATATTCAGTGTGACATTGATAATATCAGAACCTTCAACGGTTTTTTCTAAAGTTGCAGCTCCGACATAGCTGTAAACCAGTACCTGTCCCTGGGCGGCATTAATAGTATAGGTACCGTCTTCTCTCGTTGAAATCCCGGTACTACTTCCCTTAACCTTTACCGAAACTCCGGAAAGAGGGGTGCCATCAGTGGACGATACTATTCCCGTAATCTTTCTTTGTTGAGCAATACCCTGGAGCATCAAAAGAAATACACCAAGGAAAAGAATAGTTAGTTTCTTTTTCATTTGAAAGCAGTTTTGAGTTGTTTAAAAGATGTTCTTTTTATAATTTATTTTCGTCAGGACTAAAAAAATTGTATTGATCATAGGCTGAAGCCATTCCAAAAAAGAAAAGCTTCTGCATCGTCTTCATGTTCCATTGCTAACACTTTATGTAACAGAAGGCCGGAACGGGCAGATACAACGGGTCTCTTGTTTTTTCTCATAGCAGTTGTTTTTATAGTTATTGAACAGTTTCCTGTCATTATTACAACACTTCGATACCTGCATCTACATAGGGCTTCAGCTTAGGGTCGGCAGGGTCCAATTCTGTTATCAGGGTGTGGATCTTGTTGAGCTCGCAGATTTGAATTGGCTGAACCGTATTCATCTTTTCAGCGATAGCGAGGCAGACTACTTTTTTACACGATTCTATCATGGCTCTTTTTAACTGTACTACATCCCAATCGCTTTCTGTTACTCCATGCTTAAGGTCAATCGCATTGGTCCCCAGGAAACATATATCTGCCTGCATTTGCCTGATCTTCGCCATTGCTTCAAGGCCTACAGTGATTTTTGAATTTTTAGAAACTTTGTCGCCGATCAGAATCACCTCGATATTCGGATGTTGCAGGTATTCCAGGATGGCCGGGACACTGCCTGAAATAAAAGTTGCATTCAGATAAGGAGGGAGAGACCTTGCCATTTCCAGAATGGTGGTACCGCCACTTGTTAACACGAACATTCCGTTTTTCACAAGGCTGACAGCTTTCTGCGCAATAACACTTTTTTTGCTTTGGGAGTAAACTTCCTCAGTTGGGATATGAACTTCATTAAATGAGTGAGAAAGTGCACCTCCATGAACTTTAATCAGTTTTCCTTCATCTGCCAGTTCATATAGGTCTCTGCGGATAGTATCTTCCGATACTTTCATCTCGATACTGAGCAAAGAAGACTGTACTTTATTATGAAGATTAACCTGGTGTAGGATATGTGCTTGTCGTTCTTTTTTGAGCATTGGTCAGTTTTGATATGTCGAATATAAGTATAATTCATGCACAAAAGAGCAATATCCAAAATAAATATGCAGAAATATGCAAAAAAATAAAAAAAACCTGCATTTTGCAGGCTTTCCCCTTATTTAAAAATCAGTATTACTTGCTTTTTAGAAAGTGAACCTTGCTGTAAATCCGATAGCCGAGGGCTCAAAGTTGATATCACTTACAATATTTAATTCAGGTTTCCAGTCCAGTGACAAATTCAAAGGCAGGTTGGCAAACTTATAATCCAGGCCAATAACACCCTGGGCGCCGAAGTTGGCATTTGTTTCATTTTTTTGCTTGTTCGGGTCATAGGTTTTCATGAAAGCAAGATAACCGCCACCTCCATAGTACCAGCGGATATCGCTGCCGGAAATAGGTTTATGTATTTCTAATAATGCTCCCAGTGCCAAAGGATCGCCAAATGAGAAGAGGCCTTCAACAGCAGTTGCATCATTAAGAAAATGTTTTATTGAAATCGAATTATTTACCATGGCGCCGCTGCTGCTTAACCTTACTCCCAGTCCGGTCCGGTAGCTTTGCGCATTAGTCTGATTTGCTGTGCCTGCTATTGCGATCAGCAAAAGAGCAGAGAAGATTTTTTTCATAACTGTTTTTGTTTTTAAAGAATGGCTTCGATATAGTTTTAGAGCTATGGTAGAAGATCCCGGAGGCCTTTTGTTCTTTTAGGATGGTCTCCGATGCCTTACCGATGAGAGTTTAACGAAAATGGTGCCATCAAATTTTAAACAAAATGTAAAAGCTTTTGGAATACCCTACTCCTTATTAGATACATCTGCAGTATTTTTATCAAAATCTTAAAGATGGAATGGTTCATTGTTCTGGTTTTTATCGTCGGTTATGTGGCAATAGCATTTGAGAAAAACATCCATGTCAATAAATCTGCTTCCGCTTTGATCACCGGTGTTGCCTGCTGGACCCTTTACATGTTTGCCAATGAAGATAAAGGCATGGTCACTTCCCAGCTTACAGAACATCTTGGCGACCTTTCACAGATTCTTTTCTTTCTTATGGGAGCCATGACCATTGTGGAGCTTATAGATATTCATGACGGGTTTGAAATCATTACCCAAAGAATCAAGACAAAAAGCAAAGGCAGGCTTCTTTGGATAATCGGGCTGTTCAGTTTTTTTCTATCGGCCATACTGGACAATCTTACCACAACTATTGTAATGGTCTCTTTAATTCGAAAACTCACGTCTGATAAAAAAGATCGCTGGATGCTCGCCGGACTGGTCATCATTGCCGCTAATGCAGGAGGGGTGTGGTCTCCCATTGGTGATGTGACCACTACCATGCTCTGGATCGGCGGGCAGATCACGGCGTGGAACATCATTATAAAACTTTTCTTACCGGCTTTAGTTTGTTTGCTGGTGCCGATCTTTTTGATGAGAATAGTATTTAAAGGAGAAACAGAAAGGCCTGCCAGTTCTATGGAAGACAGGCCAAAAGGTGCCACTTCGGAAAGGGAGAGAATGATTATTCTGGTGACCGGCATTTTATTACTCCTGATGGTTCCGGTTTTTAAATCTTTGACTCATCTGCCGCCGTTCATGGGAATGATGATTGGCCTGGGGCTGATGTGGATCGTTGCCGAAAGCCTGCATAATGGGAAAGAGGAGGAAGATTCGGAAAGATATTCAGTAGCCTATGCTCTGATGCGGATAGACACATCCAGCATTCTTTTTTTTCTCGGCATTTTACTGGCAGTATCAGCGTTGCAATCAACAGGGCATTTGAAGCTGGCAGCAGAATGGATGGATACTAATTTGAAAGATCAAAGTATCATTGCAGGAAGCATAGGTCTTCTTTCTTCCATTGTTGACAATGTACCATTGGTGGCGGCTACGCAGGGAATGTATGATCTGAGCACTTATCCTGCGGATCATTATTTCTGGGAATTTCTTGCTTATTGTACCGGCACCGGCGGAAGCGCTCTGATCATTGGCTCTGCAGCAGGCGTAGCTGCAATGGGTCTTGAAAAAATAAATTTTATCTGGTATCTGAAAAGAATAAGTTGGCTGGCTTTAGCCGGATTTTTTTCGGGAGCTGTTGTTTATATGCTACAATCAAAGATAGTGAGTTGAAATTCTTTTTGCCAAAAAATCAATCAAATCAGTTAAGTACGGCCTGAAAAAATAAAAAAATGGCAGGTCTATCATTGTCCGCCATTTAAAACAAGATTATATTTTTCTTTTTCAGGGAGGCCCTGAGTAGTTTCTTTCCGGGTAGGGAAATAACCTGAATTTACCTTTAAAATATTTATCGTATTACGCTTGCTATCTGTTGTATGATCTCCAGCAAAGAAGATGGATAGACACCAAACCATAAAAGAAGAAGGAACAGCAGGGTCAATACTAATCCATGCGGGAAGATTTTTCCGATGACCGGTTCAGAAGATGCCTCATTCTCATTTTTCCCTGCAAACATCACAGCCACCACTCTCAGGTAATAAAATAACCCGATGCCGCTGGAGACCACCAATATTATCACCAGGAGCCATATCCCTACTTCCGTTCCCGCAGTAAGAAGGTACAGTTTACCCAAAAATCCTGCTGTTAACGGTATTCCCGCCAACGATAACATCACTGTGGTAAAGATGGCTGCCAGCCAGGGTTTTTTCCAGAACAGGCCCCGGTAATCATCAATATACAGGGCTTCTCCTTTTTTATTGGTCATATAGATGACAGTGCCAAAGGCAGCGAGCATGCCGGTGAAATAAACGACCAGGTAAAACGTAGCGGCCTGCATTCCCCTGTCTGTTATGGCAAGGAAAGCCACCATCAAATATCCCAGGTGGCCGATAGAAGAATAAGCAAGCAATCGTTTAATGTTCTGTTGCCGCAGCGCCAGCCAGTTTCCGAACAGCATGGAAGCAACAGCGATTATAGTAAAGACGGTCCAGACGTTTTTGTTTTCCAATCCGCCCGTACTGTAAAATAATCTCAGCAGAAATGCAAATACGGCTCCTTTGGATACAGTGGCCACAAAGGCTGAAACCGGCGCTGATGCTCCTGCATAGATATCGGGTGTCCACAAATGAAACGGCACCAGTGCCATCTTGAATCCAATTCCCACTATCACCATGGCAAGCCCTGCTATAAAAACTCCCGAAAATTCTCCTGAAGAAGACAGTCCTGCTGCAATACCACTCAGGTCAAGATGACCGGTCTGCATATAGATAAGTGCAATTCCAAAAAGAAGGAAGGAAGAGGAAACGGCAGCCAGCACCAGGTATTTGATTCCCGATTCTATTCCGGCAGGTTCTTCTTTCAGATACCCGATAAGAGCATAAAGCGAAACACTCAGCACTTCCAGC
>WBZO01004106.1_pt1 | contig 16028 bp, 10 predicted proteins | sample 5204261 | NCBI WGS metagenome assembly WBZO01 (sample SAMN12412400, study PRJNA552823) | activated sludge metagenome | isolation source: activated sludge from anammox sidestream of wastewater treatment plant... | place: USA: North Carolina | collected 2017-09 | reverse complement strand
GCGAACGGCTCGCGCGTGAAATTCACGACACGCTCGCGCAGATTCTCGGTTTCGTACATATCAAAACGGGCGTCGTCCAAGAATGGCTCACGCAAGGCAATTTGGCGCAAGCGCAAACCGAGTTGGAACAATTGTCGCGCTTGTCGCAAGAATTGTATCAGGACACGCGCGAATTGGTTTTAGGACTGCACGGCGAGACGGACCTGACCCACGACCTCGCGGACATGATTCAAACGTATCTGGAACGCTTTAGTCAATTTTGCAATTTGCCGACCACGTTCGAGCGCGGCGATTTGGACGTCACCTTTCCGCCCGCCGTCGAAGTGCAATTGCTCCGCGTCGTCCAAGAAGCGTTGAGCAACGTCCGCAAACATGCGCGCGCCAAACACGCGTGGGTTTCGCTGCGGCGCGCGCAAGACCAAGCGCTTTTGGAAATTCGCGATGACGGCCAAGGGTTTGACCCCGCGCATCCGACGCGCGGCTTTGGGCCGCGTTTCGGTTTACAGTCCATGCGCGAACGGGTGGAATCTATTCACGGCGTCTTTACCGTTCATTCCGCGCCGGGCCAAGGCACGCGCATCCAAGTGACAGTACCCATTATTTATCGAGGACAAGACGTATGAGTGTGCGAGTTGTGTTGGCAGACGATCATCCCTTATTCCGCGACGGCATCGCGTCGCTCTTGCGCGCGCGCGGTTTTGAAATTGTCGGCGAAGCGAACAACGGCCGCGAGGCGCTCGAATTGATTCGCCGCACGCATCCCGATTTGGTCTTGATGGACATTCACATGCCCGAGCTCGACGGCTTGGCGACGACGCGCATCCTGACAAGCGAAATGCCAGAAGTTCGCGTCGTCATCTTGACGGTTTCGGACGACGACAATGACGTATTCGAAGCCATCAAAAGCGGCGCGCAAGGATACCTGTTGAAAAATTCCGACACGCGCGCCTTTTTTGATTTAATCGAAGGCGCGGCGCGCGGCGAAACGCCCTTGTCGGGACGGCTCGCCTCGCGCATCTTGCGCGAATTTGCCAAGCACATGAATCGCGAAACGGTCGAAATGTCGAACGAAGACGCGTTGAGCGAACGCGAAAAAGAAGTGTTGACGTTGGCAGCCGAAGGACTGACCAACCGCGAAATTGCCGCGCGCGTCAATCTGAGCGAAAACACTATCAAGTATCATTTCAAAAATATCCTCGAAAAATTGCATCTCCGCAATCGCGCCCAAGCCGTTGTGTTTGCAGTCCAAAGCGGCTTGCTCAAGCCCAAAGATTAAACGCCGCGCGACGAACGCGCGCCAAGAAAAAATTAGGCGGAGCGCAAATTTGCGCTCCGCCTTTTTGTCAAGATAGCGTTCCCGCTTTACGCCACCGTAATGCTCTGGTCCAAATACACGTCCTGAATCGTATTCAAAAGTTTCACGCCGTCCGCCATCGGGCGCTGGAACGCTTTGCGTCCCGAAATCAAACCGCTGCCGCCCGCGCGTTTGTTAATCACCGCCGTCGCCGCCGCCTCGGCAAAATCATTTTCGCCCGACGCGCCGCCGCTGTTGATGAGACCGACGCGGCCCGCAAAACAATTGACGACTTGATAGCGGCACAAATCAATCGGATGGTCGCTCGTCAATTCCGAATAGATGCGTTTGTCGAACTTGCCAAACGAAACGCCGCCGCTATTCATGGCGAGATAGCCGCCATTGTTCTCGGCAAGTTTTTGTTTGATGATATCCGCTTCGAGCGTGACGCCAAGATGATTCGCTTGTCCGGTCAAATCGGCAGACACATGATAATCCTTGTCTTTTTTGAATGCCGAATTTCGCAGATAGCACCACAAGACGGTTGCCATGCCCAATTCGTGCGCGTGCGCGAACGCTTCGGCGATTTCAATAATTTCGCGGTGCGAATCGTCCGAACCGAAATAAATCGTCGCGCCCACCGCCGCCGCGCCCATGTCATACGCCTGCTCGACCGTGCCAAATAAAATCTGTTCAAAACTGTTGGGATAGGTGAGCAATTCGTTGTGATTGATTTTCACAATGAACGGAATCTTGTGCGCGTACCGGCGCGCCATCAGACCCAACACGCCGAACGTGGACGCGACCGCGTTGCAGCCGCCCTCGATGGCGAGTTGAATAATTTTTTCGGGGTCAAAGTAATCGGGATTCTTGGCAAAACTCGCGCCGCCCGAATGTTCGATGCCTTGGTCCACCGGCAAAATCGAAAGATAGCCCGTGCCGCCAAGCCGACCGTTGCGATACAGTCGCGTCAGATTTCCCAAGACGCGATTATTGCGGTCGGACGACGTAAAGATGCGTTCTACAAAATCGGGTCCCGGCAGATGCAAACGTTCTTTGGAAATTTTGGGCGTATTGAAACCGAGTAACGTTTCGGCTTGCGCGCCCAACAGAGATTGAATATCGGCTGCCATTTTATCGCTCCTTGTCCGACCAGCGCGCGTCGGACCTTGTATTTTTTTCATCGCGGGTCAGTGTAATACACACATTATACAACATCGGTCTAAAAACGATGTTGATTATAGTATAATTTTCGTATGCAGTGCCGCGCGCTCGATGAGCAAAAATTGCGTTGTCAAAATGACGCCGCCGCGTCCGATTATTGTCCCGCGCATCGCGCCGCGATGGAACAACGCATCGGTAAAGCCGCGAACCTTCCCGCGCCGCGTTGGCGCGTTCTCTGGAATAAATTCGCGGCGTCGTCCCATGGCGTACCCGACGGCGGAAAATACGACGTGCCAAAATGGTTAAGCGGGCTGTCCACGCCCCAAGTCATCGAACATTTGCAAACGCATCCCGATTCGATGGCGCGTTGGATGGCGGCGTTTGTATTACGCAAACGCCGCGCCGCCGACGCGTTCGAAGCGTTATGGCGCGCGCGGCAACAGGATCCGATTCGCTTTGTACGGCAACAAGCCGCCGTCGCGTTGGGCAAACTCGATACGCCCGCCGTCTATGCGCCGCTCGTCGAAGGTTTGCATCACGACCGCGACCCCGGCGTGCGCGAAGCGTGCGCGATTGCATTAGGGAATCTCGGCAATCCGGCGGCGGTGGACGAACTCGTTCACGCATTGACGCGCGAAGAAAATGTTTTTGTACGTTGGGATTGCATCGTCGCGTTGGGCCAATTGGGCGACGCGCGCGTCGAACCATTATTGACGCAGCTGCAAACGCAAGAAAGCGCGCAAGTGGTACGCGATGCCTGCCGCGACGCGCGCGCCGAAATTCAGCGGCGTCGCGCCGTCTCTTCAAATGTCTGAATCGCATCCGCCGCGCGCGCTAACGCATCTTGCAATTCCGCCGCGCGCAATTCCAGCGTTTCGCCGCGCTGCGCATAATGCACGCGCACCGAGACGGCTTGATTCAAAACTTGCGCCGCCGCATATTGATACAAGCCCAACTGCACGGCATAATTTTCTAGCGCGTGCGCGCGCAGCGCGCGCCCCCGCACATCATCCGTTTTAAAATCGGCAATAAACCATTCGCCCTCCGCCGTTTGCGCCAACGCATCCATACTGCCGTGAACGGTGCGCCCCTGCCATTCGCACACAAACGGAACTTCGTGCCGCCGCACGCGCGCCGTATCCATTGCGCGAAATAATTCGCTCTTGGTAAAACGCGTCAACAGTTTGCGCGTCGCTAAAACGCCGGCTTGGATCAATTTTTCGTCCGCGAGACCCAAGCCGCGCGCATATTCCGCCAATATCTTGTCCAGTTCCGGCGTATTGTGCGGAAAACGCCATTGGCGCAGCGCGCGATGCGTCATGTCGCCAACGATATACTGCGGCACGTACGCCGTTTTGGTTTGGCGCGTCACCGTCGGCGTCCGTTCGGGCGCGCCTTCCAAAACTCGCCGCACAAAATCATCCGGGCGCGATGTCAACGCTTCCAAGCCCGTCGCGCTAAACGCGGCAAGGTCACGTAGGCGCGGCGCGGCGAGCGGTTGCGCGAGCGCGGGAATTTCGGCGCGCGCGCGTTCTTGCGTTTCCGGCGCGCGCGCCGCGTCCGCCAACGGCGCGGGCATTTCATCCATCCGCAGCTGCGGTTCGCGCACCGCAATGTTGCCCCAGGCAAATTCGCGCTGCGCGCCGAGCGCCTGTTTGATTTGTCCCAAAAACGAATGTTCCGCCGCCTCCGCCGCGCCAAGAACAAGCGCATACTCTTGCGCGCGCGTTAACGCCACATACAACAAGCGTTTTTCTTCCGCCCGTTCGCGTTCCTGTTGCGCGTTGCGGCATAATTGATACGCGACCGTTTTGACCGTTTTATGCGCGGCGTCATGCACTTGGAGCGCGGCGCCCATTTCGCGCGTCGGCAACAAAACGGCAGATTCGCCGTGAGCCGTCCCCCCCGACGCGTCCGGCAAAACCACAATGGGAAACTCTAACCCTTTGGCGGCGTGAATGGTCATCAAACGCACGGCATTATCCGCTTCCAACAACGCTTCGCCCTCGCGCGCTTCGTGCGTCGTTAAATCACGAATGTAACGATTGAAATCGCCGACGCGCGCCGCGCGCGTGCGCCGCGCTAACGCCAATAATTTTTCTACATTGCCGCGCCGCCGGTCGCCGTCGTTCAACGCCGAAATCGTCGCAAGATAACCGGTCGCAGTCAACGCGTGATGCAATAAATCCAAAATCGGCGCGCGCCCCACTTGCGCCCAACCCTGTTCCAAAACCGCGCGCGCAAATTCGACGCGCGCGCGTTCGTCGGGCGGAACGTCGGACGGAATCGCGCGCAGCGCATCGCAAAAATGACGCGGCGTCTCACCATCGCGCCGTAAACGGTACAAAGTTTCGCCGCTCAACGCAAACAATGGCGAGTGCAAAATAACCGCCAGCGCCAAATCATCCAGCGGATTTTCCAACGCGCGCAAATAATGCAGCAAGTCGCGCACTTCGGGACGGTCGTAATAACCCTTGCCCGCCAACGTCAGATAGGGTAGCTGCGCCGCTTTGAACGCATCCTCGAAAATGGGAAAGAGATTGCTGGACCGAAACAAAAGCGCCACATCGCCCCACCGCACGGGACGATACGCGCGTATTCCATTGTCCCACACCGGAAAGCGCTGCGCGACCAATTCCATCAAACGCGCCGCCAGTTCGCGCGCCTGCCATTCGCGCGCGTCAGACAGCGCCACCTTGACGATTGCGCCAGCGCGTTCGATTTCTTTGGGAAATTCAATAATTTCCAGCTGCGGTTCGCGCGCGCTCGACGCGCGCACCGCCCGCAGCGGTTCAAACAAAACCTGAAATAATTCGCGTTCGCCGTCCGCCGCGAAAATCGCTTGAAACAAAAAATTAAACGCGTCGAGCAACCGCGCGTGCGCGCGAAACGATTCCTGCAAGACCACGCGCGCCGTGGGGCCCCACTGCGCGGTCACGTCGGCTTGCGTCGTTTCAAATACGGCGACATCGGCGCCGCGAAAACCATAGATGGATTGTTTGCCATCGCCGACCACAAACAGACGCTCCGGTTGGTCGGGCGCCGCGAGCGCATACACAATATCACGCTGCGCCGCGTTTGTATCTTGGAATTCATCCACCAACACGGCGGCAAATTCGGTTTGATACCGTTCTCGCACAGCCGGCTGTTGCAGCAGCGCCAACGTTTTTTCTTCGAGGTCGTTAAAATCCAGGACGCGCTCACGCTCTTTGCGCGCGGCATACGTCGCGCGCGTGCGCCGCCATAACGCGCGCCACCACAGCGCATACTGCGCGGCGCGTTCATCCGGTTCGCCAAATTCCAAATCAAATTGTTCGCAAAATTCGCGCGCCCGTTCGCGCACAATTTTCAACTGCGCTTTGGCAAGCGCCAAGTCATCCCAAACTTTTTTACTGCCGCCGCGCAAATCCAGCTCGCTCAAGTTGCGAATCGCGTGAATGGCGTTGGCATACGAATTTGAATTCAGGACCTGCAATGCCGCCGCCGCGTTCGCGCGCACCGCTTCCAATTTATCTTGGGCATCCCGCGCCGCATTGTTTTGAACCCACGCCGCCGCCGCGCGCCATTCGCCGGACGCGTTCAATTTTTCCAACGCGCGCGTTTGCGCCTGCGTCAAACGCGCGCGCCACATATCCAAGATCGCCGCGGCGTTATCGGGCAGCCGCGCAAACGCCTCATCCACGACCGCGCCTTGCGCCAGCAGCCGCGTCAAGGTCTCGCGCACCTGTGAAATTTTATATTCGTCAAACAACGCGAGCTCTGCGCCGCCCCGTTCCGCCAAATCTTTTAATACAGCGTCGAGCGCGTCAGCTTGCCACAATGCGGCATCCTGTTCAGTCAAGACCTCGAAACGCGGGTCAAGGCGCGCCTCCACCGAATTCGCGCGCAAGAGACGCGCACAGAGCGCATGAATCGTGCTGATGCGCGCGTCGTCCATGTCGCGCCGATGTTCGTGCCAGAACGCGGGCGCGTCGGCGTGCGCCGCGCGTTTTTCGATTTCGCCGCGCACGCGGTCGCGCATTTCGCTCGCGGCTTTGTCGGTGAACGTAATAGCGACAATTTTTCGCAGCGGCAGCGCGCGCGTCAACAAAGCGAGATAGCGTTCGACCAAAACGCGCGTCTTGCCCGCGCCCGCGCCCGCGACGACAGCCACATTTATTCCGCGCGCGTGGACGGCGCGCGCTTGACTCGGCGTTAATTCCAAAGACGCGCTCATTTATTGGCGCTCCAGCGGCCCACGCGACACAACGCGGCGAAATCGCAATAACGCACGCACAGATTATCCTGCGCCCGCGTCGGCTTGACGGGAAATTGGCCCTGACGCGCCGCGTCTTGATAACGGCGCATGTATGCGCGCGCCTGCGCCAGCCACGCCTCGCGTTCCTCTGGACTCACTTCGCCGCTCCTTTCGCCATTTGCAATATGCAAAAAGAACGCCTCTGCCACTTGGAACCCTTGCGCGCGCAGCGCCAGCACGTACACCGGCAGTTGCAAATTGCGCCCCTCATACACCTCGCGCTTGCCGATTTTGGTCGAACCCGATTTGTAATCCAACAGCGTCAAACCATCGTCGCGTTTGTCTATGCGGTCCAATAAACCCCGCACCCGCAGCGTTTCGCCGTCCAACTCTAAAGTTACGTCAAATTTTTGCTCGAACGCCACAGGCAGCGCGGCAGCCCCGTCCGCGCGCGCCGCTTCCGCATCCAACAGCGCGCGCAAAATGCGCGTCACCTCGGCGCGTTCTTGGCGCCACCACGCCGTCGGACGAAAGCCAAATTGGGTGGGCGCGGTTTCCAACACCTGCGCGGCTGTTTCAGTCAACGTTGCGCGCGCCGCTTCCAACGTCGCGGACGTGACGGCAATTTTTTGCGCGGCGAATTTTTTATACGTCTGTTCCAAAATTGCGTGATACAACGCGCCGCGCTGCAAGACATCCAAACCCTCTTCAGGTTCGGGCAATTCTTCGAGACGCAACAAACGCGCGGCAAAAAAGCGAAACCCGCACGCGCCCCACTCGTTCAATTGCGAAGCGCTCCACGGATACCGGGCATTGAAACGCGCGCGCAGCTCGGCGCGCAAATCGTCGGCGGAAAAAACGCCGCTGTATGCGTCGTGCGGCGCGTCCGATTCACGGCGCTGTTCGACGGCGCGCGCGTGCAAACTGTGCGCCCAAATCGGCGTCGCCGCGCGCAAGACGCGGTCCAACGCGGACGCGCGGGACGGCTCTCGCGCTTGCGCGCGCGCCACAGCAATCGCCAGTTCGGCGAGCGAAGCCGCTTGCGTCACCGTGACGGCGGCATCGAGTGGAATTTCGACGGGAGTTAAATCATGGAACAAGGCGCGCACGTCGCCGACATACGGCGACGGAATCAAGAGTCGCGCGCTTTCATCGCGTCGCGGAAAAGATAAAAACAATTTGGTCCGCGCGAGCGTCGCGGCTTGATAAAAATAGGTTTTCTCGTCGCCCGCGTGAAAACTCGCGCGCGTCAAACCCGCCTCCTCCAAACGGCGCTGCGCGCGTTCGGTGAGCAAAACATTTTCGGGCGCGCGCGCGGGAAATTCCCCCTCGACCAAGCCGCCGAGAAAAACGATTGGTTGCGGAATCCCGCGCGTCATGGTTACGCCTGCCACCAAGACGCGCCCGTCAAACGCGGGCGCCAAATCATACACCGCGCTCGCCAGCGCATCGCGCAAATCCTGCAAAAAATCTTGCCACGCGCAAGCGCGTTCGTCCAACACCTGAGCCGCTTGGAGCAAACCGCCCAAGACCTGTTTGAACACGCAGAGCGCGGCAAGGTCGCGCGCCGCGATATCCGGGTCTGCCGCGCGCACGCGCGCAATGACGCTCAAACTTTCGGTTGCAGCGTCTCCCGTCTCGGGAACGGGCGCGCGTTCATTTTCTCGCGTCGCCGGGTCGGGCCCAAGCAAACGCCCGATCCATTCGACGTACGCGGCGACAGACCCCAACGCGGGCGGCGTCACGCGCGCGAAAAATTGGTCGAGCCACGCGCGATACGCCGCCAACGCGGACGCGTCCAGCGCCGCCACACGACGGCGGTCCGTTTCTTCGCCAGATAATGGCGCGCGCGGTTTGACGAATGCATCCAAAAATGCCGCGCGGCCCCGCACCACCACCGCTTCGCGCGTAATGCGGTCCAGGTCGGACAATGCCGCCGCGTCCAAATCGCGCCACGCAAAATACGGCGCGCGCAGCGCGTCCATCGTTTCGCGGCGCGGAAAATCGTTTGCCGACAACGCCAGCAGATTGATGATTTCGGCAATCAGCGGATTTGAATTTAACGCCATGCCGCCGCGCACGCGAAAGGGAATGTCGTACGCCGTAAAGACTTCGCGCACCAGCGGCTGATAAATTTCGAGCGAACGAAAGAGGACCGCAATGTCGGACGGCGCCGCGCCCGCCAATATCGCGCGCTTGGCGGCGCGCGCAATCGTCTGCACTTCGCTCAAACGATCCGCCGCGGCGATGAGCTGAATGGAATCAGCGCACGGGACGCGCGGCGGATTGATTTCAAACAACGCGCGTTCGATTTGGTCCAAAACGTCGCAGCGCGGCGGCGCCGTCGTCGTTAAAGCGCGGCGCGGCGCGGCGGGAAATTGTTCGACGATGCGCGCAAAACGCGCGTGCGCCGCGCGGCCCTCTTGGTACGTCAACGTCAAATCCAGTTCGGGCGTACGCGCGGCGAGTTGTTGCAGCAGCGCCGCCTGCGTCGGGTCAAATTCATCAAACCCGTCCGCCGCGATATAGGCAAAATCGGCAAAACACGCGGCGTCATTTTCCAACGCCTGCAGCGCGAGCCAACCCATGCCTTCGTCATCCGCGAGATTTTTTGTGTGGAGGAATTGCTGGTACGCGGCGTACACCGTAACCAAGTCGCGCAAACGCGGCGAGTCGGCAATGGCGGACAGAGTTTCAGGCAAGAGACGCGCGCGTTTAGCATCCGCGATAAAACGCGCCACGGCGTCAATCAGGCCGGGCTTGGTCGCAATCGGCGCAAAATATGCGAGCGCGCCGTCCGCCGCGCGTTCACGCAGCAGCGCGCGCAGCAAACGATAGCGCGCGGCGTGCGCCAAAACTTGGACCGTCATGCCCGCCGCATCCAAAATTTCACGATACAGCGTATCAAATTCGCACAACGCCACGCCGAGCAGCGCGGGTTGTCGCGCGAGCCGTTGACGCAAGGCAAGCGCATGCGCGTTCGATGGCACAATGACAAGAACGCGCGCGAGCGGTTGGGCGCGTTGACGCGCGCAAATTTTTTCAATGACGGCGGCAGTTTTGCCCGCGCCGGCGGGCGCGGTGACAAGCGCAAGAGACATACGCTCAATCCTCAAATGAAGCGCGCATAACGCCAAGCATGTCGGGCAGCGCGCGCTCGAACGCGGCGGCGACGCGCGGGTCAAATTTCGTGCCAGAATGGGCGCGAATCAAAGCTGCGGCGGCTTGCGGCGTCATCGGTTCGCGGTACGGACGAAAAGTCGTCACGGCGTCAAACACATCCGCGACCGTAAAGATTCGCGCGCCGAGCGGAATGGCGTCGCCGCGCAAACCGTTGGGATAACCGCTGCCGTCAAAATGTTCATGGTGCGCGATGATAATCGCGCGCGCGCCGCGCAAAAAATCAATCTTGTCCACCAACGCCGCGCCCCATTCGGGATGTTTTCGCATTTCGCTCCATTCGTCCGGCGTCAGCATGGTCGGTTTACGCAAAATCGCATCGGTGACGCCGATTTTGCCAATGTCGTGCAGCAGCGCGCCGAGCCGCAGCGCCTCATGTTCGCTCTCTGGCACATCCAACGCGCGCGCCAGCAAAAGCGTGTACGCCGTAACGCGTTGGGAATGGCCCTGCGTTGCCCGATCGCGCAAATCCAATGCCGCCGAGAGCGCTTCCAATGTCGCCGCGTAATTTTCTTGTAGCGTGCGATTGGCTTTTTCCAGCGCGCGATTCTGACGCATCAATTCATCCAGATGGCGCGTATTGGAAGCGCGGAGCCGGCGGCTCAACAGCCGCAAGGTATCATCCGCAATTTGTGGATTGGAATGGAGCAATTGATGAAACGCGCGATTGGGGATTTCAAGCAACAAGGCGGAGCGAACGGCGTGCGCCGTCGCGCTGCGCGGCGCATCATCAAACAAAGCCATCTCGCCAAAAAAATCGCCCGCCGCAATCGCGCTCAAAAGAACCGGCGCGCCATTCAGTTGCCGCGTAATTTGAATCTCGCCGTCGAGAACAATGAATAAACTCGCCCCGGGGGCGCCTTCATGGAAAAGAATTTCGGCTGCGTCAAGCGCGCGCAAAGGACACTGCGCCGCCAATTCGGTCAACGCGCTTTCAGAGAGACTCGCGAAAAACGGAATTCGACGCAAGCGAGCGAGAATATCTGTTTCGGATAAACGTGGATTTGATATTCGGGACACGGCGGTTCCCCAACGCGTCTGCGATTCTCTATTTTTTCCAAGCCAAGCCAAACCAGCGCGCCTACGCCGATTATACGCGTGATTGCGTTTTTGTTCTATCCCCCATATAATCGCGAATGTTTTATCCTAGAGCGGTTCACACATGTCTCGCTTGCGAATTTGGTTCGATGCGCTTTCACAGCGCCGACAATGGGCCGTCGGCTGCACCGGAACAATCTTGATTGTGACAGCATGTCTGTATAGTTTGGGGCTGATTAGTTTTTTGGCGCGCCCCACGTTATTGGCAACGCCGCCCGCCGCGACGGTCGTTTTTCAAATTCCGACCATCGCGCCGCGCACGATCGCCGCGCCAACCGTTCCGCCCACATTAAATTTACCCGTCAGCACCCTCGTCGCTACGCCAACCCAAGCGCCAATTCCCACGCGCGCCCCGACGAATACGCCCACTATCACGCCCACCTTGGAGCTCGACGCCAACGGCACGCCCATTTTTCCGACGCTGACGCTTACGCCCTAAAAGCAAACGCGGCGCGCTGTCGCACGTAAGAATCGCGACGCGCTTTTTTCTAAATCACTGATGAAACAGCCACAACGCATTGCCATGCTTTCGATGCACACTTCGCCGGTCGCGCGTTTGGGCGGCAAAGAAACCGGCGGCATGAACGTTTATGTGCGCGAATTGTCGCGCGCGCTCGCCGGGCGCGGCGTGGCGGTGGACATTTTTACGCGCGCGTGCGATGAAACCGCGCCACTGGTGGACACCGCTTCGGTGGGGATGCCCCGCGCGCGCGTAATCAATCTGCCAGCCGGGCCGCGCGCGCCCGTCTCGAAACATCAACTTGTCGAATACGTCGGCGCGTTCGCGCAAGCCATTTATGATTTTGCCGCGCGCGAAAATTTAACGTATGACGTTTGGCACGCGCATTACTGGTTGAGCGGCGCGACGGCGCAGTGTTTGCAGGCAAAAGGTTTGCGCGCGCCAATCGCGCAAATGTTTCACACGCTCGGCACCATGAAGAATCGCGTCGCGCGCACTGCGACCGAAGCCGAAACGGACGCGCGCATCGCCACCGAACGCGGCTTGATGCAAAGCGTCGCGCGCGTAATCGCTTCGACGCCGCGCGATATGGAGCAGATGATCCAGTTGTACGACGCGCCGCGCGCGAAAATTGTGATTATTCCGCCCGGCGTGGATACGGACTTGTTTCATCCGATTCCCAGTCAGCGCGCGCGCGATTTGATTGGCAAGTATGATGAAAAAACGGTTTTGTTTGTCGGACGCATTGACCCGGTTAAAGGCCTCGACACCTGGTTTCGCGCGATGAAGTTGGTAGTGGACGACGACCCGGCGCTGCGGCAGCACATGTGCGTCTGTCTCATCGGCGGCGATTTGGACGACGACATAGACCCCGATTCCGAACTCGCGCGTTTGGTGGAATTAAAAGAGGAATTGGGCATCGGCGACATTGTGACGTTTCTGGGCAGCCGCGCCCAAGCCGCCTTGCCCTTTTATTATTCGGCGGCGGCGGCGGTTGTCATGCCGTCGCGTTATGAATCGTTCGGTCTCGCCGCCTTGGAAGCGATGGCGTGCGGCGCGCCGGTGGTCGCTTCGGATGTGGGCGGCCTTTCGTTCTTGGTGCGCGACGGCATTACCGGTTTTTTGGCGCCGGAAGGCAATGCCGAAAAATTCGCGGAAAAAATTTCACTCTTGCTGCACAACCCCAAGCTGCGCGCCGAAATGGGCCGCCGCGGCGTGCAAGAGGCGCAAGAGTACGCCTGGCCCAACATCGCCGACCGCATGGTCGAGTTGTATCAATCCATGCTCTGACAAACACGCCGCGTCGCTGACGCGGCGTGTTTTATGCAAATTCATCCAGCGCGGCGCCGCGTTCCAAAACGCTCCCGCGTAAATTTGCGTCCGACAAGCCCCCTTGCATTTCCGAGCGCCGCGCGCAAGCAGCGCCCCCGATAATTTTCGCCCTTTTTGCGCCCGCGCAGCGCGGTTCCTCAAGAACTCTGCAACCTCCCGGCGTTTCCGCCAACGGCGGAGCAATCCCCGCGCGCGGCCGCGCCAAAGCAAAGGTTTTTTTCAGAATCTTTGTAAATTCACTTGACAAACAATTAAATATAGTTTATACTCACTGTAAGTAGAATTTACAAACATAGTCAAAAACGTGGACCCAAATCCCCAAAAAGCCACCCACCAACAGACGCGCGATTACAATCAGCGTCTTGTTTTGCAAACCATTTTTGACCGCGGCGAAATCAGCCGCGCCGACGTAGCGCGCGTCACCGGCTTGACCCGCACCACCGTTTCGCAAGCCGTCGGGATGTTGCTCGACCAACGCCTGGTCCGCGAAATCGGACAGGGCGCTTCCACCGGCGGCAAAACGCCTATCCTCTTGAACGTGCCGCAAAACGCGCGCAATCTGATCGGCGTGGACTTGAGCAGCGATGCCTTTAGCGGGGCGATTGTGGATTTGCGGGGGCACGTGCGCCACCGCCTCAGTCTGCCGCTCGAAGGCCGTCAAGGGCAGGACGCGCTCGAGTTGGCGTACGAATTGATTGACGCGCTGCAAGCGCGCGTCACCAGTCCCCTGCTCGGCATCGGCGCCGGCGTGCCGGGCGTCATCAATCCCACCAAAGGCAGTTCCATTCATTGGGCTGTCAATCTAAGCTGGCTCGATTTGCCGCTGCGCGATTTATTGCAAAAACGCTATCAGGTGCCCGTGTACGTGGCGAACGATTCCCAAGTCGCCGCGCTCGCCGAATCGTTTTTTGGCGAACAACGCTATCGCAATTTGATTGTCATCAAAGTCGGGCGCGGCGTCGGCGCGGGCATTGTGATTGACGGACAGTTGTGGAAGGGCGATAACTTTGGGGCGGGTGAAATCGGGCATGTGCGCGTTTTGGAAAATGGGCCGCGCTGCAATTGCGGCAATTACGGTTGTCTCGAAGCGTTAGTCAGCACGGGCGCCATAACCGCGCGTGCGCGCGCCGCCGCAAAAACCGTCCGCAAAACGCGTTTGCGCGTCCCCGGAAAAACGCTCGCCGCAATGACGTTTGACGACGTGGTAAAGGCGAACGCCGAAAATGACCCGACGGCGCGCGCGGTGGTTTTAGAGACCGGAAAATATCTCGGCATCGCCACCGCCAATTTGGTCGGCGCGCTCAATATCGCGCATATTTTCATCGGCGATCATGGCGCGCGTTTCGGCCAAGCGCTGTTGGATGAGGTGCGCGCCACCGTTCGACAATGCGCGTTCAATACTTTGACCGAAAATACGGTCATTGAATTATCCGCCATCGGCGATGACAGCGTCATTCTCGGCGCCTCCGCGCTGCTCTTGAATTATGAATTGGGCATCAACGCGCTGCGGTAGCGCATAGCTTGGTAAAACGCTTTTGCTGGTTTCTGGTTTGTCGTATTCGTATCGGCGCGAGACAAAGCCCAACTGCGTCTCGCCAATTCAAGGAGGAGAAAATGAATCGCAAGCTGCAATTCCGTGTCTCATTTAGCGCGCTCGCCATGTTATTGGTCGCGGCGATTTTCCTCGCCGCTTGTGGCGCGCCCGCCGCGCCGCCCCCGCAGGCGCCGCAAGTCGTCAAAGAAACCGTCGTCGTTCCGCAAACCGTCGTCGCCCAACAAACTGTCGTGGCAGAAAAAACCGTCGTCGTCCCGCAAACCGTCGTCGCGCAACAAACCGTCGTCGTCGAACCCACCGCCGCGCCGAATCCCGAAGCGGTCATTCCGAATGTCGAACCCAATGCCGAAATTACGCTCTGGACCTTCTGGCTCTCGCCGACGTTTGACGATTACATCAAGAGCACCATCGCGCGTTTCCAAAAAGCGTACCCCGGCGTCAAAGTAAATTGGGAAGACCATCAGGCGACGTTCCAGGATGATTTGAAAAACGCGTTCGCCGCCGGCAAGGCGCCCGACGTGATTAATCTTTCCGTTTCGGAAGGATGGGTCAGCGATTACGCGACCAAAGGTTTGCTCTTGCCGCTCGACGACAAGGTTTCGCAAGACGTCAAAGATTTGTATTTCCCCGGCTTGTGGAATGAACAACTCGTGGACGGCAAAAATTATCAGTTCCCGTGGTATCAAGGTTTGAGCGTCGAACTCGTCAACATGAAAATCTATAGCGACACGGCGGGTTTGAAACTCGAAGATTTCCCCAAGACGGTGGACGGCTTGCCCGCGCTGTGCAAAACCATCAAAGAAAAAACCGGCACGCTGTGCGACATTCGCTTGACGACGAACGATTTGCTCTCGCAGATGGTGTACGAAGGCGGCGTCAAAGTCATTAGCGAAGACGGCAAGACCTTTACCTTTGATTCGCCCGAAGGCGTCGCCTGGCTGCAAATGTATGTGGACATGGTCAAAGCCGGCACGGTGGACAAATCCGTGTTGGTGACCGACCAGGACCGCGTGGGTCTCGACCTGTTCTCGTCCGGCAATGCCGCGTTCTATCAAACCGGTCCGAACTTGATTCGTGAAGTGCGCGCCAACAATCCCGGTTTGTACGGCTATCTCGCCGCAGTGCCTGCGCCCGTCGGCAAATCCGGCGTGTTGGGCAAAGGGTTGATGAGTCTCTCGGTCAAGAACGATACGAAATTCCCGAACGCCTCGCTCGCGCTCGCGCAGTTCTTTACCAATCCGCAAAGCATGTTGGAATTCAGCAAACAGGTCGCCATCTATCCTTCGACGCCGAAATCGTATGAGGATCCATTCTTTGCCGCCAAACCGATTGCGATTGAAGACAGCGCGAAACCGATTGCCAAAGACATTATCTCGAAATACGCCGACATTGTGCCGACAATTCCGCACAAAGCCGACGTGAACGATATTGTTTTGCAAGCCGTTCAAGCGGCCTTGTTCAACAATGTCCCCGCGCAGCAAGCGCTCACCGACGCCGCAACCAAAGCCAACGCGTTACTGGCGCAATAAACGAATGACTTTTTGATTGAACGGAGCGCGCTAGCGCGCTCCGTTCAATCAGCGAAATACAGTTGGCTCTGGCATGACTAAAAAACTCAATCTCACGCCCTATCTTTTTCTTGCGCCCGCGCTCTTGGTGATCGGCGTGTTTATTCTGTATCCCATCTTTGCGGTGGTGTATTACAGTT
>WBZO01003325.1_pt3 | contig 16029 bp, 16 predicted proteins | sample 5204261 | NCBI WGS metagenome assembly WBZO01 (sample SAMN12412400, study PRJNA552823) | activated sludge metagenome | isolation source: activated sludge from anammox sidestream of wastewater treatment plant... | place: USA: North Carolina | collected 2017-09 | reverse complement strand
AGTACGACGCCGTGTCGCACCACCACCATCCCGACGCGTCGCAGCCCGGCACGCGGTGCGTCGAGTGCCACATGCCCGTCACCCGTTACATGGTGGTCGATCCCCGCCGCGACCACAGCTTCCGCTCGCCTCGGCCGGACCTGACCGTGGCGCTGGGCATCCCTAACGCCTGCAACCTGTGCCACCAGGACCAGTCCAAGGGGGAGACGCCCGAGTGGGCCGCCCAGAAGGTCCGCGAGTGGTACGGCTCGCGCCGCGACGAAAAGCACTTCGCCCACGCCATCGCCGCCGGGCGCGCCCGGCGACCGGGCGGCGACACCGAGTTATTATCGGTCTTCCGCCGCAAAGATGTGCCGGCGATCGTCCGCGCTAGCGCCCTTCTGCTCCTGGCCGACTATCCGGGCGACCCCGCGCGCCGCATCCCGCCGCTTGTGGACATGGCCGCCAAGGCCGGGCTGGAGGACCCCGATCCGCTGGTCCGCGCCACGGCTTTGTCCGTCTTTCGACAATCGCCCAGGGACGAACTCCAAAGCCGCGTTGTCCCGCTCCTGAGCGACCCGTTCCGCGCGGTCCGCACCGAGGCCGCGCGGGCCCTGGCCCATAGCGGCGGCGCGGGGCTGGGCGGCAGGGCGTTCGACCGGGCCCTGGCCGAGCTGCTGCGGGGCCTCGAGTCGATGGCGGACCGCCCCGACGCCCACCTGGAGATGGCCCTCCTCTACGAGGAAACGGGACAGGTGGAAGAGGCCCAGCGAGCATACGAAACGGCCGTGCGCATGGCCCCCCGTTCGGTCATCGCCCGAAACAACCTGGGCATCTTCTATGGCCGGCACGCGAACGTCGGGGCGGCGGAGCGCCAGTACCTGGCCGCGCTGGAAGTGGAGCCGCGCATGGTCGAAGTCCGCGACAACCTCGCCCGGCTCTACTATGCCGCCGGCAGGAAGGCCGACGCGGAGGCGCAGTTCCGCAAGGTCATCGAGCAGGAGCCCAAGCTGGCAATGGCACGGTACGCGCTTGGGCAGCTCCTGGCCGAGGACGAGGGGCGCATGGCCGAGGCGGCGGCGTGTCTCGCCGAGGCGGCGCGGCTCGCGCCCCAGGATGCCCGGGTGCGGTACAACCACGGGCTGGCCCTGCAAAAGCTCGGCCGGCGCGCGGCGGCGGAAGGCGAGCTTTCGGCCGCGCGGGACCTCGATCCCGCGGAGCCCGACTTTGTCAATGCCCTGGCCATCCTTTACGCGCAGGAGGGGCGGTGGAAGGAAGCGGCCGACGCTGCCCGGCGTTTGGTGAACCTCCGCCCCGACGTGCCCGAGTACCGCGCCATGCGCGAGCAATTCGAGGCCAGGGAGAAAGCCCTGCCAAAGCCTTGAAGGGAGACGCACCGTGAAGGTCCTGGTCAGCGGCGCAAGCGGACTGGTCGGCGGCGGATTGCTGCCGCTTCTGACTGCCGGTGGGCACGGCGTCGTTCGCCTCGTGCGACGTGAAACGCCGGGCGGCATGGCCTCCGTGCCGTGGGACCCGGAAGCCGGAAAGCTCGACGCCGCAGCTTTGGAGGGCTTCGACGCCGTGGTCCATCTGGCCGGCGAGAACATCGCCGCCGGCCGCTGGACCGCGCGGCAGAAGGCCCGCATCCGCGAGAGCCGCACCCAGGGGACGGACCTCTTGTGCCGAACGCTGGCCCCCTTGACCCACAAGCCGGCCGTGCTGGTTTCGGCCTCGGCGATCGGGCTGTACGGCGACCGCGGCGACGAGGAGCTCTGCGAATCGAGCCCGCCCGGCCGCGGCTTCCTGCCCGAGGTCTGCCGCGAGTGGGAGGCGGCCACGGCGGCGGCCTCGCAGGCGGGCATCCGCGTGGTCCATGCGCGCCTGGGCGCCGTGCTTTCCGCCCAAGGCGGCGCGCTGCCCAAGATGCTCCTGCCGTTCCGGCTGGGGCTGGGCGGGCGTCTCGGGCACGGGCGACAGTGGTTGAGCTGGATCACCCTGGACGACGTGGCCCGCGCGATCGTCCACGCCATCCAGTCCGAAGGGCTTTGCGGCCCCGTCAACATGGTCGCCCCGAACCCCGTGACCAACCGCCAGTTCGCCCGGACCGCGGGCCGCGTGCTCCGCCGCCCGGCCATCCTGCCCGCACCGGCGTTTGCGCTCCGCCTGGCCGTGGGCCAGATCGCCGACGCCGTCCTGTTGGCCTCGGCCAAAGTGCTGCCGCGGCGTCTTGCAGAGTCGGGCTTCCAATTCGGCGATCCCGAGCTCGAGCCGGCCCTGCGGCGGATGCTCGGGTAGCCTCGATGCCCAAGCGGCCACAGCTCGAACAGCCCGCCAAGAACCGCCGCCGCCTTGGTGGCGGCTTGGCCCAGAACGTCGGAGGAATCCCCTGGCCGTTCATGCAGTGGGGGGCGCGCCAGCGGTATCACGTGGAGAATTTCAGGGCCGCCCTGGACGAGCCGGGCGAGTGGTTCCTGGACCGCGACGGGACGCTCCTGTACAAGCCGCTGCCCGGCGAGGACCCGGCCAAGGCCGAGGTGATCGCCCCGCGCGTCGAGTCGTTCGTCCAGATCGCCGGCGATCCGGCCGGGGGCAAGCTGGTCGAGCACGTGACCCTGCGCGGTTTGGCCTTCCGCCACTCGGCCTACGTGCTTCCGCCCCAGGGGCACGGCGACAGCCAGGCCGCGGTGAGCGTGCCCGCGGCGGTGACCATCGACGGGGCCAGGAACGTGACCATCGAGGATTGCGAGGTCGGGCACGTGGGGGGCACGGGTGTGTGGTTCCGCCGCGGGTGCCGGGAGTGCCGCATCGCGCGGTCGTACGTTCACGACCTGGGGGCCTGCGGCGTGCGGATCGGCCAGGGATGGGAAAACCCCCACCCCAAGCCCGAGGACCAGACCGCCGGGGTGACCGTGGACAACAACATCATCCTCTACTGGAAAGAAGGGGGCGGGCCGGTGACCTTCGAAGGGATGACGCTCGACAAGTGGCAGGCGTCGGGCAAGGACGCGGGGTCGCTCGTGGCCGACCCCAGGTTCATCGACCCGGCCAAGGGCGACTTCCGCCTGGGACCCGACTCGCCGGCCGCCAAAGTGGGCTTCGTGCCCTTCGACTACTCGAAGGCGGGCGTCTATGGCGACCCGGAGTGGGTCGGGCAGGCCGGCGCGGTCGAGTATCCGGCGGTCGAGTTCGCCCCCGATCCGCCCCCGCTGCCGCCCCTGGCCGTGGACGACAGCTTCGAGACGCCCCGGACCGTGGTCCTGCCCGACGCGAGGGTGTCTGTCGAGGGCAGGGGCGACGCCCTGGCGGTGACCGAGGAGACGGCGGCCTCGGGCAAGCGGAGTCTGAAGGCGGTCGATGCTCCGGGGCTTCAGCACGGGTTCAATCCGCATTTCTTCTACGTCCCGCGCCACCGCGAGGGAGTCACGCGGTGCGCCTTCGACCTGCGATTGGAGCCCGGCGCGGTGGTGTTCCACGAGTGGCGCGACGATGCCCACCCTCAGTGACTGCCGGTTGGTTGCACTCAAGGGACTCCCGGTTGGTGAGACTCGGCCCTTCCTTCCTCCTCCTTTGTCCCTCGCGAAAACTCCTCGCTCGCCTCGACCAGCACGGTCAGGTTCTCCGGCGGCACACGGGGCGACACGGAACAGGCGCTTGAGAGGATATAGCCGCCGCCCGGGCTCCCCACGGCGAGCCGCGCCAGGGCGTCGGCCTTCACTTCATTGCGGGACCGCTTGAGCAGGGTGTTCACCGGGTCGATGTTGCCTTTGAAGAACAGCCGGTCGCCCACGCGCCGCTTGGCGTCGGCGAGGTCCACGGTGCCCAGGGGCGGCGGGTCGAGCGTGTCGATGCCGTCGATGCCCGAGCCGGCCATCAGTTCCAGCCGGTCGCCGATCTCGCCGCAGGTGTGGACGTAGACCGGCCTCCCAACTGCGTGGACCCGCCGCACAATCTCGGCCTCGTAGGGGAGCACGAATCGCTCGTACTGTCGCGGCGAGATGAACCCACCGCCGGCGAAGGCCGACGAGATGAGCACCGCGTCCACGCCCCGCCGGGCCTGGCGCACGGCCAGGTCGGCCGTCCCTTCCGTGTAGGCGGCCAGGATGGCCAGGCACTTGTCGGGCTCGTCGAGCAGGCACATCAGGGCCTGCTGGTAGCCAAAAAGCTCCATGAGCTGCGTGAAGGGCGAAAACACCTCGCCGTGGACCGAAAGCTCGCCCCGAGTCTCGGCCAGCACCAGGTCGATGGTCCGCCACACGTAGTCCGGCCAGTAGTTGTCCCTGTCCGGCACGTAAGGGTCCATGCCGAAGTAGAAGGGATACTTGGGCCCGCCCGGGCCGTGCGGGTCGTCGTAGTAGAGCTTGTCGGGATCGACCTCGCCGATCGAGGGCCGCCGCGCGCCGCCCCGGGGAAGGTGATGCACGTTGTCGTCGGCCGGGCAGCGCGCCGTGTCGCCGTTGCGGAAATGCACCGTCTGGCCGCCGTCGGGATGCGTCTCGATCCGCTCGACCCACCGCATCCAGCCCGGGTCCGTGCCGAGGAGGTTGACCAGGATGCCGTCGAAGCGATAGCGCCGTGCGAGTTTGACCAGCGCCGTGGCAAAGCCCTCGCTCGTGAACCAGACATCCACCGGGCCCAGGCCCGTATGAAGAAGGTAGTGCCCGATGGAAAGTTGGCACATCACGGGCACGCGGTCGACCGGCCCGTGCCGCATGGCCGCGGCGATACGCTCATTGCCATTCATCATTCATCACTCATCGCCCAGGTTGTTCTGGGCCAGGATTTTGAACTCCGGGCCGGCCTGGATCAGGCCGGCCGGTTGCCCGCCTGGGGGCGCCCGATTCTCACGCCCCGGGCCACGGGTCGAGGTGGTAGCGGATGTGGGCCAGGACCTCCTCGCGCCGCCCGCCCCAGGCCAGGTACAGCCCGGAGAGCGAGTCCATCGGCCGGCGGTCGGCGTGGGGCAGAAGCAGCACGCCCGCCGAGCACACCTCGTAGCGCCCCACCGCGTCCCAAGGGATCCGCCGCCGCCAGCGCAGGACCGACTGCTCGATCCCCTGGGCGTTGAGCTCGAACGTGACGGGCACGAAGAACCGCCACATGGCCAGGGCCAAAGCCGCGAGGGCCAAGAACGCCAGGTCCGTGCGGCCGGTGGACCAGCGAACCAACACCCAGGCCCCCACCAGGGCGGCCATCGCCAACAGCGATCGCCCCGATCCCTCGCCAGCCGGCCACACCCGCCACCGCGTGGGCGGCGGAGGGTCGGGCCGGATGATTTTTGAGCGCTGCGAGGAAGAAGACGACGGCATGGTGCGGTCAGGGCAGGTGTGGCGCGTTTTTCCTTGGCAGGTTGAAAACCTGCCCCACGTGGGGTTGGCAGGTTGAAAACCTGCCCCACCTCTGGCCGTCCTAGCGCATGCCGACCGCGTCGCGGCGGTAGTCGGCGCTGATCGCCCGTCGCGGGACCTCGACCGGCACCGGCTGCGGGTCAAAGGGAATCCCCACCAAGGTCTTGGCCCTCGGCCCCGTCCCGGGCGTCTTGGACGGCTCGGCCTTGAACAACTCCATGATAGCATAGATCTGGGGATTGATCTCGATCTTGCCGTCGGGGCGCGGCGTGCCCACCGAATCGAAGCTCCCCACCGTCACAATGCTGGCGCTGCGGTCGTGGAATTCGTAGGCTTCGTACCCCTTCTCGCGCAGCGCCAGGGTGAGCTCGTGGGCCCCTTGCCCGGCCTTGTCCAGGTTCGACTTCAAGTCGCTCACCCCTTCCTCGATCTTCTTGATCCGATCCTGGTCCATCACCACGGACCCGGTGAACAGGGCCACCTGCACGGTGTACTTGCCCGGGCAATTGAGCAGGCTGTACTTCAGCCCCGAGTTCATCCGTTCGACCATGGCGTCGACTCCCTTGGGGGCGAAATACTCCGTGGGCAGGAGCGGATTGGTGGTGACGAACGCCTTGCTCATCGGGCCCAGTTTCTCTTTTTCGGGGCTGACGTAGCGGGCAAACGTCCGCCATCCGGCCAGGTTCTGCGCGGTGGGCCGATCGGCCGTGGGTTTCAGGCAGTCAGGGTGGGTGTACTTGATCTTCTCCAGGGTCCGCTGCGCGGCCGGGTCGTCGACCGCGCGGAAGTCGCCCACCATGACGGCGATCTCCTCGAACCGCGAGGGCCGGCGATACCTCATGCGGACCGGGGCCCCGTAGCGGTCCACGCCGCGGCCCACGGCCTCGCTGCCCACGTCGAACTCCATGCGGTGGACGTAGGCGGCCATCTTGTAGCGCTTGCGGAGCTCGAAGACCAGGTCCTTGGCCTGCTTCTCCGCCCTCTCGCCGGAAAAGCTCGATGCCATGATCAGCCAGGGGCCATTCTCCTGGGTCAAGCGGTAGGACTTGGCCGGATCGGCCTCCACCTTGTTAAGCGTAATAATATCCTCCCACGGAGGGGCCGCGCCTGCTGTGGTCATTACCCCAAGAACGACCCCCACCCAGACAACCGCGATCCATTTCCAGCCAGTGCTGCGCATGGCCAACTCCTTGCCAGAAGAGGCTTTCAGGTGTCGAAAGTCCGCACTCAGACGAGATCATCCCGGCGGCAGTGAGTCGCCGCCGTGGGAAGAGCGGGCGGGAGTCTAGCAAAGCCCTCCCCCAAGTGCCAGAGGACTTCACCCGTGGGGCAGGTTTCCAACCTGCCGGTTGCCCCGTGGGGCAGGTTTCCAACGTGCCTCAAAGACGTCCCGGGCAGGCCACCCTACGGCGATGTTGCCCCAGCCCAGCTCACTTCGGTCCCAACTCGACCTTCCCGCGGACCTCGCCCACCGCCGGGGGCCACGCGCGGACCGCCACCGTGGTCGGCTTGTCGCGCGGGCCGCGAAGCAGAAACACCTGCTCGTGCCGGGCGCCGCCCCCGGCCAGCGTGGGCGCCTGCACTCGCCGCGGGCCGGTGACCATAGTCACGCCCTCCGGAAGTTCCAGGGCGATCTGGACGGGTTGCACCTGCCGCGAGAGCTCGCCCATCTTGGGAAAGGTGGGCAGGTAGCCCTGGTTGAGCACCGTCACCGTCACGCGATACACGCCCGACCCCAGCGCCTCGGCTTTGGCCTCGTGGATCGCCAGGGCTGGCAGAAGCCCCACGAATCGCTCGAGGAAGGCCAGGTGCTTCTGCGCCAGGCCATCGAGCTCGCCGGCCGGCGGGTTCAGACGCACAAAGGGCTTGAATCCGCCCACCTCGACCTTGCGGCCGGGGAAGTCGGGGTGCGCCACGGGCGTCCAGTCCACAAAGCCGTCGATCTTCTCCCGCGCAAACCACCGCAGGGCGTTCAGGTCGTCGGCGCCCCGCGAGTCGGTGGTCTTCTCTGCCGGCTTTTCCGCCTTGGGACCGGCCTCCTTCGCCGTTTGCGGCTTCGCGGTCTTCTCCTCCGGCTTGGGCCCAGCCGTGTCGGTCGTCTCCACCTTGGGCACCCACCAGCCCCGCGCGGCCAGCGACCAGCGACCATAGTGAAAATACGCCCAGGCGCTGAACGAGCCCTCGGGCTTGGGCGACTGGGGCGGGTCCTTGCCGGCGTGGACCTTCTGGTACTCGCCGGCCAGAAAATCCATGTAGGGCGCGTCTTCCGCGAGGATCGAGGTCTTTTCCGGCTGACCCTCGGGCTGGCCCTCCGGCTTCCACGGGCGCATCAGGTTGTCTTCCGGCGTGAAGGTGAGCACGGCCGCGATGTTCGTCCGCGCCAAGGCAAAGTCGGCCACCGCCCGGGTCTCCACCTCCGAGACCTGGTGCGGGCCGGCCCCGGGCTTGAAGTAGGGGTACTGGAAGGGGAAGTTGCGGTTGAAGGCCACCCCGCCCGGCGGGTCCTCGTTGAATTCCTCGTCGCCGTCGTCGTCGCGGCCCTCAGGGTAAAGCCGCCAGCGGCCGCGCTCGTCCTTCTTGGGATCGGCCTGGATCAGGACGCGCGGATCGTCAGGGTGGGCCATCCAGGGGCCCGAGGGGTCTTCCACGCGCATCATGGTGATCCAGCCGTCGCCATTGAGGTCTTCGAATCCGTCCTCGTCGGTCCGCCCGTCGCCGTCGTCGTCGCTGGGGCGCTCGTTGGCGTCGCGCTCGCAATAGGGCTTGCGAAACAGCGCCTCGCAGGCGTCCGGCGCGGGCCGCGGGATGACGTAGACCGTGACGCGGTCCAGGAGCTTTCGCACCTTCTCGTCGCCGGCCGCGCCCTCGACCAGCAGGCGCGCCAGGCGGAGGGCCATCTCGCCGGCCGCCAGGTGGGAAGGCTCCACCGCGCCCACGACGAGCACGGCCGGCCGCTCGTCGGTCTTGCCGGCCCCGATGCGGAGCAGGTAGACCTCGCGCCCGCCCAGCGTGCGGCCCAGCGATTCGAGCTTCACCAGGTCGCTCTTGGCCAGCGCTTCGACCTGCCCGCGAAACGTCTCGTAATCGGCGTAACCGGCGATGGCCGGCTCGCCGCCGTGGGCGGGCCCCGCGGGCAGGATCGCCGCGGAAAGGCACAGGCAGACGAATGACGCGGGCGAGAGAAGGCGGGGCATAGGGAGCAGGATGGCTTGGGTCGTCAATCGGAATGCGGCGGGGCCTGTCCCCTTTTCCGGTCCCCTCTATCATACGTTGGGCGGCCGAGGTTTGCACGACGCCCGGGGACGGGGCCTTTTCCGCGCCGAGCGAGCTTCTCAGCGGAGCAGACATTGCCGCGGAAAAGGCGCCCCGTCCCCTCGGATTCGACAATCGCCGCCGCCCGGAGTAGACTGGCGGAATCGGCATTCCCAGGTCTTGGAGCGGAAACCATGCTGCAATCGGGCAAGAGGCACGTTCTGGCGGCGGTCGCGGCGGCCTGGGCGGCGTGCGGCGCCGTGGCTCGGGCGCAGCCGCCGGGAACGGAAGCCGACCCCCGCGCCCTGCGCCGCACGCCCGCCGTCGAGATCTTCGAGCGGAACAAGGATGCCGTGGTCTACGTCACGGGGCCGCTGGTCCAGTCGGGCAAGCCCACGACCGAGGAGTTCTTCGCCCTGTCGCAGAACCACGACGAGAAGACGAGTCTGGGCACGGGCTTCATCATCCACCCGGACGGCTACGTCATCACCAACGCCCACGCCGCCGAGCAGGTCGTGGCCAACGAGGTCACGCTGGCCGACGGGACGCGCCTTCCGGCCGAGTTGGTGGCCATCGTGCGCCAGCAGGACCTGGCCCTGTTGAAGATCGACGCGGGCAAGCCCCTGGCCGCCGTGCGCCTGGGCAAGGCCGACGACGTGATGACCGGCGAGACGGTGATCGTCATCGCCAACCCCCACGGATTGCGACTGACCTGCACGGCCGGCATCGTCAGCGCGACGGGCCGGGCGACCAACCCCTCGGGCCTGCCCGGCGTGACCCTGCACAACCTGCTCCAGACCGACGCGGCGATCAACCCCGGCAGCTCGGGCGGTCCGTGGTTCAACGTGCTGGGCGAGGTGATGGGGGTGACCACGTCGCGCAAGGCCGAGTCGGACAACATCGGCTTTGCCGTGCCCACCGCGGCCGTGCGCAACGCCCTGCCCGAGATGCTCGACGCGGCGCGGCGGCAGGGGCTGGCCATTGGCTGGACGCTGGCCGCCGAGGGCCCGCCCAGGGTCAAGGCCGTCGAGCCCGATTCGCCCGCCGCAAAGGCCGGCCTTGCCCCGGGCGAAGTGCTGGCGAAGGCCGGCGGCCGGGCCATTGCGGACCGGGCCGACGTGGAGTTGGCCCTGGTGGGCCGCAAACCGGGCGAGACCCTCGAAGTGGAAGTGCTCCGCGACGGCAGGCCCGAAATGCTCAGCGTGGTCCTCGGGCAGCGCCCCCGGCCCGACGGCGCGGCCCTCTTGGCCCGCAAGTTCGGCATGAGGCCCGGCCCGCTCGGCGCGGACAAGGCCAAGGAGATGCTCCTCCGCATCCCGCGGGGCGTGGTGATCGAGTCGGTCGAGGCCAAGCGCTACGAGGGCGTCAAGGACCCGCCCAAGCCGGGCGACGTCCTTGCCCGCTTGAACCACGTCCGCCCCCGCGACCTCGACCACCTGGGCGTGCTCCTGGAGCCGATCCCCACGGGCCGCCGGGTGCAGATGGTCCTCTTGCGCAAGGAGGGGGACATCTTGACGCGGATCGACCTGAGCACGGACGCCGACTAGATGCACTGCCATGGAGTGGTTCCAAGGGCCCGAAACCCAGCGTTCGGGGCAGTTCTCCAATCGTGAATTGCTCCGCGGGCTGTGGCCGTTTTTCCGGCCGCACCTGGGGCATTTTGCCGGGGCCTTCCTCCTGCTGGTGCTCGGGGCGGGTCTGATGATCGTCGGCCCGGTGCTGGTCAAACGGGCCATCGACGTGGACATCGCCGGGCGCGACCTGCCGGGACTGCGCCACACGGTCCTCGTCTTCCTGGGCGTGCAATTGCTCTACCTCGCGATTGCCTACGTCATGCGCAACTGGCTGGAATGGACGGGCCAGAACATGACCGCCCGGCTGCGGCGGTCGATCTTCGACCACCTCCTGCGCCTGCCCCTGGAGTTCCACGACCGCCACGCCCCGGGGCGACTGCTGGCCCGGGTGGAGAGCGACACCCAGGCCCTCCGCATGCTCTTCACCACCACGGCCGTGATGCTCCTAGGCGACGTGCTCGTCTTCGCCGGGATGTTCGTGGCCATGTTCGCCGTCAGTTTCCGCCTGGCGCTGGTCACGGCCTCGCTCCTGCCTTGCCTGGCGGCCATCACCGTCTATTTCCAGCGGCGGATCCATCCCCTGTTCGTCGAGGTGCGGCGGCAGAACGCCGAGATCACCGGCCGGCTGACGGAATTCCTCCAGGCGATGCCGGTGCTGCGGGCGTTCGCGCGGCGGCGGTGGGCCACGGCCGACTTCATCGCCCGCAACCGCAGGAAGTTCGAGACCAACTTCCACGCCCAGCGGCTCATCGTGGTGTGGTTCAACCTGCTCTTCCTGCTGGAGACGGTCACCTTCGCCCTGATCCTCGGGCTGGGAGGATACTGGGCCCTGTCGGGGCTCGTGACGATCGGCACGCTGGCCATGTTCATCAGCTACGTGCGGCGGTTCTTCGGGCCGCTGCTGCGATTGGCCGAGCAACTGGCCGTGATCCAGAAGGCCCTGGCCGCGGCCGAGCGGATCTTTGTGCTCCTGGCCGAGCCGGAGACGATCTGCTCGCCCCAGCGCCCGGCGGCGTGGCCTGGTGCGAAGCCAGGAGGGGGACAGTCCCCTTTTTCGCCGCCTGCGCCGCTCGACGAAGGCGAGTCGGGCCCGGCGAAAAAGGGGACAGTCCCCAGCGCATCGCCGGCCCGCAGCCTCCGGTTCGAAAACGTCTCGTTCCGCTACCAGCCCGACGGCCCGTGGGTGCTCCGCGACGTGAGCTTCACCATCCCGGCCGGCGAGTCGTGGGCACTGGTCGGGCCAACCGGCTCGGGCAAATCGACGATCGTCAACCTGTTGCTGCGGTTCTACGACCCGCAGCAGGGCCGCGTCGCCATCGACGGCGTGGACGTCCGCGACCTGGACCAGCGGGAATTGCGGCGACACGTAGGGCTCGTGCTCCAGGACATCTACCTGTTCCCCGGCGACTTGCAGGACAACCTCACTTTGGGCTGCGATGTGCCCCAAGGGCGGATCGAGGCCACCGCCCGGGCGACGCTGGCCGACCGGTTTATCGCGCGGCTGCCGGGCGGGCTGCACGCCGGCCTGGCCGAGCGTGGGGCCAATCTCTCGGTGGGCCAACGGCAGTTGCTCTCCTTCACCCGGGCCCTCCTGGGCCAGCCCGAGATCCTGGTGCTCGACGAGGCCACCAGCGCGGTCGATCCGGCCACCGAGGCCCTGATTACCGAGGCCACGCGGCGGGCCCTGGCCGGGCGCACGGCCCTGGTCATCGCCCACCGGCTCTCGACCATCCGCCACTGCGACCGGATCCTCGTGCTCCGCGGCGGCCGGATCGTCGAGGCCGGGACGCACAACCAACTGCTGGCCGCCGGGGGGCTGTACGGAAGCCTGCACCTCCTGCAGCACGGGGCCCCGTGTGGGGCGCGGGGAGGCGCGGAACACGTGACTGGGGATGGACAGTCGCGGGTTGCGGAGCTCGAAAGACTTGAAAGACCTTGAAAGACCTCCGAAGTCTTGAAGACCTCGGAACTCTGAGAGGAATGCTGTTTGGCTACGACGGACAATGGACCAACCATGACTCGAGAGCCGACCGCGAGTGCCTCGTTGTCAAGCCCTCCGCGCGAGGACCAGAGGGTGCTCTACAAGGCCCGCTGGATCGCCCGGCATTGGCGGCCCTACCTGGGCGAGGCGCCGCTGATCGTGGTCCTCACGCTGGCCAATGCGGCCGTGCTGGTGGTGTATCCGTACCTGCTCAAGCGGATCATCGACGGCATCGCCGAGTCGCTCGACGCCGCCTACCTGGCCGGCAACGCGGCGGTGCTGGTCGCCTTCGGGGTGGTCCACTTCGTGGTCTACGCCTGGCTCCAGACCCTGCGGTCGCGGCTCAACCTGCGGTTCGAGTTCGGCGTGCGCCTGCGGGCGTTCGAGCACCTGCTGGACGCGGGGCCCACGCTCTTTGGCCGGTTCCGCACCGGCGACCTGGTGACCCGCCTCATGGACGACGTGAGCGACAAGCTCTCCTGGTTCATGTGCTCGGTGGTCCTCCGCCTGGTCGAGGCCCTGGCCATCGAGGTCGCTTGCCTGGGCGACGACCTGGCCGAGTGGCCCGAGGGGCTCAACACCCGGGTGGGCACGCGCGGAGCGCGACTCTCCGGGGGGCAAAAGCACCGGGTAGCGCTCGCCCGGGCGCTGGCCGGCCGGCCCGCGGTCCTGCTCTTGGACGACTGCACCGCGGCCCTGGACGCCCATACGGAAGAGGCCCTATGGCAGCGGCTGGCGGCGGCCATCCCCGGCTGCGCCACGATCCTGGTGACCCACCGCCCGGCCACGCTCCGCCGCGCCGACCAGGTGCTGGTGCTCGACCGCGGCCGGGTGGTGGAGCGCGGCGCCTTCGCCGAGCTGGAGCGCCCCGGCACGCTCTTCCATCGGCTCTACGTCCAATGGACCCTGGCCGAGGCCGTGGCAGACGACGCGTAAGGCGTGGTCGCCGTCAGCTCACCTGCGCGGGCTGATAGTGGAGGACGATCATCTGATCGGCGCGCAGAGGGGCCATGGCATAGGTGCGTCCCTGGTTGTCGCAGAACTCGACCTCGAACACGCCCGCAGCGAGCTGTTCGACGGCCGTGCCAACCTGTCCCCGGCGCAGCCCGCGGTCCGGCAAGTCCTCGGTCAGCGCCACCACGTCGAGAGTGTGGACGATCTCGGCCATCGGGTCCTCCGCGTCACAAGACGTAGCAGGTAACCAGCCGCGGGAAGTCCTCGCCGTGACCCGCTCCAACTGCCGGCGTAGCCGCTACTGCTTCGGGGCCGGCTTCTGTGGTGGGACAATGGCCGTGCCGCCCCGCGGCGGCTTGAGCCGCGCGAGATCGGCCGGGGCACTGGCCTGGGGCTGGTACCCGCCCTCGATGGCGTCCCCAACCGGCGGCACCCCGCGGATTTCCCTCGGCTGGGATTCTCCGTCACGATTCATAGTCGCCTTCACTGCGACGAATCGGCCTGGCCGTTCCCGGCTCCGCTCGCGCCGGACGCCTGCGGTTGCGCGATGGTCGACTGCGCCGATGGTCTCGGGAGTTGCTCGGGGGGAACGTCGGGGACGTTCGCCGGGCGTGTGTTCGGGTAACCGGCGCGAATCGAAACCACCGCGTCGGTCGTCAGGACGGTCGATAGAGACTCGTTCGCACTTGCCATATCACTCCTCCTGTTCGGGCGTGTGCGGCGGCTCCGGCTCCTTGGCCGGACGGAACGCGATCGCCTCGATGTCGGCGTAACGCACGTAGATGCCCCCGCCCGGCTCAGTCAACTCGAAGTTCCCTTCCTTGTCCGCCCCGCATTCGCGTTCCAGGTACAGGTCGCGCTGGTCGGGCAAGTTGCCCATGTAGGAATGCCAGCCGTAGAACCCATAAATTATTATACCGCTCCGCAGCCGGGCGACAACCCACCAGCGTCTTCCTTGGTGCTCCCGGAAGAACCACTCCCACGCCGTGCCGATGTGGTGCGGCGCGTTGATGCCGAAACGCTGCGCCAAGCGCTGAAAGTAGCGGTTCTCCGCCGCCCAGGCCATGCCCATCGCCAGCGCGGCTGGGGACACGAACAGGACCACGACCGCGGACGCCGCGAAGGCAAGCGGGGCCGCGTACCAAAGCCGTCCCACGATCACCAGCACCACCAGCCACGACCACGCCCCGTAGTTCGCGAAACTCAGCGTCAGGTACTCCAGGAGCCTGACCCGCTCGGGAATGTGCGGGCGCGGAAACGAGAGATCGAAGACTTTGCCCGCGATGAACCCCGGCATGAAGAAGGCGATCAGAACGAAGAGTGCCTGCACGGAGTCGGGCACGCCCAGGTCGGGGATCATGGTGTCGCTCTCCTGTCTGTTGTCCTCGCCCGGCGTGAAGCAAGTCGGCCGATTCCGCGTTACCCCGGCGACCTGGAGAGCACGCGAACGCTCGGACGGTCGGCGGGCGTCGGCTCGCGCAAGCTGCTCTCGGGCAAGGTCACCACCGCCACGGTATTGCCGGTCATGTCGAAGAACTCGACGCTGTATCCGTCTGCGCTGGCGCCGGGCACGACGTGGTGTTCCACGACCGTGCCCACGTCGCCGGCGCGGAGACCTTCCTCAGGCAAGTCGGCCGTAAGAATGGCGGGCTGGAACATCTTCAGGGGCATGATTCACTCCGGATACATGGATGCTCCACGTTGAGCAAGTAATCCACCAGCTTGGCTTGCTCGATGGCGGCCATCTCGGCGTTGGGGAGCTTCATCGCGCGGTCGCCTCCTCCACGATGGCGATCTCCTCGTCCGTCAGGCCGTACAACTCGTACACGAGCTGGTCGATCTGGCGGGCCGACGGCCGCCAACCGCACTGCCCCTAAGATAGGTTGACGATTGGCCTGGGCACGGGAGCGGGCACGATCACGGAGAGTCGCCCGCGGCCGTACTGGGAGCGATGCCCCTGCACCCACCCGGTGTACTGGGCCGCGACGATGGCTTTATCCGCCTGCCACCAGAAATCGTACACGTCCGCCATCTCAATCTCCTCGAAGAAGACGAAGCACGTCGGCAAAGAGCCCATCTCCCTGAACCGGTTCGTGCGGCGAGTCCCACTCTGCCCATATTCACGGGAAATGGTGATTCGACGAGTGAAAGCTGGAGCCCGCGCTTCCGGCGGCATGAATACCCGCACCTCGATATGTCGGTCGGCGTTGCCGGGCCCCCAGAAGGCCCTCGCGGGCTCCAACACGAACTGCAGTTGCTGTTGCGCTCCGCCGGTCTCCCATTCGTGCCGCTCGACAATCAGGCACCTTCGGGACGGGGTTCCGTTGCCGCGTCGGGTTGGCATAGTCATGCTCCTTTCATCGGGTTTGTGAATCGCCATTGTCTGCCAGCGGCGGGAACGGCAACAGTCGCCTCACCGCCGCGTCGATCGCCGCGTCACAGGCGGCCGCGCTCCGTTTGAGCTTTTCGACCTCGTGCGGGGTCCGCACGCGGGCCGTCTTGGCGGCGATGGCTGCGCGCTCTCTTCCCAACTCATTGAGCTCGCGGCAGCCGTCAGCTTCCACAACGGCCTGCGGCAGCGGAAACGCAGCAAGGTGCTTGATCTTCAATTCCGCGAACACCCGCCCGCGGCGCGGCTCGATGGCGCGGAAGTACCACGTCATCGGCCGGCTGTTCAGCAAGGCACAGAGGCCGTCCAGGTCCAACGAGCATTTCTCTTTGGGCAGGACCACGAAGAAGTTGTTGCTGGCGTACAGGCCGCTGCGGTCCACGGCGGCCAGCACGTAGTCGCCGGTCCGCCGCACGAGGACCTTCTCGCCCTCATGCCACTCCGTCTTGCCCACATTGGCGTAACGCTTGGACGACTTGCTCTTGGGCACCGCGCCCAGTCGGACAAAGCGCCCTTGCCAATCGAGGCGGAAAGGTGCTATCTCCGCGCGGCCGA
>WBZO01004103.1_pt1 | contig 16040 bp, 8 predicted proteins | sample 5204261 | NCBI WGS metagenome assembly WBZO01 (sample SAMN12412400, study PRJNA552823) | activated sludge metagenome | isolation source: activated sludge from anammox sidestream of wastewater treatment plant... | place: USA: North Carolina | collected 2017-09 | reverse complement strand
AGGCGAATGGTAAAGAGCAGATCATCATCACAGAAGTTCCCTACCAGGTCAACAGGGACACATTGACCAACAAAATAGGTGAACTGGTAAATGAAAAAGTGATCGAAGGCATTGCTCATGTCAATAATGAATCCAACAAAAAAGAAGGCACCCGGATCGTACTGGATCTGAGAAGGGATGCAGTAGCCAATGTCATCATCAATCAGCTTTATAAACACACCGAACTTCAGACAAGCTTCGGCATAAACAATGTAGCGCTGGTAAAAGGAAGGCCGCGGACGCTGAACCTGAAAGAAATGATCAGTGAGTTCATTGAATTCCGTCATGAAGTTGTTGTACGCCGTACAAAATTCGAATTGAGGGAGGCCGAAAAGAAAGCCCATATTCTGCAAGGCTACCTTATTGCATTGGATCATCTGGATGAAGTGATCCGGTTGATCCGCAGTTCTGCAACACCCGAAATAGCTAAAGAAAATTTAGTGAACGCCGGATGGGGGCTGGATGAAATTCAGGCAAAAGCCATCCTGGAACTCAGACTGCAACGCCTTACCGGAATGGAACGTGACAAGATCAGGCTGGAATATGAAGAGTTGATGAAAACGATCGCTTATCTGAAAGATCTGCTTGCTGATGAAGGTAAACGGTTTGAGGTGATTAAAACAGAACTGCTGGAGATCAAAGAAAAATTCGGTGATGAAAGAAAAACAGGGATCACATATCTGGACGATGAAGTAAAGATCAAGGATCTCATCAAAGAAGAAGATGTGGTGATCACCATTTCACATTTGGGTTACATTAAAAGAACTTCTGCAACAGAGTACAGGTCTCAGCGCCGTGGTGGCAGGGGAGTGCTTGGCGGAAAAACGAGAGAAGAGGATTATATAGAGCATCTTTTCGTGGCGTCCACGCATCACACCATGCTTTTCTTTACTGAAAAAGGCCGGTGCTATTGGTTGAATGTTTACGAGATTCCCGAAGGGGAAAAAACAGGTAAGGGCAGAGCCATTCAGAATCTGATACAACTGCCTCCTGATGACAAGATCAGGGCAATCATTGATGTAAAAGATCTGAAAGATGAAGAATTCGTAAAATCGCATAATATTGTTCTTTGCACCAGGAAAGGGATCATCAAGAAAACAGAGTTGGAAGACTTCAGCCGGCCCAGACAGACAGGAGTAAATGCGATCACCATAGTGGAAGGTGATGAACTGCTGGAAGCAAAGATGACCGATGGCGAGAGCGAGATTATGATGGCCGTAAAAAGTGGAAGAGCCATCCGTTTCAATGAGTCGAAAGTAAGGCCAACCGGAAGAGGAGCGATTGGAGTGGCGGGAATTGAAGTGGATAGGAACGGCGATGAAGTAGTGGGCATGATCTGTGTGAACCCGGTAGAGCAGGCAAGCAGAACGGTTTTAGTAGTGAGTGAAAAAGGATTCGGGAAAAGAACCCCTGTGGAGGATTACAGGATGACCAACCGGGGAGGAAAAGGAGTGAAGACGATTCATGTAACGGAAAAAACAGGTACCTTGGTCGGAATGCTGGCCGTAGCTGAAAATGAAGACCTGATGATCACCTGCAAGAGCGGAGTGACCATCAGAATGAAAGTTTCTGACATCAGTGAACAAGGAAGAGCTACCCAGGGAGTGAAACTGATCCGGCTGGATGAAGGAGATGAAATCGCTGCAATCACAAGAATGAACGATAATGAAGAAAACGGGAACGGAAACGGAGAAGAAGAAGCAACCACAGAACAATAAACATCATCTGATAAAAAAAGAGGACAGACCCTTTAAATATTTTTTCTTTAAAAAAAATGACAACAATGCAAAAGTTACTTCTATCGTTGCTGCTGGTTATTATTTCTGCCAGCCTTTTTTCCCAGAGTTTTGATGACGTAAAAAAATATGCGATACTCCAAAAATGGGATGAAGCCAAGACAAATGTTGACAAATACCTGGCGGTGGAGAAAAATCAAAAAAATGCAGAGGCGTGGTATTACAAAGGATACATTTATTCTGAATTGTCCAAGCAGCCCGCCTATGCCGGAACCGATATCCGTATGCAGGCGTTCGACGCTTTCAAAAAATACCAGGAAATGGACCCGAAAAATGAAATGATGAAAGATGGGGAAAACGTTGAATATTTCGTAATATACAATGGATATTTTGATGACGCTGTTAACAATTATAATGCAAAAAAATACAGTGAGGCTTTTAAGGATTTTAAAGACGCTTACACCATAGAAACTTTCATCAGGTCCAAGAACTATTCATATAAAGGATTTTCTTTCCCTGCTGTGGATACCCAATTAATCCAGAATGTTGCCCTGGCAGCGCTGATGAACAAAGACAGTGCTGAAGCAGCTACCTACTATCAGAAACTGGCTGATGCAAAGATCAAAAGCAATAACCTTGTGGATAACTACCGTTTTTTGATCGAGTATTATGATTCCAAAGGCGATATTGCGAATAGAGATAAATATTTAGCGATCTCCAAAGAAGTTTTTCCTGATGAGAGCTATTGGGAAGATTATGACTGGAAATTTGCCGGAAAAGATCCTCAGAAAAGAGCAGAAGTATTGGCAAAGTATCCTAAGAGTTACGCACTTTATTACAATTATGCTGCCGAACAATTCAATGAATTATTCGCCAGCGAGAAACAACCGGCCGATTATAATGAAAAAGAAGAGCAATTGGAAGTCTTAACTCAGAAAGCCATTGACATTGATAAAACAAGACCTGAGGCCAACCTGCTGATGGCAAGGATTCTGAATAATAAGATCTTTGACCTGAGTGATGCTTACAGCGCCATTAAGGGAACCAAACCGGATGATGTGAAAAAGAAAAACACGATCATGTCGGACATCAACAGCACATATGATAAATTGCTCAGCTATGCAACTGCAGCTTACGACATTTATGATAAAAAAGATGATCTGAAATCATTTGAAAAAGGCAATTTCCGTATGGCAACCAATATGATCCTCGGTTACTGGGAATACAAGAAAGATGCTGCCAAGATCAAACTATACCAGGATAAAATGAAATCTCTTGATTAAACGACAGGCGCTGTCTCAGATATCAGATAGAGGTGGTGTTTAAAATCATACAGAGGCATTAAAACGAGGCCTCTTTTTTTATTTAGAACAACAGAGCGTTGCATTAATATACTTAACATAATATAAATTATAAGAAAAAAGGAGAATGAAAATTCAGCTACAAGCTCATAGACGGGATCAACAGTAATAAATCCCGGTATGCTGTAGTCTGTACTTAATCCATACTTCGTTTACAACAATGCTTCTCCCAGTGAAAAATAAAATACTTGAATTCCTGCTAAGCAGTCTCAGCAAACTGAGCAATACCTGATAGAGAATGATTTTATAATAAACTGTATTTATTAGTGCAGTAATTGAACGAAAAGCACCCGAATGGTACTTTAAGGACGGTTAGTAATGTGAATGAGCAACATTTGAAAAAAATGAATTCCCGCAAATGAATGGTGCTGAATGGCTGGGTGGTTGCATGGCTGAATAGTGAGGGGCTACTCCCCTTTTTTTACCCCCTTTAAAAATTTGCCAACAAAAGCCGGCGATCGAAAGCCGGCGATAAACTTTGGAAAATTTTGCCTGCCTGCTAGCCAATTATGGCCGAAACCGTTTTCGGGATGCTGTCCGGAAGCCTGACCTGCCGTGTCCCGGGTGCTGCTGCATATATTATTGTATATATAAGGGCGACGGCCAGCCCGCCAACGAGCGCCTCGAGTTCCCTGGAAATGAGCCCATTTCCCCGTTTGCCGGGATATCCTCTTTAAACCTTCATCCGCCTCATCAATGGATCCGATTCTAATACAGCAACCTCACCTTGATCGTTTGTTTCACTTCTTTCAGAAGCTGAAATGCCTGCGAAGAGATCTTTTTGTCCACGTCCAGCACCACGTATCCGATTTCATCATTGGTTTTAAGATATTGAGCAAGTATGTTTATGTTGTGATTGGAAAGCTGAGTGTTGATCTCGGAAAGGACTCCGGGAACATTGTTATGTATGTGTAAAATCCTGTGTGCACCTTCCTGAGGAGGAAGCGATAATGCAGGAACGGTATGCGATCCGTTGGTAATTCCTTTTTCCAGATAGTTAAATAATTTACTGCTTACATCTTCTCCGATGTTTTGTTGTGCTTCTTCAGTACTCCCGCCAATATGTGGTGTCAGGATTACGTTAGAACAATTTTGCAAGGGAGTATGAAATTTATCTCCATTCTTTTCCGGTTCTGCCGGAAATACATCCACTGCCGCACCGCCGATGTGTCCTTCTTCGATTGCTTTGCTTAATGCATCAAGGTCCACCACTTCACCTCTTGCATAGTTAATCAGGATGGCGCCTTTTTTAAAAAACTTCAGGTTGTTTTTATTGATCAGGTTTTTGGTGAGCGGAGTTTCGGGAACATGAAGTGTAACAATATCAGAACGACTTATAAGGTCTTTTAATGTTTTTGCACTCTCGGCATTCCCTAGTGGAAGTTTGGTCTCAATATCATAAGACAGTACTTTCATGCCCAACGATTCTGCCAGCACACTAACCTGTGATCCGATATTTCCATAACCGATGATGCCGAGTGTTTTTCCACGCAGCTCAAAGCTTCCTTTTGCTTCTTTCATCCAGATGCCCTCATGAGCAGCTTTGTTCTTATCCGGAATACGCCGTATCAACATCACCGATGCTCCGATCACCAGCTCGGCAACTGATCTCGTATTGGAGTACGGTGCATTGAAGACCACCACTCCTTTTTTAGTTGCTTCTTTAAGATCCACTTGGTTTACTCCAATACAAAAACAACCGATAGCCTGCAATTTTTTTGCAGCATCCAGAACTTTTCCTGTAATCTTCGTTTTGGAGCGTATGCCCAGAATATGCACATCACTGACCTCGCGGATCAATTCTTCTTCAGTCAAAGCCTTATTAATCTTTTCAACGCGGATATAACCCTGCTGCTTGAAATTTTTTACAGCAACATCGCTGATGTTTTCCAAAAAAAGGATCCTAACTTTCTCTTTAGGATAACTGGTGGCTGAACCTTGTGTCATTGTACAAATATACTTTGTTGGCAATATGACAACTCACCTATGGGGAAAAGTTTCTGAAGCTAAACAATCCCATATATAAACCTCCCGTTTTATTTTTGTTCAAACCGGCTTTATGAAAAGAAACCTCTTAGGCTTTCTCATACTATTGGCGCTATGCGGATGCAATGAGCTTTTATCCAGGGATAATTCCAAAAAGGTCATAGACCGCGAGGTCATTCTTCATTCCGGCCCTCTTTACGACCGGGTGAGCGATTTCATGGAAAATAAATTGCTGAAGCATGGATTCAATGGCAGCATTCTTGTTGCAAAAGGAGATACAATAGTGTATGAAAAATATTCCGGCAGTACAGACCTGAGAAAGAAGGACAGTATCAATGAACACACTTCATTTCAGATCGCTTCCACCAGCAAGACGCTGACTGCAATTGCCATATTACAAATGGTACAAGAAGGAAAACTTTCCCTGGACGGCAGCCTGCAAAAGTTTTTTCCTGATTTTCCTTACAGAGGCGTCAGCGTACGAATGCTTCTGAGCCATCGCAGCGGATTACCGAATTATATTTACTTTATTACCAATAAAAATTGGGATAAACCCGGTAATGTGACCAACAATGATGTACTCAATTTTTTAACAACGCAGCAACCGGGAATCACTTATACTCCGGGATCCCGCTATAATTACAGTAACACCAATTTTGTTTTACTGGCTCTTATTATCGAGAAGATCAGCGGGAAAAGTTTTCCGCAGTACATGAAAGAATATTTTTTCGATCCTCTGCAGATGCATGATACTTACGTTTACACTCCGGGAGACAGTTTGGCAACCATGTCTTTTTATGGCAATAATAATCTTTGGCAAAATGATATGTTTGATGAGACCTATGGCGATAAAAATGTTTATTCCACACCCAGCGACCTGCTTCGCTGGAGCAATGCCTTGTTCTCAGGCCGGCTTATCAATGCAGCCATGATGGACTCAGCCTTCTCACCTCAATTCTCTGATATCCATTTGAACTACGGGGAAAAATTTTCTCATCACTATTATGGATTAGGATTCCGTCTGATGATCACTCCCGCAGGTAAAAAAGTAATCTACCATTTTGGCAGATGGCATGGTTTTAACGCAGCATTCGCAAAGCTTCAGGATGAAAATGTGACCATCATCATACTTGGCAATAAGTTCAATGAAATGATCTATAATACTGCATGGAGGTCTTATAATTTATTCGGGAATTATTTTAACGAAGTTTCCAATGACGAAGAAACTGTTTCTGAGCCACCCAAAAAGATCAGGCCGGCAAATAAAAACAAAGGAAGGTCAAAGATCAGGACATCCCGTACAAAAAAACTAAAACGCTGATCATTTATTATTTGCGAATAGTTTCTCAACTTTACGGGTCATGAAATTACTTTCCGCAAAACAGATCATGGAATGGGATCAATATACTATTCAACATGAACCAATTGCTTCTATAGACCTGATGGAAAGAGCATCTGCAAACTGCGTAAAATGGATACTGGAGCATTATAGTGCAGGAAAACATTTTGTGATCTTTTGCGGCAAGGGAAATAATGGCGGCGATGGACTGGCTATTGCAAGAATGCTTACTGAAAAGGACAGCACAGCCTCTCTTTATATTATAGAATCGGGTCATAAAGGGACAGATGATTTTCAAACAAACCTTGTAAGAATGCAAAAGTCCCATCACAAAGACATTCATTTTATTCAGGAGGGAACTACATTCCCCGGTCTGCCACCGGGTGTTGTCATCATTGATACCCTGTTCGGTTCAGGGCTCAGCCGCCCTCCTGAAGGAATATTTGCCGACCTGATCAACCATATTAATTCTTCTGGCTGTGAAGTGATCTCTATTGACATACCGAGCGGAATGTTCATTGACTCATCTTCTAAAGGGAATGCGATCGTCAAAGCCACCCATACCCTGAGCCTTCAAAGCATGAAGCCCTCATTCTTCCTTGCAGAGAACTCCCCTTTCACCGGATCAATCCATATCATCAATATCGGGTTGAAGCCCGGATTCTTCTCTGAGATAGCAACAAAAAAAGAATTGATAGATGAGGTAATGATCCGTTCCATTTACAAACCAAGGGATCCGTTCTCTCACAAAGGAAATTTCGGACACGCCTTGATTGCTGCTGGAAGCTACGGCAAAATGGGCGCTGCTGTTTTAGCAGCAAAAGCCTGCCTCCGGAGCGGTGTGGGCCTGCTCACCTGCCATATTCCTCAATGTGGTTGCCAGGTACTACAAACAGCTCAGCCTGAGGCAATGGTTACGACCGATTTCAATTCATCTTTCATTACAAATATAGATACCGACCTTATGATCTATAATTCCATAGGTATTGGGCCCGGTATCGGGACGGCTAAGGAAACAAGGGCAGCCATCAAGGATCTGATAAGTAAATTTGAAAGACCTTTAGTAATTGATGCCGACGGGCTGAACTGTATCTCCATGGAAAAAGATATGCTCCGCTCTCTCCCGGCAAAATCCATACTTACTCCACATCCGAAAGAATTTGAAAGACTTTTCGGAAGCTGCTCCAATGAATACGAGAGAATTGATCAGGCAATGAAAAACACAAAAGAATTGAATTGCATCATAGTACTGAAAGGGCATCATACTTTTATTGCCACACCGGAAGGGAAAGGCTATTTCAATAATACCGGGAATGCAGGAATGGCAACTGCGGGAAGCGGTGATGTTTTATCAGGGATTATTACTGCTTTGCTGGCGCAGAAATATGAACCTGAACATGCCGCTATATTCGGAGTGTATTTACATGGACTTGCAGGAGATATAGCTGCGAAAAAATTATCGCAGGAAGCGATGATCGCCGGGGATATTGCCGATAACCTGGGCGAAGCCTTTGCCCGGATCTCCTCCTGAAAAATATCTCAGGAAAGTGAGGAGATCCAGGTAAGACTGTAATTCATTTTCTTCTCCCTGACACAGGTGAAAAGAAAACAGGTGTCAAAAAGAGAATTAACCAAATCCTCATCATTTTCAAGAACCAGATCACCCAAAGCATACCCTTCCAACGAAGAGGTGGAAACCGGCTGCCAGTCTGAAGTATCCGGATCAGATTCTGAATCGATCTCATCTCTAAGCGCCAACTTTTCAACCAGGCTTTTAAGAAGTCCCGGCTCCTGTAAGGAAGCAACGACCGATGTCAAAGGTCTGATAACACAACTGTCATTCAGAGCTTTTCTAATAGGCGGTTTTTTAAAAATATTGAACCATGGATTTTTCATGGAAGACCTTATTTAAACCTGAAATTAATTTCCGTCCTTAATGAAACGCTACAATAATCACTCCAAAAAAACAGAAAACGCAGTTCTCCACATGTACTGAAAAAAATAAACGTCTTGTGGCTCCGTAACTACAAAGCTGGTGATATTTGAATATAGATTTATGTACCCGTGTTCAGTGATACTATCAGAACCCTTTTATTAATTAAAGTCGGGTAAAATTCCTCTATTCAGGCAGGCTGAAAAAGGACAATCTAACCCGTTTCATGCAAACGTTTTAGCAAGGGTAAAACGGCTCACCATAAATTATTAAAATTCACCCCCAACCCCTATCTTTGCCGCCCCCGATCATCTGATCCGGAACAACCCGGTTCAACTTAAATGATCACAAAAATTTGAACTAAGAATATAGGCTTATGGACAAGTTGATTTATCTCGTGCCTGTGATGGGCTTAATAGGATTGATCTTCACTTTCATTAAATCAGGATGGGTATCACGCCAGGAAGCGGGCAATGACCGCATGAAAGAGATCAGTACTTACATTGCCGAAGGCGCCATGGCATTCCTGAGATCCGAGTGGAGAATACTCGGATATTTTGTTGTAATCATAGCAATACTTCTTGCCGTGATGGCAAGCGCCAATCCACATTCTCACTGGCTTATTGCAGGTTCATTTATACTAGGGGCATTGCTAAGCGCCACTGCCGGTTACATCGGAATGAAGGTCGCAACCAAAGCTAACGTACGTACCGCACAAGCTGCCCGTACCAGTCTGAGTAAAGCGCTGCATGTATCATTCACCGGAGGATCGGTAATGGGTATGGGTGTTACTGGTCTTGCCGTCCTGGGATTGGGAGGATTGTTCATTGTGCTGAAACAGATCTTCGCCCCGGATGCTCCTGTTCACAGTGATGAAATGCTGAGGACTATTGAAGTGCTTACCGGTTTTTCTCTCGGTTCCGAATCTATCGCATTATTTGCCCGTGTCGGCGGCGGTATTTATACAAAAGCTGCCGATGTTGGCGCAGACCTCGTTGGGAAAGTGGAAGCAGGGATCCCTGAAGATGATCCACGCAACCCGGCAACGATTGCCGACAATGTCGGCGACAATGTGGGTGATGTTGCAGGTATGGGAGCAGACCTGTTCGGTTCTTATGTAGCCACCATTCTTGCCACCATCGTTCTGGGTCAGGAAACAATTGTTCAGTCGGATGATGGAATGGGCGGTATGTCCCCTATCCTTCTCCCTATGTTGATTGCCGGTGTCGGTATCTTATTCTGCATTGCCGGAACTTGGTTCGTTCGTGTCAGCGATGCAAAAGGTATCAATACAGCCAATGTGCAGAAAGCGCTGAATATGGGTAACTGGGGTTCCATTATCCTGACGGCCATTGCTGCATTTTTATTAGTCAATTTCATTCTTCCTGATAAAATGATCCTGCGTGGCTATGAATTCACCAAGTGGGGAGTAATGGGCGCTATTGCTGTCGGACTTTTAGTAGGGACATTGATGAGCGCCATCACAGAATATTATACCGCCATGGGTAAATGGCCTGTAAAAACAATCATCAGGCAATCAGTGACCGGCCACGCCACCAACATCATTGGAGGATTGGCAATGGGAATGCATTCGACTTTATTCCCCATCCTTGTTTTGGCCGGCGGTATCTGGGGTTCTTATGAATGTGCAGGCCTGTATGGAGTGGCCATTGCAGCAGCAGGAATGATGGCGACCACAGCCATGCAACTTGCCATTGACGCATTCGGGCCAATCGCAGATAATGCAGGAGGTATCGCAGAAATGAGTGAGCTCCCTAAAGATGTCCGCGAAAAAACTGACGTTCTGGATGCCGTTGGAAATACTACGGCTGCCACCGGGAAAGGGTTCGCCATAGCATCTGCTGCTCTTACTGCATTGGCATTGTTTGCTGCTTTTGTGGGTGTAGCCATGCCGGATAATCAGCATATTGATATTTATAAAGCCAAAGTACTGGCTTCTTTATTTGTAGGCGGAATGATCCCTTTCATTTTCTCATCCCTGGCAATTCAGGCTGTTGGAAAAGCTGCCATGAGCATGGTGGAAGAAGTGAGAAGACAGTTTAAAGAAATTCCCGGCATCATGGAAGGAAAAGGCAAACCCGAATACGACAAATGCGTTGCCATTTCCACCAATGCATCTATTAAGAAAATGATCGCTCCGGGAGCGATTGCCATCCTTTCACCACTTGCTATCGGGTTTTTACTCGGCCCTGAAGCTTTAGGAGGGTTCCTGGCCGGAGCTACAGTAAGCGGCGTGCTGATGGGAATGTTTCAGAACAATGCCGGCGGCGCCTGGGATAATGCAAAAAAGAGTTTTGAAAAAGGTGTTGAGATCAACGGACAGATCTATTATAAAAAGTCTGAGCCTCACAAAGCTTCCGTGACGGGAGACACGGTGGGTGATCCTTTTAAAGATACTTCAGGACCTTCAATGAATATTTTGATTAAATTGATGTCTATTGTATCTTTGGTCATAGCTCCTACTCTGGCGCAGATATATACAAAAAATGAAGCGCCGGTCACGAAGGAGAAAAAAATTGAAATAAAATCTGAACCAATCGTTTCAATAAATTTGAACAACACGGTTCAATATAAATAACTGAAGAGCTTAATCAGAACCATTACTTAAGTCCGGCTGTGTCTACAGCGGGACTTATTTTTTATAGTTCCCTGATAAAGTTTTGATGAAATATTTTTGGAAGAAATCAGATCACTTTAAGTCCGGCCAGTTTGTTGGGGATCGGAGTTAAAGTATATCCTTCCTTGCGCAGCAGGTTGATTACTCCCTGATCACCGGGCAAGTGGCCCGCACCAACAGCGATCACTAATGATTTACCGGGCATCAGGGTTTTTAATTTTTTTACCCAGTTCCTGTTTCTGTTATACAATAAAATATCTGTGTAATGACTCATGCCGATGTCACTTTCTTTAGTCAATTCTTCCAGCTTGCTCAGATCTTCATTTTTATATGCATCCATAAGTTCATTGAATCCCCTGGATTCATCCACACCTTTATGCACACTGTCAATAAAATTTACCAATTGCATCGCCTGCAGTTTATAAGGAATGCTGTCCAGTAAACCAGCCTGGTAAGCCATTGTTTCCAGCCCTTTGATTTCTTTTCCTTTATTTTTTGCCTCTGCCATGATCAGTTGTTCCATAGCGACAGGCTTTCCACAATCTATCGAAGATTCTTCAAGTGTAGAAGCAGCCAGCATAGGCTTTAAAGTTTCCAGCATGGAAAAAGGCAGCATGGAACTTTTCTCTCCAAAATAATTTTTCACTTTCTCATAATCTTCCGGGCTCAGCAGATCACGGAGCGTAGTGTCCCCGGTCATTTTCATTTGAGAAAGGGCGCCGATCATCTCAAACAGATTATCCATCTGCACTTCCAGGTAAACATTATCACACCGGCTGATGGCTTTTTTCAAACTATCACTTAAGGCTGCATCCTCTTCACAGATCATATGAATTGTGCCAAAGAGATAGGAAGGTTTTTCCAAGCCATTCCCGCTGATCTTCCAGAGTAATGCTTTGGTATCAACATTCGCATTGCCCTGGGCAAATCCATCCAAAGAGAGTACACCGATCAAAAACAAGACTCCGAATTTTTTCATGGGGATCAATTTTCAGCAATTTACAATCTAATTACAGATTTCAGTTAACGGAAATGTGCAGCCACTGATTTATAACTGATCTTTAAATTTTAATGACGGAGAGGAAATGAAAGGGCCGATCCCTAACTCATCCCATTTCTTATCAATTCTGTTTATGGTATCATTATTTGAAATTACTACCCCGGGCCATTCTTCATCCACTCCATCATATTCCTTTGTCTTTTTGGTTCCGTCAAAACCGATGCAAGCCTGAAATTTCGCAGTGTCTGCACCACTGTTATCTGTCATTTGTTTTTTAAAAGCTATGTGATCCCTGTAAGGGTCAAGATAATTTAGAAATTTCCATATTACGGATGACAGGTCGTGAATATCTTTTACCGGGTCAACATACAGGATCATTTTTATCCCATCCGTCTCAGCAAAGGAACAGACCTTCCTGTGCAGATCCCGGATATGATCCCTTCTTTCTTTCTTAACAGAAACAATAATACAGGGAATATCCTTATTCAAAAGAGAAATATTCGAATCCTTGATTTCCTTGAAAGAACGGAGAATCTTTTCTATAACTGCCGGGTTATCTTCAAAACTTTTATTCAGGTAATTTTTGTCTCTCTCTTCTTCGGATTTCTTTGTCCCATCAATGAGCATCTTCCCTCCCATTTCCGGACCGATACCTGCAAAGTTTGATCCCTCAACTGCTCCCCGCAGGTAAACAATGTCATTCGCCGGGTCAAGATCTTTAAATATTGTCCTTGCAATTTCTGCCGGATCCTGTGATGAAGTTTCCTGATCAAAGGCAACCAAAATCTTATTCAACATCATTTTATCGGAGCCTATGATCGCATTCATCACTTTTGTTGCCTGCCCTGCATATTCTTTTTTGATCCGGACAAGAGTGAGGTTATTGGGGAACCCTTCTGCAGGAACATTTATTCCGGTCAGTTCGGGCGCCATCAGCATCTTCATAGGCATCAGAAATATTTTCTCTGTCATTTTCTGAAAAGAAAAGAGCTCGTCTTTCAATAAGCCTGAAAATAATGCCGGATATACTGCATTTTTCCTATGCGTGACAGCAGTGATATGAAATGGCAGGCATTGACCCCGTAAAGAATAAAAACCGTTATGATCACTAATCACACCTTCATCCATCATTTCTTCTGAAGGATCAACATAACCTTCAATGACCACATCTGCATCATGCGGTATTTCGATCTCACTTTGTGTGATACATTTCACCAGTTCCACTTTTTTCTTTCTTAAAAAACCGGCAAAGACATATCCTTCTATAACCGCAGGCAAAGGAACGGAAGAAGAATACATATAGACAGGATCGCCTCCCAGCACAACAGCAACCGGCATCTTCCTCCTCAATTCTTTATATTTCCGGTAATGTTTTGCAAGCAGGTCATGCTTATTCCAATGTATTCCCGAAAGAGTGGCGCCTGATATTTTCATTCGTGAAAGACATATACCGCGTCTTTCCGTCTCAGGATCTTTTATATGAACCACACATGAGGTGAGGGTCGGGCTTTGCTCCATCGGCCAATTGGTAAGGACAGGAAGTCTTGTGATATCCGGTTCTTTCATGATCACTTGCTGGCAATCCCCTCTCCCGCTCTTCACTGATGGCATTAATGAAGTAAGATTTCCCAGCCGCTGAAGTAATTTCAGTTTATCCGTTAAACCGTCTTTAAACTCTGAAAATAATTTGATAAGGTCTTTCATTTCCATGATCACATCATCAGAAGAGCGGATGCCCAGGGCAAGGTTCATCCTCTTTTCATTTCCATACAGATTCATCAGGACAGGGAAATCTGTTCCGTTGTTTTCAAAAAGCAAAGCTTTACCGCCACCGCTTTGACTTCTTACCCTGCTTGCAATCTCTGTCATTTCCAGTTTTGGATCTGCATAAGAACGGATACGGATCAGCTCTCCTTCTTTTTCCAATGCACTGATGAACTCCTGGAGACCTTTATATGCCATTTTAAAAATTGATCGGCAAAGTTAACCTGCAACTGTCGTATTCATTAAAAATTACTTTCATTCTATGAGTGCCGCTTGTCAAATATTTTTTTTCCGGCAGTCCGGTTTATTTACTTTTAATAATCATAAAATAAAAACATGCGCTTAAAGTATTTATTACCTGCTGCGACCGCAGCAACCCTGATCATTTCCTGCACCAATAATTCAGAAACGGCAAAAAGGGATCCTCTGATCGAAGACATGGACACCACCGTAAGCCCGGCAGTGGATTTCTTTCAATATGCCAATGGCGGATGGTTAAAGAAAAACCCTATTCCTGCTGATCAGAGCAGTTGGGGTATCGGAAACCTGGTCAATGAAGAGAATCTGAAGCGTTTCAGAGAGATCAACGAACAAGCAGTTACTGCAAAAGCAGCCAAAGGAACTTCCGATCAGAAGATAGCTGACTTCTGGACAACGGCGATGGATAGCGCCAAAGCGGAATCATTGGGATTGAGACCTCTTCAGCCCTGGCTTGATAAAATAAATTCTGTTACCGATTTAAAATCCCTGATAAAAACCGTTTCAGAATTAAAAAGGATCGGATCTTCTTCTTTGTTTTCCGATTTTGTGAACCAGGACAGCAAGAACAGTGAAGAAATGTCTTACACATTATGGCAAGGCGGCCTGGGATTGCCGGAAAGAGAATACTATTTCAGAAAAGATTCTGCAACTGATAATATCAGGAAAGAATATGTAAAATACCTGGCAAAGATTCTCACTATGTCAGGTGAAGATGCAGGCGTTGCGGCAAATGATGCCAAAGATATTCTCGGCCTGGAAACAAAACTGGCCGCATCATCAAGAACGATCAATGAATTGCGTGACGATTATAAGAATTATAACAAGATGGGCGTAACTGAATTATCCAAATTATCACCTTCCATTGATTGGACTACTTATCTAAACACTATAGGAGCAAAAAATATTGACTCCTTGATCGTAGGCCAGCCTGAATTTTTCAAATCACTGGATAATATTTTAAAAGTCACCCCGGTCAATATCTGGAAAAGTTACCTGAGAGCCAGATTGATCAACAGCTTTGCTGCAGAACTTCCTGAAGCGTATGTGCAGGCAGCATTTGATTTCAGTAAACTATTCAGTGGCGCCCAACAGAGAACCCCAAGATGGAAAACAGTGATCAACCAGGAAAACCGGTTCATGGGACAGTTATTGGGCCAGCTTTATGTAAAAGCGTATGTAAGCCCTAAAGATAAGGAGCGATATGAAAAAATGGTAGAGTATATCCGTGAGGCATTGAAAGATCACATCAGTAAACTGACCTGGATGAGCGACAGTACCAAGCAAAAAGCTTATGAAAAATTGGCTGCCATAAAAAAGAAAGTTTTTTATCCCGATAAATGGAGAGATTATTCAGCGTTGGAAATAGGAACGGACAGTTATGTGCAGAATGTGATCAATGCGAATGAATGGAATCATAATTACCAGTTCAATAAACTGGGAAAGCCGGTTGACAGGGACGAATGGGGAATGAACCCCCAGACCTATAATGCCTCATATGATCCATCCAACAATGACATCACTTTACCTGCTGCACAATTCATCGTTCCGGGATTTAAAGACAGTGAACTGGATGATGCGATCGTCTATGGTTATGGCGCTGCGTCCACTATCGGGCATGAAATCACTCATGGCTTTGATGACCAGGGAAGAAAATTCGATGCAAAAGGAAATCTGGTAAAATGGTGGACGGACAAAGATTCTGCTGAGTTCACAAAAAGAGCAAAACTGATCGTAAAACAGTTCGATGAATTTGAACCGGTCAAAGGTTATCACATTAATGGTGATGCTACCCAGGGTGAAAACATTGCCGACCTCGGCGGGATTGTTTTGGGAATTGATGCCTTCAAAAAAACTGAGCAATACAAAAAAGGTGAGAAGATCAATGGCCTCACTCCGATGCAACGTTTCTTCCTTGGATATGCGTTGGGCTGGTTATGGCAGGGACGTGAAGAATTGGCAAGAAGCCGTTTGCTTACTGATGTG
>WBZO01004102.1_pt1 | contig 16043 bp, 18 predicted proteins | sample 5204261 | NCBI WGS metagenome assembly WBZO01 (sample SAMN12412400, study PRJNA552823) | activated sludge metagenome | isolation source: activated sludge from anammox sidestream of wastewater treatment plant... | place: USA: North Carolina | collected 2017-09 | reverse complement strand
CGGTGCGGCCCCCGAACCAGCGCAGGATGTCGAGCCCGTCGGCTCGCTCAGGGGTGGCCGTCAGCCCGACCAGGTGTGTCGGGCGGAGATGGTCGAGGAGGGCCGCGTAGGTCGTGGCCGCTGCGTGATGGAACTCATCGACGATCACCACGTCGAACAGCGCTGGATCGAGCGTGGTCAGATCGCTCGCGGCGAGCGACTGGATCGATGCGAACACGTGCTCCCACCGCCGGGGTCGTTCACCGCCGACCCACAGCTCGCCGAAGCTGCCGTCTCCGAGGACGTGGCGGAACATCGTCCGTGACTTCTCGAGGATCTCCTTCCGGTGGGCCACGAACAACAAACGCGATCGGGTCAGCCGGCTGCGGAGCCGGCGGTAGTCGAGTGCCGCGACGACGGTCTTGCCGGTGCCTGTGGCCGCGACGACGAGGTTGTGGTTCCGACCTCGGCGTCGTTCGACGTCGAGCTGCTCGAGGATCTGCCGTTGAAACGGGTATGGCTCGATGCTGAACGGGGTGGCGATGGAGTCGTCGGCGTTCGACTCCGTCGCCGCGATGAATCGATCGGTGTCGAAGTGCTCGAAGTGCGGGTCCGCCCAGTACGTCTCGAAGATCCGGTCGAAGCTCTCGACCAGGTCTGGATTGCGGCGCTCGGACGCGCGAACGTTCCACTCCCTTCCGGTGACCTGCGCCGAGAAGGTGAGGTTCGACGAGCCGATGTACACGGTCGAGAACCCGGTGGCCCGGGAAAAGCACCATGCCTTCGCGTGGAGCCGGGTGCTGCCGGTGTCGTAGGAGACCTTGATCTGTGCGCCCGCTGCGGCCAGCGCCTGCAACGCGCGCAGCTCGGTGCTGCCGGTGTAGGTGGTGGTGATCACGCGCAGCGGCTTTCCGGCGGCCGTGTGCCGCTGGAGTGCCGGCAGAAGATCGCGGACGCCGGTCCATCGGATGAAGGCGAGCACGAGGTCGATGCGGTCCGCGGATTCGATCTCCGCTTCGAGCTCCCGCCCGATGGCCGGTTGGTCGCGAGCGTTCGTCATCAAGACCGTGTCCCGCAGCGGCGTCAACGGGCGGGCGATCGCGACCGGTTCCCCGGTGGGCGCGACGGTTTCGATCGCGAGGAGGCGCGTCAACCTCGGTTCCAGGCGGGAGCTCTCCTCGAGGCCGTGGCGCTCGATCACGACATCGAGCACGTCACCGGCCAGGTCGACTGCGATGGCGTGGCGGTCGTCCGTCGGGGCCGCCGCGACGACGTCACGGATCCATTCGCCCACGATCTCGGCGATACGTTCCGGCAGCTCCGCCGAGTCCACCTGCGCGAGCTGCGCCCGCAGCCTGCGGGGATCGAGCCTGTCGACCCGATCAGCCAGGTCTTCGCTGAGGATGATGTCGTACAAGCCGGGCTGGAGATCGCCCGTGCTGCGGCCCGTCATGGGCTGATTCTGGTGCAGGTCGGCTGCCGCCTCGGCGATCCCGCTCCGCCGCGAGGGAATCGTGGTGAGCCGACTGTGGTGGGCCGCCCGGGGCTCGAACCCGGCACCTTGGGATTAAAAGTCCCCTGCTCTAGCCCGATGAGCTAGCGGCCCGGTGAGACGCTAGCGGTCAGCCGGCCTCATGGCGCGGCCGAGCCTGCCGCAGTGGCCCATAGGATGGATCGGTGCAACCGCGTGCCTTCCCGGACCCTTTCGCCGCTGTACCGTCGCCCGCTCACGCGCCCGAGCTCGCCACCGACCCGGAGATCGAGATCGATCACGTGCGGCTCACGGCGCTCGTCGACGAGCTCGAACGCGACGTCGCGCTCATCGAGGGTGCCATGGCCGATGTCGAGGCTCGGGAGTTCGGGTCGGCGAACGCGGCGCTCGACGTGCTCGACGGTGTGGCGTCTGCCTGACCGGCGCATGAACCGTCACCCGGCGCGTGTGGCAACGGCCGCGGTTGCCATGACGGCGACCTTCGGCACCTGGGCGCTCCGAGATCGTGGCCGGCGCACCCGCATCGAACGGTCGATCCGGATCTGGCGGCTCACCGCCCGGCGCGGCGTGCACTTCATCGTGCTGAAGCTGCGCGGCGCGGGTCGTGACCAAGCGCGCAAGCGTGAGCTGGAGGAGCAGTTCACCATCCGCAGTGCGGAGGACGTCGCGCGCGAGCTGGGCAACATGAAGGGCGTCATCATGAAGGCGGGCCAGATGCTCTCCTTCATCCTCGACGGTCTCCCCGAGGCCGCCCGTGCGTCGCTCGCCAGCCTCCAGGGCGATGTGCCGCCGATGTCGCCCGCCGCGGCACGAGCAGTCGTGCGTGAGGAGCTCGGCGCCGACCCCGAGCGGCTCTTCCTCGACTGGAGCGAGTTGCCGGTGGCGGCCGCGTCGATCGGTCAGGTGCACAAGGCCGTGTTGCGTGACGGTCGCGTGGTCGCGGTGAAGGTGCAGTACCCGGGCATCGACCACGCGATCACGAGCGACCTCGCGAACGCCGAGCTGCTCTACGCGATGTTCAGCGCGGTCGCGTTGAAGAGCCTCGACGTGAAGGGTCTCGTCGAGGAGCTTCGCGTTCGCATGGTCGACGAGCTCGACTACACGCTCGAGGCGCGCTGTCAGGCCGACTTCGCGGCCCGCTATCGCGACCACCCGTTCGTGCACGTGCCCGACGTGATCCCCGAGCTGTCGACCCGCCGGGTGCTCGTCACCGAGTGGGTCGACGGGATGCGCTGGGAGGAGTTCCTCGCGTCAGCAGACGCTGACACGAGGCAGCGCACCGCGGAGGCGATGTTCCGTTTCACGCAGGGCGCGATCTACCGCGCCCGGGTCTTCAACGGTGACCCGCACCCGGGCAACTACCGGTTTCATCGCGATGGCACGGTCTCGTTCCTCGACTTCGGGCTCGTGAAGCGTTGGGCCCCCGGCGAGCTCGAATCGCTCACCCCGCTGATCGACCCGCTCCTCGACCGTCAGCCCGACGTGCTCCTCGCCCGCATGGTCGAGGCCGGCTTCATCTTCGACCCGCAGGGCCTCGACCCCCAACGGGTCTGGGAGTACGTGAGCGCGCCCTACACGCCGTACCTCGAGGCCGAGTACATGTTCACCCCCGACTTCGCGAGCAAGACGCTCACGAAGCTCCTCGACCGCAACGGGCCCTACGCCGACGTGATGGCAAAGCTCAACCTGCCACCGTCGTTCGTCATCCTCGACCGCGTCGTGTGGGGGATGTGTGCCATCCTCGGTCGCCTCGGCGCGCGCAACCAGTGGCGGGCCATCCTCGACGAGTACCGCAAGGACACCGCGCCCGTCACGCCCCTCGGCGAGCTCGAGGCCGCATGGCAGGCGGCCGGGCGCGCCACCCGCTGAGCGCGCCTACGCGCCGTCCGCCTTCGCGTGGAGGTAGCCGCGGGCGCGCTCGGCCCGCGGGTAGCGCGCCTCGAGCGCACGGAACGCGGGCGAGTGATCGGCGTGCACGAGATGGGCCAGCTCGTGCACGATGACGTAGTCGAGCACCCACGTCGGATAGCGCGACAACCTCGACGACAACCGGATGTCACCCGAATCGGTGGAGCAACTCCCCCACCGGCTGTGCTGGTTGTCGACGAAGCGGATCGACGTGGGAGCCGGCAGTCCGTAGCGCTTGGCGAGCTGCGCGGCGCGGCCGGTGACGTCGATGGCCCGCTCGGTCTCGCGCTGCTCGATGCGCGCCACGAGTTCGCGCACGAAGCGTTCCTCGTCGGCGCGCGACATGCGCGCCGGGACGCGCACCTCGATCACCCCGTCGACGAGTCGCGCGTGCACGGTCTTGCGTCGCTTCGCGCTGCGCACGACACGCACCGGGAACGGCGGACCGGCGACCGGCTGGTCGCGGGGATCGATGCCGTCCTCATCGCGCACCGGGCCGGAGACGAGCTCGCAGGTGTCGTCGGTGGCCTCGTCGACGTCGGGACCCGGGTCGGTGTCCCTCTCGAAGTCGAACAACGACGGGGCATCGGTGCGCTCGGGGCGTGCCCTCACAGCTGACCTCGTGGTTGGACGGTGGCGTGCTCGTCGTCGACGAGGTGGACGCGCTCACCCAGGCGGTACTGCTCGCCGTCCCACACGAACCAGCGCGCGCCGAGGTTCGGCACACGCTGCCAGTCGAGGCCGAAGCTTGCCTCGAGCGCGTTGATGACCCCACCATGGGTCACGACGAGCAGATCGTCTCCCGGTACCTCGGCTCGGATGCGTGCCAGGCCGACGTGCACCCGCTCGAGCAGCGGCTCGTCGAGTTCGTAGCCCGGCGGACGTTGCCGGGTGTCGAGATAGCCCGGCCACTGCGCCTCGATCTCGGCGCGGGTGAGGCCTTCCCACTCGCCGGCGTGGCGCTCCATCAGATCCGGTTCGAGCACGACCGGGCCGACGCCGATCGCCTCGCTGATGATCCGTGCGGTGTCGAATGCCCGCCGCAGGCTCGAGGCGATGATCGCGTCGACCATCCCGATGCGCTGCGCGGCGAGCCATGCCTGCTCGCGCCCCTGTGCGGACAGCGCCGGGTCGGCCTGGCCCTGCCAGCGACCGACGGCGTTCCATTCGGACTCCCCATGACGAACGAGCAGGAAACGACGCACCCGGGGAACGGTAACGGGCGGAGCCCACCGTATGGTCCCGCCCGCGGGCGCCGATTCCTATGCTGCGTGGGTGGCAACGTTGCGTCTCTTCGCGTCGGTTCGGGTCGCGGCCGGCACTGGGCGCGCCACGATCGACGGCGCCACGGTCGACGAGGTCGTGGCCAACGCGTGCGCCCGCTACGGCGAGGAGTTCGCCGCGCTCGTGCAGGGCTGCCGGGTGTGGCGAAACGGTGAGCCGGCGTGTGGCGCCGACGCGGTCGCCGACATCGACGAGGTGGCGATCCTGCCGCCCGTCTCGGGCGGCGCGGAGGGCCCGCGCCTTGCGAGTAATTGAGCCCCCCGATCGGCGTGTCTACGATGCCGCCACGCACGACCGCGTGACACAAGGGGTGGATTGTGGAGATTCTCAAGGACTGGGGGAGTGGCGGCGGCGGCCTGCACCTTCTGGGCCGCTACGCCCACATTCTGTTCGGCATCGCGTGGATCGGGTTGCTCTACTTCTTCAACTTCGTGCAGGTGCCGTCCTACGCCGAGCTGACCCCGGGGGCGCGCACCGAGGCCTTCGACAAGGTCACCTGGCGCGCCCTGTGGTGGTTCCGCATGGCGGCGCTCGCCACGTTCCTCAGTGGCGCGCTGATGTGGGCGATCGCCGGTGACGAATACGAGGACGGCCAGCTGCTCTCGATCGCCTGGGGCAGTATTCTCGCGACGACGATGTTCCTCAACGTCTGGGGCGTCATCTGGCGGGCCCAGAAGGTGAACATCGGCTCGATGCGCGCCGGCAACGGCCCGGACGCGGCCGCCGCGAAGAAGGGCGCACGTGCGTCACGGGTCAACACGCTCTTCAGCATCCCGATGCTGTTCTTCATGGTGTTCACGTTCCACTACTCGGGTCGTTACGACGTGGACGGGGGCAAGGTCGCCCTCGCGTGGATCATCTTCCTCGTCACGTGGGCCTTCATCGAGGCGAGCGCGCTCGGCTTCATCGGCGGTCTCGACAGCCCGTTCAACAAGTGGGCGTTCGACACGCACAAGAACACGATCATCGCCGGCGTCGTCTACTGGCTGATCCTGTTGGTCATCTGCTGGGAGCTGATCCTCGGCGGGCGGTGAGCCGAGCGTGCGAGGCGACCCAGCAGTGGTGAGCCTCGACCACGCGCAACGGCCCGCCGAAAGGCGGGCCGTTTGTCGTTTTCGGCCGTGTTCGTCAGGACACGACGAGGTTCGCCACCATGCCCGCGCTGCGATGGCCGGCCACGTCGCAGAACACCACGTAGGTGCCGGGCTGGAGCGTGACCGTCCCGCGATCGCGCTGGCCCTTCTTGTTGACATTCAGCTTCTTGAAGGTGTCGACCTTCTCGATCACCGCGGTGTGGGGCTGGATGCCGTCGTTCACGATCTCGATCGTGATCTCGCCCGCGGCCGCGGTGTACTCCTTCTGGTCCCATCGGAGCGCGTCGTTACCGTGCATCGTGACATCGGCCGGCTCGGCGTTCGTCGGGGCGCCCCCGGTGTCGTCGCCTCCACAGCCCACGAGCATCGCGCTCAGCGCGATCGCGACCGTCCCGACCCGAACCGACCCACGCATCGGAACCTCCCTCGTCGAGCGGTCACCATAACGGCAGCTCGGCCACGACCGAACCGCGATGCTGCCGGCGCGTCGGATCGGAACCCGCGGGTAGCCTCGGCCGCGATGAACGACGTGTTCGACCGAGTCACCGCCCCCGGCTACCTGGCCGACCTTCCGACACTGCCCATCGAGGAGGTGCGGGCGCGGCGCACCGAGTGTCAGGCCCTGGAGAACTCGCTGTCCTACGTTCGCCGGCTGGTGCAGGGCCGCCTCGACATCGTCGGCGCCGAGCTGGCCCGACGGCGCGCGGGCGGTGACCCCGGCGATCTCGGTGACCTGATCGGCCGTCTGCCCGACATCCTCGCCGATCGCGGCCGCGCCACCTCGGCCGGTCCGGGTGCGGTACGGCCCCCGCTCGGTCTCGCCACCGACGCGGTGGCCGACTCGCTCGGCGCCGAGGTCGATGCGATCCTGGATCCATCGGATGCCGCGGACCTCACGGCGCTCGACGACGACCGGCTGGCCGACACGCGCGACCGCCTCGCCTCGCTCGAGCAGGCCACCTCGGCGCGGCGCCAGACCATGCACGGGGTGATCGACACGATCCAGGCCGAGATCACCCGGCGCTATCGAACTGGTGAGGCCAGCGTCGACTCGCTGCTGCACTAGGCGAGGTGTGGGTACGGTGCGTACGGAATCTCCCGCCTCTCCACGGCGTTCGATCGGCTGATGCAACGACTCGCCGTTCTCTCCATGCACACGTCGCCGCTCGTGCAGCCGGGCCAGGGCGACGCGGGTGGCATGAACGTCTATGTGCGTGAGCTTGTGTCGTCGCTCGCGCAGGCCGGTGTCGATTCCACCGTGTACGTCCGGCGGTGGAACGACGAACTACCACCCGTGGTCGAGGTCGAGCCCGGGTTCCGGGTGGTGCATGTCGCCGCCGGGCCGTCGACGTTGCCCAAGGAGGACCTCCCGCACGTCATCGACGAGTTCACCGACGCGGTGGAACGAGATCTCGAGACGCGAGCGACGGTCGACGCGCTGCACGCCAACTACTGGCTCTCCGGTGTCGCGGGGCATGCGCTGAAGCACCGTCTCGACCTGCCGCTCGTGTCGGTGTTCCACACGCTCGCCCGCGTCAAGGCCGACATCGGTGAGGCCGAGCCCCAGCGCCGCGTCGACGCCGAGTCCGCCATCATCGGCTGTTCCGACGTGATCCTCGCCAACGCACGGGTCGAGGCCGAGCAGCTCGTCGACCACTATCGCGCAGACCCGGCCCGCATCGAGGTCGTGCCCCCGGGCGTCGACCACGCCTTCTTCTCGCCGGGCAGCAAACACGGTGCACGGCGCGCGCTGGGCCTCGGTGATCATCCGGTGCTGCTCTTCGTGGGGCGTATCCAACCGTTGAAGGGTGTCGATGTCGCAGTCGCCGCGCTCGCCGCGCTCGATCGCCCCGATGCGGTGTTGCTCGTCATCGGCGGCGCGAGTGGCGTCGAGGGCACGAGCGAGGTGCAGCGGTTGCACGCCCTCGTCGATCAACTCGGGGTGCGTGACCAGGTTCGCTTCGTCGACGCACAACCACATCACGCGCTGTCCACCTACTACCGGGCTGCGGATGTCTGCCTCGTTCCGAGCCGTGCCGAGTCCTTCGGTCTGGTCGCGCTCGAGGCGGCGGCATGCGGCACACCGGTCGTCGCGGCCGCGGTCGGTGGTCTGCGAACGCTCGTCGAGCACGGCGAGACCGGGTTCCTCATCGACAGTCGTGACCCGGTCGTTTACGCGCGCCACATCGAGACGATCCTGTCGTCACCGAGCTGCGCCCACACCCTGGCCCGCAACGCCACCCAGCTCGCGTCGGGGTACACCTGGTCGATCACCGCGGCGCGCCTTCGCCGGCTCTACGGCGACCTCGCGCTGCGCGAGCCCGTCACCTGCGGTGGTGCACGGCCGTGATCGACGAGATCGAACCACCATTCGCGTCCGCCGCCGACCTCGCGGCGTGCGCCGAGGTGATCGAGGCATGGATCGAGGCCGAACGGCAGCAGAACCCGTTTGTCGTCTCCCATGAACGCGACCTCGAGGAACGCCGGTGGCTCGTGCGACTGCGGGGCGAGGAGAAGGACATCACCGCGGTCTGGTTCCACCTCGGTCAACGCACGCTGCACTACGAGACCTACGTGATGCCCGCGCCGGAGGAGAACCACGCCGCGCTCTACGAGTTCCTCCTGCGGCGCAACGAGCGGCTCAACGGCGTGGCCTTTGCGATCGGGCTGGAGGATGCGATCTACCTGCGCGGTCAGCTCGCCGTCGGCATGGTGACGCCGGTCGAGCTCGACCGGGTCCTCGGCACGATCTTCGCCACGGTCGAGCGGTTCTTCCGGCCCGCAGTGCGAATCGGATACGCGTCGCGGTTTCGTGGCTGATTCAACCACCTCTCGTTGCTTTTCGTTTTCGAGGGGTGCTACGGTCGCTGTCGGGCCCGGGAGCGCCGAGCCGGTCGATCGGGGAAGTACGATCGGTGAGGTCACGCTCCCGGGCCCTGCCTACGCCGCCGCTCGACGAGCTGTTCCGCCGGGTGGCGGCGTCGGCTTTTGTCGGGTCCGCTACGGTGCCCGCCTATGCGACTCCAGATCATCGGCGGCGGCAAGATGGGCGAGGCGCTCCTCGGCGGGCTGATCGCCACGGGCTGGGCTCCCGTCGACGAGCTGGCGGTGATCGAGGCGCTCGCCGGGCGACGGGCCGAGCTTGCGTCGAGCCGGCCGGGGCTGGTCGTTCGCGAGACGATCCTCGACGGTGTCGACGCCATCGTCGCGGTCAAGCCCGACGCCGTCGTGGGCGTGTGCGAGGCGCTCGCCGCGAAGGGCGTGCGGCGCGTGCTGTCGATCGCCGCCGGTATCACGATCGCCCGACTCGAGGCGGCGCTCGCGCCGGGCACCGCGGTCGTGCGCTGCATGCCGAACACTCCGGCGCTCGTCGGACAGGGTGCGGCGGCGATTGCGCTCGGCGCGCGCGCCGAGGCGCGCGACCGCGACTGGGCGGAGGCGATCCTGCGGGCGGTCGGCATCGTCGAGGTCGTGGACGAGACGCTCCTCGACGCGGTGACCGGCTTGTCGGGGTCGGGGCCGGCATACCTCTTCCTCCTCGCCGAGGCACTCGTCGAGGCCGGCGTCGGTGCGGGTCTGCCACGTGAGGTGAGCGTGCGGCTCACCGAGCAGACCCTCCTCGGGGCGGCGACGCTGCTCGCGACCTCGTCAGAGTCGCCGGCGACCCTGCGGGCCAACGTCACCTCACCCAACGGCACCACCGCGGCCGGGCTCGCGGTGTTCGAGGCGGCCGACTTCCGCGGTCTGGTCGCGCGCGTGGTCGCCGCGGCCACGGCCCGGTCCCGTGAGCTCGGGGGCTGAGGGCCCCCGTTCGGTGTCGCGGCGCCGTCGTGGGGGCCACGCGCCCGGTACTCCGGCGACGGCCTGATCAGCCCCCGGCGCTATGGTCGAACCGATGCGATACGACACGATCTCGTTCCTGTCCGACTACGGGCACGACGACGAGTTCGTCGGCGTCGTGAAGTCGGTCGTGCGCTCGATCGCCCGCGACGTCGGTGTGATCGACATCACCCACGCCATCGCGCCGTACGACGTGCGAGCCGGGGCGCTCGCGCTCGCTCGCTCCGCCGCGTATCTCTGTCCCGGGGTGGTGCTCGGCATCGTCGATCCGGGTGTCGGCACGCCCCGTCGGGCGGTCGCGATCGAGGTCGGTGACGGGGCGTCGGTGCTCATCGGGCCCGACAACGGTCTGTTCGCGCCCGTCGTCGCCATGGTGGGAGGCGCCACGGCGGCCTACGAGCTGACCAACACCGACTATCACCTTCCCGCGGGTGGGTCGACCTTCGCGGGGCGAGATGTCTTCGCGCCGGTCGCCGCGCACTGCTGTGCCGGCGTGCCCCTCGCCGAGCTGGGCACCCCGATCGACCCCCACGGGCTCACGCCAGGCATCTTCCCCCTCAGCCGGGAGGAGAACGGCACGCTCGTGTGCGAGGCGCTGTGGGTCGACCGTTACGGCAACGTCCAGCTCAACGTCGCCGAGACGGACCTGGCCGGCTTCGGCACGCAGGTGACCGTGGTGGTCAACGGCCGACGCCGGGTGGCGCGCCGAGCGCCCGCCTACGCCGAGATCCGAGTCGGTGAGCTGGGCCTCGTGGTCGACTCGTACGGGCTGTTGTCCCTCGCCCTCGACCGCGCATCGGCGGCCCTCGAGCTCGGCGCCGCGGCCGGGGCGCTCGTCGTGCTCGAGCCGCTCGACGAGGGCGATCCCGGGGGTGTCGGGGTACCCGTTCGCCTCACGTCACGGCCGGGAGGTGGACGATGAGATACGGCACGACCATCGCGGTCGGCGTTCTGCTGCTGGTCATCCTCGCGGCGAGCGCGCTCCAGCTCTTCTTCCTGGCGAAGTAGCTCACGCGCCCGGCAGCTCGCGAAGGTGCCGAGGGGCCGGTCCCGTCAGGCCGGCACCGAGCGCAGGAGGGCGAGGACGCTCGCCACCCGGGCCGGGTTCGCCGGCGGCGGGGGTGGCGGGGGCGGCGGCTCGACCGGCGCGACCGTGGGGGTGGGGCGCGGGGCGGGGGCCGCGCTCGGCGCCTTCGCGGTCGGGTCGGTCGTCGGCGGGGCCTTCGGGGCCGGCTCGGGCTCGGGCGCCGGTTGGGGCGCGGGCTCGGGCGTCGCCGACTCGCCCGCCACCTTCATGAAGCGGTGCGTGGTGAAGAGCGTGTTGCCCACCCACACGACCCCGACCCCGACGCGGGTGAACTCGGGGTCCATGATGTTCGCGTAGTGGCCGGGGCTCTTGATGAACGCGTTCATGATGGACGGCACCGAACCGCCCATGCCGACGTTCTCACCGAGCTTCCGCCAGTCGGCGGTCACTCCGGCGCTGATCGGGTTCGCATGAGAGATGGTGCCCGCGTCGGCCTGGTGCTGGGCCCAGTCGCGGGCCAGCGCCCGGAGCTCGCCGTCGACCTGCAACGGCGGAAGGCCGCCGCCCGCCCGGGTGGCGTTGAGCGCGGCGACGAAGGCGTTCTCGTCGGCCGCCGGGTTGTCGGCGGTGGCCTGAGCCGGTGCGGCGGCCGGGCCGGCCGCCGCGAGCAGCGCAACGGTAGCCACGACGAGCCATCGGGACGGCCGGCCGGTGCGGTGGGAGTGTCGGGCGGGGAAGAAGCGCACGACCCGTGCATCGACCCCCGGAATGAACGCCTTGAGTGAGAATTCTGCCCACACACCGCGCGGATCACGCCCGGGTCGCGTGGCGCTCGGCACAGCGTCAGATTGTGCACTTGTGCACGAAGTCTGGCAAGGTCCCGACATGGCCGGTGCCCGGACCCGTATCCCCGACGCCACGGTTGCCCGACTTCCGCTCTATCGACGCGGCTTGCTCGAGCTCGTCCGCGACGGGGTGGCCACGGTGTCGTCCGAGGTGCTGGCCGAGCTGGCCGGGGTCAACGCAGCCAAGGTGCGCAAGGACCTCAGCTATCTCGGCAGCTACGGCACGCGGGGCGTGGGGTACGACGTGCAGTTCCTGCTCTTCGAGATCGAGCGCAAGCTCGGGCTCACCGACGAGTCACCGGTGGTGGTGGTGGGGCTGGGCAACCTCGGTCAGGCGCTCGCCAACTACGGCGGCTTCTCCGAGCGGGGCTTCCCGATCGTCGCCCTGGTCGATGCCAACCCGGCGAAGGTCGGTCACGAGATCGGTGGCATCGCCGTCGAGCACGTGGATCACCTCGAGGCCATCGTCGCCGAGCGCCACATCGCGGTCGGGATCATCGCCACGCCGGCCGGGGCCGCCCAGGAGGTCGCCGACCGGCTGGTCGCGGCCGGAGTGCGTTCCATCCTCAACTTCGCGCCGGCGGTGATCACCGTCCCCGACGACATCCCGCTGCGCAAGGTCGATCTCGCGATCGAGCTGCAGATTCTCAGTTTCTACCAACAACGCGGGCCGAGCTCGGTCGCCCCGCGGGCATCATGAACCGATCCACCGGAGGAAGTTGGCGATCCTCGGTCATGTCGGGAAAACTTTGGGGACGGCGCGCGCTCCGGCTCGTTGACACCGCCGGCACGCAGAAGGAGACGACGTGTCCCTCGTAGCCATCGGGCTCAACCACCGGTCGGTACCGCTCGACCTGCTCGAGCGGATGTCACTCGGCGAGTCGGACCTCCCGAAGGCGCTGCACGCGCTCGTCGCGCGCCCACACGTGCGCGAGGCCGTCGTGCTGTCCACCTGCAACCGCACCGAGGTCTACGTCGAGGCCGAGCGGTTCCACGGCGCGTATCAGGACGTACGCGATTCGCTCGCCGAGCTGTGCCATCTCCTCCCGGAGGAGTTCGCGGAGTACCTCTACGCCCACTACGACCTCGATGCCGCACACCACCTCTTCAGTGTCGTCACCGGCCTCGATTCCGCGGTGCTCGGCGAGACCGAGGTGGTCGGCCAGGTGCGGCGCGCCTGGGAGATCGCGCAGGGTGAAGGCGTCGTCGGCGCGGCGGTCAACGGTCTGTTCCGCCGGGCGATCGAGGTCGGCAAGCGAGCTCGGACCGAGACCGGCATCAGCCGGCACATCACCTCGGTCTCGCAGGCCGCGGTCGCGATGGCCGCCGAGCGCCTCGGCGGGCTGAGCGGGCGAAGCGTGCTCGTGCTCGGCGCGGGGGAGATGGGCGAGGGCATGGCCGTGTCGCTCGCCGGTGCCGGCGTGGGGGAGATCGTCGTCGTCAACCGCACACATGCCACGGGCGCCGATCTCGCGGCCCGGATCGGCGGGCGCGCCGCACCGCTCACCGCGCTCGCGTCCGAGCTCGTGGCGACCGACCTGCTGCTCACCTCGACGGGCGCGAGCTCGATGATCGTCGAGTCGGCCGACATCGCCGAGGTCATGACCGCCCGGCCGGAGCGCCCACTGCTCATCGTGGACATCGCGGTGCCGCGCGACGTCGACCCCTCCGCGGCCGAGATTCCGGGCGTGACCCTGCTCGACATGAGCGACCTCACGGCGTTCGCCGAGGCCGGTGTGCGTGAGCGCCGCCGGGAGGTCGACGCGGTCAACCGCATCATCGAGGAGGAGATCGGCCGTTACCTCGCCGAGCGGTCCGCGCGCGAGTTGGCCCCGCTCATCAGCGCGCTGCACGAGCGGGGAGAGGCGCTGCGAGTCGCCGAGCTCGAGCGCCACCGCTCCCGGCTGGCCGACCTGTCTCCCGACGCGCTGGCCGCCGTCGAGGCCGCCACGCGAGGCATCGTGGCCAAGCTCCTTCACGCGCCGACCGTGCGGGTGAAGCAGGCCTCGGGTTCCGAGCGTGGGGACCACCTCGCGGCCGGCCTGCGCGAGCTGTTCGACCTCTGACCCACATGCACCTGCGCATCGCCACTCGCGGCAGCGCCCTGGCGCGCTGGCAGGCGGAGTACGTGGCAGCCCGCTTGCGCGCCGTGGGCGTGGCCGGCGTCGACCTCGTGATCGTGGAGACCACCGCCGATCGGCGGCTCGACATCCCGATCGAGGCGATGGGCGGCAAGGGCGTGTTCGTCAAGGAGGTGCAGGCCGCGGTGCTCGACGGCCGCGCCGATCTCGCCGTGCATTCGGCGAAGGACCTCCCGGCCCGCACCCCCGAGGAGCTGGTGATCGCCGCGGTTCCCGAGCGGGCCGATCCGCGTGACGTCCTCGTGGGCGCCCGGCTCGAATCGCTCGCGCCGGGCGCCCACATCGCCACGGGCTCGGCGCGGCGCAGGGTGCAACTCGCCGAGCGTCGATCCGACCTCCGCTTCTCCGGGCTCCGGGGCAACATCGCGACGCGCCTCACCCGCCTCGACGAGTTCGACGCCATCGTCATGGCCAAAGCAGCACTCGACCGGCTCGGGCTCACCCCCCCGATCGTCGACGTGCTCGCGGTCGACGACATGGTTCCCCAGGTCGGACAAGGCGCCCTCGCCCTCGAGTGCCGGGCGGCCGACGCGCCGACCCGCGCCGCACTCGACCGGCTCGACCACGGACCTTCGCGTCGCGCGCTCCGCGCGGAGCGGGCCTTCCTCCATGAGCTCGGCGGAGACTGCAACCTCCCCGCGGGGGCCCACGCGGTGCTCCACGGCGCCGAGATCGAGCTGTCCGGGCTGCTCGCCGCGGCGGACGCGTCGATCGTGGTACGAGAGCGCCACCGGGGCATCGACCCCGACGCCCTGGGGCGCCTGGTGGCGCGCACGCTCGCGGCGCGTCTGGCAGGCGCACCGTGAGCGGGCTCGCCGGGCGATCGGTGGTCGTCACCCGCGCCAAGGCGCAAGCTGGTGCGCTGACCGCGGCGCTGGCCGCGCGCGGCGCCACGGTGATCGAGGTGCCCGTGCTCGCGTTCGCCCCTCCGGCCGACGGTGGCGCGGCGCTCGCGGCCGCGGTGCGCGAGCTCGACCAGTTCGCCTGGGTCGTTCTGACCTCGCCGAACGGGGTCGACGCGTTCGTCGCCGCGTTGGCGGTGTCGGGGGTGACGTGGGGTGCGCCGAGTCGGGTCCACGGGCCCGGCGCGCCGGAGGCCTCGTTCGTCCCCGCGCTTGCCGTGGTGGGTCCGGCGTCGGCGGCGCGTGCGGCCGAGCACGGGATCGCGGTCGCACTGGTCCCCGAGCGGTTCGTCGCCGAGGGCCTCGTCGAGGCGTTCGCGGACGCGCCACGCCGGGGTCGCCGTCGGGTCCTCGTCGCGCAGGCCGAAGCGGCGCGCGACGTCGTGGCCGCCGGTCTCGCGGCGCGGGGGTGGGAGGTCACGGCCGTCGTCGCCTATCGCAGCGTTGCCGCGCCCGTCGACCCCGACGCGCTCGATCGCGCTCGGGCCGCGGACGCGATCGCCTTCACCAGCGGCTCCACGGTCGCGAACTACGTGGCCGTGGCGGGTCGGGCTGCCATCCCGCGGGTCGTGGCGTGCATCGGCCCGGTCACCGCGGACGTTGCTCGTGCTCACGGGCTCCCGGTCGATGTCGTCGCCGACCCGCACACCATCGACGGTCTCGTCGACGCGCTCAGCACGCACCTCGCGGCCGAGCCATCGCGGGACCGTCCGTAGACTCGACTCGTGAGCTTTCCGATCCAGCGCCCTCGCCGCTTGCGGCGCACCCCGGTGATTCGTCGGATGGTGGCCGAGACGCGCGTGGGCGCCGACGACCTCATCGCCCCCCTCTTCGTGCGTGAGGGCATCGACGAGCCGCAGCCGATCGCGTCGCTTCCCGGCGTCGTGCAACACACGCGGGCGTCACTGCGCGCCGAGGTCGCCGCGCTTCGCTCGCTCGGCGTGCCGGCGATCGTGCTCTTCGGTGTACCGGTCACGAAGGATCCCACCGGCTCGGGCGCGTGGGACCCGAACGGCATCGTCCAACTCGCCCTACGCGACCTGCGCGACGACCACGGCGACGATGTCGCGCTCATCGCCGATCTCTGCGTCGACGAGTACACCGATCACGGCCATTGCGGAGTGCTCGACGCGCACGGTGACGTCGACAACGACGCGACCGTCGAGCTCTACGAACGCATCGCGGTCGCGCAGGCCGACGCGGGCGCGGCCATCGTCGCCCCGTCCGGGATGATGGACGGGCAGGTGCGTGCCATTCGCGCCGCGCTCGACAGCGCAGGCCACACCAACACCGCGATCCTCGCCTACGCGGCCAAGTACGCCTCGGGGCTCTACGGCCCCTTCCGCGACGCCGTCGACTGCACGATCGTCGGCGGTGGTGACCGCAAGGGTTACCAGCAGGACTATGCCAACGCCCGCGAGGCGATGGCCGAGATCCGCCTCGACATCGCCGAGGGGGCGGACCTCGTGATGGTCAAACCCGCGCTCAGCTACCTCGACATCATCGCCCACGCCCGGGCGCGCTTCGACGT
>WBZO01004101.1_pt1 | contig 16043 bp, 20 predicted proteins | sample 5204261 | NCBI WGS metagenome assembly WBZO01 (sample SAMN12412400, study PRJNA552823) | activated sludge metagenome | isolation source: activated sludge from anammox sidestream of wastewater treatment plant... | place: USA: North Carolina | collected 2017-09 | reverse complement strand
CAGCACCACCGGAATGCTTTCTTGCTTGCCGCGAAAAATCGCCAAATCGCGCGCGGAGTAACGTAATCCGTCCTGTTGCTTGAATGAACCGTCCTGTTCCTCATCGACGATGATTAGCCCCAGGTTCGGTAACGGGGTAAAAACGGCCAGGCGTGTGCCTAATAGGATTTTGGCCTCGGCGCGCTGAGCTTGCAGCCAACCGGCTAAGCGTTCGGTGTCGTTGAGTCCGCTATGCAGACTTACCAGGGGAACGGCGGGAAATCGGTTGCGGAAAACGGCTTCCAGTTGTGGCGTTAGACTGATTTCGGGAATCAACACTAGTGTTTGTTTGTCTTGCGCCAGTACCGGCTCAATGATTCTGAGATAAACCTCGGTTTTGCCGCTGCCGGTTACACCGTGCAGCAGCCAGGTATCGAATTGCCGGTTGCTGGATGTAATCGCATTGACGGCGGCCGCTTGCCCGGAAGTCAGTGCGGGGATTTTTACAGAGCCGGTAGTTCGCGCAGCGGAAATGGGGTGCACCGTTATCCATCCGAATTGAATCCACTCCGGAATCAATTGGATCGCACGCGGTGAAATTTGCTTGATTTGCGTGGCGGTTAACTCAGCGGCGCGCTGAAATCCGGTCAGCAAGTTTCGCGCCACGCGGTTGCGCGCCGGAATGCTGGCTGAATCAACGCTTTTTCCTGCCGCCGTCAGGACATAACGATAGTCGTGCGGATTTCTTTTCAGCTTGACCGCCTTGTTGTTACGCAACTTTACGGGCAGGCCGTTCATGATCACCATGCCGAGGGGATGATGATAATACTGACTGCAGAAATGAAACAAATCCAGCAATGCGGCCGGTAGCGGTTCTATTTCTCTGAAAATGCAATATGCCGGTTTAAGTTTTTCCGCGGCAATCTGCGTGTGATCGCTAATTGCGACGATGACACCGGTTAATCGTTTTTTTCCGAAAGGCACGCATGCGCGTGCACCGATATCCCGCTCGCTGGCATCGTCAGCCTGATAGTCAAACAGCGTATCGAGCGGAACACTGAGCGCGACACGGATGACCGGCATAAACGCTGAAAGAAGGAATCAATCCACGCGATTCACCGGAATTTTGCAAGATCCGGCAAGCCGCATGGAAGTTTATGTATGAAGCCGGTTATTTGGAAACGCGGTAAAGGGTGACGGATTGTTCGCCGGGTTTGTCCAATTTGGCCGTGTTGCCGTCAGAGCTAATGGAAAAACCGATACCGCCCTCGACATCGGAAAAGCCGGCGCAACCGTTGGTGTTGTAGGTGTAGCTCGATAAGTTCAATTTATTGCCACCCTTGTCATAAGTGTAGGAAGCGAATTCGACTCCGGGTTTTGCGCATTTTGCTTGCTCTTCGCGTTGCGTGGCACCGGTCGGATCGATCATCATATATTTGCCGTTGGGAAAAAATACCAGGGTTTGTGTTTTGATCGCTTCGCTATCGAAAGCCCAGGCGCCGGTTATGCCATTGGCATCGTTATCGATTTTCGAATAACGCGATTCTTTCACTTCTTTCTCGGCGACTTCGTTCTCATCGCTCAGTTGAATGGGTTTGGCGATATGGAAAAGTTCGCCAAATACACTGCTCTGCTCACGCGCTCTTTGCACCGTCACAATATCGGAATTAATCAATTCAAAGCCATCGGTGCGCACCCGGCGGGTAGGGCCAGGGTTGGAGAAACCGGCTTTCAGGTTGGTGTCCACGCTGGGTGTGCTTTCCAGCTTGAAGCCCCGGTTATCAAAGTCGGTTGCTTTGGCGACGCCGTATTCAACGCCGGCCTGAAAGACGGTTTTTCCGCCGCACACCCGGTTTTCGTCGCAGGAGTCGTCCGGTCTTGCATCGCCCTGCAGATACTCTCCGCTGCTGTCGGCGGCTACCCGCAGCACGCTTGCGGTTTGATTGGTATAACTGACCCAGATTTGCGCGCTGAGCAATGCGACACCTTGCGAGAGGAAGTGATTACGGGCTTCTTCGAGTGTTCTGACTGCACCTTGGATGCCGCTGGCGGACATGATGTCTTTTAATCCGGCGGATTCGGCAAATGATTCCGGATTGCTATCCAAATTAATCGTTCCTTTGACAGCGGCGGCGGTTTCACGTGATATGGCAATTCCGTTTGAAAGATCGCTGTCGGAATCCAGCGATTGCAGCAAGACCAGCAGATTGTGCAGTTTATTGTTGTTGTCACCGGCTAATTCAATCGGCGTCACAATTTGTGAACCCTGGATATTGCCCAGTGTCAAACCGCCCAATTTGAATTCAATTTTGTCACCATGATTGAAATTAAAATTGCCTTTTTCGTCGGTGACGCCTGATTTTCCGGAAGTTGCCGCAAATGCGACGCCGGAAACGGGTGAATCGACTAAAATGCCGGTAGCCGGACCGGTCGGCATGTTTCTTTTAACAGCGCTTACTGCTGATGCCGAGGATGAATTGGAAGAGGTTTCGAGCGCTTTTTCACCGCCGCCGTCGCAGGCGGCTAGACCAACAACAAATACTGTGGATAATATGGGTATCCATGAATTTTTTCCTGACTGCTGTTTAGATTTCATTAAGATGCTCTCTTTTTGATTAATTAGATAATTCAATCTTGTACAATATACTTTATTGTTCACGTAACGTATCAACGGTTGCCGATATTTTACTATCAAGATTGCTATTATAGCCAAGCATTCGATTTTTCGTTCCCGACTTGCTTAAATAGGTTTTAAATTTTTGTCTTTTCGTGTATTTTCGCCGCTATTTTTTCTTTGGGAGATGTAAGGTTTTATATGTCTAACATGGCTGAGATTTCACAACTGGCGGAGATGTCGTCGCAGCTTCCCGTCAACTGGTACTTGGATCCCAAAATTCTTGAAATTGAGAAGCGTATTTTGTTCGATCGCGGGCCCGGCTACGTGGGGCATGAAGTCATGGTGGCCAATGTGGGTGATTACTATGTGCCAGAATGGATGAATAATGCCAAGGTACTGATGCGTAACGAACAAGGCATCGAACTGCTGTCCAATGTTTGCCGTCATCGTCAAGCGCTTTTATTGTCGGGCAGGAACAACACCAAAAGCATCGTATGTCCGATTCACCGCTGGACGTACGCATTGAATGGCCAGCTGCTGGGTGCACCGCATTTTGATCAAAATCCATGTCTGAATCTGAGCAAAACGGCCCTGCAAGACTGGAATGGTTTATTGTTCAGCGGTGAACGCGACGTTGCCCGCGACATGGCCAATTTGGGGGTGTTGCAAGATTTCGATTTCTCCGGCTACCAGTTCGATCGCGTGCAAATCGATCACTACCAATGCAACTGGAAAACGTTCATCGAAGTGTATCTGGAAGATTATCATGTCGATCCGTTTCATCCCGGCTTAAGCCATTTCGTCGATACCGGCAAACTCGACTGGGAATTTGGCGATTGGTATAGCGTTCAAACAGTGGCAATCGACAATGCGCGCTTGCAGAAACCGGGCACTGCGGTGTATGCCAAATGGCATGAACAAGTATTGCAGCAAACCAACGGTGAAATGCCGCCGCATGGCGCGATCTGGTTGCTCTATTATCCCAATATCATGCTGGAATGGTATCCGCACACTCTCATCATCAGTACGATATTGCCGACCGGCGTTGAAAGCTGCATGAATGTGGTGGAATTCTATTATCCGGAGGATATCGCATTATTTGAGCGTGAATTTGTTGAAGCCGAGCAAGCGGCGTATAAAGAAACCGCGCTCGAAGATGATGAAATTTGCCGGCTGATGACCGCGGGACGGCGGGCTTTATACGAACAGGGTTTGAATGAGACCGGACCATACCAAATTCCAATGGAAGAGGGCATGAAGCGCTTTCATCAATTTCTGCAGCGGGAAATCGGTCCGCATATCCGGTAAATTCGTAGCGGTAAATTCTGCTTTTTAGGAAAACTGGCAAGTGCGATCGTTGTGGATGCTGGTGGCTGCCTTCATGTTTGCTTGCATGGGTGTGTTGGTCAAGTTTGGCGCCGCTTATTTTTCCAGTACGGAATTGGTATTTTATCGTTCGTTGTTCGGCGTCTGGATGACGTACCTGATCATTCGCTATTACCGTCTGCCGGTGAGCACGCCGCATTGGCGGGTTCATTGCTGGCGCGGCATCAGCGGTTTGGTCAGCCTGTTGATGTTCTTTTATTGCTTGACGGAATTACCTCTGGCCACCGCGATTTCGTTGAATTATACCTGGCCGCTTTTTGTCGCTCTGTTTTCCACGCTGATTCTCAAAGAGCATATGCATTGGCCGTTAATTTGCGCGATTCTCGTTGGTTTCGCCGGTGTCATTTTGCTGTTGCGGCCTACACTGCCGGAGGATCATTGGATGGCTGGTTTACTGGGGATTGCTTCCGGTTTTTTTGCCGCGATTGCATACATCAATGTTAAACAACTGGGCAATCTCGGTGAATCGGAGTGGCACGTGGTGTTTTACTTTACTTTGATCAGTACGCTCGCTACCGGTTTGTGGCTGCTGTTCACGGCATTTAGTCCAATCACCTGGCATGGTTTGCTGCTGTTGCTCGGTACCGGCATAACGGCGACTTTGGCGCAACTTGCGATGACGCGTGCTTACCACCAAGGCGCCACGCTGGTTGTGACTTCGCTGGGTTATAGCACGGTGTTGTTTGCCAGTCTGTGGGGTATTGTGCTGTGGAATGAGCTGTTGCCCCCCGTCGCTTGGTCCGGTATGGGGTTGATCGTTTTGGGCGGGTTGTCGAGCGGTATTTTAGGGATCAAGCGAGCACCCGCTGTTATGCCGAAGTGATTTTTCAATCGGCTGGGAACGGCAAAATTTGCACCGTGCAGCTTAATTCCCTATGATGGGCTTGTTATCATTCGAGGTGAAACCATGATTACGATACAAAAGAAAGAAAATCTCATTATTGTCGCGATTATCGGCGAATTCACGTTAGCTGATTACAATGAATTTGAGCAGCAAGTGCTTTATCAGTCTCATTTTGGCGGTGCAGCGAATCTTTTGTTCGATTGGCGCGACATGCTGGATTACACCGTCGATGTGGCATGGGAGGAAATCAAATTCATGCGCGATCATGGCAGCGAATTCAATCGGGTGGCGGTTGTTACCGACGATGAATGGCAAGCGTGGGGGGCATGGGTTTCCAATTTGTTCATCAACGCCAACGTAACGGTATTTCACAACTATGAAGACGCGGAAAAATGGGCCTCGGAAGGCGAGTCGTCCCAGTAATCCGCCGACTCACAAAAATAATAAAAAACCGGTCGGATTGATTGCGGCGTGGCGTGCCGCATATGATGCGCGATCGGTTTTTTATTACTCCTAAATTTTTAATCAGGCAGAAAAGTAAATGGATGATATTGTTTTTGCCCGGGTGCTCCATGTGCTGGGTGTTGTGCTGTGGATCGGCGGGGTGGCGATGGTGACTTTTGTGCTGCTGCCGAATTTGGCGCGCATGCAATCGGCTGTGGAAGCCATGGCGTTTTTTTCCCGTTTCCGCCAGCGCTTTGCTGCGCAAGCGCGCATTTATACATTGCTGGTCGGTTTGAGCGGTTTTTATATGGTGTATGCATTGAACGTCTGGCAGCGGTTCATGCAGTGGCAATACTGGTGGATGCATACGATGGTTTTGATTTGGCTGTTGTTCAGTGTGATGCTGTTTGTCATGGAACCGCGCAGCCGCCGGCAACCCACTGCATCGGCGCAAAAAGATGTTTCATCGGAAACTTTTGTTAGGATTCAACGTAAGCATCTGTTTCTACTGCTGCTTAGCTTGATCACCATCGCCGGCGCAGTTGCAGGCAGCCATGGCTGGTTGATAGCCGGGAGCTGAACGTGAGTTATGCATTGTTGAAGATGATTCACGTCAGTAGCGTGATTTTGAGTTATTCGCTGTTTTTTTTGCGCGGTATTTGGCTGATGCGCGATTCAGCCAGTCTGCGCCAGCGCTGGGTCAAGGTTTTACCGCATGTCATCGATACCGTCCTGCTGACTAGTGCCGTTTTGCTTGCGATTACAATTCAGCAGAACCCGTTGCAGAATGCTTGGTTGACAGCGAAGGTTGGTGGCTTGTTGCTGTATATCGGTCTCGGTATGGTGGCAATGCGCTTTGGTAAAACCCGTCAAGTAAAAATCGCCGCTTGGATTGCCGCGCAGTGCGTATTTGTCTATATCGTGTTGGTCGCGATCACTAAAAGCCCGGTATTAGGGATCGGCTGAGACCTGTCGCATTGCAACATTCGTTATTATTGAACGTCAGCAATGGATTTCTCGTCTTTATGCTTTGAAAAAGCCGGTATCCATCAAGCGCAAGCAATCAGCGACTTGATCAATTTAACGTATCGCGGGACTATAGGCTGGACAACGGAAGCCGCGATTATTCAAGGTGATCGAACCAACCGGCAGGAAATCGAAGTCGCCATGATGAATCCAGGCGGGTATTTTTTTGTCGTTAACCGGCGCTCCGCGCCCGCCGCATGCATTTACATTGCAGCGGAAAAAGATCGGGCATACATCGGTTTCTTCTCAGTTCATCCCACTTTGCAAGGACAAGGATTCGGAAGCTATATGCTCGAACAAGCCGAAAAATTCGCGCGTGACTCCTTGCATGCACATACATTTGTTTTATTTGTAATATCGCAACGTCCGGAATTGATCTCTTTTTATCAGCGCAGAGGGTATCGCGGCACGGGACGGGTAGAGGCTTTTCCGTCATATCTCGGTGTGCCGAAAATTACCGGATTGACAATTGAATATTTTGAGAAAAGTGCTTTGCTTTGTTGAGCTTAATCTCGCGATTATTGAAAAATTATCAATGAATTTATTTTCTCATCACACGCTTTTCTGCCGCCTCGGTTTGGTTTTTTTGTAGGATAATTCTTAATTTAAGTTATAATAACATTACTGTTAGTAATTGTTTTAATTCACATTTTTTTCACAGAAAATACGATTTTTCTTGACGTTTTTTTTACAATTACCATGTTATCGTGAGTGCTCCTGCAGTGAATAAGTAAACAAACTTCTATATTAACGAGGGAATTATGCTGATAAAAATATTTTTGGCTATCGCAATGAGTTTAAGCGTTTCATGCTTCGCTCAATCCGGGTCGGATAATTCAAAATCTTCTACCGATTCGAAACAACAAACCCAGACATCACAATCGAGTTCACCGACTAAAAAAGAAAATTCTCAAACGACCGAGGATTCTGAAAAGGATAAAAAACCGTCGATGGTGGACTATTGCAGAAAACATACATGCTAATCAAATAACAACGATTTGACAATCGGAGATACCCTATGAACAAAAAAGTATTGAGGAATCTGGTTTCAGCAATATTGACATGCTATGCAACCGTAGCCGTTTCTGCTCCGCACTGGACGCATGAAGAACAAGCCACCTGGGGTGCGATTCAGGATACGTCGCAAACGGTTGTGCCGCTGAATTATCCGTTTGCGGAATGCAGTATTGGCGCTCATCAATCACCGATCGACTTTGCTGAGGCAAAAATTGATAACAAACGGAAATTGAATAATCTGGAAGTTTGGTATGACACCGATAAACCGGTGTTTTTTAATACCGGCCACGCGGTTCAGGTCAATACTTCAGCCAATTATAAAGGTGAACTAAAAATTGGAGAAGAATCGTTTCCGCTGGTTCAGTTCCATTTCCATGAACCCAGCGAGCACGCAGTCGGCGGAACGAAGTTTCCAGCCGAATTGCATTTTGTCCATGTAGGACAGGATGGAAGACTCATTGTGCTGGGTGTTGCGATCAAAGTCGGAGAAGAAAATGCAACATTTCAGACTATCTTAAATAACATGCCAACCACAGGAGGTGATCAAAACAGCAATTCCAGCGGCATCCAGATTGATCCGACAACATTACTGCCGCCGCTTGGCCATAACTCATTTGATTATGTTGCGTTAGCCGGTTCGTTAACAACGCCGCCGTGCAGCGAGGGTGTGCAATGGTATCTTTTACTCGACTCCATAACGATATCAGCAGCGCAACTGGATCAACTGAAGGGATTCTACGCAGGAAACGCTCGAGCGCCGCAGAATGTCAACGGACGAGTTGTTTCTTCAACTAAATAACCAACCCAAAATAAATCCACGCGTTAGCTGAATAGCATTCAAGCTAATGCGTGGTTCTTCCAAATTGTTGTATTTCGCTTACTTAATCGGTAACGATCGTTATCAACAATCAAATGCAGCTATCAACACAAACAAAGTTTCATCGCGATTGCGATTGACGACGTGCACATCGCCGGATTCTCCGGCAAATTCATGAACTGTGATGCTATCGACCAAGCGATTGCATCACTGCAACGAGGAGGTTGCTCATTCGGTGATCGGAAAACTCCTCAATCAGCCGAAGAAGATCACACGACGATTGCAAAATTGCTGGGGAAATCCAAATATCCGTTGGCTCAGAAAATCACGCAGTTGCCGCCGCAACGGCGTATTGAATTTATTCAGAGACTTGAGGCTTGGGGGCGTTTGATCGTTTAGCAGGCGCGATTAATTCGGCGAGTGAGACCAAACCCGCTATGAAGCACAGCAGGATATTTTGCAGTATATCGCTGTGTTTATATCAACCAAAGACTGCATTCATATCTGGATTACAAAAGCCCCAACCAATATGAAGTGGAAGCAGCAAAATCGATAAAATCAGCTTAACTGGGTTGCCCGGTTTTACTTGACCGAGTTATACAGCATCTAACTCAAGCAGATTGTGGTTTAACTCTAAGCATCTCACTAACGTACCTTTCACGGCGAATTCAATTTTCATTGCAAATTTCCCACATGGTGGCTACATGAACCCTAGAAACAAAAAAGCACTTAGGATTTTATTCGCTAAGCGCTTGTTTTATTGGGTTGCGGGGGCAGGATTTGAATCTGCGACCTTCGGGTTATGAGCCCGAACATTTATGTATTTATTGGTGTTGATCAATATTCATATAAACAATAATAATCAATATTTATCAATAGTATAAATCATAAATACCTTTGCTGTTGTGTTGATTGATATTCCTCTATATACTATTTTTGTGGTGACATTTTGGTGACATTTTATTGTGTCGCAAAATCCAGTAGGAGATTCACAAAAAATGGCGAAGATAAAATCAGCGGATAAAGTCGAATTGACTGCGGGCAGAATTAGAAAATTGCAATGCGCTGGTGAAAAAAAGCGCGTGTATCTATGGGATAAGGAAGTTAAAGGGTTCGGTGTTATTGCCACCGATACCGGTGGAAAATCTTTTATATTGCAAACCAAGCTTTACGGTGAATCTGTCCGCTTAACGATTGGCAAAGTTAGTGCATGGGAAATACCGGAAGCCAGAGCCGAAGCCCGCCGCCTACAAGTTGAAATTGATAGGGGCATAGACCCGCGCCATCAAAAAGCAAAAAACAAAGCAGAAAAGAAAGCCGCCGATGCCTTGGAAAAAAGCAAAGAAGCTTTAGTTAACGACGCTTGGCAAGCCTATCTTGCTTATCAAAAAGACAAGATGCAGCATTCCCATATCGAACGCGGCAAGCGCTGGGGAGATCGTCATTTAAGAGATCATGAGAACCTTTCACAAGCTGGGGGAGAGCCTAAGAAGCGCGGCAAAGGCTTAACAGCACAAGGCGTACTCTACCCGCTATTACAGATGCGCATGGCCGATATTAACGCCAATGCATTGAAGGAATGGCAAAGGAAGGAAGCTGAAACGCGGGCAAATAATGCCCGTCAAGGCTTTGAAATGTTCCGCGCATTTTGGCGGTGGTGTGTATCACGCCCGGAATATAGCGCGGTTATCGATCCGCAAGCCGTGGAAAGTAAGGATTTGCGCGATGAAGTACCGAGCCGTAAAAGTAAGCAATTTGACGTATTGCAACGCTCGCACCTGTCCGCATGGTTCGCAGCCGTTAGAACATTAAACCCTGTCATTAGCGCATATCTGCAAGCTTTATTGCTGACCGGCGCAAGACGTGAAGAAATGGCAAGTCTGATTTGGCAGGATATAGATTTTCAATGGAACAGTATTTGGGTGAAAGACAAAGTACATGAAGAAGGCCGGAAGATTCCATTAACGCCTTATCTTGCCGGATTACTAACCGCTTTACCTCGCCGCAATCAGTGGGTGTTCAGTAGCGTATCCGCAGCCAATGGCCGAATAACAGAGCCGCGCATCCCACATAACCGGGCATTATCGATTGCCGGATTACCGCCCGTAACCTTGCACGGATTACGACGTACTTTCGCCAGTCTTGCCGAATGGGTGGAAATGCCGCGCGGAATCGTGGCACAAATCATGGGACACGCGCCCAGCGCAACCGCTGAGCGCCATTACATTAACCGCCCGCTTGAATTGCTGGCGGTATGGCACGGAAAGTATGAAGCGTGGATATTGAAGGAAGCAGAAATTAATTTTGTACCAACACAAGCAGGCTTGCACATAGTTAAACAGAACAATCCCTAAAGAAACACATATTTTTTGTTGCTTCATGTTGATATGTGTTAATTAACTATTTACAATACTTGCCGATGATAAAAACCTTCCGACATAAAGGAATAGAAACTTTCTTTTTAACGGGCAAGAAAGCAGGGATACAGCCAGCTCATGCCGCAAAATTACGCATACTGTTGACCGCATTGGATAACGCAAAACAGCCGGAAGATATGAATGCGCCAAACTGGAAGCTGCACGGATTAACAGGCGATCTTGCCGGGCATTATTCCGTTAAGGTAAGCGGCAATTGGCGCATGACATTTGCCTTTGAAGGTGAAGATGCTGTTTTGGTCGATTACCAAGATTATCACTAAGGAATTTTAAACATGAGCAGAATGCACAACCCAGCACACCCCGGCGAAGTATTGAGGGATTGGCTACCGGAACAAATGACTGTTACCCAAGCAGCCAAGGAATTGCAAATTTCCCGCGTAACGCTTTCCAAAGTGCTGAACGGCAAGGCTGGGATAACCGCAGCAATGGCATTGCGACTTTCAGCATGGCTTGGCACAACGCCTGATATATGGCTGGGAATGCAAACGCAATGGGATTTGTGGCAAGCAAAGAAGCAACCAAGACCAAATATTAAACCGCTGGAACGATTGCCAGCATGAAACAGAGCAACACCGCCGCCTGACGGAATCAGGCAAAAGCGGGGTTATCAGGTGTAGAAGCACCTGAGCGCCCCTAACCACAACGCAACACTTTAAGGGAGTGTCATATCATGGCTAAGAAGATTGTCTCACAGAAATCAAGAAAAACTACTGTTGTCAATTTAGACCCAGAATTCAGAAAAGAATGCGAGCGTTATCGGTGGCAAATCAAGCTTGAGAGATTCTTGGAACCACTCTCAGAAGCTGAGACTGGCTTGATACATGAATACACAAAGCTCCTTTGCAAAAAACCAAGCAAGAAACGCGAAAATCTTCCACCATGCGAAATCATTCAATTTCCGGCTAGATAAGATTTAACGTTTAGCCACGCCTAGTTCGACGGGATGAAAACAGGGCAATCCTTACCCTGCTGGCGTGGTTTCAAATTTAAGGGCATGTAAAGGAGCATGATGTATCCGATTGACTATTGCTCCATCGATAGAGCATCAGAATTTCTTTCTGAAAAACTCAATAAGCCAATAAGTCGTGAAAATGTAATTCGTTTCGCAGCTTATGACAGAATTCGCTTTTGTTTGCATATCGAAGAACATCTTCGCAAATTTAGCATCGTTGAAGAGGTTTTGAAATGTGATGAAGAAGAGTATGGATTTGATGGTGTTGTCAGAATTCCCCATGAAAGAATCTGCCCGATTCCAAAAAAATTATTCCCCCCGGATAGAGACGTAATTACTTTTTCCACAATTGAGCAGATCGTTGAGATTGAGCGCTTATATAACAAGAGACATGATCCGCGATTGATCGAGGATGGCGCATGGTTAGGGAAAGTAAAGCCCAAAAAACGACACCAGGACAAAACAGAACAGATAGAGTTTGTGGTCCATCTTCACGAAGTCATTATTCCCGAAAAAGATTTGCTTGATTTTATTGATAACGAAAAGACAAAACAATCAGAGCCGTAAGTTATAAAATCAGAGAATATAAAAACAAAAAAACTTCGGCGCGATTGCCTTGATCCGGCGATAGATCAAGCAATAAGTGCCGCAGGTAACGATGAATATGCAGATGTCTATCTGCAATTGAAGGAAATGGCGTTAAATGAGATTCGGCCATTCACTGGAGCCACCAATAATGGATCATTGTGTTACACGAATGACGCTGACGAACCTACAGAGCTTAGCAAGGCCGCATTGCGCCAGCGTTTAAAACGCCGACGCGAAAAATCAACTACGAACGCTAAATGACGCTATGGAACGCTAACGCACGCGTATAGCATAAAATAGCGCTGCATCAGGAATACTGCACACTTCAACATAAATATGAGGTGAGAAATGCAAGTAGTATCAAATCAATTTCAGCCAATCGAACAAATTACCCTTGCTGCAATACCAACTGAGCAAGCGGCTTTTTACCTTAATCGCAGACCTCAAACGCTCAGAATCTGGGCAATGAAAGAAAACGGCTTAATTCGCCCTATTCGCATCAATGGCCGCCTCGCTTGGCCGGTCAAGGAAATCAAAAAAGTATTGGGCATCGAGTGCCAATAAAAAAGGAGCGCCAGACCATGAACGCCCCTTTATCGAAACAGCATTGCTTTGTAAGCAGCGATGAAATTCTATCAAAAATAACGCCGCTCTTAAAAGGAGTGATCAAGCGGCATAACGGCGGTTACCTGGCATTCTGCCCGTCTCACGATGACCGGAAAGGCAGAAGCCTAGCGATTGGCGCCGGACGGCAAGGGCAAGCAATTTTAAAGTGCTTCGCGGGCTGTTCTATTCACGAAATTACAGCGGCAATAGGTCTGAATCTGTCTGATTTATTCCCTAAATCCGATCAACAAACCTACAATCCGCAAACCCGATCCTACTTTAACGAATGGCAAATACTTTCCGCCCTTCAGCATGATGCAATAGTAGTTTTGCTGGCCGCACGTTGGATGCTGACCGGTAAAGCCTTGCCGGAATCGGATATTGATTTTCTATCAAAAGCAGTCATTCGGATTAACGAAGCAGTCAGCTATTCAAGGAGATTCAAATAATGAGTGACCTTGAGAGCCAAGCGCTTGAAATGATGAGTGGCAACGAAAAAGAATCAGAGCAAGCAGCAATAAAACGCCTTGCTTCACTTTCTCCAATTGACTATGACCGGGCACGAAAGACGGAAGCCAAAAAGCTTGGTATCAGTGTCAGCACTTTGGATAAAGCGGTAAATGCTGCTAAGCGAGATGAAATCGACGATTCCGGTTTTCCTAATGTTGAACCGTGGGAATATCCGGCAAATCCGGCTGAATTGCTCAGTGACATATCAGCGACCGTTCACCGTTTCATCGTGTGCAATAAAGAAACAGCGGATGCGGTGGCACTATGGGCAAGCATGACATGGTTCATGGATGCGGTACAGATTGCACCGCTGGCAGTCATTACCGCACCTGAGAAGCGATGCGGCAAAACGCAGCTATTGACGATATTGGGCAAGCTGTCATACCGGCCATTATCCGCCAGCAGCATAAGCTCAGCCTCACTGTATCGCTGCATTGAAGCATGGCAGCCTACTTTATTGCTTGATGAAACAGACGCATTCATGAAAGAAAACGAAGAATTGCGCTGCGTGATCAATTCCGGCCATAGCCGAGATAATGCCTATGTGATCCGAACCGTGGGCGATGACTTCACCCCTAAGCGGTTCAGCACATGGGGAGCCAAGGCATTAAGTGGAATCGGTCATTTGTCAGATACCTTGATGGATAGGGCGATCGTTCTGGAATTACGACGAAAGCTAAGTCATGAGAGTGTCGACCGGTTGCGGCATGCTGAACCTGATTTGTTTTTAACGTTAACCCGGAAGCTTGCCCGGTTCGCTGATGATTACCGTGAACAAGTGCGGCAGGCGCGGCCTATCCTTCCTGATGTTCTCAATGACAGGCAACAAGACAACTGGGAACCGTTACTTGCTATTGCGGAATGCGCTGGCAGTGAGTGGCTTAACCGAGCAAACCAAGTGGCTTTAAAGCTATCAGCTAGTGACAAGTCAACCAGTATCAGCAATGAACTATTGGCAGATATTCAGGAAGTGTTTGAATCGAAGCGCACCAGCAAGATCAGCACCTCCGATTTGATTAGGACACTCACCGATGATGAAGAGAAAAGCTGGGCAACCTACAACCGGGGCAAACCATTATCGCCGAAGCAGCTTGTGAACAAGCTAAAAGATTACGGTATTCAGTCAAAACCAATACGCAATGGGTACGATGTTTATCGTGGCTTTGAACTGACACAGTTTGAAGAATCCTTCTCCCGCTACCTTACCCCCGATTTATCCGTTACAACGTTACAACCCAATAGCAGCAAGGCTTTGCACGTAACAGATGAAAAAAGTGTAACTGTTACAAATGGCCTAAGTGTTACAAATCCTTGTAACGATGTAACAGCATGTAACGTTACGAAAGATGAGCCTGTTACACCGGAACCCGCACCAGCACTGGATTGTAACACTGTAACACATAGAACACCCCCAGCTAAGAAGACAGTGAGGATATAGATAAATGGAAGCAGCCGAAATCATCGAATATTTACGGGATAGAGATTTGACAATTACCCTGACCGATGGCGATAGCCTTGAGTTATACCCGGCTGAAAAAATAACCAACGAACTGATTGAGCGGTTACGCAAACACAAACCGGCCATCATTGAAGAACTGAAACGCGAACAGCGACGGAAAAAGGTTTTGAAGATGCTGGAAGAACGGACAGAGATTCAGCGGGCATTTGTGGCCGATACCGAGACCGATCCTGGTAACGTGATTTTGAGCATGGCGATCCGCAACGCTGGAACCTGTGAATTGCTGATACCGAAGCACAAGTATGACCCGTTCGCGGTATTGGAGATAATCCAAAAGGCAGCAATTCAATAAAACATTAGTGGTTACAAAAAGTCACATTCTCTCTACTCGTAAAAACTCACGTTTTGAGCAATAGAAGGAAGGTGGCGGCAATAACAAGTTGCAGAATATTTCCCTACTTTTTTGTTAAGGAATGTTAAGAAAATGAACGAAAAACAACAGCAAGCAGTAATTCTTTTTGCGTCAGGACAAACCTGCAAACAGGTTGCGGACCAGCTAAACGTAACACCCAAGACGATCAGCACATGGCGATCAGATCACGAATTCATGGCGGTGCTGAATACTCACTTACAGGATATACAGCAGGCCAATTCCGAACGTTTGCGCAATCTTGGCGCGGCAGCATTGGATACGATTGAAGAAATCATGACGGATAAAACAATAGCACCAAAAGATAGACTGAATGCGGCTGTCAAAATATTGGAGCTTGGCAGAGTAACGACCGAACCCGTGCAATCAACAGACCCGGCTAAATTGCGCGTCAAGGCTATGTTTGATGATTTGGCATTGCTGCCTTAAGGCTGACAAAAAAATCATTTGTTTTGTGGCAGTGGATACCCGGCATAAACTGCCGGTATTCCCCAATTACGCAACGTTGCGCAATTAGATATAGGGGGCAAGAAAAGGGCAAGGTAACAAACCAGAATAGATCGTATAAGCCATCTAATATAGATGATCAATTATCTATAAGTTTTTCTTATAAATATCTTGACTACCTCTTCGTCGTCTATAAGAATCGCTCACAATCGATTATTTTCAAGCGGCCTAGGCTAACCCCTAGGCTTTTTATTTGCAGATGCTTTGTATTCTCGCCATCCACCAAAATGAGTTATTTCTTGCATCCCTTCACAGAGAAAAGATTCTCCAAGGATGCCCAGCACTTCCCGATTGTCAGTTAAAAGAATTTTTCCAACTGAGAGCCCAGCAGGTTCACGGCTTAACAATTCACCGATATTAGATGATTCTATGCGCCATATTTCCAAGGATATTTGCCCGCCACTTGAAGAACGTTGCATTGCG
>WBZO01002851.1_pt3 | contig 16044 bp, 15 predicted proteins | sample 5204261 | NCBI WGS metagenome assembly WBZO01 (sample SAMN12412400, study PRJNA552823) | activated sludge metagenome | isolation source: activated sludge from anammox sidestream of wastewater treatment plant... | place: USA: North Carolina | collected 2017-09 | reverse complement strand
GCCGATTACGCTTCGAGGGAAGTATCAATACCACACGGAAGCGGATATTTCGAAGTTGCGCGGGGTCGGCTACAACGCGCCCATGACCACGCTGGAAGACGGCGTGCGCGATTATGTTCAGAGCTGGCTGTCAGCAGACTGATTTGTTGTTGAATAGAGTGCGGGGCCGCACAGCAAGTAGTGCTGCGAACGGGCGCCGCGCGGATTGGGAGTTCGAATCATGATTAAAGCGAAGATTGTGGGTGCGGGCGGGTATGGCGGTGTGGGGATCACCGAGTTGCTGTTGAACCATCCCGAGGTCAAGGTTGCGACACTCGTCGCGGCGACTGAGACGGGAATGAAGATCAGCGAGTTGTATCCGCATCTCGATGGCTTCATTGATTTGCCCATTCTAACGCCTGACGATCCCGCAGCGCAGGAACCTGCCGACGTGGTGTTCTTTTCGACGCCGGACGGGGTGGGGATGGTGCAGGCGCGCACCGAGTTGGAGAAGGGCGCGAAGGTAATTGATTACAGCGGCGATTTTCGTTTCCAGACGATGGAGGAATACGCCGAATACGCGCGCAGACTCGGCAAGCCGACGGAGCACAAGGCGCCCGATCTGTTGGGTCGCTCGGTTTATGGTGTGCCGGAGTTGCGTCGGAAGCAGTTGAATTCATCTGTGCAATTGGTCGGGAATCCGGGCTGCTTCGCGGTCGGCGTTGAAATCGGCTTGGCTCCGGCGGTTGCGCACAAGCTCGTGCATTTCGACAGCATCATCTGCGACTGTAAGAGCGCGGTGAGTGGCGCGGGCAAGAAGCCGAATCCCAGTTTTCATTTTCCTGCGCGCTACGACAACATGAATGCCTATCGCCTGTCGGGTCACCAGCATGTTGTTGAGGTGGAGCGCGAGTTGCGCACGATTGCGGGCGAGCAAATCAATCTGTGCTTCACGACGCAGGTGGTTCCGGCGTGTCGCGGCATTTTGTCGTGTTTGTATGGCTCGCTGCAGCCCGGCGTCACGGCGAAGTCCGCGATGGAGGCCTATCAGGACTATCACCGGGGGAATTGCTTTGTGCGCATCTATGATCGCAAGGCGACGGTGGGCACGGCGCATGTGCGCGGCAGTAACTATTGCAACTTGATTGTGGATGTGGATGAGCGGACGAACAAGCTTCGTGTGATCTCGCACATTGACAACCTCATGAAGGGGCAGGCGGGCAGTGCGCTGCAAAACATGAATCTGATCTTCGGTTTCCCGGAGAGGATGGGGCTGGATCGCCCCGGTCAGTATCCGTGAGACGAGTGATTGAAGTGAGTTGAGAGAACATTAAGGAGACGAGAGTATGGCGAACGAGAATGGACAAACCATCATTTCTGCCGATGTGCAGATTACGGGAACGATCAAGAGCAATGGCCCGATCCGGATTGACGGGAAATTGGAGGGCGACTTGATCTGCGCCGCGGATGCGGTGATTGGGCGCAACGCAGTGATCAAGGGCGGATTGCAGGTCAACAGCGTTGTGGTCGAAGGAATGATTCAGGGCAACATTTCCGCGAAGGACAAGATTGATATGAAGTCCACGGCGAAGGTGCACGGCGACATTGCCGCGAAGCGTCTCGCGGTTGAAGACGGAGGGACGTTTATTGGCCGTTCCGAAGTCAATCCGACTGGCGCCGTTGCGGGTGCACCAGCGCAAGCTCCAGCGTCTTCTCAGGAACCTCCCGCGGCCGACAACAAGGGTGGCGGGATGTTTGGCCGCCGCTAATTGATATCCTTCAAGGCGAGCCTTGGCGGCGCAGCGCAAATCTAAAGAAGTAGACGGACTGTCTCTTGTTCGTGCCGTGCGGCACGGGCGTGAGGAAGGGACAGCGCCGCCGCCGTCTGCTGCCTCGCCACCTCCGAAACGACCGGAGAACCCGCCCGACTCGGCTGCGCCGAATCGTCCATCTCGCATCGGCCACACGGCAATGCCGACAAAGAACGAGATCCACTGCTACGAGTGCGGCTATGTCTTTCAGTCCGCGGGGAAGCCCCAGACCCTCCGCTGCCACAAGTGCAAGAATGTACTCGATCAAGCCGATTATACCATTGATACGGAGTGCACAGATTCGCTTCGCACAACCGGCAATATCAAACTGGCTGCCGGTGCGGTGCTGAAGGCGGGTTCACTCGTGTGCCGCGACATTGTGATCGCGGGTCGGGTGGAGGGCGGAACGGTTAAGGCGCAGCGCCGCATTGAGATTCAGGCATCGGCTGTTTTCGATCAGGACCTCTTGTCCGGGCAGGATCTCACGATTGGGCCGGGAGCCGTTTGTCGCTTTCGGGGCAAACGACTGTTTCGCAGTGTCGAAATTGCGGGCGAGTTGGATGCGCACTTGGCGGTGAGCGGCTCAATCGCAGTAAAAGCGGGCGGACACTTGAAGGGAAGAATTGAGGGCGCCCATTTGACTGTCGAGGAGGGAGGCGGCTTGACGGCGGAATTGGAAATCTCGCCGGCTTCTTCGAAATGAAGGATCGCCTCCATGTTCACATCGCCGGGGTGAGCGGTGTTGGGATGAGCGCGTTGGCGGAACTGCTCCTTGCGCGAGGCTTCTTCGTGACGGGGTCGGATCGAACGCTCGATCAGGGCGGGACCTCGGAGGCTGTGGAGGTGTTGAAGAGGGCGGGGCTTGTTGTGGTTCCGCAGGATGGCTCCGGCATTACTCCCGGCACGCATGTGCTGGCCGTGAGTACTGCCATTGAAGCGGACAATCCGGAACTGCTCGCCGCGCAGAGGTTCGGGGTTGAGGTGGTTCATCGCGCCGCGATGCTCGCGCGTTTGGCGATGGGCAAGCGCGTCATCGCCATCACAGGAACAGCGGGCAAAACCACGGTCACGGCCCTGGTGGGCTATTTGTTGGAGCAGGCGGGTTTTGATCCGACCGTGGTGAATGGGGGGATCATTCTCAACTGGCGCGGGGACGCTCGCTTGGGGAATGTGCGAGCAGGCGCTTCCGATTGGTGGGTGGTGGAGGCGGATGAAAGCGATCGCTCGTTGCTGCAGTTTCATCCGGAGCACGCCATCATCACCAATGTGTCCAAAGATCATTTTGAATTGGATGAAGTTGAGCGACTTTTCCGGCAATTTGCTTCGCAGGTGAGTGGCTCGATCGTTGCGGGGTGCGGTGTGGGCTCGGTGGTTGAGCGCGATGTGATCGAGCCTGATTCGGCGCTTCTGCGGGCGGAAGGGCGGTGGGGATTCAACCTCGATGGGGTGCAGATCGAAGTTGCCATGCCCGGTCGGCACAATGCGGAGAATGCCTTGTTGGCTGCGACGCTGTGCCGCGAGTTGGGAGTGGATGCTTCCTTGATCCGATCGGCATTGGCGAACTTTCGCGGCGTGCATCGTCGGCTCGAAGTTGTGGGGGCTAGGGCGGGAGTGCGCATTGTGGATGACTATGCGCACAATCCGGCCAAGATCGCCGCGTCGTGGCGAGCGGTTGCAGAAGACGCGTCTCGCGTGTTCGGCTATTGGCGTCCGCACGGCTTTGCGCCATTGGCGCTAATGCACGATGAGTTGGTGGATGCGTTGGCCAGTGTGATGCGGGCCGAGGATCGGCTGTTCATCCTGCCAGTCTATTACGCCGGTGGCACCGCGAATCGAAGCGTGGATTCGGCTCACTTTGTTTCCGCCCTCCAAGAGCGTGGAGTTAAGGTTTCGCTTGTTTCTGACTATGATGGATTGCGCGCGCGGCTGCTATCGGATGTGAGCGAGGGAGATGTTATTCTGGGGATGGGCGCGCGAGATCCGGAGTTGCCGCGCTTTGCGCATCGTCTTGCTACGGCGGAGTTGCGGTGAGACGCACAGCGCCCATTCGACGGCGTTGTCGAATATGAAAATTGCGCTGTGCGTAGAATTGGTTATTCTCGCCGGTCCATGTCTTCTCGTCAGGCCAGACCTCAAGTTCCCGGTGGATACCGAGAAGTCTTGAAGATCGCGTATCCGCTCATCGTCAGTACGGCGTCGTTTTCTCTGATGCAGTTTGTGGACCGCGTATTTCTTGCGCGGTATAGCGCGGTCTCCATTCAGGCTGCGTTGCCAGCCGGATTGCTTTCTTTCACGCTGATGTCCGGGTTCATGGCTGTGGCGGGATATGCGAACACGTTTGTGGCGCAATATCACGGGAGTGGAGACGCGCGTGGATGCAGTCGGGCGACCGCGCAGGGAGTTTGGCTGTCGCTCTTTTCATGGCCGATTATTTTGGCGCTCATTCCGCTCGGCCGCTTCCTGCTGCAACTGGCGAAGCATTCACCGGATGTGCTGGGACAGGAGCTGGACTATTTGACGATCCTGATGTTGGGCGGTGTCACGGTTCCGCTAGGCGCTGCGATCAGCAGTTTTTTTACGGGGCGTGGAGACACATTGACGAACATGTATGCCCAACTGGCGGGCAACCTGACGAATGTATTCCTGGACTGGGTGCTGATCTTTGGTAAAGGCGGATTCCCGGAGATGGGCATTCGCGGGGCTGCGATCGCCACGGTTATTTCGGGTGTTGTTCCGCCCTTGATCCTTTTGGTGCAGTATTGGCGACCGCATATTCATGCGGAATTTGCGACGCGCGATTTGTGGCGTCTGGATTGGCCCTTGTTCCGTCGTTTGCTGCGCTTTGGCGTTCCCTCCGGGGTGCATCTGGTGTTGGACGTTTCCTCCTTTTCCGTTTTTGTTTTGATGACGGGTCACCTGGGTGCGCTCTCGCTGGCGGTGAGCAACATCGCGTTGAGCATTAACTCGCTCGCTTTCATGCCGCTGGTGGGCATCAGCATTGCGGCGTCCACGTTGGTGGGTCAGTATCAGGGTCGTGGAGAATCGGCGATAGCGGCGCGCGCGGGTTGGACGTCGCTGAAGATTGGGTTGATCTACATGGCGTTTATGGGGCTGACCTACGCGATATTGCCGCAGATGTATTTCCAACTATTTTCGGAGCGCGGCGCGGGCGGCTTCGAACTGGAAGAGTTGTTGCAGATGGGCCGTCGGCTGCTTCTGCTGATGGCTGCGTGGGGCCTGCTCGATACGGTCAACCTCGTCTTGGCCGGGGCGCTGAAAGGGGCGGGCGATACGCGCTTTGTGATGTGGTATTCCACACTGATGGCGTGGGGTCTCTTTGTGCCGGGCGAGTTTTGGGTGATTTATATTCGGCGCGGAGGGATTTTGGATGCGTGGGTATTTCTGGCGTTTGTCATCGCGACCATTTCGAGCGGATTCTTTTTGCGGTTTCGATCCGGTCGGTGGAAGAGCATTGAGGTGTTAGACCGGCAGTCGCCGCTGCCGTTGGCGAACATCGGGCAAGACGGCCGCACGCTAGTGGATTGATCCCGGTGGCGGCGGCAGGGTGGGGGATGACATGTTGAGGGAGGCTTGGTTTGTCGCATCGCTCGGCGCGCGATAGCGTCCATCTTCCGTGATGGGGACGAGGCTGACGTTTCCAAACGTGGGATTATAGGAATATGCGAAGCCCGGCGGGGCGGGTTTGATTTCGGGCAAATAGCGACGCTCTACGAGTTCCAGCAGATTGGTCGGCAATCGCGAGAAATCGCTTTGGAACTTTCGGATCGCTTGCTCCAGCGACTCCTGGATTTGGATAGGCGTCCGGCGGCTGCGGATACGATCGAGCGTTTCTTGGTAGTTGCGGGTTTCTTCAATCGGCGCGCGGGGCTCATCGAGCACGCGAGACCGCTCGCGAGAGCATCCGGCGAAAAGAAGAATTGCCGCCAGAAAGATGACAGATGTGTGGGCACTCGCTCGCATTCCGATTCCAGCCTAGCGAGATTGGCTCGCGTGTCACGCCGGATTCTTTGGAAAAGCTCGTTCCGGAACCCAGAGTAGGATGCGCTGTCGAACTTCCCAAACGAGTGCAATGGGTGGAAGCAGTGGCATGAGCACCAGCAGCACGAGACTGGCGCGGGCGGCGCGCGAGGACTGATAGTAGAAGAGAAGATAGTCCTTCCACCCGATCTCCGCGCCAAAACGGCGAAGGTTCCAATAGAGAAATCCCAGGGCGAGCAAGACGATCAGTGCGGCGGATATGGCGCTCAAGAACGTTTCAATCCTCAGCACGGGGTCATCGAGATAGCGCGCGATTTCGAGGGCGAGCAGGTGGAGGGCGAGAAAGCCGGCCCCGCTGGCGGTCATCAGGAGCGCGACATTGATGGCGCGATATTGCTCTGAGGGCGCTTTGTGCCACCAGCCGAGATAGGGTAGGAGATAGACTTGGAGCGCGGCGACGAGCAGCAACAGAGCCGCGCGCGATTTCCACGCGGGCGTGAGCGGCGGGGTGCGATGAAGTCTCCATGCGCCGAAGAGCCAAAGGAGCGCGGGTAGAGCCGATACGGGGATTCCAATTCGCTCCAAGGTCGGTATGTTGAGGACGCCAGCCCAGAGTGCGAGCCAAAGCAGAAGGCCGCCGAATATGGCGGTCAGTCCTTCGGCAGCGCGCAGAAGGGCTGCGGTGATCTCGCTTGGATCGGGCTGTTTCACGTTAGGGCGTTATGAACGATTCTCCGCATTGTGGCAATGGCGGCCTTTGTTTGGGGCGGGAGAATGTTCCTCGGAATGCGCGACGCGGCTCTTGAGATTTCGATTGATTCGTCTATTCTGACTCAATGTCTAGCACCTTTGGCACCTACTTTCGAGTCAGCACTTTTGGAGAGTCGCACTGCAAGGCCGTCGGCGCCATTGTGGATGGCTGTCCTCCGCGTCTTGAGTTGACGGAAGCGGATATTCAGCCGCAGTTGGATCGGCGTCGCCCGGGACAGAGCAAGGTCAATACGCCGCGGCAAGAGAGCGATACGGTGACGATTCTCTCCGGAACGGAGAATGGGCTGACTTTGGGTACGCCGATCGGCCTTTATGTGCCGAACAAAGATCAACGGCCGGGCGACTATAAGACGATGTCGGACGTGCCTCGGCCGTCTCACGCCGATTACACCTATCAGATGAAATATGGCATTCGCGCATCGAGTGGTGGCGGGCGGTCGAGCGCGCGCGAGACAATTGGGCGTGTGGCGGCGGGCGCGATTGCTGAGAAATGGCTTCGGATCCATCACGGGATCGAGATTGTCGCGTGGGTGAGCACCGTTGCCTCTATCACTGCGCCGGAGATTGACTTGGATCGTGTGACGCGGACAGAGGTGGATGAGACCATCATTCGCTGTCCCCATTTGCCCACGGCTGAGCGCATGATCGCCGCGGTTTCGGAGGCGCGAGATGCGCAGGATTCTCTGGGCGGCATTGTTACCTGTGTATGCCGCAAGGTGCCCGTCGGTTTGGGAGAACCTGTTTTTGAGAAGCTCGAAGCTCGGCTCGCGCAGGCGATGCTTTCAATTCCAGCGACGAAGGGGTTTGAGATCGGTTCCGGATTCGGGTGCGTGGCCTTGCCCGGCAGTCGTCATAATGATCCGTTTGTTAAGAAGGGGGATCGCTTGGGAACGCGCACGAATTTTAGCGGTGGCGTGCAGGGCGGCATCAGCAATGGAGAGCCGATCTATTTCCGTGTGGCGATCAAGCCGCCGGCGACGATCGCACAAGCGCAGCGGACGGCATCCTTTGAAGGAGAGGAAACAATCCTTGAAGCAAAAGGGAGACACGATCCCTGCGTTGTGAATCGCGCCGTTCCGATCGTCGAGTCCATGGCGGCGTTGGTTCTGATGGATGCCGTGTTGGCGCAGCGCGCACGCGGCGGGATCTGAAATAGAGAGGACGAACTATGCGCTTCAACAAACTTCGCTCTCGGTGGGTGTGCATTGCGATGGCGGCAGCCCTCGCCTTCGCTGCACTCCCTACGCCTTCTGCGCGCGCGGAGTCGAGCACGCTGGATCCCAACTTGACGATTGGATTGTTGGTCGTTGTGGTGGGCGTCTTCGGTTGGGTTGCATGGACGATGGATAAGGAAGATAAGTCCGACCCCATGATGGGGCGCGCGCTCCTGCCTCTTTATCGGGCAGAAGACGACAGCGCCGCGCTTGGCGTTCTGCTGAGTCCATCCGTCACGGAGAGCGACGAACTTGCATTTGCCACGGGCCTGGCAATCGGTCGTCGCTTCTAGGTCCGGTAGTTTGGCGCTTCCTTGCTAATGGTCACATCGTGCGCGTGGCCCTCTCTGGATCCGGCGCCCGTGATGCGAACAAACTTTCCGCGCTTTCGAAGCTCATCAATCGTGCGACATCCCGCAAAGCCCATCGCCGCACGGATGCCGCCGCTGAATTGAGTTAGCACCTGCTTAACGGTTCCGGCAAATGGAACCATTCCTTCGATGCCTTGTGGGACCAATTCGCTTTCGGGCGTATCGGCAAGTCCGTAGCGTTCGCGGCTACCCTTGTTGGTCTGCATTGCACCGAGGCTTCCCATCCCGCGGTAAATGACATATTGGCGACCCTGGTAGAGGAGCTTTTCTCCGGGGCTTTCCTCTGTGCCCGCGAGGCAAGATCCCATCATCACGCTGTTGGCGCCCGCGACCAAGGCCTTCGTCACATCGCCCGAATAGCGAATTCCGCCGTCTGCAATCACGGGGATGCTTTCCTCAAGCGCCCTGGCAACGTTGTAGATCGCGCTGATTTGCGGCACGCCCACGCCGGTCACTACCCGCGTTGTACAAATTGAGCCGGGCCCAATTCCCACCTTCACGCCATCTGCCCCCGCATCGCGCAACGCCAGCGCCGCTTCTGCGGTCACGATGTTGCCTGCGACAACGTCAATGTGATCGTAGTGCTTTTTGATCCAGCGGGTCATTTCAATGACCCCCTTGGTGTGCCCGTGTGCTGTGTCCACCACGAGGACATCCACCTGTTGGGCAGCCAGCGCCGCCGCGCGTTCTTGATCGGCGGGGCCTACCGCCGCGCCCACGCGTAGGCGATAGTCCGCATCGCGGTTATAGAGCGGTTGAATATTGTGGAAGAGCGTGCGCACATCCGTGTAGCTATAGAGGCCGATCAGTTTTCCATTCTCGACGAGCGGGAGCTTGCCGATTTTGTTCTTCACCATGATGTCGAACGCCTGTTCGAGCGTGGTTCCTCGTGGAGCTGTGATCAGATGGGTCGTCATCACGTCGCGGATACGCGCCTTCATATTCCGCGAGAACTTGATATCGGAAGCCGTGAGGATGCCGATGAGGTGTTCCTTGTCATCCACAATGGGGAAGCCATTGAAGCTGTATCCCTTTTCCTCTTTCGTGCGACGGACGTCTTCCAGCGTTTGATCAGCTTGGAACGTGACCGGCGAGGAAATGAGGCCGTTCAGGTAGTTTTTGACCTCGCGAACGAGGGCTGCCTGGCGCTCGGGAGAAAGGTTCTTGTGGATAATTCCAATTCCGCCCAGCATCGCCATTGCGATCGCCATGCGCGATTCGGTTACGGTATCCATGGCGGAGCTGAGGAGCGGGGTGTTAAGGGTCACGCGCCGAGATATCCGGCTGGTCAGATCTGCGTCGGCCGGGAGAAAATCGGCGTAATCCGCGATGAGGGAGACATCGTCAAAAGTGAGCGCTTCATGAGGAAATGCCTGCATGAAATGGTCGAGGTGGGAGTTGAGCGTCATTCGATTTCCTTTTGCCCGCGGCACGATGAAGACGCAGGGCAGGCATGTCAAACGCTAATTCCGAGTTCGCAGTTGTTAAAAAATGGAAAACATACATCAACCTGTTGACCTCCTTTCGGGGAGCGTCATATACTGTGCCTCATTAGTTGCCCATGCTTTCAAACGACTACAGCTCAAGAACTCGGAGGCGCAGCATGAAATCCTCATTGATTCGACTGGCACTGCCCCTGTTCGCTGCAGCACTTTTCCTGCAGACCCCGGCACCCGCCGTGGCGCAGCAACCGGCGGGAGGAGGATCGGTCCCGCTAATTGTGCGCAAAGTTTCGGGCGGTAAAGTGGAGACCCCGGAGTACCAGCTCAAGAAGAGCCAGTTTGTTGCTCGCACGCGCCAATGGTTTCAAATCATCGTGGACTACGACACCGCGCCGGATTGGTTGGATGAAGCGACATTCACGTATTATGTTCTTGTCCGCAGTAAGAAGCCGGAGCCTGGAAAGAATCCGATTACCCTCTTCAAGGGCGAAGTGAATTACATCAATGTCGAACGCGGCAAGCACAAGAGTGACATCTACCTGCATCCCAGCACGCTATCGCGTTTCGGCGATATTGAGCGTGTGGCGGTTCTCGTCAACGTGGGTGGGCGCCTCGTCGGCATGGATGGGATTCCGAGTGGCACAGCACAGCAGCGATGGTGGGAGCAGTTGTCGCCGCAAGACGGTTATTTGTTGAACAGGATGCAAACTCCATTTGCGATGATTCATTTTGACGATTACGAGGCCATTAAGCCGTCGCGGAATTGATCACTGACGAATTGGTTTTATCATGCAACGAATTCTAACCCTGGATATCGGCGCCAGCAGCATCAAGCTGGGTGAGTTCGCGGCGCTGAAATCGGGCGGACTCGAGCTCATCAATTTTGCTGTGGGGCCACTCCTTCTGGATCCCCAGTCGGAAGATGATCGGATCCCGCAGATTGTCGCCACCATCAAGGAGTTGATGCAGGAGCGCGGCATCAAGCCGGGCCCCGTTCTGCTCAGTGTGTCGGGCCAATCGGTCTTCTCGCGGTTCGTTAAGCTGCCGCCAGTGGACAAGGAAAAGGTCTATCAGATCATTTTGTACGAGGCGCAGCAGAATGTTCCCTTCCCAATTCAAGAAGTGGTTTGGGACTATCAATTGATCGGTCGTGGGGAAGGTGAGCTCGATGTGATGCTCGCAGCCATCAAAGCCGACATCATTATTCAGTTGACTGAAGCTGTGGAGCGCACGGGGCTCCAGACCGATCTGGTTGATGTGGCCCCCATGGCCCTCTACAATGCCGTGCGGTTCAACTACAGCGACACCCATGACTGCACGCTCGTGATAGACATCGGCGCGCGTTCGACCGATTTGATCTTCTTGGAAGAGGGTCGGGTCTTTATCCGCAGCGTGCCGGTTGCTGGCAATGTGATCACCCAGCAAATCATGCGCGAGTTCGATTTGAGTTTCGACGACGCTGAAGAGATGAAGCGCGCTCACGCATTCGTCGCCTTCGGAGGTGCTTACGAAGAGCCCAAGAGCGAGGTGGCGGACAAGGTGTCGAAGATTGTTCGCAACGTCATGACCCGCATGCACGCGGAAATTGACCGCTCCATCAAGTTTTATCGCAGTCAGCAAAATGGCCAGAGTCCGGCTCGGATCCTATTGGCTGGCGGAACCTCTGTCATTCCCTATACGGACACCTTCTTGAAAGACAAACTGAAGGTTGAGGTGGACTATCTCAATCCCTTCATCAATGTTCCGGTGAGTGCGGCTATTGACGCTGAGGAAATTGGTCGCCATGCACACGAGTTGCCGCAGCTTGTCGGACTGGCTCTTCGCAAGGTGCATGCGTGTCCCATTGAAATCAATTTGCTGCCGCCAAAAGCCGTACAAGAGAAGAGCTTCCGGCGAAAACAGCCTTTGTTGGTCGGCGCGGCATTCGCGCTGGCGCTGATTTTCGTCGTCTGGGCTCTCTACTTTCTGAAAATGACCGATGTGGCGGAAGAGCAACTGGCTCGGGTGCAGTCGAATGTGTCTGCGCTCGAACAGGTTGCTCGTCCCCTCCGAGAAACGGAATCCAAGATCAAATTTCTGCAGTCGCGGATTGCAGATGTTGACTCTGTAGTTGGGAAGCGCACGGAGTGGCTCGACATCCTCAGCGAGATTCATGAGGTATTGCCACCTGATCTGTTTTTGCTGCAAGTGACGCCAATCCGCGTTCCGCCTATTGATCCCAATCGCCCACCGTCTGACGAGCAGCAGACCAAATCCGGGCCACCGGGCACGCTGGTTAGCATAGATGTGGAGGGCGCCGGCTATTTGGATAAGATAACGTCGGCAACGCCCATTCGCGAGTATCGCGACAAGCTTCGTGAGGCCAAATTGTTTTCACCCGCAACTGAAATCACCTGGCTACCGACTCCGGCGCCCGATCAGTATGTACGGCGATTCAAGGTCAACATTGTAATGAAGGGCCAGGTTCAACCATGAACTGGCGTAAATACATCGTTCTAATTGTCGGCGGTGGCATCGCGCTGCTCATGCTCATTGTGGCGATTGTTTTCCTCGCTCGCTCGCAAGGTAAATACACGCAAGTGAAAGGCGAGTTGGACCAGGGGATGACGCGCTTGGAATCGCTCACTCGCCGCGATCCGTACCCATCTGCGGAAAACATACGCCAAGTTGAGTCAAATTTAGGAGCGCTAAAAGACTCTGTGGCCGTCCTTCAAGATTCCTTGTTGCGCGGGCAGATTCGGCCCGAGACCATTGAGATCGCAGAGTTTGCTCCCATGCTCGAACGCACCAGTAAACGACTGGCCAAGCGCGCCGCGGAGACGGGTGTGGCCCTTCCGGCCAATTTCACCATGGGTCTCGCTCGCTATGCCGAGGGAGAACTGCCTGCGACCGAAGCGCTTCCCCGATTGGTCATTCAGCTCAAGACAATGGAGGCCATAGGTCAGATTCTCCTTCAATCGCATATTTCATCCATCATCAGCATTGAGCGGCAAGAGTTTGAATCTGGCGGCACATCCTCGGCTGAAGAGCAGCCTATGCTGCGCCGTCGCCAAGCAGTTCAGGAATCACAGCCCACCGTTGCCTTGACGGCGATCCCCATGCCCGCCAGCAATACCCTCTACGAGGTGGAGCGCTTCCGTGTTGTCTTTCAAGCGCGCGACATGAATGTCTGGGAGGCCCTCAATCAGCTTGCTCGTTCACAATTGTTGGTTTCGGTTTCGGATGTTCAGCTTCAGAACACGGCCGCAGACAAGATTGGACGCGCCACGCCATTGACGCCCATAGGTGGCGAGCGGGCTTCCGCAGCGCCGCCGGGTGCACTGGCATTACCCGCGCGCTACCCCTCGCATGAAGAACGCGTGATCGCGGGTCGCGAGTTGGTTCAGGTGACTTTGGTGCTTGATGTGTATCGCCTTGTACGCGAAATCAAGGAGGACTCGCCGTGATGGGCAGCGCAAAGAGACCCGGCGGTTCCTGGTTCGAGCAGAACTACGACAAGCTTGCTCTCGTGGTCATACTCGTAATTTTGCTGCTTTCTGCTTTGCTTTTGGTTCTCAAGATAGGCGGGGAGCGCAAAGAGTTTGATGCGCGATACAGCCAGGAAACCTCTATGGTGGGTGCTATCGCCAAGCCGCTGGATGTATCGCTGGTTAGCAATTTGCTTTCTCGCTTGTCCAATCCCTTCCAGGTCCAGCTGGTCAACCGGAGCTTTATGGTGGGCGAGGAACGGGTCGCAAGCATTCCCAGTGGTGCCCCAATTCCGTTCAAGGCTACTGTGGATCCGTTCAACGGAACAGAGCAGCCATCTGTGGATTATGATCCTGATAGTGATGGAGATGGCATTCCCGACAAAGCCGAAGCGCAAATAGGCTTGAATCCGGCCGATCCTACAGATGCGCGCGCGGATTTGGATGGCGATGGCTATTCAAACTTGGAAGAATATCAAGCGGGAACGGACCCCCGCGATCCCGCATCCTTCCCGCCGCCCGCGGCAAAGCTTCGCCTTGTGAGGACGGTTGTCAATCCCTTCAAACTTCGATTCCTCGGCATATCACGGTTGCCCGATGGCGACCGATATCAGCTCAACCTTCGGACGCTCGAAAGAACCTATTTCGCTCGCGTCGGAGAAGTTGTGGAAGGCTTCAAAGTGCTTTCGTACGACGATAAGGCAACGGAAGGACCCACGCTCACGCTGGAGAAAGATGGCAGTGTCATTCGTTTGATCCAGGGGCGAGTCATTGATCAGGATGCGCGCACGGCGCTAGTCATTTTCCTCGTGGACGGCAGCCGGTTTAGAGTTCAGATCGGCGACGATGTTCGCCTAAAGGATCTCGTGTATAAAGTCGTTGACATCAGGGAAGATCGTGTCGTAATACGCGAACAGCAAACGGGTAAGCAAACGAACGTTGGGCTGCTTACGACAGCGGAACGGACTGCGCTGCAGGGTGGCTCTTCGGCGACCCCGGAGCCGGTCGCTCCGTCCTTTCCTTGAGGGAAATAAACGGTGCGTATTGATTTTGTTTGGATTGAGGGAATTAGGCTGGTTTCAAGTTGCAGGATATTGTGAAGGAGTGACTTTATGAGCGTCATCAAGAGCCGCTATACAGGATTGCTGGTCGCCGTTAGCTTAATGGCGTTTACCGTTGCGCGCGGACAAGACTTTGACTCGTTGCTTGACGACTTGTCACTTCCGTCTCCCACGACGCTAGTCACGGAGGCAGGTGCGGCGGTGGAACCTGTGGCAGAGGCTGCTACCGATGCTGTGGAAGAAGCTGCTGACTCAGTTGATTCGAACGTAGAGGCGATCGCTGAATCTGTCGATGCTGCCTCGGACTCAATTGTGGAGCCGAATCAGCCAGAGGCGCTGGAATCTGATTCAACAACCGACGTTACCTCGGTGGCCACGGATGATTTTGGTCTTGACCCAGTTCCAGACGATGCACAGGCAAGCGAAGTTGCTGAACAGGTTGCACCCGCGCCCGAAGAGTCTGTGGCTCCCGCCTCTGACGAAGTGGCTGCGCCGAGCCCAATTGAGGACACAGCATCTGATGATTTCTATGGCGATTCCGAGCCGGTTGCTTCGGAACAGCAGCCCGCTCCCGAACCAGAGGTACAGGCGGAGACTGGCGATGTTTCCAGCGATGCCAATGCCACTAACGAAACAGATCTCTTTGGCGATTTCGGTGATGCGGCGGACGAAGCGAGCGCTTCTGCCACTCCCGACTCCGAGTCCGAAATCGAGCCTGAGGCGGTTCCGGTCGAGGAATCAACTGGCGCTGTGGCTCCGCTGGACCCCAATGCGTCCGGCTTGAGTCCCGCACTGGTTGCCCAGCAGGAAGAAGTTCGCCGGCAGGCGAGCGAGGTCGAAGCCAAGGCCAGCGCCGACAAGGGCGTGGCGGCTGCACATGCGGGCAATTTTGATGAAGCCATTCCGGCGTTGCTCAGCGCGCAAGAGAAATTGCCTGCGCGTCCCGCGAACAAGGCCCGTCTTGATGAAATTTCTGCAGCGCTGGGGAAATCCTATTTGGGCCGCGCAGAGCAGCAACTTTCACGCAATGAGTTGAAGGGTGCTAGAGAGTCATTTGTCCGTGCACAAGCTGCCGGAGCAGATGTCCGCCAGTTCGAGAAAAAGCTCACCGCAGCAGAAAAGCGCGAGGCCGACCTCAAATCGCGACCCGTTCCCGTTGCCAAGCGACCCGAAATTGTTGCGCAGCAAAAATCCATCGCTGAATTGATTCGCGAAGGGCGTCAGTTCTTTGAAGTGCGCGATTACAACTCGGCGGAAGCCATTTTCGAGCGGGTCCTCCTACAGGATGAATACAATGTCGAGGCGATGCGCTTCCTTCGCCGAATTGACGAAGTGCGCTACAAAATCCGCTCGCAGGAGCGCGAGGCGACAGCGGCTGAGCTGATTCAGAAAGTTCGCGATGGGTGGAACAGTCCCGTTCGTAGCGATGCCACCGCACCCCAGGCCGTCGTCAATCGCGGTGCAGTTGAGACGCAGTCATCCGCGCAAAAATTACAGGAGAAGATGGAGAAGATCATCATTCCATCTATTGAATTCCGCCAAGCGAACATAACGGATGTGATCAATTTTCTCGTTGAGGCAAGCATCGCCGGCGATCCGGAGAAGAACGGTGTCAATATCATCCTCAACCTCAATGTGCCGGGAGGCTCGGCCGTATCGGCTCCTGCTGCGCAACCGGCTGCTGCTCCCGCCGCAGACTTCGGATTCGGCGACTTCGGCTCCGATTTCTCTGCGCCGCCAGAGCAGTCCTTTTCGGCTCCGTCCGTAGATTCTTCTGTCCCCACCATTACACTCAACCTTCGCCGCATTTCTCTTCTTGATGCCATCAAATACATCACGGAGGTTGCGCGCCTGAAGTATCGCTTGGAAGAAAATGCGGTGATGATCACGCCTGAGGGCGTCGTTTCGGGTCGCGTTCTCACGCGCCTC
>WBZO01004100.1_pt1 | contig 16045 bp, 14 predicted proteins | sample 5204261 | NCBI WGS metagenome assembly WBZO01 (sample SAMN12412400, study PRJNA552823) | activated sludge metagenome | isolation source: activated sludge from anammox sidestream of wastewater treatment plant... | place: USA: North Carolina | collected 2017-09 | reverse complement strand
TGGTGATTGGTGATTGGTGATTGGTGATTGGTGATTGGTGATTGGTGATTGGTGATTGGTGATTGGTGATTGGTGATTGGTGATTGGTGATTGGTGATTGGTGATTGGTGATTGGTGATTGGTGATTCGTGATTGGTGATTGGTGATTCGTGATTGGTGATTGGTGATTCGTGATTCGTGATTCGTGATTGGGAGGAGTGAGGGGGTGGATGGGGGCATCAGGCTTTTGCTCTTGCAAATCACCAATCACCAATCACGAATCACTACTTCGGCGCCAACCGCGTCGCGCCGTCCAGGCGGATGGTTTCGCCGTTGAGGTAGCCGTTGCCGAGGATGTAGCCGACCAGGTCGGCGTATTCTTCGGGGCGGCCGAGGCGGGCGGGGAAGGGGATGGTGGCTTCCAGCGAAGTGCGCACGGCATCGGGCATGCCATCGACCATCGGGGTCCAGAACACGCCGGGGGCAATCGTCATCACGCGGATGCCGAAGCGGGCCAGTTCGCGCGCCATCGGCAGGGTCATGCCGACCACGCCGCCCTTGCTGGCCGAATACGCGGCCTGGCCGATCTGGCCTTCATAGGCGGCCACCGAGGCGGTGTTGACGATCACCCCGCGTTCGCCATCGGCGTTGGCGTCGTTGTGCTGCATGAGCTCGGCGCAGGCCTTGGCGACGTTGAAGCTGCCGATCAGGTTGACCATGACCGTGGTGCGGAATTGCGCCAGCGGCATCGGCCCGGTCTTGCCGAGTACGCGGCCGGCGCCGAGGATGCCGGCGCAGTTGACGGCCACGTTCAGCCCGCCGAGAAACGCTTTCGCGGCGGCAACGTTGGCGGATACCGAATCCTCGTCGCTGACATCGGTCTTGAAGAAGCTGGCATTGCCTGCACCCAGCTCGGCCACCGCAGCCGCGCCTTTTTCTTCGTTGACATCGAACAGGGCCACCTTGCCGCCGTGCGCGACGAGGTGCTTGGCAGTGGCGAAACCGAGTCCGGAAACGCCGCCGGTGATCACGGCGCGGGCGTTGGCAAGCTGCATGTGGAGTGTCCTGCGGAGGAAAACGCGGATTTTAGCGGATGGGAGCGGTGCGGATGTCGGCCATCCCGCCCGATGCGGGTGGCTTGTGCCTAGTTCGTCATGCCGGCGCAGGCCGGCATCCATTGGCGCCGCGATCCGGAATCATCCGGTATCGATGCGCGTTGGTCAGCGTTCAGCCGGGTTGCGCCAGCAGGCGTTTGGCCAGTTCACCCGGCGGCAGGCCTGGCTGGAACAGGTAGCCTTGGCCGACCGTTACCCCGAGGCGCAGCAGGAAATCGCGCTGGGCTTCGGTTTCGATCCCTTCGGCGATGATGTCCAGGCCGAGGCTGCGGGCGATGCCGGTGACGGCCTGGCAGATCGCCACGTCGGAGCGGTTGTCGGGGATGCCGCGGACGAAGCCTTGGCTGAGCTTGAGGCCGTGGAGCGGCAGCCGGCGCAGGTAGTTGAGGGCGCTGTAGCCTTCGCCGAAATCGTCGATGGTCAGGCGCACGCCGAGGCTGCGCAGGCCGTCGAAGACCAGCGCGGTGTCGCGGGTGTCTTCCACCAGCACGCGCTCGGTGATCTCCAGCTCCAGCGCGTGGCCGGGGATGCCGGTGTCCTTGAGCATCTGGCGCACGCTGGCGACCAGATCCTCGCCGACGAACTGGCGGTAGGACACGTTCACGGCAACGCGCTGGATCGGCAGGCTTTGTTCCTGCCAGCGGCGCATCCGGGTGCAGGCTTCCAGCAGCGCCCAGTGGCCGATCCGGATCACGTCGCCGGTGTTTTCGGCCAGGTCGATGAAGCGCTCCGGTGCGACCGTGCCCAGGTCCGGGCTGTTCCAGCGCAGCAGCGCTTCGGCAAACAGGATGCGGCCCGTGTGCAGATCGACCTGGGGCTGGTAGGCGAGATGGAATTCGCCGTTGTCGAGGGCGCGGCGCAGCCGGGTTTCGATCTGCAGCCGTTCCTGCTGCGCGTGTTCGAGCGCCGGCGAGAAGTTCTGGAAACCGCGGTGGTGGCTGCGTTTGCTGACGTACATGGCGAAATCGGCGCTCTGGATCAGGCGTTCGGGGGTGGTGCCGTCAGTGGGCGCACGCGACAGGCCAATGCTGGAAGACACCGAAAACTCGGTCTTGCCCAGCAGGAATGGCGGCTCGAAGGCGGCCTGGATCCGGCGCGCCAGTCGCTCGGGGCGCTGCGGATCGTCGGCAATGCGGCAGGTGACGAGGAACTCGTCGCCGCCGAAGCGGGCAATGGCGCCTTGTTTCCCGACCGCCTTGCGCAGGCGCTGTGCTACCTCCACCAGCAGCCGGTCGCCGGCGTCGTGGCCGAGCGCGTCGTTGACGATCTTGAAGCGGTCGAGGTCGATGTAGAGCACCGCCAGGTCGGGGCCATCGTCGGCGGCCAGGCCGTCGCGGATCGATTCGAGGATGGCGTCTCGGTTGAGCAGTCCGGTCAGCGCGTCGGTCTGCGCCTGCGCCCGCAGGGCGTCTTCGGCGCGTTTGCTTTCGGTGATGTCCTGCAGGGTGCCGGTGAAGCGGTTGTGGCCGGGGTCGAGCGGGTCGGGCTCGCCGATCATGCGGATCCAGAACGGCGCCGCGCGCTGGGTGCGGCCGCGCAGTTCGAGGTCGAAGCCGGTGTCGCCGCGGATCGCCTTGAGGGTCTTGCGCAGGCGCGTGCCGTCCTCCGCGTCGAGGCAGTTCAGCAGGGCCTCCATCGTGGCGGGCGGGCGCCGCTGGCGCAGGATGCGCATCGATTCGCTGGTCAGGTGCAGGGCGTCGCTGCGGCGGTTCCACTGCCAGCCGCCGATCTGGGCCAGTTCCTGCACCCGTTCGAACAGCGCCTTGTCGCGCTGCAGGTCGGTGATCTCGCTGCCGAGCATCAGGGCGCGGTCGGGGCGGGTGGAACCGGGGTCGTATTGCAGGACAATCGTCACTGACAGCCAGGTCAAGCGCTGGCTGCTGTGCTGGTACAGCCCGATGATGGCGTTCACGTCCTTGCCGTCGCGCAGCGCCCGCGCCAGCGGGTAGGCGGCGGGCGCCAGCACCTGGCCTTGCGGGTCGACGACGGTCCAGTCGTCGCTGTCGCGCAGCGGCCGGCCGAGCGCGTGGCTGTCCAGGGCGTACATGCGCGCCGCCGCGGGGTTCAGGTACAGGATCAGGCCGTCGCGGTCGTGCAGGGTGATGGCGCGGTCGATCGCATCGGCGAGGCTGGTGTAGCGGGTTCCGGCGTCGGTGCGGGCGCTCAGGTCGCGGGCGATGGCGAGGATGACCGGACCGTCGGCGCTGGTCAGTCGCGCCGAGTGCACTTCGACCGGAAAGCGGGTGCCATTGCTGTGGACGTTGATGGTCTGGGCGATGTGGGTTTCGCCGCGATCGATCATCTCCAGTACCGGATCGAGAAAATTGTCCGGCAGGCCGGGATTGAGCCGGCGGACCGGGTGCCAGACCAGCTCATGGCGCCTGCGCCCGTAAGTGGCCAGTGCGGCCGCGTTGGCGTCGAGAATTACGCCGGTGCGGGAAATGATCAGGGTGGGATCGGGAATCGCGTCGAGGAAGGCACGGTGCCGGCGCTCGGCCGCAGCGGCCGGCTTGGCGCCGCTTTCGGCGAGGGCGGCGGCGGCCTTGCGCAGCAGGGCGCGCAGGCGCGCCGGCAGTTCGGCGTTGGCGGCGGTTTTCGTCAGGTGATCGGACAGGACGGCCGGATCGGGCGGGGGGCGGGGCGACGGCTTGCGCGACGTCGGTTTGCGTGGGGCCGCGGGCTTGCCTGCGCTCATCGGGCGGCCAGCGCCTTGCCGGCCCGGCTGTTGGTGTCGCGTCCAAGCAGGCCGGCCAGCCAGCGCCCGGTGTCGGCCAGCGCGGCCAGGTCGACGCCGGTCTGGATGCCGAGGCCATCGAGCATGTACACGACATCCTCGCTGGCCACGTTGCCGGTGGCACCTTTGGCGTACGGGCAGCCGCCGGCGCCGGAGACCGCGCTGTCGATCACGGCGACGCCTTCTTCCAGGCAGGCCAGGATATTGGCCAGCGCTTGCCCGTAGGTGTCGTGGAAATGCACGGCCAGCGCCGCCATCGGCACCTCGGCGGCGACCGCGCGCAGCATCGCCCGCGCCTTGCCGGGGGTGCCCACGCCAATCGTGTCGCCCAGCGAAATCTCGAAGCAGCCCAGCGCGTGCAGCGCCTTGGCCACGCGCACCACATCGGCCACCGGCACCTCGCCCTGGTAGGGGCAGCCGAGCACGGTGGAGACATAGCCGCGCACCGGCACGCCGTCGGCCTTGGCGCGCTCGAGCACCGGCGCGAAGCGTTGCAGGGATTCGTCGATGCCGGCGTTGGTGTTTTTCAGGTTGAAGGCTTCCGAAGCGGCGGTGAACACGGACACTTCTCGCGCCCCGGCGGCGCGGGCGCGCTCGTAGCCTTGCAGGTTGGGGGTGAGTACGGGGTAGGCCACGCCGGGCGCGCGCCGGATCCCGGCCAGCACCTCGGCGGCATCGGCCATCTGCGGCACCCACTTCGGACTGACGAAGGCGGTGGCTTCGATCGTGCGCAGGCCGGTGCGGGAGAGCCGGTCGATCAACTCGATCTTGGCGGCGGTGCCGATGTCGATCTTCTCGTTTTGCAGGCCGTCGCGCGGGCCGACTTCGACGATCCGGACCTGGGCGGGCAGCTCGCGGTTCACTGGCCGCCGTCCTCCGCCTGCGGCTGTGGGGCGGCGCGGGTTTCCGACGGCTGCGCGGGAGCGGTGGCTTCCGGCGTCGTCGGCGCAGGCGCGGCGGGCGGCGCGGTGTCGCGCTCCAGCACGGTGGTCGGTTCCGTCACGAAGAATTCGGGATGGCGACGCAGGATGCGGGCGATCTGCGCCGGATTGCCGGCGACGAAGTTGTGGTAGGTGCGCTCCTGACCTGCGGGCAGCGTCTCCGGCTGCGGGTATTGATAGCCCTTCACCTGTCCCCGCGTCAGCGCTTGGGAAATGCGCGCGTGGTCGGGCATGTACAGGCGCATTTGATCGCCGACGATCTCGTAGCGCAGCAGGAAGTGGCCGCAATAGGTGTCGTTGTCGCCGGCGCAGTCGAGCTTGCCGGAATCGTTGAGGGCCTCGACGTAATTGCCGGCGCGGGAATGCACGAAGTTGGCCTGGATGGGTTTTGACTGGCCTTGATCGATCACCGTGCGGCAGTCGGAGGAAATCTCCAGCGGGTGCGGCAGGGCGTTGTCGGCCGCAGATTCGGTGTGGGTGACGATCCAGCGTCCGGGCAGGGCCGGGTCGCAGGTCGTCACGGTGCCCTCGGGCAGCGATTCGAACAGGCTGGAGGAGCAGCCGCCGAGGAAGAACAGGCAGATCAGCAGCAGGCTGGAAAAAATGCGCATGGTCATTGCTCCAAGGTGGCCAGGATGGCGTCCGCCTCCACGAATTCACCGGGCTGGGCGCGGATGTCCGCGATGACGCCGTCGCGCGGGGCTTTCAGCGCCAGCTCCATTTTCATGGCTTCCAGCACCAATACCACATCACCGGCGTGCAATGCAGCGCCGGAGCTGGCCTTGACGACGACCACCCGGCCCGGCATCGGCGCGCGGATGCGGTGCTCGTCGCTGGCGGCGCTGCCGGCATTGCGGCGCGGGCCGTCGGCACTGCGCAGGCGCAGGCGGCGCTCGCCGTCGTGGACGTCGATGAACGGCCCGAACGCGGCGGCGTGGAAGCGGCGCATCTGCCCGTCGATGCGCAGGCTGGCAGCGCCCTCGGCAACACGCGCGCCGGCGATGGTGTGACGGGTGCCGTCCAGCGTGATGGCGTAGTCCCCTGCGCTGCCGGTGGCCTCCAGGGTGATTTCCCGGGCACCGTGTTCGAAGTCGAGGCGTCGCGCGCCGGGTGCGCCCAGCCGCCAGCCGTCGCGCGCGTGCCAGGGCGAGCCGGGATCCCGGGCGCTGGCGGCGGCGTTGGCTTCGGTCTCCTGTTGCAGCAATGCCACGGTGGCGGCCGCGAGCAGCAGCGACGGGTCGTCCTCGGCCGGGGCAAAGAACTCGTCGAGGTGGCGATCGAGATAGCCGGTGTCGATGGTCGCGTTCACGATCGCCGGGTGCCGCACCAGCCGTTCGAGGAAAGCGATGTTGGACTTCGGGCCCTGCACGCGGCACTGGGACAGCGCTTCGTTCAAACGCGCCAGCGCGCGCGGGCGGTCTTCGTCCCAGACCACGAGCTTGGCGATCATCGGATCGTAGAAGATGGTGACGGTATCGCCTTCGATCACCCCGGATTCGATCCGCACCTGTCGCGAGGGCGGCGGCAGTTGCAGCGTTTCCAGCGTCCCCGAGCCGGGCAGAAAGCCGGCGTCCGGATCTTCGGCGTACAGCCGCACCTCGATCGCGTGGCCGCGCTGGACGATCTGCTCCTGCGCCAGCGGCAGCGACTCGCCCGCAGCCACCCGCAATTGCCATTCGACCAGATCCAGCCCGGTCACTTCCTCGGTGACGGGGTGCTCGACCTGCAAGCGTGTATTGATTTCCATGAAGTGGAAGTCGCCGCCGGCGCCGACGATGAACTCGACCGTGCCGGCGTTCTGGTAATCGATCGCACGCGCCGCCAGCACCGCCGCCGCGCCCATCCGCGCGCGCAGCTCGGGGGTGACGAAGGCGGACGGCGATTCTTCCAGCACTTTCTGGTAGCGCCGCTGTGCCGAGCACTCGCGCTCGCCGAGGTGGATGGCATGGCCGTGGGCGTCGGCGAAAATCTGGAATTCGATGTGGCGCGGATGTTCGACGTAGCGTTCCAGCAGCACGCGGTCGCGGCCAAAGGCGTTCTTCGATTCACGCTGGCAGCTTTCGAGATGGGCGAGGAACTCGTCGCGACCGCGCACGATCCGCATGCCCTTGCCGCCACCGCCGAAGGCGGCCTTGATCATCAGCGGATAGCCGATCCGGTCGGCCTCCTGCTGCAAGTGCGCCGGGTCCTGATCGGTGCCGGTGTAGCCGGGCACCACCGGCACCCCGGCGGCGGCCATCAGGTCCTTGGCGCCGGCCTTGCTGCCCATCTTGCGCATCGAATGACCGGGTGGACCGATGAAGACCAGTCCGGCCGCCGCGACCGCATCGGCGAAGTCCGCGTTTTCGCTGAGGAACCCGTAGCCGGGATGGATGGCCTGGGCGCCGCTGGCCTTGGCCACCGCGATGATGGCCTCGCCGCGCAGGTAGCTGTCCTGCGGGCGCGGGCCGCCGATCGGATGGGCCTCGTCGGCCAGTCGCGCGTGCTGGGCGTCGGCGTCGGCCTCGGAATACACCGCGACGGTGCGGATGCCCAGTCGGCGCGCGGTGCGGATGACCCGGCAGGCGATTTCGCCGCGGTTGGCGATGAGGATCTTCGAGAACATGGCGTCTATTCCGCTCCTTCGGGTGGACGTCGAACCAGGTTCACGAGACATTGGAACTTGCGCCGTCGATCCTGGGAGCATTGGCATTGGCTTGGGATAGTGTCCGCGCTGGCGGCACCGATGTCACGCTTGGCGGGTGCCCGGCGGGTTTTGACCTGAGCTGCAGGCCATCTGGACCTTGGCTGCGCTGGTGGGAAACAATGTGACCGAGGCGTGCGGAACCACGCCCGCTGCCAGCCCCACATGAGGCCTTGCGTTCGATGAACATCCTCGTCACCGGCGGCGCCGGTTTCATCGGCGGCAACTTCGTGCTGGACGCGGTGGCGCGCGGCGATGCCGTCATCAATCTGGATGCGCTGACCTACGCCGGCAACCGCGACACCCTGGCCAGTATTGATGATCATCCCAACCACGTCTTCGTCCAGGGCGACATCGGCGACGGCGCGCTGGTGCCGCGCCTGCTGGCCCGGCATCGCCCCGACGCCGTGGTGAACTTCGCCGCCGAAAGCCACGTCGATCGCTCCATCGACGGCCCGGCCGCCTTCATCCAGACCAACGTGGTCGGCACTCTGGCCCTGCTGGAAGCCGCGCGTGATTACTGGAAAGCGCTGGAAGACGGGCCGAAGCAGCGCTTCCGCTTCCTGCACGTCTCCACCGATGAGGTGTACGGCGCGCTGGGCGCTACCGGCTGGTTCACCGAAACCACGCCGTACGCGCCCAACTCGCCGTATGCGGCCAGCAAGGCGGCCTCGGACCACCTGGTGCGCGCCTTCCACCACACCTACGGCCTGCCCACGCTCACCACCCACTGCGGCAACAACTACGGCCCGTATCAATTCCCGGAAAAGCTCATCCCGCTGATGATCGTCAAGGCGCTGGCGGGTGAGCCGCTGCCGATCTATGGCGACGGCAAACAGGTGCGCGACTGGCTGTTTGTCGGCGACCACTGCCGGGCCATCCACGCCGTGCTGGAACGGGGCAGGGTGGGTGAAACGTACAACGTCGGCGGCAACGCCGAAAAACGCAACATCGAAGTGGTGCAGGCCCTCTGCGCGCTGCTGGATGCCAGGCGTCCGCGCCCCGACGGCCAGCTTTATGCCCGCCAGATCACCTTCGTTGCCGACCGCCCCGGCCACGACCGCCGCTACGCCATCGACGCCAGCAAACTGCGCGATGAACTCGGCTGGCAGCCCGAATACAGCTTCGAACGCGGCCTGGCGCAAACCGTGGACTGGTATCTTGCCCACCAGCCGTGGGTGCAGCGCGTGCTGGACGGCAGCTATCGGCTGGAGAGGATCGGAACCGCAAGACAGGCAAGGCCGCGAAACCGCCACTGCTCCACCGGCACTGCGCCGACTTCCTGACGCAGGTCAGGATCAATTTTCGGCAACTTCCGTGGACAATGGATTCCGACCTGCGCCGGAATGACGGATGGAGCAAAGGCTATCCGGCCCAGCTCGGCTTGCGTTTTTCGAGAAACGCGGTCAGCCCTTCCTGGCCTTCCGGTGAGACCCGCAGGCGGGCGATCAGGGCGGCGTTGTCGGCGTCATGGCGTGCGCCGTCGGAGTGGGCGATGACATCGCGCACCAGCCGTTTCGCGTTGGCGCTGGCGCTGGGACCTGCATTGAGCAACAGGTCGACTTGCCGTTGCACGGCGTTGTCGAGCGCGGTGGCGTTCACCACCTTGTGCAGCAGGCCGATGCGCTGTGCTTCGACAGCATCGAAGATTTCCGCCGTGGCGAAGTAGCGGCGCGCCTGGCGCGGGCCGATCGCATTGATGACGTAAGGCGAGATCACTGCCGGCAGCAGGCCGAGCCTGCTTTCGGTCAGGCCGAACTTCGCCTCCGACGCGCCGATGGCGATATCGCAACAGGCCACCAGCCCGACGCCGCCGCCATAGGCCGCGCCTTGCACGGCAGCGATCGTGGGCTTGGGCAATTCGTCGAGCGTGCGCATCAGTCGCGCCAGCGCCAGCGAATCGATGCGGTTGGCCTCCTCGCTGGCGGCGGCCATGCCGCGCATCCAGTTGAGGTCGGCGCCGGCCGAGAACGAGGGGCCTTCGGCCTCCAGCACCAGCACCCGCACCGCGGCGTCCGCGCCGATGGCGACCAGCGCCTCGGTCATGGCCGCGACCAGATGATCGTCAAAGGCGTTGTGGACCTGCGGGCGGGACATCCGCAGGCGTGCCACCGGGCCGTCCCGGAGCAATTGCAGGGCTTGGGTCATTGTGATTCCGTAGGCGATTCAACGCCGCCCATGATAGCCGCGCAGGCGCCGGCAGGGCGGCGCGGCCGGGTTCACCACGGGTGCAAGCATCACTGTCGAAGCGCGATCCGCAAAGCTGTTGCGCTCGATGAATCCAGCGTGGCTTTCAGTGCCGAACGCGGCGGCGGTCGGGCGGGGCGGGGACGGCCTCGACGGTGACGGTGAAACTGCGTTCCTCGCCCGGAAACACCGCGCCCACGCCGGCGACGTGGCGGCCGATTTCCTTGCCGCGCTCGTCGCGGATCACCACCACCACGGTGTATTCAAAGGCGCTGTCGCGGGTGCCGCTGAGCGTGCCTTCGACCTGCAGAGGCACCTGCTTGGTGTCAGCGGCAGCGGGAGAATCGAACCGCAGATGCCCGCGGCACGCAGGACAGACCTGCGCGCTGTCGAGGATGGTGGTCTTGCAGTGCGGGCAAGTGCGGGTGGCCCCCACTGCGCCCGGGCGTGGCCCGCTCATGCGGTCGGGCCACCCTCCGGCTTGCCGCTGTCCTTGCCCCAGCCGCATTCGACGTGGCCGCGGATGCGCGAGCCGGGAGCCACGGTCAGGCTGCCGGCCTTGACGTCGCCGGTGATGGCGCCGGAGTTGAGCAATTCGACATGCTGCGCGCCGGAGATGTTGCCTTCCAGTTCACCGGCCAGGGCGACCTTGCTGGCGGCGATCGCGCCGGCCGTCACCTTGGCCCCCTTGTCCACGGTCAGGTTGCCCTGCACCTTGATGTCGCCCTTGAAGCGGCCGGCGATGCGGACGTGGCCGCTGCCTTCGATTTTGCCTTCGACGGTCAGATCGGAGGCGATCACCGACTCGCGGGCGCCGCTGTCGGCGGCGCGCGCCGGGGCCGGGATCGGGGCCACGGGTTCGATCGCGGCCGGCTGCCGCGGCGGGTCAACGTGGATCGGATCGGCGGGCTTCGGAGTGGGTTGGGTGTCTTTCCAGATGGCCATGGGCAGGTCTCCTCGGGGGCGGAATTCCGAGGCTACCACCGATTTGGAGCATTTTGTTGCCTGAATGGGTGAACTGCCGTGCGCAACCGCATACAGGTGCTGGAAACTACATCCTGAATACGCCAAACCGCGTGCGCTCGGCGATCGGCGCGTTGAGGGACGCCGACAGCCCCAACCCGAGTACGCGGCGGGTATCGGCCGGGTCGATGATGCCGTCGTCCCACAGTCGCGCGGTGGCGTACCAAGGGCTGCCCTGGTCCTCATACTGCTGGCGGATCGGCGCCTTGAAGGCATCTTCTTCTTCCGCCGTCCACACTCCGCCCTTGGCTTCGATGCCATCGCGCTTGACCGTGGCCAGCACGCTGGCGGCCTGTTCGCCGCCCATCACGCTGATCCGCGCATTCGGCCACATCCACAGGAAGCGGGCACCGTAGGCGCGCCCGCACATGGCGTAGTTGCCAGCGCCGAAAGACCCGCCGATCACCACGGTGAACTTCGGCACGTGTGAACACGCAACGGCCGTCACCATCTTGGCGCCGTCCTTGGCGATGCCGGCCTGTTCGTACTTCTTGCCGACCATGAAGCCGGTGATGTTCTGCAGGAACACCAGCGGGATGCCGCGCTGGTTGCACAGTTCGATGAAGTGGGCGCCCTTGAGCGCGCTTTCGGAAAACAGGATGCCGTTGTTGGCGATGATGCCGACCGGATAGCCGTGCAGATGGGCGAACCCCGTCAGCAGGGTCTTGCCGTAGCGGGCCTTGAATTCCTGGAAGTCGCTGCCGTCGGTGATGCGGGCGATGACCTCGCGGATGTCGAACGGGCGACGCGTGTCCTTCGGCACGATGCCGTACAGCTCGCTGGCCGGATACAGCGGTTCGCGCACCGGCAAGGTGGCGACCGGCAGCGTCTTCTTGCGGTTGAGGCTGGACACGATCCCGCGCGCGATCTCCAGCGCATGCCGATCGTCCTCTGCGAAATGGTCGGCCACGCCGGAGATGCTGGTGTGGACGTCGGCACCGCCCAGGGTTTCGGCATCCACCACCTCGCCGGTGGCGGCCTTCACCAGCGGCGGGCCGCCGAGGAAGATGGTGCCTTGTTCCTTGACGATGATGGATTCATCGCACATCGCCGGCACGTAGGCGCCGCCGGCGGTGCACGAGCCCATCACCACGGCGATCTGCGGAATGTTCTCCGCGCTCAGTTGGGCCTGATTGTAGAAAATGCGCCCGAAGTGCTCCTTGTCCGGGAACACCTCGTCCTGCAGCGGCAGGAAGGCGCCGCCGGAGTCCACCAGATACACGCAGGGCAGGTGGTTCTCGCGCGCCACTTCCTGCGCGCGCAGATGTTTTTTCACCGTGATCGGGAAATAGGTGCCGCCCTTGACGGTGGCGTCGTTGGCGACGACGACGACTTCCTGCCCGCACACCCGGCCGATCCCGCAGATCATCCCGGCCGCGGGCGCCTTGCCCTCGTACATGTCTTCGGCCGCCAGCGGGGCGATTTCCAGGAACGGCGAGCCTGGATCCAGCAAGGCGTCGATGCGCGCGCGCGGCAGCAGCTTGCCGCGCTTGGTGTGCCGGGCGCGGGCTTTCTCGCCGCCGCCGTCGGCGGCGCGGGCGAGGCGGCGCTTGAGTTCGGCGACCAGTTCGCGGTGGAAGGCGGCGTTCTCGACGAATTCGGGCGCACGGGGGTCGAGCTGCGAGACAAGGGCGGGCATTGCGGACTTCCGAACCGACAAGGCCTGCAAGGATACCGCCTCACGGTTTGCGGCTGCAGCTAGGTGCGGCGGTTTGCGACAATGGCGGGCCTTCCCGATGCGCATTGCCGTGGCCCGACTCGACCAGACCCCCAAGACCGTCGTCATTTCCGATCTCAGCCATGACGGCCGCGGCGTGGCGCATTGGCCGGATGGTCACGCGCAGTCCGGCAAGGCCGTGTTCGTGGCCGGCGCGCTGCCGGGCGAAACCGTGGTCGTGCAGCAGACCGGGCGTTCGAAGCATTTCGATGAGGCCAGAACGCTCGATGTGCTGGATGCCTCGAAGGATCGCGTGGCGCCGCGCTGCCCGCATTTCGGCGTGTGCGGGGGCTGCGTGTTGCAGCACCTGGAGGCCGACCAGCAGATCGAATACAAGCAGCGGGTGCTGCTGGATAACCTGCAACGCATCGGCCACGTGCTGCCGGCCACGGTGCTGCCGCCGCTGCGTGGCGACAGCTGGGGCTACCGGCGCAAGGGCCGGCTGTCGGTGCGGCGGGTCGAGAAGAAGGACAAGACGCTGGTGGGGTTTCGCGAACAGGATCCGCGCTTCGTGGCCGACCTGCGCGAATGCCACACCATCCTTCCGCAACTCGGGTTCAAGCTCGACGTGCTGGCGGCGCTGGTGGACGGCATGGACGGCCGCCGCGACATTCCGCAGATCGAATTCATCGCCGGCGATGCGGCGATCGCGCTGGTGTTCCGGCACCTGCAACCGCTGGGCGAGGCCGATCGGGCGCGGCTGGCCGCGTTCGGGCAGGCCCACGGGTTCGTCATCTTCCTGCAACCCGGTGGCGTGGATTCGGTGCAGCCGCTGGCAGGCGAGGCGCCGCCGCTGTCCTTCCAGCTGCCGCAGTGGAACATCGAGTTGGTGTTTCGCCCGCTCGACTTCATCCAGGTCAACGCCAAACTCAACCAGGCGATGATCACCCGTGCGCTGGAGCTGCTGGACGTGCAGCCCGGCGAGCGCGTGCTGGATTTGTTTTGCGGGCTGGGCAATTTCACCCTGCCGCTGGCGCGGGTGGCGGGCGCGGGTAGCGTGGTCGGCGTTGAAGGCGATGCCGGGCTGGTGGCGCGCGCGCGCGCCAACGCCGCGCATAACAGTTTGGCCAACGTGCAGTTCCACACCGCGGATCTGGCCCAGGACCTGCGCGGCCAACCTTGGCTCAAACAGGGCTTCGACAAGCTGCTGCTGGATCCGGCCCGCGCCGGCGCGCTGGAGGTGCTCAAGCAATTGCCGCTGAAAGGCCTGAAACGCATCGTCTACGTGAGCTGCCACCCCGGCTCACTGGCCCGCGACGCCGGGTATCTGGTCAACGAAGCCGGCTGGACCCTGCAAGCCGCCGGCGTGATGGACATGTTCCCGCAGACCGCGCACGTGGAGTCGGTGGCGTTATTCGGGATTGGTGATTGGTGATTGGTGATTCGGAAGAGCAAAAGCCCGGTTTCCCGTGTGCTTTACGTCCCGGCATGCGATCCTTGGCCCTTGCGAATCACCAATCACCAATCCCGAATCACCATTCCCCCGTGCCCCTCGAAATCGAACGCAAATTCCTCGTCACCCATGATGGCTGGCGCAGTCAGGCGCAGCGGGTGATCGTGATGGCGCAGGGCTATCTCAACGATGTGGGCAGCGTTGACTCCGGGAGGATGCGGGCGTCGGTGCGGGTGCGGCTGGAAGACGATGTGGCACGGCTGAACATCAAATCGCGCGAGTTGGGCGCGACCCGGCAGGAATTCGAATATGCGATCCCGGTGGAGGACGCGCGGGCGCTGCTGGCGCTGTGCGTGGGCGGCCGGGTGGAAAAACGCCGCCATCTGGTGCGGCATGCCGGGCACCTGTGGGAAGTCGATGAATTTCTCGGCGACAACGCCGGGCTGGTGGTCGCGGAAATCGAGTTGGGCAGCGAAGCTGAACGCTTCGTGCATCCCGACTGGCTTGGAATCGAGGTGACGGCCCTGCCGCGCTACTACAATCTGGCCTTGGCCTCGCATCCGTATTCGCGCTGGAACGCGGACGAACGCGGCCCCACGGCACCCAAGGACAACTGACGCATGCTGTTGATCGGAGTTTCCGGCCACGCGCTCACCGCCGCCGAGCGCGACTGGCTCCAGCATCCGGCCTGCGCCGGCGTGGTGCTGTTCGCCCGCAACTTCGCCTCGCGCGAACAGGTGGTGGAGCTGACGCAGGCCATCCGGGAAGCCGCGCCGCGGCCGCTGCTGGTGTGCGTGGACCAGGAAGGCGGGCGGGTGCAGCGCTTTCGCGACGGCTACAGCCCGCTGCCGGCGCTGCGCGGGCTCGAAGAGCTGTACCTGCGCGACGCCGACGCCGCGCTGCGGCTGGCGCATGAGCACGCCTGGCTGATGGCCAGCGAAATCCGCGCCACCGGCCTGGACCTGAGCTTCGCGCCGGTGGTCGATCTGGCGCGCGGCAACCGCGCCATCGGCAATCGCGCCTTCGCCGAGGATCCGCAGATCGTGGCCGCCTTCACCCGCGCCTACGTGGCCGGCATGCACGAAGCCGGCATGGCCGCCACGCTCAAACACTTCCCCGGCCACGGCTCGGTACTGGAAGACACCCATTTCGATGCCGCGGTGGATCCGCGTCCGCTGGAGCTGTTGCGCGCCCAGGACCTCGTCCCGTTTGCCGCCGGGATCGCCGCCGGTGCCGACGCGGTGATGATGGCCCACGTCACCTATCCGCAGGTGGCGCCGGAGCCGGCCGGCTATGCGCCGCGCTGGATCAAGGACATCCTGCGCGAGGAAATGCACTTTCGCGGCGTGGTGTTTTCCGACGACATCGGGATGGCGGCGGCGGGCAGCGCCGGCGGCATCCAGGCCCGCATCGACGCGCATCTGGACGCCGGCTGCGACGTGGTGCTGGTCTGCCATCCGAATTCGGTGGAAGAAGCGCTGCGGGCGGTGGCAGCGCGTGCGCTACCCTCGATCGCCCTGACCGGCCTGATCGGCCGCGGCGCGCGCGGTTGGGATGCCTTGCTGGCGGAGGGGCGCCACGCGCAGGCGCAGCGGGGGATGACGCAGATGCCCAGCGCCGGCGCGGATGCCGCGCGCCATTCCGGCGCCAACGACGTCGGGAGCGTGGCATGAGCCGGCCCAAGCTGTCCGATGCGCTGCGCACTTCCAGGGTGCTGTTCGAGCGCCCCGCGCTGGAAGCGGCGATCGCGCGCATGGCCGACGAGCTGCGCGCCGCCTATGTCGACGGCGAGGTGCCCGTCTATCTCACCGTCATGAACGGCGCGATGCCGTTTGCCGCGCAGCTGGCCTTTGCGCTGGGCGAACGCGGCCTGGATCTGGAATTCGACTACCTGCACGCCACCCGCTACCGCGGTGAAACCCACGGCGCCGACCTGGTCTGGAAGCATCGACCGGAAACCCCGTTGCGGGGCCGCAAGGTGCTGCTGGTGGATGACATCCTCGATGAAGGCCACACCTTGCTGGAAATCCGGCGCTGGTGCGAAGCCCAGGGCGCCGCCGAGGTGCGGATCGCGGTGCTCACACGCAAATTGCACGACCGCTGCGTTGCCGGCATCCACGCTGACCACGTGGGCGTGGAATTGCCGGACGCCTTCGTGTTCGGCTACGGGATGGACTATTACGAGCAGGGGCGCAATCTTCCGGCGATCTATGCGTTGGCCGAGTGAGCCCGCATGCCCTGACCGCCAGCCCTTTGCCGGACATGCCGTGAAT
>WBZO01004098.1_pt1 | contig 16051 bp, 14 predicted proteins | sample 5204261 | NCBI WGS metagenome assembly WBZO01 (sample SAMN12412400, study PRJNA552823) | activated sludge metagenome | isolation source: activated sludge from anammox sidestream of wastewater treatment plant... | place: USA: North Carolina | collected 2017-09 | reverse complement strand
AACACCGACCCGTCCAGGCGGAAACGTCGGGCTTCGCAGGACTCAGCCCACGCTGCGGACCGACGGCCGCGCGCCGCATGGGCCGGGCGCGGGAATTCCGGACCTCCGTCACGCTTCCGGGCACGATCATACCGGGGTGGGAGAAATAAACTTTATGCTATACTCGCCTTTAAAATCAGAACCATGGCGTTGACATGCCGACCCGTCGCGCCATCCAGCGGGTAGAATCGATGCGATCCTGGAAAAACACGGGGATACTGGCTCACACCTGCGCAGGCCTTCTGTTATCGGGCGCGCTGGCGTTTCCACCGCAGGCACAGGCGTTCGTCTATACCGTGGACAGCACGGCCGATCTCGCCGATGCCGACACCACCGACGGCGTCTGCCGGACCTCCTCCGGCACCTGCACCCTGCGCGCCGCGATCCAGCAGGCCAACGCCTGGACGGGGACCGACGCCGTCATCCTGCCGGCCGGGACCTACACCCTGTCCATCGCCGGCGCGGGCGAAAACGCCGGCGCGACCGGCGACCTCGACATCCGGGAGGCCCTGACCCTGAGCGGCGCCGGCGCCGCGACGACGATCATCGACGGCGGCGGCATCGATCGCGTGGTGGACATCGCGGACGGCGTCGCCGTGCAGATCAGCGGCGTCACGATCCGGAACGGCTTCACCACCGGCAGCGGCGGCGGTATCTACAACCTGGGCACCCTCACGCTCACCGACAGCGCCGTCACCGGCAACACCAGCGCCCTGCCGTCCGGCCTCCTCGCCGGCGGCGGCCTCTATCACTCCGCCAGTGGCCTGGCAACGACCAGCCTGACGCTGAACCGTGTCACCGTCAGCGACAACCGCGCGGACAACTCGACGGTAAGCGGGGCTACCGGCATCAACGGCGGCGGTATAGGAATCGTTGGCGGCGCCGTCACCATCAGCGACAGCATCATCAGCAACAATACGGCCACCACCGGCGCGGTGGGCAACAACGGCAGCAGAGTCGGAAACGGCGGCGGCCTGTACATCAACGACGGCCTGATCACCCTCACCGATAGCACCGTCAGCGGCAATACCGCCGACTGGGACGGCGGCGGCATCTACAATTTCAACGCCCAGCCCGGCGCCCAGACCACCATCACCGGCAGCACCGTCAGCGGTAACACCGCCTTCCAGGGCGGTGGGATCTATGCCGACGGCAGCGCGACACGCGTACTGACCCTGATCAATAGCACGGTGAGCGGCAACGTCACCACGCACCCGAGCTTTTCCACCCTGGGCGGTGGCCTGTTCATCAGCTTTCCGACGGTCATCCAGAACAGCACCATCACGGACAACCAGGCGGATAACGGTGCCGGCCTCTGGCTCGACACCACCGGCCAGACCTCGATCAACCAGGGCAGCGTCACCCTGACCCACACGATCATCGCCAACCAGACGGGCCCGGACTGCGGCGGCGGCAGCACGATCACCTCGAACGGCAACAACCTCGCCGGCGACGCCAGTTGCGGGCTTGCCGGCGGCGGCGACCTCAACGGCACGGCCGCGAATCTGGGCGCGCTGTCCCCCACCAACGGCGGCCCCACCGCGACCCATCTGCCGCAGCCCGGCAGCGCGGCCATCGACAGCGGCAGCAACGCGACCTGCCCGACCGGGGACCAGCGCAGCTTCCCGCGCCCCGCCGACGGCAACGGCGACAGCAGCGCGATCTGCGACATCGGCGCGACCGAGGTCACGCCGGGCACGAACGCCGACCTCGCGGTGCGCCTGAGCGGCGCGCCCAACCCGGTCGCGACCGGCGGCGCGCTCGTGTACACCGTCACCGTCACCAACCACGGCCCCGCCCCCGCCACCGGCGCCAGTCTGGCGCTGACCCTGCCCGCCTCGGTCGGCTTCCAGTCCGCCGCGGCCGGATGCACCCCGAGCGGCGCGATCGTGAACTGCAATATCGGCGCGCTGGCCGCCGGCGACGGCGCGGTGCGCACCGTCACGGTGACGCCGAACGCCATCGGAACGATCACCGCGAGCGCCGCGGCGACCGCGGCGGAGAACGATCCCAACCCGGCGAACAACACGGGCATACCGGCGAGCACCCAGCTCTATCAGCCGACCGACGTCACCATCGCCACCACGGCCTCGACGACCGGCACCATCCTCCTGTCCGGCGGGGGCGAGACCAGCGGCGGCGCCCTCAGCGAGGGCGACACCGTGCTCGCGGGTGAGCCGTTCACTTATACGCTGACCATCGGCAACACCTCGGCGACCGCGCGCAACGTCCGCATCGTCGATACCCTGCCGGCGGGCGTCACCCCGGTCTCGCTGACCGCCTCCACCGGCACCTGTACCGCCGCGAGCGGCCGCTTCACCTGCAGCCTCGGCGATCTCCCCGTGGGCAGCGCCGTGGCTACGATAGACATCATCGTGAACCCGACGCGGAAGGGCGTCATCGTCAACCGCGCGACCGCCAACTTCGACGGCGCCTTCCTCACCGCGCCGGGGCTGGACGAATTCACCCTCAACGTCGATACGCGCGCCGACCTCGCGGTGGACATCGTCGACTCCGACGATCCGGTCGCCCAGAACGCCGATCTCGGCCTCATCGTCACGGTCAACAACGCCGGCCCCTCGGACGCCACGGCCGTCTCCCTCACCATCACGCTGCCGGCCAGCTATACCTACAACTCCACCTCCTCGCCGGGCGGCTGGAGCTGCGCGCTCGCCGGCGTCACCGTCACCTGCTCCCTGGCGACGCTGCCCGCGGATACCCTGTCGACGCTGACGGTGTTCGTCACGCCGACGGCCGCCGGCACGCTGAACACCAGCGTCGCGGTCACCGGCGACGACCCCGACGTCGACACCAGCAACAACACGGCCTCCGAGGACACCACCGTCGAACCGGCGCCCGTGGTCTCCATCGACCTGAATCTCGATCTGAGCGACGACACGGATCCGGTGGAGGCCGGGAGCAATCTCGTCTACACCTCGCACGTGACCAACAACGGCGCCAATACCGCCACCAATGTCGCGCTGACCCAGGTGCTGCCGTCCGGCGTCACCTTCGTTTCGGCCACGAACGGCTGCAGCCAGTCCAGCGGCATCGTACAGTGCGACCTCGGGACCATCGCCGGCGGCACCTCCGCCAGCGCCGACGTCGTGGTGCGCCCCTCGGCCGCGGGCACCCTCAGCACGACGGCCACCGTGCTGAGCGGAAACGGGCAGGACGCCGACACCTCGGACAACACGGCGACGGAGACCACCACGGTGACTGCCGCCTCGAACGGGAATGGTGGCAACGGCGGTAATGGCGGTAACGGCGGTCTGCGCAAGGGCTCCGGCGGTTGCTTCATCGCCACCGCCGCCTACGGCAGCTATCTCGACCCGCACGTCATGACCCTGCGCCGGTTCCGGGACAACGTCCTGCTCGCCACCGCGCCGGGCCACGCCCTGGTCCAGCTCTATTACCGTCTCTCGCCCCCGATCGCCGACGTCATCGGCCGGCACGAGGGCCTGCGCGCCGTCACCCGCTGGGCGCTGACGCCGGTGGTCTACGGCGTGGAATACCCCGTCCCGGCGGCCGCGTTCGGCATGGCGCTGCTGGTCGGCTTCCTGAGACATAGGACTAAGGGCTCAGGACTAAGGACTGAGTGAAAGATCGAAGGTGTGATGGGTCATGGGTGATGGGTGAATGTCCCAGGGCCATGGCGCCAATATGTTTTATCACCTATTACCCATCACCCATCACCATCCACGCATATTCCCGGGGACTCCAAAGTGTTTTACTTAGTCCTTAGTCCTATTTTCTCAGCATCCATGACCACCTGGGACGACCGCTACGCCGCCGCCTCGAATCTGTTCGGGGATGAACCCAGTCCCCTGCTGCGCGAATACCGTGACCTGCTGTCCCCCGGACTGCGGGCGCTGGCCATCGGCGACGGCGAGGGGCGCAACGGCGTGTGGCTGGCGCGCCGGGGCCTCGACGTGCTGTCGATCGATCTCTCGGCGGTCGCGCTCGAGCGCGCGCGCCGGCGGGCGCGGGAATACGGCGTCCCCCTGCGCACGCTCCAAACGGACATCCTCGACTGGCACTGGCCGGAGAAGGCCTTCGATCTCGTCACCCTGATCTTCGTCCACCTCCCCGCCGAACAGCGGCGGCGATTGCACCGGGCGATCCGGCGCGCACTGAAACCCGGCGGGCTGATCGTGCTCGAGGCCTTCCATCGCGACCAGATCGACCGTGGGAGCGGCGGCCCCTCGGACCCCGACCTGCTGTACACCCTCGCCGAGGTCGAAGGCGATTTCTCCGGATTCGAGGTCCTGAAGTGCGCGCGGGTCGAGACCGGGGTGGTCCTGGGTGGGGAATGCCAGGGCATGGGGAGCGCGCTCCATTTCATCGCACGCCGGCCCACGGTCGATGGGCCGATGATGGCGCCCTGAGCCCGCGGCCCCGTCATCGCCCTTCCCCTTGCGGGATTAAACAATCATGAATTCATCCGCTTAGCCCTGACCAGGGGTCCCGGGCTTGCATGGGGAGATATCGAAGCATTAATATTCGAATATTCTAATATTCGAGTATTTCGATATGAAAGACTTCTCAGCCCGACAACTGGAATCCGCCGTCGAGGGACTGCGGGTGATCGCCCATCCGGTGCGGCTCTCCGTGCTGTGTCAACTGGTCGACGGCGACAGAAACGTCAGGGATCTGCAGGCGGGCACCGGGGTCACGCAGTCCAATCTGTCGCAGCACCTCGCCAAGCTGCGCCTGCTCGGGCTGGTCACCTGCGAGCGGCGCGGCCAGCACATCTATTACCGGCTCTCCGACCCGGGCTTCGTGCGCATCCTGGAGGCCCTGAAGGAGGTCTATTGCCAGGACCGCGCCGACCGCCCCGGGGAGGGCCCGGCCTCATGAGACCGCTCACCCTCCTGGCATCGCTCCCGCTGATGCCGCTCCTGCTGACGGCCTGCACGGCGGAGGACCGCGACACCGCCGAGCCGGCGGCCGCCGTGATCCGGGCCGAGACCCTCGTCGTCGCGCCGGAACAGATCGGCGAGACCTACACCACCACCGGCACCCTGGTCGCCGACGACCGCGTCGAGATCGCCTCGCGCCTGATGGGTTATATCCGCGACATCAAGGTGCGCGAGGGCAGCCAGGTCAAACAGGGCCAGCTGCTGCTCACCATCGATCCGACCGAGATCGAGGCGCAGCGTGCCGAGGCCGAGGCGCGCGTCTCCCAGGCGCGGGCGCGCGGCGCGGAGGCGCGCGCCGACCTCGAACGCTACAAGGCCCTGTTCGAACAGAAGCTGGTGGCGGCCAATACCTATACCAAGGCCGAACTCGAGCACCAGGTGGCGCAGGAAGAGCTGCGCGCCGCGCTCGCCACGCTCGACCGGGTCAAGGTCCAGATCCAGTACGCGGATGTGCGTTCACCGGTCGATGGCGTGGTGGTGGAACGGCGGCGCCGCGCCGGCGACCTCGCCAGCCCCGGCGCCACGATCCTGACCGTGGAGAACCCCAGCAACATCGTGCTCGAGACCTATATCCGCGAGGACCAGTTGCGCCACGTGCAGCCCGGCGACGAGGTCGCGGTCTCGGTCGACGCGGTCGGCCTGCGCACCACCGGCGTGATCACCCGGGTGGTGCCCTCGGGCGACCCGGCCACCCACAGCTATCTGGTCAAGGCCAGCCTGCACGCGCTGGACGGCGCGCGCAGCGGCATGTTCGCGCGCAGCGAATTCACCACCGGGACCAAATGGACCCTGCTGGTGCCGGATGCGGCGCTGGTGAAACGCGCCGACCTGCCCGGCGTGTACATCGTCGACCGCGACGGTATCGTGCGCTTCCGCATGGTGCGGGCCGGGCGCCACCTCGACGGCCGCACCGAGATCATCGCCGGCCTCGACGGCGGGGAGCGCATCGTGCTCGACGCCGATACCCCAGTGCGCACCGGGGACCGGGTGGAAGAAAGGCCCGTCCCCGCCGCGGAAAGCCGGGACCTCGCGCCGCGATGAGCGACCGCCTCAACATGGCGGGCCGGCTCGGCCGCGCGGCAATGGGCTCGACCCTCACGCCCATCGCCGGCCTCCTGATCTTTCTCGTCGGGCTGGTCGCGCTGCTGATCACCCCGCGCGAGGAGAACCCGCAGATCGACGTGCCGACCGCGAACGTGTTCGTCGCGCTGGAGGGCGCAAACCCCGAGGAAACGCTCAACCTGGTGATCCGGCCGCTGGAGGCGGTGATGCGCGAGATCCCCGGCGTCGAGCACACCTACGGCCTGGCGACGGACTCGCTCGGCATGGTGACGGTGCAGTTCGAGGTCGGCGCGGACCAGGAGGCGAGCCTGGTGCGGCTGTACGACCGCCTGATGCACAACCTCGACCGCATCCCGCCCGGCGCCGGCCAGCCCCTGGTCAAGCCGGTCGACGTCGACGACGCGCCGATCCTGGCCATCACCTTCTCCAGCGATCGTCACGGCGACCTCGAGCTCAAGCAGATCGCCGACCGCGTCAGGGAGATCCTGCTCCCGCTGCCCGGCCTCTCCGTCGCGGAGGTGATCGGGGGACGCGACCGCGAGATCGGCGTGCATCTCGATCCCGAGCGCCTGGCCGCGTACGGCATCGCCCTCGACACGCTCCATGCCGCGCTGCGCTCCGCCAACTACGAGATCCCGATCGGGCGGGCGGTGGACGACAACCGGGTCAAGCTGATCCGCCTGTCCGCCGCGCTGCGCAATGCCCACGACGTGGGCGCCATCGTCGTCGGCCTGCACGACGACCGGCCGGTCTATCTGCGCGACGTGGCCGATATCACCGACGGTCCCGGCGACATCGAGCAGGTGCATCGCATCGGCTTCGGACCCGCCGCCACCCGGCCGCCCGCCATGGCGGGCGAACCCGAACGGGTCGCGGTGACCCTCGCGCTGGTCAAGAAGCGGGGCGCCAACGCCGTCACGGTGACCGCGCGCGCCCTGGCCGAGCTCGAAACGCTGAAGGGCGATTTCATCCCGGACGACATCGCCGTGACGGTGACGCGCGACTCCGGCGAACGCGCCGACGCGGCGGTCAATCTGCTGGTCGAGCATCTCGGCATCGCGATCGCCTCCGTGGTGCTGATCCTGCTGCTGTTCCTCGGCTGGCGCGAGGCCGCCATCGTCACCCTCAACATCCCGCTCATCCTGTTCGTGGTGCTGGCGGTCGGCCTGCTCGCCGGACAGACCATCAACCGCATCACCCTGTTCGCCCTGATCCTCGCGCTGGGCCTGCTGGTGGACGACGCCATCGTGGTGGTCGAGAACATCCATCGCCACCTGCGTCGCGGCGCGCGATCGCTGGCCGACAAGGCGGAGATCATCGCCCGCGCCACCAACGAGACCGGACGCCCGACCATCGTCGCGACCTTCGCCGTCATCCTCGCCTTCATCCCGATGGCCTTCGTCACCGGCATGATGGGCCCGTACATGGGACCGATCCCCTTCAACACGCCGGTCGCGATGCTGGCCTCGCTGATCATCGCCTATATGTTCACGCCATGGATCGCGCAGCGCTGGCTCAAGGCCGGCACCGCCGGCGATCATGCCGCGCATGCGGATGACGCACACGGACACGATCGCCTGCACCGTCTCTACACCCGCCTCGCCATGCCGCTGATCGAGCGCCGGGGCGCACGCGGTGCGTTCTGGTCCGTCGTCGCGCTGCTGTTTCTCGCCGCCTGCTGGCAGCCGGCCTGGCAGTTCGTGCGCCCGTCCGGGATCGGCGGCCCACCCACGCCCGGCACCGTCGAACTCAAGATGCTGCCCAAGGGTAACAAGAACACCTTCAACCTCACCGTGGACATGCCCGAAGGCACGCCGCTCGAGGTCACCGACGCGGTCGCGCGCGACATCGGCGCCGTGCTGCGCGCGCATCCCATGGTGACCGACTACGAGACCTACGTCGGCCGCGCCGGTCCGGTCGATTTCAACGGCATGCTGCGCGGCGCGACCGTCCGGCAGGGCCCCTACCTGGGCGAGATCCGCGTCAATCTGGTCGACGCGCGGGCGCGCGCCGAGAAATCCGAACAGATCGTGCTCGACCTGCGCGCCCAGCTCGCCCCGGTGCGGGCCACCTGGCCGTCCGCCGACATCAAGCTGGTCGAGGATCCGCCGGGACCGCCGGTGCGCGCCACGCTGCTCGGCGAGATCTACGGGCCGGACTACGCCACCGCGCGCCGCATCGCCGCACGGGTGCGGGCGTCCTTCGCCGACACCTGGGATCTGACCGACATCGACGATTCGGTCGGCGCGGACCAGATCGAATACCGCCTCACCGTGGACAAGGAGAAGGCCGCGGCGGCGGGCGTCGACACCGAGGCGATCGCCGCGCTGATGCGCGACTTCGTCGCCGGCTTCGACATCGGCACCATCCACGCCGCGGGTGAGCGCAACCCGGTGCCGATCCACATCCGCATGCCGGAGCGCTTCCGCATCGCGCCGCGCGACCTCGACCGTCTGTTCGTCGCCAGCCGCCTGGGCGGCCAGGTGCCGGTGGCCGCCTTCACCCGTATCGAGGAGGTCGTGGCCGACAAGACCCTCCGGACCAAGGACGGCCTCCCGGTCGTCTACGTCAGCGCGGAGCCCGCCACCGGCTCTCAGGTCTATCCGCTGCTCGACCTCGACGGCCGGCTCGACGGCGCGGAACCGCTGCCGGGCGTGCGGCTCACGACCGGCGGCCTCGGCTTTCTGCGCCCGCTGCCCGCGGCCACCTTCGACTACCACCTGCTGTGGGACGGCGAGATGCGCCTGACGCTCGACGTGTTCCGCGATCTCGGCGCCGCCTTCATCGTCGCGCTCCTCCTGATCTATCTGCTGCTCGCCGGCTACTACGGCAACTTCATCCTGCCCTTGATCGTGATGGGCGCGATCCCGCTCACCCTCATCGGTATCTTCCCGGGGCACCTGATCATGGGCCAGCCGTTCACCGCCACCTCGATGATCGGCATGATCGCGCTGGCCGGCATCGTGGTGCGCAACTCCCTGCTGCTGATCGATTTCATCCTCGGCAATCGCGCGCTCGGTCGCGGCCTGAAGGAGGCGGTGATCGAGGCGGGCGCGGTGCGCGCGCGGCCGATCCTGCTGACCGCGCTCGCCGTCATCGCCGGCACCGCGATCATGATGAGCGATCCGGTGTTCGGCGGCCTCGGCGTCGCCATGGCCTTCGGCACGCTGGCCTCGACCCTGCTGACCCTGTTCGTCATCCCGCTGGTGTATTACCTGTGGCAGCGTGACAAATCTTGGGAAGGGGGACAGATTCCGCGGGACGGGGGACGGATTTGAAATCCGTCCCCCTGACCACCGACTGATCGGGGATGGATTTCAAATCCGCCCCCGATCCCGCGTAGTAATGCATCCTCGAAGGAGGCAACACCATGAACACCGAACGACTCATCCGCGTCATCGCCGGCAGTTTCATTTTGATCTCGCTGCTGCTCGCCCATGTCTACAACGGCGCGAGCCTCACGGCGGGACCGACCTGGCTGTGGTTCACCGCCTTCGTCGGCGCCAACCTGCTCCAGTCCGGCCTCACACGCTGGTGCCTGATGGAAAAGATCCTGCTCGCGCTGGGCGTCAAGTCCGGTTGCGCGGCAATGCGGACAGACCCCGGGAAATGACGCCCGGCGCCGGCGATCGCGCTACAATGCGGTCATGCTCGCACGAATACACCGCCTCGTCGCCCTGGGCGCCCTGCTCGCCGCAGCCCCGGTCTGCGGACAGGAACGCGTGACGCTGACCCAGACCTGCGCCGGCGACCGACCCGCCGCGGACACCCGTTTCGAGGCCGACACGGCGGGGACGGTCGTCGACCGGCAGACCGGGCTGCGCTGGATGCGGTGCGCCCTGGGCCAGCACTGGAACGGAACCGATTGCACGGGCGTTCCGCTCGCCTCGGGCTGGGCGGAAGGCTTCGACCATGCGACCGGGCTCAACCGCCGCGGCGGCTACGCCGGTCACACCGACTGGCGTGTCCCGACGCTGTCGGAACTGGAGTCGCTGGTGGAGCGGCGTTGCCACGATCCCGCGCTCGACCGCGGGCGTTTCCCCTCCAGTCCCGTCACGGGCTTCTGGTCCGCCACGCCGCATACGAGCCCGAACCACGCCATGCTGGTCCACTTCAAGTACGGCGGCAGCTACATGGGCAACAGGGATCAGTACTGGGCGCTGCGGCTGGTGCGCGATTGAGCGGAGGCGCGCCGCGGCCGCGCGCCGCCCGCATGGGAACCGCGCGCGCCCCCGGTTATCATGAACGGCGGCAACCCCGAGGCGTACGCGACCCATGACCCCGCTCAGACCGCTCTTCCTGCTCGATCCCGACGTCGTATTCCTGAATCACGGCTCCTACGGCGCCACGCCGCGGCCGGTGTTCGATGCCTGCCAGGAATGGCGACTGCGCCTCGAACGCGAGCCGGTGCAGTTCATCAATCACGAGTTGCCCGGGCTGCTGCGCCGGGCGCGCGAGGCCGCCGGGGAATATCTCAACGCCGACCCGGACGATCTCGTCTATATCCCGAACGCCACCTTCGGCATGAACGTGATCGCGCGCGCGCTGCCCCTGGCGCCGGGCGACGAGGTGCTGACCACCGATCACGAATACGGCGCGATCGACAATGCCTGGCTGCACGTCTGCCGCAAGCGCGGCGCGCGCTACGTCCGCCGGCCCGTCCCGGTCCCGGCGGGCTCCGACGCGGAGATCGCCGACGGGATCTGGCGCGGCGTGACCCCGCGCACCCGGGTCCTCATGCTCAGCCACATCACCTCCTCCACGGCGCTGCGCCTGCCGGTCGAGGACCTGTGCGCCCGCGCGCGCACGGCCGGCATACTGACCGCGATCGACGGCGCGCACGCGCCGGGCCAGATCCCGCTCGACCTCAGGGCGCTCGACGCCGACTTCTATACCGGCAACTGCCATAAATGGCTGTGCAGCCCGAAGGGCGCGGCCTTTCTCTACACGCGGCGCGAGCTCCAGCCCATGATCGAGCCGCCGGTGATCGGCTGGGGCTACGGCGAGCACCGCAAGTTGGCGCAGAATCCCGACTACGTCGATGCGCTGCAGTGGCTCGGCACCAACGACCCGGCCGCCTACCTCACGGTGCCGGCGGCGATCGCCTTCCAGCGCGAACACGACTGGCCGCGGGTGCGCGCGGAGTGCCATGCGCTGCTGGGCGAATCCCTGCATCGCGTCTCGGCGCTGACCGGGCTGCCGCCGCTCTATCACGCGGATCATCAGTACGCGCAGATGGCGATCAACGCCCTGCCGCGCATCGGCGACCTGGCGGCGTTCAACCGCCGGTTGTTCGAGCGGTACCGGATCGAGATCCCCTGCCTGGAATGGAACGGGCGCCAGTTCCTGCGTATCGCGCTGCAGGGCTACAACACGCGCGCCGACATCGACGCCCTGCTCGCCGCGCTGGCGGCGGAACTGCCCGGCGGGCTCACCAAACGGGGACAGATTTAAAATCTGTCCCCATCTCCCGATTACTAGCCGGCGCGTCAAACGGGGACGGACCTTCGCGGTAAACGGGGACGGATTTGAAATCCGTCCCCGCGGAAAGCGGTTACAATCTCCCCATGACCACCGATACCTCCACACCCTACGCCGGGCTCACGCCGGACGCCATGCTCGACGCGATCGAGGCCATCGGCCTGCGCGGCGACGGCCGCCTGCTAGCGCTCAACAGCTACGAGAACCGCGTCTACCAGATCGGCCTCGAAGAGGCTGCGCCGGTGATCGTGAAGTTCTACCGTCCGGGACGCTGGTCGGACGCCGCGATCCTGGAGGAACACGGCTTCGTGCGCGAACTCGTCGAGCGCGAGATCCCGGTGGTCGCCCCGCTCGCGCTGAACGGCCGCACGCTGCACGCCCACGGCGGATTCCGCTTCGCGGTCTATCCGCGCCAGGGCGGGCACGCGCCCGAGTTCGACGATCGCGACACGCTGCGCTGGATGGGACGTTTCATCGGGCGCATCCACGCGGTCGGCGCGCTGACGCCGTATCGCGCGCGGCCGACGCTGGACCTCGCGAGCTTCGGCATCGAATCGCGCGACTATCTGCTCGGCGCTGGCCTCGTCCCGGCGGACATCCGCGCGGCCTGGGAGAGCGTCGCCGAACACGCGCTGGCCGGCGCCGCGCGCTGCTATGAACGCGCCGGCCGGGTGCGCCACCTGCGCCTGCACGGCGACTGTTATGCCGGCAACGTGCTGTGGGCCGGCGACGGACCGCACTTCGTCGATTTCGACGACAGCCGCATGGGGCCCGCGGTGCAGGACCTGTGGATGCTGCTCTCCGGCGACCGCGCGGCGATGGAACGGCAGCTCCGCGAGGCGCTGGCCGGCTACGAGGACTTCCACGCCTTCGACCCGCGCGAACTGCACCTGATCGAGGCGCTGCGCACGCTGCGCCTGCTGCACTACTCGGCCTGGATCGCGCGCCGCTGGCACGACCCGGCCTTCCCCGCCGCGTTCCCCTGGTTCAATACCCAGCGCTACTGGCAGGACCGCATCCTCGAACTGCGCGAGCAGATCGCGCTGATGGACGAACCGCCGCTCGCGCCGGCCTGACCGGCGCCGGCACGCCGTATTCGCCCGCCGGGCGCGGCGTTTATAATGTCATGCGACCATGTCCACGGGACGCAGGATCATCGCCGTATCCCTCGCCCTGGCGCTCGCGGCCTGCGCCGGCAAGGCGATCCGTTTCCATCACGACAGCAAGACCCTGGGATCGCCGGAGTTTCTCCGGGATCGTACCGACTGCAAGCTGTACGCCAACGCCACGGCGCCCGTCACGGGGCCGGCCGTGCCCGGCCCGCCGCGGAATCAGGACGAATGGGTCCGCGCCTATTACCAGTGCATGGAGGAAAAGGGCTGGTATCCCGTCGACGAGAACGGCGAGCGCGTCGATTATCTCTGCAATTATTTCGACTGCTTCTGAATCCGGCCGCTCCGGGAAACCGGGCGCGTCGAACGCCGGGTGGGGCGTTCCGTCCGTCGTGCGGCGGCCCCCGTTCTTCCCCCGTCCTCTCATGGAACGGAGACACCCGGCGCACCGGCATTTCCATGAAATACCCATGGATACACCGCGCCATCGGCGGCATCGCGCGCCTTCCGATTCGCGAGGATTGGCGATACACTTCGCCTGCAAACCCGGCCCGGCGCCGGCCTGCGACCGCAATGGCAACCGTAGAGGAGTCTTCACCATGTTCAAGGAGTTCAAGGAATTCGCCGTGCGCGGCAACGTCGTCGACATGGCGGTGGGTATCATCATCGGCGGGGCGTTCGGCACCATCGTCAAGAGCCTGGTCGACGACGTGATCATGCCGCCCATCGGCCTGCTGATCGGCGGCGTCGATTTCTCCAACCTGTTTCTGACGCTGAAGGAAGGCGCCTCGGTCGCCGCGCCCTACGCCACCCCGGCCGCCGCGAAGGCCGCGGGCGCGGTGACGCTGAACATCGGCCTGTTCATCAACTCCGTGATCAGCTTCCTGATCGTCGCCTTCGCCGTGTTCCTGCTGGTGAGAGGCATCAACCGGCTGCGCCGGGCCGAAGAGGCCCCGCCCGCCGCCCCGACCACCAAGGAATGCCCGCGCTGCTTCAGCGCGATCCCCATCAAGGCGACGCGCTGCCCCAACTGCACCTCCGAGGTTTGACCGGATGGGGACGGATCTATCGATCCGTCCCCTTTCCTTCTGCACCCGCCATACTTTCCCGGGGACAGATCGTGAAATCTGTCCCCTCTTGCCGCGATCTCCTCTTACTGCTGAGGCAGATAGCGCGACCAGTCGTGATGCGGATCCCCGGAGACGAAGAAGTCCGGATTGAGCAGCGACTCCTTGGTGTTGTAGCGCAGCGGACGCATGGCGGTATCGCAGACGCGACCGCCCGCCGCTTCGACGATGCAATGCGCGGCCGCGGTATCCCATTCCGAGGTCGGACCCAGGCGCGGGTAGACGTCGGCGCGCCCCTCCGCGACCAGGCAGGACTTGAGCGAACTGCCCATGCTGATCAGCTCGTGGCTGCCGACCTTGCGCAGGAATTCCTCCAGCGTGCCGCCGGCATGCGAGCGGCTGCCCGCGACGATGACGTGGGAGGTATCGAGCGGCCGCACGCGGATCGGCGTCGCCCTGCCATCGGCCCCCGCGCGGAAGGCGCCGCCCGCGCGCGCGGCGTAGTAGCACAGGCCGGTGACGGGGACCAGGATCACGCCCAGCACCGGCGCGTGATCCTCGATCAGCGCGATGTTGACGGTGAACTCGCCGTTGCGCTTGACGAACTCGCGCGTGCCGTCGAGCGGATCGACCAGCCAGTAGCGGGACCAGCGCGCGCGCTCGGCGAACGGCAGCGCGGCCGACTCCTCGGACAGCACGGGCAGCTCCGGCGTCAGCGCGGAAAGCCCGTCGACGATGGCATGATGCGCAGCCACATCCGCCTCGGTGAGCGGGGATTTGTCCTCCTTGTGCTCGATGCTGAAATCGCGATTGTAGATCTCGAGAATCCGCTCCCCCGCCATCCGCGCGATGTCCACCACCGGGCCGATCAGTTGCTGCAGTTCGGCCGCCGTCATCTTCTCCGTCGTCATCGTTCTCAACCCTTCGCTTCTTCGATTAAAAGTTCCCGCGCCATGAACAGGGCGGCGATGCTGCGCGCCTCGGTGCAGTCCTCGCGCTCCAGCAGCTCCCCGAGCCGGCTGAGCCGCCACGGCACCACCTCGATCTCCTCCGGTTCGTCGCCCTCGACGCGCTGCTCGTAGAGGTCCTGCGCCAGCACCAGGTGGGTGACATGGCCGATGTAACCGGGCGCGATCGTCATCGAGGAGAGGTGCCGCAGCCGGCGCGCGCCGTGCCCGACCTCCTCCATCAGCTCGCGGTTGGCCGCCGCGAGCAGATCCTCGCCCGCCTCGATGCGCCCCTTGGGCAGCGCCAGCTCGTAGCGGTGCATGCCGGCCGCGTATTCCCGGATCAGCAGTACGGTATCGTCATCGACCATCGGGATCACGAGCACGGCCCCGTCCGGGCCGCTCTGCAGGCGTTCGTAGCTGACGCATACCCCGTTGGAGAACCGCAGGTCGAGTTGCTCGATGCGGAAGATCCGCGTGGTGGCGACGGTCGAACGGCTGATGATCCTGGGCTTCTCGCGCATGATAGACTGCCGATTATACCGCCGGCGGCCCAAAACCCCACCCGAATCCGCGCCCGCACGGCGACGACCGAGAAGCCGATGATCGACTGGGAAAAAATCCGCACCGTGCTGCTCGACATGGACGGCACGCTGCTCGACCTCCATTACGACAACCATTTCTGGCAGGAACACCTGCCGCGGCGTTACGCCGAGAAACACGGCCTCGGACTCGACGAGGCCAGGACGCGGCTCCACACGCGCTTCGAGGCCGCGCAGGGCACCCTGGACTGGTACTGCGTGGACTACTGGAGCCGCGAGCTGGACCTCGACATCACCCGGCTCAAACTCGAGACCGCCCACCTGATCGCGGTCCATCCCCACGTCACGGACTTCATCGACGCCGTGCGCGCGAGCGGCCGCCGCGCCGTGCTGGTCACCAACGCCCACCACAAGAGTCTCGAGCTGAAGATGCGGCGCACCCGGCTCGGCGCGCACCTGGACGCGGTGATCAGCGCCCACACCCTCGGCCTGCCCAAGGAGAACCCCGCGTTCTGGCGCCGGCTGCAGCGCCTCGAGGCGTTCGAGCCCGCGCGCACCCTGCTGATCGACGACAACCTCTCGGTGCTGGCCTCGGCGCGCACCCACGGCATCGCGCACCTGCTCGCCGTGAGCGCCCCGGACTCGCGCGCCGGGGCGAAATCCACGGCGGACTTCCCCGCCCTGCGCAGCTTCCGCGATATCCTGCCGCCGCCGGGCGGGCCGTCGTGAGGAGGGACCGTCGCGCCGTCAGTTCCCGGCCCGGCGATCCCAGTTCTTGAAGCGCTTGCGGCAGTATTTCAGCAGCGCGGCATAACCGTCGAAGAACAGCTCGAAGCTCTCCTCGGCGGGAGAATCGAACTCGCAGTAGTCATTGGAGTA
>WBZO01004097.1_pt1 | contig 16052 bp, 13 predicted proteins | sample 5204261 | NCBI WGS metagenome assembly WBZO01 (sample SAMN12412400, study PRJNA552823) | activated sludge metagenome | isolation source: activated sludge from anammox sidestream of wastewater treatment plant... | place: USA: North Carolina | collected 2017-09 | reverse complement strand
ACCAAGAAAAATCCCAATCAAAACACAATTAAAAATCAAGGTGATAATGGCATAGTTAATCGGAAAATAGCCAACAAAATTAATCACGGCGATATTATAAAAAGCATATACCAAAACAAAGTACGGCAATAATGGCTTTTTAATTCTATGCTGAAATAAGGAACGAATCGTACCACCTAATGGACGAAACAAAAAAGACAGGGCGTTAATAAAGGAGATTGAGAAAATTATATCCCCAGTTGCACTAAAATGATGAAAAATATATTCTTGCGTTTTGATAAATGCCAGTGAATTATAAAACCCTATGATGGTAAGGATAACCACCAATATGAAATTGTCGATCTGAGATTTATAAATTTTAACGGACATAATAGCTTTTAAACAACATTTATTGCTTATTTTACTATATTCAGCTGATAACAGATTAAGTAATATAGTAAAATCGCTGATATTTATTGTTGGACACCACATTATGCGGATTATATTTTTTTTCATCTGCTATCTTACGTTATCCCTTTATGCAAATGCAGAATCAATAATCAATGGTGATGCACGGTTTGAACTTTATGAATCACAAATTAGCAATAAAAAAGTTGCAGTCTTCGCTAATAATTCATCACAAGTCAATGGACAAAACATCGTTGACTTTCTTATTAAGAAGCAAATAAATATTGTTAAAGTATTCACTCCCGAGCATGGATTTAACGTCGAGGCAGATGCTGGTTCTGCTGTTACTAATCAAAATTCAGCAGATAGTAAAGTCAAGATCGTATCGTTGTATGGTAAAAAAGATAAGCCAAGTAAGAGTGACCTAGCTGATGTAGATATAATTATCTTTGACATTCAGGATGTTGGTGTCAGATATTATACCTATATATCATCATTACAAAAAATGATGGAAGCAGCTAGTGAATATAATAAACCGCTAATTATACTTGATCGGGCAAACCCCAATGGATTTTATATTGATGGACCTATTCTGGAGCCTAAATATAAATCTTTTGTTGGAATGCAGGCTATCCCTATTGTCTATGGAATGACTATTGGCGAATATGCAAGGATGCTTGTTGGCGAAAAATGGTTAGATCTCAAACCTAAAAGTAAAGCCAGCCAACTAAAATTGACTATCATTCCTGTGGCAAATTACACTCATGCAAGCAAATATCAACTAACTGATAAACCATCCCCTAATTTACCAAATATGACGGCAATTTATCTATACCCAAGTCTTGGCTGGTTTGAAGGTACACAGCTAAGTGTTGGGCGTGGAACATCAATGCCCTTTCAAGTAATTGGTCATCCAGATTATAAGACTGATTTCAGCTTTACGCCACATCCAACGCCTGGTGCAACTAATCCACCATTAAATGGCAAATTATGTTATGGCTGGGATTTACAGATGCCAGCAGATGAAGCATTAGAGCAAACTAATGGTAAAATTAATCTGGAATATCTACTTCGTGCATATAAAGAATTTCCGGATAAAGCGCATTTTTTCACTAATTTCTTTGATAAATTGGCAGGCAATAGTAATTTAAAACAGCAAATAATCGCGGGTAAAACAGAAAGTGAGATTCGTAGCAGCTGGCAACCTGGATTAACAAAATTCGCTACAATCAGAAATAAATACCTCATTTATCCGGAAAATAATGAATAAACATATTTCAATTGTACTATTTGCAATTGCGAGTATTGTCTTTGCAAGTTTACTCATCCGTTTTTCAGAAGCTGGTCCTGTTGCCAGTGGCGCATATCGGCTTTTATTAACTATACCACTACTACTTTGTCTGGATAAATTTTCAGGCAAAAAAACCAACGCCAGTAAGTTAACTCGTGAAATCATTATTTATTCTATGTTATCTGGCTTATTTTTTGCACTTGATCTTGCCGTATATAATGTCTCAATTTTATACACTTCACTGGCAGAAGCAACATTGCTTACCAATATGGCTCCATTTTTTATTGTTCCAATTTCAATAATATTTTTTCAGGAAAAAGTGCCTTTTAGATTTATCTATGCGGTTATTCTGGCAATTATCGGTCTATATCTGCTCATGGGAAAAAGTAGTCTTGATCAAAAACATCTGATTGGTGATTGGCTTGCTTTATTGTCTGCAATATTTTACGCATTATTTTTAACTTCAATTAAAAAAGCTGCCAGTAATTATTCAGTAAATCGGGTAATGATTATAGTCTGTCTAACCGGAGGAATACTACTTTTTGCCCTAGCGGCGGCTAAACAGGAAATAATATTTCCACAAACAACTTATGGCTGGTTTATATTATTCGCAATTGCCATTTCCGGACAAGTTTTGGGACAAACCCTACTCGCCTATGGTATAAAATTTCTGCCTTTACAGCTTAGTTCATTATTTTTATTACTATCCCCTATTTTTGCTGCAATTTATGCATTAATAATTTTTAATGAACGTTTAAATTTAATTCAAAGTTCTGGTATAGCTACTATTCTGGCGGCAATATATATTGGAAAACGAATACTTGAACTAAAGAAAAGCTGAGATTCTAATCTGGTACCTAATTTAAATTTTCAAGATTATTGTAACGCAGCATAATAGACTAAAATTAGTAAAACCTAGGTATGCTATAATTATTCATAATTTAATTTATTTGAGTTTATTAATATGCAAGTCCTAAAGATAATTCGCATTTTATTCAGAATTGCTATTTTTATTTTACTATTGATACTGGCGATAAATAATATGCAAACAACGGAATTTAATTTTCTTGGTATTTACACCTTACGATTACCATTAATTGTAACTCTAGGCATCTTCACGTTTGCAGGCGTTTTTATTGGTATGATCTTAAACTATAGCAATAATTTGAGTCTTAAAAGCGAATTAAAAAAACTGCGTAAAGAATTAAGTCAAACACAGTCGAAACAAAATCAACCTGCTAGCAATTAATTTTTTGTTCTAAAAATGGAGCCATGATTTGGATTTATTAATTATTTGGTTAATCATAACCCCCTTATTCTTTGCTTTTGGCTGGATCGCTGGTCGAATAGACATGAAAGTAGTTCTTAAACAGGCAAAGCAATTACCGCAACGAATTTTTGACAGTGTTGATGCAATGGTTGATGAAAAAACAGGTATTGCAAAAGATGAATTAAAGCAGGTTATTGAGCAGGAACCACAATTTATTGACCTGCAATTTAGTTTGGGACGACTCTATCGCAAGCGTGGTGAAAATGATCTGGCGATTAATCTACATAGTAAAATGCTAACTTCACAGTATATTTTTTCTGAAGAAACAAAAGATAAAATCCGTCTTGAACTAGCACATGATTTCCAACGAGCAGGTTTGATTGACCGTTCTGAGTCGCTATTAATTAATTTATTAAATAGCCAAATCTACGGTCATGAAGCACTACAAATGCTTCTTATCATATATCAACAAGATAAAAATTGGCAAGGTGCAATAGACATTACCAAAAAACTATCCAGTTCAGATTACAGCTATCATCTTGAGGTGGCAGAATTTAATTGTGAGTTGGCACAAGGTGAGATAATAAAGTCAAACTACGATAGAGCAATTGAATATATTAAAACTGCTTTGGAAGTAAATCGCAAATGTGTCCGGGCAAACATACTCCTAGGTGAAGTTTACTTTAATCAGGAAAAATATTCAGATGCAATCCAAACTTGGCAGTTGATAGAAAAACAGAACTATAATTATCTGCCCCTCGTTATCGACAAAATATTTGAAGCCTATGTCAGACTAGATCAGATAAAAGAATGTCTAACGCTTATCAAGGGCTACGTAACCTTATTTCCAAATCTTAACATGCATGACTTCATCTATCGCAAGCTTCTAAACTATGATAGCTTTGACGCAACGGTTGATTATCTGCGTAAGGCAATGATAGCTACCCCTAATTCAAAAATCGCTGCATTATTGATAGATGCCCAGTTAAATTTATTAACTACAATTGAAGGCAAGGCAGACGCAGAACGAGTTAAGACATTGCTCCTTAAATATAATGACAAATTATCATCTTATAATTGTGGCTGTTGCAACTTCAAATCAAAAACTTTCTTCTGGCAATGTCCGGCTTGTTACTCATGGGAAAGCATTAGCCCGAATAATATTGAAAGCTAACCAAAAGGAATATAATTATGACAGCAATAACTGGAACATATGATTTAAAAATTCAGACACCAATGGGCGAAAAACATGCCACACTGGTTCTTGAAGCTGATAAAAACACGCTTAGTGGATCATTTGTTACTAAAAGTGATACTTCTAGTATTAGTGGAACAACTACGGGCAACCAAATCGATTTTGAAACAGTAATTACCACTCCATTGGGAAAAATAACGGCAAGGATTATTGGCTCTATTGAGGGTGATAATTTAATTGCAGAATCAAAATTAATGTTTGCTACTGCAAAAATCAGCGGAATAAGAAGAATAACTTCAGAGTAAGCTGCCAAATCAGGCTTTTGAAGTAATCAATCTATAACTCTATGCTCCAATGCGGGTAATCTTTTTCTAACTTCTGCAATAACTTGTCTTTCAATAGTTGCATAAATGATTTGATTGCCCTCCTCACACGAAGATACAATCCTGCCCCACGGATCAATAATCATACTATGACCATAAGTATGTCTGCCAGTTTCATGGACTCCACCTTGATTAACCGCAATAAAGTAACACTGATTTTCTATCGCGCGGGATCTTGCAAGTATCTCCCAATGCGCCTTACCTGTTGTGTAGGTAAATGCAGAGGGCAATAAAATCAAATCTAGTTCCCCCATCTTCCGGTAAAGCTCAGGAAAACGAAGATCATAGCAAATGGATAACCCCACGTTAAAACCAAGTATATCCGTACTTACAATGTTCTTACCAGCCTTGAAAGTTATACTTTCATCGTATTCGTTATTTTCATCCTTGAATTTAAATAAATGAATTTTATTATAATGTGCAAGTAGTTCACCATTTGGATTATAAACGATTGAAGTATTGTAATATTGATTATCTGAAGCCTTAATCAGGATTGTTCCAGCATTAAGAAAAATATTACACTCTTTGGCTATTTGTGACAATTTTTGCTGGATAAACCCATCACCCAAAACCTCTGCAATATCAAGACGCCTACTATCATCCTGTCCAGTTATTTGGATAAAAAACTCAGGCAGTACAATTAGCTTAGCATTCGCCATAGCAGCTTCTTTAATCATAAGGCATGCCTGCTGCAAATTAGATTTCCAGTCTTTAGCTGAAATCATCTGAATTGCTGCTACTTTAAGACTAGTTTCCACCATTAGAATTGCCTACAGCTGAATTTACATTTTTAACAAATTGTTGTTTAACGCCAGTCTTCTCAATTTTTGGTTTATTAAGATTACCGCTAATATGATAACCAATCGTAAATAATTTATTCTGCGGACTTCCTAGTATTAGTTCGCCAAGATATACTCCAAGACCAACTATAGGATTTAGAGTTACCACCCCAGCAGTTAAAGCAATTGCAAAGCCTAGCCGAGGAGTAATCGACAAATAAGCATCCACATTATTATTGGCAAAATCAACACTACCATTACTATTTACCTGTGCTAACGGACCTGCCATGTAGATACGTTTTAATTCAACTTGTGAAGCAAGTATATCAGCATTCACCTCAAGATCATTAAAGAAGAAACCTTTTTTGAATAAATCCTGCACATCCATTGAACCAGCTTCATATACACCCTGCAAGTTAATAATACTTAATAATCCGCCCCATACACCCGGATCAACCTTTAATAGTTTACCAGCTGTAAAGTTTGCATTAACCGAACCAATCATATGTAATGGGCTAAAATCCTGAAACCCGCCATTCCATTGAACCGAGCCATTCATCGTTCCCCGCCCTTTATCTAGGATACGCCCCAAATCAAGAGCATATACAATATTTCCGGCATCAGCAATCTGGGCATTAAATCTAAAGTCAACACTAGAATTGTTTTGTCCACAACCAATACAATAGTTAGTCCCGCTAAATCCGATGGTTCCATCCTTACTACTAATTAAACCACTTTCAATAAGTAAATCTTTCCCCTGCTGCTGAATGAAAACAGATAATTTGCCTAAATTATGATTTTGATAAAATAAATTATTTACTGCTAGCCTCATGGTTGGAATCTTCACATTAACAGCACTTTCAGAGCCATTTTTAAAATTAATTGGACCACTTTCTGGAGCTTTATGCGCTTTTTTAAATAACATAAATTTATCTAGAGTAAGAAGTAAATTATTTTCTTTATAATTAAAATTACCCACACCGCTAACTACTGGCGTATAAATATTAAAGAAAGCACTGGTTTTATCAACAAAGACATTCGCAGTACCTGCCTCAAGACCAATTTTGCCAAATTTGATATCATTACTTGTAACCTGTAGCTGAGTCGGAAAGATCATTTTCTCAGATTTAGTGCTAGTGTTTTCTCCAGTTATTTTTTTAACACTGCGTTTACTGCTTGACTCTCCTAATTTTAACTCCTTGGCTTCATTTATTCCTGAAATCATCTTTTTAATAGTTGCAAGCCAGTCAAGAATATCAGTAGTATCAGTATTCGCATTAATCGTCATAGCCACCCCAGGATCCGGGTTCGTCATAAAACCAGCATCACCGACAGCAAGTTTTACGCGGTTAGTAACTGAAGTATTTCCTAAAATAACCTGCCCATTCAACCGATTTGCATATTTAAAGCTTGCCAGATAAGTACCGGGATTCATTTGTTTCAGATTAAATGTCATTGGTGCAACGGTACTTTCTGACTTCTTCAAAGGTTCTGCGGCATTACACATTACTCCAACTAGATTACTGCTGGTAGTAAAATTACTAATCCCATGTTTACTCAAATTAAACTTAATAAATGCATCAGCGTTACCAGAAACAAGCTCTTCAATTGGAGGCAAATAAAATTGAGCCATCTTCTTAAAATTAACCCGTGGCGCAACTATATTAAAATTAATAATTCCATTAGCATCAGTCTTGGCTTCAAGTGTCGCCCTTGAATCAAAGGCTTCTGCATGTAGCGACTTAATGTCAACCCCATGATGGCTAAAATTAACATCACCATTAACATTACTAAGTTCAGGAACTGGCATATCGAATTGAGCTTTATTATTTATTAGCCGATATGTTCCTTTTACTTCAGTTGCAACTGGATCTGAAAATGGAACTTTAAGGTATAAATCAAGATTACCATTACCCTGCGCGGTAAGTTTTTCTGGTAACTCACCAATTATCTTATCAATAGGTGTTTTTGAAATATATTTGAGGAAATTACTTGTACTACCATGTGCTTTTCCAATTGCGGTAAGATAAACACCCGACTCAGAGCTAAAATCCGGTATTACCACATGAGCCATATCAAGATGATTATTTTCAATTGTAGCTGAAGTTGCATCAACAATAATACTGGTATTTTTTAGGGTAAACTTACCTTTAATATTTTCCAAAGCTGGCCAACCCTTAACATAATTAAGCTTGGCATTATCTATATCAGTAGTGATATAAAAAAGCCCCTTGCCATTCTTATAAGGAAAGTCATTAAGCTCACCATACATATTTAAGTCTGCGTTGTTGGCATAACCGCTTGCTAAGCCAAATTGCAACCACTCCAGTACTGACATTGGAATTGATTTTGGTTGGTAGAAACCAACCGCATGAACCGGAGTACGCTCAAGATGTGCTTTTAATGCCATATAGCCGACACTATCAGGATTATCTGGTTCGGTATGATAATTACCCGCAACCCAACCTTTGAAGTCCTTAGTCTCAAGATTAGTTTTATTGATAACTACATTTACCCTACCACCAGACTCTATTGCCCAGGTAATATTACTATCAAGGTTTTTAAATTCATAGGGAATCAAAAATAGATGTTCATAATTTAAGACGCTATCTTTTAATTGTAGGTTAAGACTTCCCGCATCTTTCCGAATTGATATATTGCCGCTCACATGACTCATACTTGGCAACGCATCTTTTTTCGAATTAAGTGAAATATCATTAAACGCAGCATAAACCTGAAACTCATTTGGCTTAAGGAAATAACCGTCCCAGTTATATTTTACTGACTGTACAATCCCATCAATGCTAATACCATTTGTTGCCTTGAATAAACTCAAGAAATTATTAATGGCAACCAAATTAGTATTACTTAATTCAACTTGTCCAGATTTGCCAACATCATAACCACCCACAATTGTCGCATTATTAAATAATGCTCCATCTCCAGTTATGACAGTCAAATCTTTGGCTTTAATTGTATAGTATTGATTATTTAATAACTGTATTTTTATATTACCACCAAGCTTAGGGAAATTAACCAAATTCGCATCTGCCATAGCCACACGGAAATTATTGACATCAAAATTGGCGTTAAGATTTTCTAGATGTCCCTTTTGTATCGTTGCTTCTAACGCTGTAGTAGCATTAAACTCACCTACAGGACTTACTTGTGGAATGTACTGTTGTAGGGTATTAATCAGATTATCATTACCGTTCAGCGATTTTACCACTAATTTTGCCGAGTCCCATTTTTGCCAATCGGCAAATTTGCCACCATTCCAGTTTAACTCAGCCTTTAGCATATTTTGGTATGATTTACCATAGATATCTAGGTAAAGATAATGGTTACTCCATAACTTTTTCTCTACTCCAAGCTTTATATTATTTAACCGCATAACCGGAAAATCATTTTTCAAATCAAGATATGACAGGTTAATATGGTCTAAAACAATCGAGTGCTGTTTTAAAATCCAGCGTTCAAGATCAATTGGACTATTTTTAGTATTTTCAAGAGTCTGTTTATCTGGATTATTAACATTAATGCCATTAACAAAAATATTACCGGATGGATCATACTCGATATCAACATTAGTACCATCAATAAGAATTTTATTAAAAATAGGTTCTAAATCCCAGATACTGGAATAAGAAAAGACAAAATCCAAGGTATCGACATGAACTTTTTGTTTGCTATTAATTGGATTAACCAGACTGATATCGTGAATAACTATCTCTGGTAAAAAGGAACTATTTATCTTAGTTTCAATTGATTTGACATTAAGTTTATAACCAGTATGTTTATAAATCGTGGTTTCAATCCGGCTTCGATATCCTTCAAGATTTAAAAAGATATATCCAGTAATCGCAACGGAAGCCGTCATAAGAAGGACATAGAACCCAGCTACATAGGCAAGAACTTTTATGAATAAATGTCGCAAGGAAAAAGGCTTGGAAAGTAAATTCATATAACTAAAATTCTTTTCATGTGGGCAGCAGGTTAAATATATATTAGGAGATTAAAAGCTTGTGCTAAAATAGCGCAATTAATTACAGATTATACCATCCTGCAAATTAGTTCAGAGATGGTTTTTATCACTTAGGGGAATTATTTGCCATGAAAAAACTGGCTCCTGAAATTTTTAAAGCATATGACATTCGCGGGGTAGTTGCGACTCAACTTACTCCTGAAACTGTAGAGCAAATCGGTAAGGTACTTGGCTCAATGACCATTGAAGCAAAATCAAAAGGTCTAACTGTTGGCTATGATGGCAGACTTTCAAGTCCAGAACTAGCTAAGTCCCTGATAAAAGGAATTTTAAGTACTGGCTGTAATGTTTATGAAATTGGTCAGGTCACTACGCCGATGGTTTATTTTGCTAACTATGAATTAAAAACACTCTCCGGTGTCATGATTACTGGCAGTCATAATCCACCCGAGTACAACGGACTAAAAATGGTCGTTGGTGGTGAAACTTTATCGGGTGACAAAATCCAACAAATATACCAAAGAATAGAGCAAAAAAACTACTTATCAGGTAATGGTACACATTATCACGAAGACATAACTAATGCTTACTATAACAAAATTACAGGTGATATAAAACTTAGCCGCAAAGTTTCGATTATTATCGATGCGGGTAATGGAGCTGCAGGAAAATATGCACCTGTTTTATATCGCAGACTTGGTTGTAAAGTATTGGGATTATACTGTGAAGTAGATGGTAATTTTCCGAATCACCATCCTGATCCATCACAAATTAAAAACCTGAAAGACCTAGTTGACGCATTAAAAGTAACAGATGCAGAAATTGGACTTGCCTTTGATGGCGATGGTGATCGTCTTGGTGTAGTAACTAAAAATGGTAATATTATTTACCCTGATCGCCAAATGATGTTATTTGCGGCAGATATAATCAGCAAAAATCCAAAAGCAAAAATAATTTATGATGTTAAATCTTCAAGACTTCTTGCAAACTGGATAAAAGAACACGGTGGTGAAGCAATCATGTGTAAAACAGGGCATTCTCTAGTTAAAGCAAAAATCAAAGAAACTGGTGCGCTACTAGCGGGTGAAATGTCTGGGCATATTTTCTTCAATGATCGCTGGTATGGGGTAGATGATGGAGTTTATGCAGGAGCAAGGCTTCTTGAAATATTATCGATGGTGGATAATCCATCCGAATTATTAAATGCCTTGCCAAATTGTATTTCAACACCAGAACTTAATATCCCAGTAGCCGAAGGTGAACAGCATAAAATCATTGACAAACTGCTTAAAACCGCCAAGTTTACAGGTGCAAAAGAAGTAATTACTATAGATGGGCTGAGAGTAGAATACTCTGACGGGTTTGGTTTAGTACGTGCTTCTAATACTACTCCGGTATTAGTATTAAGATTTGAAGCAAATACCAGTAGTGCATTAAAACGAATTCAGGATCAATTTAGAACAATTTTGAAAAAACACGTAAAAAGTGTTGATTTCTAGGTAATATAAATGCTTAATATCATTTCTCGCAGGCTTCAACAATGAGTGGTCTGTCAGTTATTCAAACAGTAGCGGTATACATCATACCGCTAATTTTTGCTATCACTCTCCATGAAGCAGCTCACGCGTATGTAGCTCATAAGCACGGAGATAATACTGCTAAACTATATGGTAGGCTATCAATAAATCCGATGCATCATATAGATCCAATTGGTACTGTAGTTTTCCCATTGATAAGTATTGTCCTAGGCAGTATGGCTGGGGGAATAGGTTTTATCTTTGGCTGGGCAAAACCAGTTCCTATTAACTTTAGTAAATTACATAATCCTAAAAAAGATTTACGCTGGATAGCACTTGCTGGACCTGCTGCGAATCTGGCAATGGCACTTATCTGGGCATTAATTTTGAAGCTATCAATGTATGCGGGTGGCTATTTTGGCATACCACTAAACTTAATGGCTCAGGCAGGAATTGGTATTAATATCAGTCTATTTATACTTAATTTGCTCCCTATTCTACCTCTTGATGGTGGCAGGATAGTTTTTTCCTTATTGCCGGATAAGCAAGCAGTAAGCTACGCAAAAACCGAGCAATACGGAATGTGGATTTTAATTATTTTAATCCTCTTTGGCGGACTTAATTTTATAATTAGTCCTCTATACAATTTTTTAGTAACAATTATTTTATCTTTATTAAACTAACGGATGAATTCTCACCCCAAATTATTTTCGGCAATGCGCCCAAATGGACCATTACATATTGGACATTATTTTGGAGCATTGCAAAACTGGCGTAAATTTCAGTATGAATATGACAGTTACTTTATGCTTGCTGATATTAGTTCGCTTACAAATCAATATGATCCAGAACTAAATCTGGCTGAATTAATGGAAAATGTGGTAATTGACTGGTTAGCTAGTGGTATTGATCCATCACAGGCAACTATATTTATCCAATCAAGAGTACCAGAGCACTTTGAATTAGCTTCTCTTTTAGCAGCTGTTACACCATTAAGTTGGCTTGAGCGCGTACCCTCATATAAAGAAAAAATTGAAGAGCTGGAACATACGGATCTTAGCACTTATGGTTTTTTGGGATTGCCACTATTGCAGGCAACGGATATTCTTATCTACAATAGTAAATTTGTGCTAGTTAATGAAGAACAACTTGCAAATATTGAATTTGTCAGGGAAGTTGCCAGAAGATTTAATCACCTCTTTGGGCGTGAAGAAGGATTCGAAGAAAAGGCTTTATTATCAATAAAAAAACTTGGTAGTAAGAAAGCCGAAATATACGAACAACTCTTAATGCAATACCAGCAAGAAGGAAATGAAGAGTCTCTAGAAAGAGCAAGATTCTTACTTCAAGATGCATTAAATCTGGCGCATGGCGATCGGGAACGATTATTTGCCTTTCTGGAAAATAAAAGTAAAGTGATATTTAATGAGCCACAAGCAATTTTTGAAAAATCAACTACAATAATGGGAGTTGACGGACAGAAAATGTCAAATAAGGCTAATAACTGTATTCATTTACGAGATAGCCAAGAAGATGTCAGCAAAAAAATTCGGCTAATGCCTACAGATCCTGCCCGAATTAGACGTACAGATAAAGGAAATCCTGAATGCTGCCCAGTATGGAAGCTACATCAGGTGTATAGTAGCGATGAAGTTCGTGAATGGGCAGAAATGGGGTGTCTTTCTGCTGGGATTGGCTGCCTTGACTGTAAACAGCCACTGATAGATGCAATTAACACCCAGTTGGCAGAATTAAAAGAAAAAGCTAGACCATATGAAGAAGATCCAACTTTGGTCAAACGAGTTATCGCAGATGGCTGTATCCGGGCTCGGGATGTCGCTAGTGATACACTAAAAGAAATTAAACAGACAATGAACATTAATTATTAGATAGCTATTGATTATGAATATTACTATTAAAAATACTCAAGATATAGAATTTATGCGGATTTCATGTAAATTGGCGGCAGAAGTTCTTGATTATATTGAACCATTCGTTAAACCAGGTATTACTACGCTAGAAATAGATAAACTATGCCATGATTATATCGTTAATGTCCAACAGGCATATCCTTCACCACTTAACTATGAGTCGGGGGATCCAAGAGTACCACCCTACCCTAACTCAATCTGTACGTCAGTTAACAGTGAAATCTGTCATGGTATCCCAAATGAACGCCAGCTAAAAGACGGTGATATTATTAATGTCGATATTACTGTATATAAAAACGGCTATCATGGCGATACATCAAGGACTTTTTTAGTTGGTGATAAAGTAAGCCCACAAGCAAAGCGTCTGGTACAAGTTACTTACGAATCAATGTGGCTTGGCATTAGCCAGGTTAAGCCGGGTAATTACCTTGGCGATATTGGTCATGCAATCCAAACTCATGCAGAAAAAAATTACTACAGTGTGGTACGCGAGTTTTGTGGGCATGGAATTGGCAAAATATTCCATGAGGATCCGCAAGTACTTCATTATGGCAAACCAAAGACTGGTCCACAATTAAAGCCGGGAATGATTTTTACGATTGAACCAATGATTAATCAAGGTAAACGCGAAATTCGCTTTATGAATAATGGCTGGACAGCTGTAACTAAAGATCGTAGCCTCTCAGCTCAGTTTGAACATACCGTTTTAGTTACTGAAACAGGTTATGAGGTATTAACCGTTTCACCAAATATGCCACTAAAACCCGATTTTATAAATTAATAATAAGATGAAATACTCACTACCTGATTATCTGATAAATAAGCTGGTTGCTGAAGCTTTAGCAGAAGACCTAAATAATACTCCTGACTGGACAGCAAACCTGATCAGCAAAGAGAGTACAGCCAAAGCAATCATTAAAACCAATCAGGATATGGTTATATGCGGAGTACAATTCGTTGAAACAGCTCTCCGGCAAACTACACCTAATCATAAAATCAACTGGTTAGTTAATGAAGGTGATAGCGTAAAAGCTGGCACTCAATTATGTAGTATTGAAGGCAATGCACGCGGACTACTAACCGCTGAACGTACTGCTTTGAATTTTTTACAAACACTATCTGCTACCGCAACTATTACCCGTGAATATGTAACAGCAATTGCAAATCTTGATACCAAAATTATGGATACGCGTAAAACAATTCCGGGGCTACGTTATGCGCAAAAATATGCAGTATTGGTTGGTGGTGGACATAATCAGCGCATTGGACTTTTTGATGGCGTCTTAATCAAAGAGAACCATATTATTGCTCATGGTGGGATTGAGGCTGTTCTTGAGCATGCGTTTAAGATTACACCAGCACATATTCCAATCCAGATTGAAGTTGAAAATTTTAACGAACTAAAACAGGCAGTCGCCCATGGGGCTAAGTTAATTCTTCTTGACAATATGTCAACTGCCGAAATTTCTGAATGTGTTAATTACAGTAAAGATAAGGATGTCATCCTTGAAGTATCTGGTAATGTGAACCTCTCAAATGTTAAAGATTATGCATTATGTGGAGTAGATCGCATTTCAATCGGCAGTCTGACCAAAAATATTCAGGCAATTGATTTATCAATGCGATTTATTTAGATTCTGACAGGAATAAACATTATGTTAACAATAGAAAATATTAGCCCAAAATTACTAAAAGCAGAATATGCTGTTCGTGGACGCATAACCATTCGTGCACAAGAACTTGAGCGTCAGGGACGCAAGATTACTTATTGCAATATTGGAAACCCACATACATTTAACCAAAAACCACTAAGTTATGTTCGTGAAGTTCTAAGCCTTCTTGAATTTCCACAACTTCTTGAAAAAGATTTAGGCAATTTATTTCATAGTGACTCAATTAGCCGTGCTAAATACATTTTGGAACAAATGCCAGAAGGTCTTGGTGCTTATTCAGAAAGTAGTGGGGTGAGTTTTGTCCGTGAAGCAGTAGCGAAATTTATTAATAACCGCGATGGAATAACTAGTAATCCGGATCGGATTATTCTTACTGATGGTGCAAGTAAAGCTGCGCAAACGGTTCTAACGGCAATCATTAGAAACGATAAAGATGGAATTATGCTACCAATTCCACAATATCCAATGTATAGTGCAACTATGACCCTTCTTGGTGGGCATTCAATCGGTTATTATCTGGATGAAGAAAATCACTGGCAATTAAATGAACATGCATTACATAGCAGCTACGCCAATGCTGTCAAACAAGGGATTAATCCACTTGCAATCACTGTAATTAACCCAGGAAATCCTACTGGTGCAGTATTGTCATACGAAAATATCAAGATGATAATCTATTTTGCACGTAAACATAATCTAGCAATTCTAGCTGATGAAGTTTATCAGGAGAATATTTATAGTAAATCTTCAAGCTTCCATTCCTTTGCCAAAGTAATGGATGATATGAAAATTAAAGATGTTTCATTATTTAGCTTTCATTCAATGTCAAAAGGGTTTTATGGTGAATGTGGGCATCGTTCTGGTTATCTTGAAGTCCGTAATGTGAGTGATGAAATGTTTGCCCAGCTGGTAAAACTACAATCAATTAATCTGTGTGCAAATTTGGTTGGTCAGATGGCTACTTATCTGATGGTTACTCCACCACATCCCGGCGATGCCAGCTATGAATTATATACTCATGAACGCACAACTATTCTTAATGACCTTAAAGAAAAATCATTGATTATTGGCGAAGCATTGAATAAAATTGATGGAATAAAAGTAAATATCCCCGAAGGTGCAATGTATGCTTTCGTGAATATTACCCTACCGGAATATCGCCTAAATACAGAAGATATTGCACCAGATGAGGCATATTGTTTGGCACTACTCGAAAAAACTGGCATCTGTGTAGTACCAGGTTCTGGATTTGGTCAGCATCCAGGCACACTACATTTTAGAACAACCTTTTTACCACCAAAAGAAGCAATTCTGGAATTAGTGCAGCAGCTAGAAAATTTCCACCGCGAGTATACTAGTAATTAGTTATTAACTGATGTTACGCACTTGGTTATATAACACATTGATTTTAAATAAAGTATTTTTTAGCTATCTATCAATATTAATCAAAAGATAACCTATTGATTTATAGAGCATAAAACAGCTAATTTAATCATATCTACTGCGTAACATCAGTCAATAAAAGAAGAAAGGCAGCCTTTGATTTTAACATGCTATCTTTCATAACTTATAGCTTATTTATGTTTTGCAGCTATCAAACTTGCACTCATAATAATACTGGTAAATATAACCACCAGAAAA
>WBZO01002171.1_pt1 | contig 16066 bp, 13 predicted proteins | sample 5204261 | NCBI WGS metagenome assembly WBZO01 (sample SAMN12412400, study PRJNA552823) | activated sludge metagenome | isolation source: activated sludge from anammox sidestream of wastewater treatment plant... | place: USA: North Carolina | collected 2017-09 | reverse complement strand
GAACCGCAACAGCAGCCATCGCAAGGCGATGTACCGCAACATGGTGGCCTCGCTGGTGCAGCACGAGATGATCCGCACCACCCTGCCCAAGGCCAAGGAACTGCGCCGCGTCATCGAGCCGCTGATCACCTACGCGAAGACCGACGGCGCGACGCGCCGCCGCCTCGCCTTCGACCGCATCCGCGACCGCGACATGGTGACCAAGCTGTTCAACGAACTGGGTCCGCGTTACAAGGACCGCCCCGGCGGCTATCTGCGCATCCTGAAGTGCGGCTTCCGCCCCGGCGACAACGCCCCCATGGCCTACGTCGAGCTGCTCGACCGCCCCGCGGCCGGGGAAAAGACCGCCGCCTGAGGCCGAACACGAAACCTTCAGGGATGGAAAAGACCGGGCATTGCCCGGTCTTTTCGTTTCCGCCCCTCCCTCGTCCGCCTCCTCCGGGCTTAAGGACTAAGGACTGAGGACTGAGGACTGAGGACTGAGGGCGGAGGGCGGAGGAGTAAAAATTCCTCGCCTCGGGGACAGCGTCATGACTCTGTCCCCGGGTTTTGCGGGTTCCTTCCGCGGGCACGGCGATGGCTCTATCCCCGTAGGTTGGGCTGAGCAAGGCGAAGCCCAAAGGGGGCAGGCGTATCGTCCGTTGGGCTACACTGCATTCAGCCCAACCTACAGGGCTACGAACGCTGAAAGGCGGGACTGGGGGGGGCAGGATTCAGGACTAAGGACTAAGGACTAAGGACTAAGGACTGAGTCAAACCTGGCTGCCCTCTGACCGCAGGTTGGGCTTCACGGCGTTCAGCCCAACCTGGGGGCGGGAGGATTCCAGGTCTGACCTGATCCTGGCTTCTCCGCCTTGAGTCCTCGTTTCTTGGCGCCGCGCCCCCGGTTTGCCTATAGTGTTCCCATGATCGTCCTGTTCACGGATTTCGGCCCGGCCGGGCCTTATGTCGGGCAGATGAAGGCGGTGCTGCACGGCCTAGCGCCGGAGGTCGCCGTGATCGACCTGCTGTCCGACGCGCCCGCCTGCGATCCGCGCGCCGGCGCCTGTCTGCTCGCGGCCTACGCGGGCGATTTTCCGGCCGGGGCGGTGTTTCTCTGCGTGGTGGACCCCGGCGTCGGCGGCGATCGCGCCGCGGTGGCGCTGCGGGCGGACGGGCGCTGGTTCGTGGGGCCGGACAACGGACTGTTCAACGTGGTGGCGCTGCGCGCGCATGCGCTGGAGTGGTGGGACATCACCTGGCGGCCGCCGCGCCTGTCGGCGACGTTTCATGGACGCGACCTGTTCGCCCCGGTCGCCGCCCGCATCGCGCGCGGTGAGACGCCGCCGGGCGAACGCCGCGACGCGGAGGCGCGCATCGACCGTGGCCAGGGTCCGGACTATGCGCGTGTCGTCTACCTCGACCACTTCGGCAACGCCATCACCGGTCTCCGCGCGGAGGACGCCGATCCACACCGCCGCCTCGAGGCCGGCGGCCGAACCCTCTCCGCGGCCCGCACCTATTCCGACGTGGCGCCGGGAGCGGCCTTCTGGTACGCCAACGCCAACGGACTGGTCGAGATCGCCGTCAACCGCGGCAGCGCCGCCGCATCGCTCGGACTGAAAGTGGGCGATCCGGTGGCGTGGGAAAGAACAGGACTAAGGACTAAGGACTAAGGACTAAGGACGGAGTAAAAACAAACGATATTTCGCATGCTAGGATGGGCACGGGACACGTGCCCATCCTACGATTTCTCCGATATTCACCGCCCGATGGACCGCAGCCGAATCCCGGCCATGACCCCATCCCCGATCCCCCATCACCCATTACCCATTACTCCTCACCCCTCACCCCTCACCCCTCATCCCTCACCCCCTGATCCCTCACTCCGTCCTTAGTCCTCAGCACTTAGTCCTATCCTTCATCCAAGGCCTTGATCGCCTCCAGTACCTCGTCGACATGCCCTTCGACCTTGACGCCACGCCACTCACGGCGCAGGACGCCCTCGGCGTCGATCAGAAAGGTACTGCGTTCGATGCCGCGCACCTGTTTGCCGTACATGTTCTTCATCTTGATGACGCCGAACAGCGCGCACAGCCGCTCGTCCGGATCGGACAGCAGGTCGAAGGGGAACTCCTGTTCACACTTGAACTTCTCGTGTGATTTGAGGCTGTCGCGCGAGATGCCCAGCACGACGGCGTTGCGGCGTTTCAGTTTCGCGTGCTGGTCGCGAAAGTCCTGCCCTTCCAGCGTGCAGCCGGGCGTATTGTCCTTGGGGTAGAAGTAGAGCACGACGGTCTTGCCCCTGAGGTCCGACAGCCGGATCTGCTTGTCGCCGGTGGCGGACAGTTCGAAATCCGGTACGGGTTTGTCGAGTGCGACGGTCTTCATGGGTCCTCCTGCGGGAATAGGGGGTGTCGGGATGGTTCCCTGTCGGGCTATCTTACCGATTTGTCCGCGCCGGCGCATTGTCATCGCGGGGCCGGAAAAGTAATATGAGCCGGTGGCGATGCGCGGAGATCCTTAGATGTTTCACGGCAGCATAGTGGCGCTGGTGACCCCCATGACGGCGGAGGGCGGGATCGATTACGCCTCCCTGCAGCGCCTGGTCGAGTTTCATGTCGAGAACGGCACCAGCGCCATCGTCGCGATGGGCACGACCGGCGAGTCCGCGACCCTGGACGAAGACGAGCACTGCGAGGTGATGCGGCGTGTCGCGCAGATGGCGCGCGGTCGCATCCCGGTGATCGGCGGCACCGGCGCCAATTCGACGCATGAGGCCATCGCGCTCACGCGCTGCGCGATGGAGGGCGGCGTCGACGCCTGCCTGCTCGTCACCCCCTATTACAACAAGCCGACCCAGGAAGGGCTCTACCTGCATCACAAGGCCGTCGCCGAGGCGGTGCCCATTCCGCAGATCCTCTACAACGTCCCCGGCCGTACCGCCTGCGACATGCTGCCGGAGACGGTTGCGCGCCTGGCGCGGATCCCGAACATCGTCGGGCTCAAGGAGGCCACCGGGGACCTCGACCGGTTGCCGCGCCTGCGCGAGCTGTGCGGCGACGCGATCGATCTCTACAGCGGGGACGATGAGACCGCGATGGAATTCATCCTCCGCGGGGGGCGCGGGGTGATCTCGGTGACGGCCAACGTGGCGCCGCGCGCCATGAGCGAGATGTGCGCCGCGGCCCTGCGCGGCGACCGCGCCGAGGCGGCGGCGATCAACGGACGCCTGATGGCCCTGCACCGCGACCTGTTCGTCGAGTCCAATCCGATCCCGGTCAAATGGGCGCTGCACGAGATGGGGCTGATCCCGCCCGGCATCCGCCTGCCGCTGACCCCGCTGTCGCCGCGCCATCACGATACGGTGCGGCGCGCGCTGCGCGAGGCGGGCGCGCTGTGAGCCGCATCCACCGCGCCCCGCGAGCGGCGGCCTGGCTCGCGCTGTGCATCCTCGCCGGATCGTTATCCGCCTGCGGGATGGACAAGCAAGACCTGCGCTATCGCGACAGCCGCCTGCTGCCCGCGCTGACCGTCCCGGAGGGGGTGGCCGGCCCGGCGTATTCCGGCGTCATGGAGATCCCCGCGGCGGGGACGTCCGGCGCCGCGGCGGGGGATATCGAACTGCCGCCCGATCTGCGCGGCGGCGATGCCGGCGCGGCCTCCGCGGGGGAGGCCGGCGGGGAATAGGGTCTGCGCGGGGCGCGGCATGGCCCGCCCCGCGCGCTGGACGCCCCGGCGGTTCGGCCGTATCCTAACGCATGACGCCCGCCGCCCGACGCGGCGGGCGCGAAACGCCCCGGTTCCGCCCGCACCCCTCGGTTCGCAGGACGACTCTCCAAGGTCCGGCGCGCGCCGCCGTCGCGACGAACGGACAGGATCGGACCCTCGGCGGCGGCGCTATACACAACGAGGTAAAGCATGCAAATCGAGAAGGAACTGTATTCGGGCAAGGCGAAATCGGTCTACACCACGGCCGACCCGGACAGGCTGATCCTGCGTTTCCGCGACGACACCTCGGCCTTCGACGGCCGCAAGATCGAGCAGCTCGCGCACAAGGGGGCGATCAACAACAAGACCAACGCCTTCGTCATGACGCAGATCGAGCGCGCCGGCATCCCCACCCACTTCGAGCGCCTGCTGTCCGATACCGACGCGCTGGTCAAGCGCCTGGAGATGATCCCGGTCGAATGCGTGGTGCGCAACATCACCGCCGGCAGCATCTGCCGCCGTCTCGGCGTGCCCGAGAACATGGACCTCGACCCGCCCACCTTCGAGTTCTTCCTCAAGAACGACGAGCTGCACGATCCGATGGTGAACGAATACCATATCCGTTCCTTCGGCTGGGCCAGCGACGAGGAGGTCGCCACCATGAAGCGGCTGACCTTCGAGGTCAACGACGTGTTGAAGCGCATGTTCCTGGACGCCGGCATCCTGCTGGTGGACTACAAGCTGGAGTTCGGCCGCTTCCACGGCGAGGTCATGCTGGGCGACGAATTCAGCGCCGACGGCTGCCGGCTGTGGGACGCCGAGACGCGCAAGAAACTGGACAAGGACCGCTTCCGCCAGGACCTGGGCGGCGTGATCGAGGCCTACCGGGAGGTGGCGGGGCGCCTGGGCGTCGATCTGGGCTGATTAAACCGGGGACAGACCACGTTTTCCTTTGGCAGGTGCGCTCGAACGGATACGGCTGAAACCGTGGTCTGTCCCCTGTTTATGTTTTTCCGATCCTAAAGATAGGTTGCAAGATGCTACGTCTCCCCGGCCGCGCCGCGCTGTCCCGTTTTCGCCTCGACAAGCTGCGCGGCGAGATCGGGCGGCGGGTCACGGGCCTGAGCGCCCTCGCCACCGAGTACCTCCATTTCGTCGAACTGGAACAACCGCTCGCGCCTGCCGAACGAGAGGTGCTCGAGCGCCTGCTCGACTACGGCCCGCGCGACGTCGAGCCGGTGCGTCGTGACGGTCAGTCGCTGCTGGTGGTGCCGCGCGCGGGCACCATGACGCCGTGGTCGAGCAAGGCCACCGACATCGCGCGTATCTGCGGGCTGGAGACGGTCGTCCGCCTCGAGCGCGGCATCGCCTATTATCTGGAACGGGAGGGCGGCGGACGCTTCTCCGACGAGGAACTCGCGCGGATCGCGCCGCTGCTGCACGACCGCATGGCGCAGAGCGTGGTGTTTTCCCCGGACGAGGCGGAAGACCTGTTCCTGCGTGCCGAGCCGCGGCCGCTGGAGACCATCGACGTCCTGCGCGGCGGGCGTCCCGCGCTGGAGGCGGCCGATGGCCGCCTCGGGCTCGCGTTGAGCCCGGACGAGATCGACTACCTGGTGGAGAGCTTCGGCGCCCTGGGGCGCAATCCCACCGACGTCGAGCTGATGATGTTCGCGCAGGCGAATTCCGAGCACTGCCGCCACAAGATCTTCAACGCCGACTGGATCATCGACGGCCACGCGCGCGAGCAGAGCCTGTTCGGCATGATCCGCACCACCTCCCAGCGCTCGCCCGCGGGGCTGCTCAGCGCCTACAGCGACAACGCCGCGGTGATCGAGGGCGCGGTGTGCCGCCGTTTCTATCCGGACGCCGCGAACGGGCGCTATCGCCGCGTCGAGGCCCCCGCCCATATCAACATCAAGGTCGAGACGCACAACCACCCGACGGCGATCTCGCCCTATCCGGGCGCCGCGACCGGCGCCGGCGGCGAGATCCGCGACGAGGGCGCGACCGGCCTCGGCGCGAAGCCGAAGGCCGGGCTGTGCGGCTTTTCGGTGTCGAACCTGCGCCTGCCCGGCGCCGAGCGCCCGTGGGAAGAGGATCACGGCAAGCCGGACCGCATCGCCTCCGCGCTCGATATCATGCTGGAGGGGCCGATCGGCGCGGCGGCGTTCAACAACGAGTTCGGCCGTCCCAACATCAGCGGCTATTTCCGTACCTACGAGGAGCGCGTGCCCGGCCCCGGCGGTCCGCAGCTGCGCGGCTATCACAAGCCGATCATGCTCGCCGGCGGGCTCGGCAACATCTGCGCCGGACACATCGGCAAGCAGGATCTCGCGCCGACCACGCAGCTCGTGGTGTTGGGCGGTCCGGCGCTGCTGATCGGGCTCGGCGGCGGCGCGGCGTCCTCGATGACCAGTGGCGCGAGCACGGCCGACCTCGATTTCGCCTCGGTGCAGCGCGACAACGCCGAAATGCAGCGCCGCTGCCAGGAGGTCATCGACCGCTGCTGGCAGCTCGGTGCCGACAATCCGATCCTGTCCATCCACGACGTCGGCGCCGGCGGGCTGTCCAACGCCCTGCCGGAGATCGTGCACGGCGCCGATCGCGGCGCGCGCATCGAACTGCGCGCTGTGCCCTGCGACGACCCCGGCCTGTCGCCGATGCAGATCTGGTGCAACGAGGCGCAGGAGCGTTACGTGTTGGCGGTTTCCGCCGCGCGCAGCGCGGAATTCCAGGCCCTGTGCGAGCGCGAGCGCTGCCCCTGCGCGGTGGTCGGTGAGGTGATCGCGGACGCGCATCTCACCGTCGGCGACGGCCACTTCGACAACCTGCCGGTCGATCTGCCGATGCAGCTCCTGTTCGGCAAACCGCCGAAGACGCTGCGCGACGTCCATCACGTCACGTTCGCCAAACCGGAATTCACCACCCGCGGCATCGATGCGCACGAGGCGGCGCTGCGCGTGCTGCGCCTGCCGGCGGTGGCCGACAAGAGCTTCCTGATCACGATCGGGGACCGCACCGTCGGCGGCCTGGTCGCGCGCGACCAGATGGTCGGCCCGTGGCAGGTGCCGGTGGCCGACGTGGCGGTCACGCTGAACGATTTCGACGGCTACTCCGGCGAGGCGATGGCGCTCGGCGAGCGCGCGCCGCTCGCGCTGATCCATCCGGCCGCCTCCGGGCGCATGGCGGTGGGCGAGGCGCTGACCAACATCGCCGCCGCGCCGATCCGCGCGCTGGCCGACGTCAAGCTGTCCGCCAACTGGATGGCCGCCGCCGGCTACCCGGGCGAGGACGCCGCCCTGTTCGACACCGTGGCGGCGGTGGCGCTGGAGCTGTGTCCCGCGCTCGGGATCGCGATCCCGGTCGGCAAGGACTCGCTCTCGATGCAGACCCGCTGGAGCGAGCGTGGCGAGGCGCGCGAGATGGCCGCGCCGCTGTCGCTCATCGTCAGCGCCTTCGCGCCGGTGACCGACGCGCGCCGCGCGCTGACGCCCCAGCTCCGGCTCGACGCGGGCGACACCGACCTGATCCTGATCGACCTCGGCAAGGGGCGGAACTGTCTCGGCGCCTCCGCCCTGGCGCAGGTCTACCGCCAGGTCGGTCATCACGGCCCGGACCTCGACGATCCGCAGGCGCTGAAGGCCTTCTTCGCCGCGATCCAGGACCTCAACCGCGAGGGCCTGCTGCTCGCCTATCACGACCGTTCCGACGGCGGCCTGTTCGCCACCGTGTGCGAGATGGCCTTCGCCGCCCATGCCGGCGTCGGCATCGAACTGGACGCGCTCGGCGACGACCCGATCGCGGCGTTGTTCAGCGAGGAGCTGGGTGCGGTGATCCAGGTCCGGCACAGCGACACCGACGCGGTGCTGGACTGGCTGCACGGGGCCGGCCTCGGTCACCACAGCCACGTCATCGGCACCCTCGGCGAGGAGGACCGCATCGTCTTCACGCACGGCGGGCGCGAGGTGCTGGCGGACAGCCGCGTCGACCTGCAGCGCGCCTGGTCGGAGACCAGTTGGCGCATGCAGTCGCTGCGCGACGATCCCGTCGCCGCGCAGGAGGAATACGATCGTCTGCTCGACCGCGGCGATCCGGGCCTGAACGCGCGACTCGGCTTCGATCCGGAAGAAAACATCGCCGCGCCGTACATCCGCTCCGGGGCGCGCCCGCGCGTCGCCATCCTGCGCGAACAGGGCGTGAACGGCCAGGTCGAGATGGCCGCCGCCTTCGACCGCGCCGGCTTCGACGGCTTCGACGTCCACATGAGCGACATCCTGTCCGGCCGGACCCGACTCGCCGGTTTCCAGGGCCTGGCCGCCTGCGGCGGGTTTTCCTACGGCGATGTGCTCGGCGCGGGCGGCGGCTGGGCCAAGGCGATCCTGTTCAACGCCCGCGCACGCGACGAGTTCGCCGCGTTCTTCGCCCGCCCGGATTCCTTCGGTCTCGGGGTATGCAACGGCTGCCAGATGATGTCCCAGCTCCACGAGTTGATCCCGGGCGCCGAGCTGTGGCCGCGCTTCGTCCGCAACGCCTCCGAGCAGTTCGAGGCGCGCCTCGCGCTGGTCGAGGTGCTGCCCTCGCCCTCGCTGTTCTTCGCCGGCATGGCCGGCTCGCGCCTGCCCATCGCGGTCGCCCACGGCGAGGGACGGGTGGAATTCCGCGACGGGCAGACCGAGGCGGCCGTGCGCAAGGCGGGCCTCGTCCCGCTGCGCTACGTCGAGAACCGGGGCGAGGCGGCCGCGCGCTATCCGGCGAATCCCAACGGTTCGCCCGGGGGGCTCACCGGTTTCACCACGCGCGACGGGCGTTTCACCATCCTGATGCCGCACCCGGAGCGCGTGTTCCGCGCCGTCCAGCATTCCTGGCGGCCGCGCGAATGGGGCGAGGACGGCCCCTGGCTGCGCCTGTTCCGCAACGCGCGCGCCTGGCTGGGATAGTCGGAGCGAGGAAATATCGTTAATAAATAACAGGTTGTAAGAATTTTCGGGGCGGGTGGGTTCGGCTATAATAGCCCCCATGCACGTATGGGGACATTCGATCGCCAAGCTCGGCGCCTTGTGCATCCCGCTGGCCGCGGCCTTTGGGCTGGGATGGTGGGGGCAGGGGGCGGCGCGACAGACGCCCTCCCATGAGGCCTGGAGCGACTACCTGCAGCCGGTGGCGGTGGACGGCGTGTCCGATCTGCAGCGCCTGTTCGCCGAGCTCGACTACCCCTGGCCGCCGCCGCCGGGCCGTTCCGTGCCGCGCATCGCGGTCGATCCGCTGCCCTTCGATTATTCCGAGATCCAGGACGTGCAGACCCGCAAGTCCGTGTTCTTCCGCGCCCTGTTGCCGATGGTGCTGGCCGAGAACGCGCGCATCCTGCAGCAGCGGGAACGGCTCCAGCAGATCCTCCGCCAGGGCATCCCGCCCACGGTGGACGGTCCACGCGGGCTGTTCCTGCGCGCGCTGATGGAGGAGTACCGCGTGGACGGCGACCCCGCCGACCCCGCCCCGCGTGCGGAGCTGCTGCGCCGGGTGGACATGATCCCGGCCGCGCTGGTGCTGGCGCAGGCCGCCAACGAGAGCGGCTGGGGCACCTCGCGCTTCGCCCGCCAGGGCAACAACCTGTTCGGGGTATGGACCTATCGCGTCGGGACCGGGCTCGTCCCGATCGCCCGTCCCGAGGGCGAGACGCACGCCCTGCGCGTGTTCGGCAGCCTGCGCGATTCCGTGCGCGATTACCTGCACAATCTGAACAGCGGTCACGCTTACGGGGAGCTGCGCGAATTGCGCGCGCAGTTGCGCGCCCAGGGCGGCACGCCCGATTCCCTCGAACTGGCCGGCGGTCTGGCGCGCTATTCCAGCCGGGGCGACGACTACATCGGCGAGATCCAGTCGATCATCCGCGCCAATCACCTGCGCGCCGTCCGCGCCGCCGCGCTGCGCGATCACGGCTTGCGCACGGCGTCGCGGCGCCAGGCTATCGCCGACGCAGCCATAGATGGCTGAACCAGTAATAGCGCTCCGGCGCCGCGGTCGACGGCGCGGTGCAGTTGTAGCGGCTGCGTCCCAGCGGCAGTTCGCCCGTGGCACGGACGGTGAACACCGCGTCGCTGCCGTCCCGCCCCTCCGGTTCGACCGCGATGTCTTTCCCGCCCTGATCGAAGCAGCGCAGCGCGTCCAGACGCGCGTCGCCGTCCGCGGGGTCGGTCGCCACGGTGATCCGCAGGCGCGGCGGCGCGGATCCCGTGACCACCGGATCCCAGGGATCGACGGCGCGCACGGGCAGCGCCAGCGCCGCGGCCTTGCCGCGGAAGCCCGCGGGATCGGCGTAGGCCTCGGCCATCGGGAAGCGCGGCAGCGCGCGCGGGTCCGACCCGCGGCCGAGCGCGCCCGAGTGCTGGCCGAAGGCGGTGTAGCCTAGCCCCCGCACCAGCTCCGCGAGCGGGGCGTCGTATTCGCCGTAGGGGTAGGCGAACAGCATCGGCGCCGCGTCCAGTTCCTCCGCGAGCCTCCGCTGGGCGCGCTCGATATCGGCCCGCACCCGCGCGCGCCACGCGTCGCCGTCCTCGCCCGCGTCGCGCCGCGCCAGAGGATCGTGGCTGGCGGAGTGATTGGCGAAGACGACGCCGTCGCGCCGCAGCTCGCGCATCTGCGTCCAGCTCATGTAGGCGGGCAGCCCGCGGTCGATGGCGTCGGTGGAGACGAATACGGTCAGGGGCCAGCCGCGGCGCTTCAGGCGCGGCCAGGCCTCGGTGTAGACCGAGAGGTAGGCGTCGTCGACGGTGAGGGCGACCGTGCGGTCGGGGATCTCTCCGCCGTCGCGCAGGCGATCTACGATGCGCTGCAGCGGCCACACCCGATAACCCGCCGCGGCCAGGTGCTCCAGGTGCCGGTCGAACTGTTCGAGGCGGACGCTGGTGGTCGGGTAGGATGACTCGCCGAAACGGTGATACATGAAGACCACGGCATGGACCGGGGCGCCCGCCGCCAGGCCGGTATACAGCAGGGCGAGCAGGCACAGCGCGACGGCCGGCGGCGACGGCCCGCGAAGTCCGGTAAGCGACCCGATCTCCAGGCCGAATCTTGGCGCGCGCGCGGCCGCATCTGATACCATAGCAATCCTTTTAACCCAACATTCACCCAACATCAAAGGTCTAATCCATGAAATCACGCCTGGTTTTCGTATTGACGGCGATGCTGCTGGCCGGCCCGGCCCTCGCCGCGGACGATCTGTCCAAGGGCAGCGACAAGCAGAAGTTCAGCTATGCCGTCGGTTTCCAGATCACCCAGGACCTGCGCCACCAGGGGCTGGAGCTCGATGCCGACGCCTTCGCCCAGGCCGCGCGCGACGTGCTCTCGAATCAGCCGCTGAAGCTGACCGAGGAGCAGATGCAGGGCGCGATCGAGAAGTTCCAGCAGCAGGCGGCGGCGGAACAGGCGGCCAAGGCCGAGAAGACCCTCAAGACCGGACAGGCCTTCCTCGCCGAGAACAAGGCCAAGAAGGGCGTGGTGACGCGTCCGAGCGGCCTGCAGTACCAGGTGATCAAGGACGGCGGCGGCAAGAACCCGGCCGCGACCGACACGGTGGAAGTGAACTACCGCGGCACGCTGATCGACGGCACCGAGTTCGACAGCTCCTACAAGCGCGGCGAGACCGCCACCTTCCCGGTCAACCAGGTCATCCAGGGCTGGCAGGAAGTGCTGCCGCTGATGAAGGTGGGTTCGCACTGGAAGGTGTTCATCCCCTCCGACCTGGCCTACGGCGAGCGCGGCGCGGGCGGGCTGATCGGCCCGAACGAGACGCTGGTATTCGACATCGAACTGCTGGCGATCAAGTAACGCAACCGATGTCCGCCGCACGCCGCCGGGGCGACAGCCCCGGCGGCGTGTCGCTTCCGGTCCCGGCCGGCCGCCCTTTTGTGTCACCGGGCCGAACTTGCTAAACTGCCTCGTTTCCCGGAGTTCCTCATGTCTGCCTCGACGGAAACGGCGCGTCGCCGTACCTTTGCCATCATCTCGCACCCGGACGCGGGCAAGACCACGCTGACCGAGAAGCTGCTGCTGTTCGGCGGCGCGATCCAGCTCGCCGGCGCGGTGAAGGGGCGCAAGGCCAGCCGGCACGCCACCTCGGACTGGATGGAGCTGGAGAAGCAGCGCGGCATCTCGGTGACGACCTCGGTGCTGCAGTTCCCCTACCGCGATGTGATCGTCAACCTGCTCGACACGCCCGGCCACGCCGACTTCTCCGAGGACACCTACCGCACGCTGACCGCGGTCGACTCCGCGCTGATGGTGATCGACAGCGGCAAGGGTGTGGAGGAGCGCACCATCAAGCTGATGGAGGTGTGCCGCTTGCGCGACACGCCCATCATCACCTTCATCAACAAGCTCGATCGCGACGGCCGCCCGCCGGTGGAGCTGATCGACGAGATCGAGTCGGTGCTGAAGATCGCGTGCGCCCCGGTGAGCTGGCCGATCGGCATGGGCAAGCTGTTCAAGGGCGTGTTCGACCTGCTCAACGACCGCGTGCATCTGTACAGCCCGACCCACGGCGGCCGCATCCAGACCGGCGAGATCATCGAAGGTCTCGACAACCCGCGCCTCGACGAGCTGCTCGGCAGTCAGGCCGCGGAAACGCGCGAGGAGATCGAGCTGGTGCAGGGCGCCTGCCCGCCGTTCGATCTGGCCGCCTACCGGCGCGGCGAGCAGACGCCGGTGTTCTTCGGCTCCGGCGTCAACAACTTCGGCGTGCGCGAGCTGCTGGACGCCTTCGTGGAATGGGCGCCGCCGCCGCAGCCGCGCGCGACGCACACGCGCAACGTCGATCCGGCGGAAGAGAAATTCACCGGCTTCGTGTTCAAGATCCAGGCGAACATGGACCCGGCACACCACGACCGCATCGCCTTCCTGCGCGTCTGCTCGGGCCGTTACGAGAAGGGCATGCGCCTCTTCAACGTGCGCCTGGCGCGCCAGGTACAGATCTCCAACGCCATCACCTTCATGGCGGCCGAACGCGAGCACACCGACGAGGCCTGGCCCGGCGACATCCTCGGCCTGCACAACCACGGCACCATCCAGATCGGAGACGCCTTCACCCAGGGCGAGGCGCTGAAGTTCACCGGCATCCCGGATTTCGCGCCCGAGCTGTTCCGCCGCATCGTGCTGCGCGATCCATTGCGCATGAAGGCGCTCAGCAAAGGCGTGGACCAGCTCTCGGAAGAGGGTGCCATCCGCGTGTTCCGCCCGCTGTTCGGCAACGACATCATCATCGGCGCCGTCGGCGTGCTGCAGTTCGACGTCGTGGCCCACCGCCTCAAGCACGAATACAACGTCGAGTGCAGCTACGAGAACGTGCAGGTCGCGACCGCCCGCTGGGTCCGCTGCGCCGACGACAAGAAACTGGCCGAATTTCGCACCAAGCTCAACGACAACCTCGCCCTCGACAGCGGCGGCGCCCTGGTCTACATCGCGCCGACACGCGTCAATCTCGAACTCACCAAGGAACGCTGGCCGGACGTGGAATTTCTGGCGACGCGGGAACATTGAGAAAGGTACCGACCCCATGAAATATTCCGGTTTACAGGAGTTCATCGCCTACGTGGCGGAGCGCAATCCCGGCCAGCCCGAATATCTGCAGGCGGTGACCGAGGTGATGGAGAGCCTGTGGCCGTTCATCTCGCTGCACCCGCGCTATGCCGAGCACGGCCTGCTCGATCGCCTGATCGAGCCCGAGCGCATCATCCAGTTCCGCGTCGCCTGGGTGGACGACCGGGGCGAGGTCAAGGTCAACCGCGGCTACCGTGTCCAGCACAGTTCCGCCATCGGTCCCTACAAGGGCGGCCTGCGTTTCCATCCCTCGGTGAACCTGTCCATCCTGAAGTTTCTCGCCTTCGAGCAGACCTTCAAGAACGCGTTGACCACGTTGCCCATGGGCGGCGCCAAGGGCGGTTCGGACTTCGATCCCCGGGATCGCAGCCCCGGCGAGATCATGCGTTTCTGCCAGGCCTTCGTCGGCGAGCTGTTCCGCCACGTCGGCGCCGACACCGACGTCCCCGCCGGCGACATCGGCGTGGGGCGGCGCGAGATCGGGTATATGGCCGGCATGATGAAGAAGCTGTCGAATCGCGCCGATTGCGTCTTCACCGGCAAGGGGCTGTCCTTCGGCGGTTCGCTGATCCGTCCGGAGGCCACCGGCTACGGCGCCGTCTACTTCGCCGAAGAGATGCTCGGGCACGCGGGACGCACCCTGCAGGGCCTGCGCGTCTCCGTCTCGGGCTCCGGCAACGTGGCGCAATACGCCGTGGAGAAGGCCATGAACCTGGGCGCGCGCGTGATCACGGTGTCCGATTCCAGCGGCACGGTGCTGGATGAGTCCGGCTTCACGCCGGAGAAACTGGCGGAACTGATGGACGTGAAGAATCATCACTACGGTCGGGTGAGCGACTACGCCCGGCGTGTCGGCGCGCGCTTCCTGCCCGGTGCGCGGCCCTGGGCCATCCCGGTGGACGTGGCCATGCCCTGCGCGACGCAGAACGAGCTGGATGAAGACGATGCCCGCGCGCTGGTCGGCAACGGTGTCGCCTGTGTCGTCGAGGGCGCGAACATGCCGGTCACGGCGGCGGCGGTGAAGGTCTTCGAGCACGCCGGCGTGCTGTTCGCGCCGGGCAAGGCCAGCAACGCCGGCGGCGTCGCCACCTCCGGTCTGGAGATGAGCCAGAACGCCATGCGCCTGTCCTGGCAGCGGGAGGAGGTGGACGCGCGACTGCGGGAGATCATGCACGGCATCCACGCCGCCTGCCTGCAGTACGGTCAGCGCCCGGACGGCGGCATCAGCTATGTCGACGGCGCGAACATCGCCGGCTTCGTCAAGGTCGCGGACGCCATGCTGGCGCAGGGTGTGATCTGAGCGTCCCTTGGGACCATGATGCGGAGGAGATGAAATGACGATTCAATCGACGCCGGCACCGGACTGGCGGGTTGGCCAGTGGTTCAACACCGACCGTCCGCTCGATCTCGCCGGTCTGCGTGGTCGGGTCGTGATGCTGCACGCCTTCCAGATGCTGTGTCCAGGCTGTGTCAGCCATGGCGTGCCGCAGGCCGAGCGCGTGCATCGCCAATATGCGCAGGAGGGCGTGGTCGTCATCGGCCTGCACACGGTCTTCGAGCATCATGCGGCGATGACCCCGCTGGCGCTCGAGGCCTTTCTGCACGAATACCGCATCACCCATCCCGTCGGCGTGGATGTCACCGTGCCGGGCCGCACCGTGCCTGCGACCATGCAGGCCTACGCCATGCGCGGCACGCCGACCTTGATCCTGATCGACCGCGCCGGCCATATCCGCTTTCATGAATTCGGCCGCCCCGAGGACCTGCGGGTCGGTCTGGCATTGGGGCGTCTGCTCGCCGAACCCTGGCCGGCAACACCGGCGGTTGCATCGCCGGGAGGTAAGGACGGCGCGGCCGGCGGCTGCGACGAGACGGGCTGCGCGCTGCCGGAGTGAGGGCGCGCGCGTCTTCGCGCAACGCATCGTACCGTCTCCCCCGCGAATACGGGGACGGGATTCCGGGCACTCCGCTTTTCAATAGCCCGGAACCACCGGATCCGCGCCCGCGCCCGCGTGGGGGCAGGGTTTGAATCCTGCGGGGATGACGGTCTTCCATTCGCCGGGGCCGGTTCCGGGAGGGATCCCTAGGTATCCCCGTCGAGCAGTTCCGGCGTGGCGGGAGGTGGGTCCTGCGGTATCTCCGATGCCGCCTTGTCCTGGGGTTGATCCTGCGACAGGTAATGGCAGATGCGCCAGATGTGATAGCCGGTGCGATCCAGCCAGCGGAAGGTATCGGTGGCGCGCAGGGCATGGGAGGCGCTGCCGGCGGTGCCGGGGCCCCGCAGGAACTCGTGGCGGATCTGGCGCGACAGCTCGGTCAGCGTCGCGGCGTCGCGGCTGACGGCTTCGAGCCGGTCGGCGGTGCCGCGCCCGGCGAGGCTGTTACGCGCCAGCGCGAGCAGGGCGCGCAGATGTTCCAGCGGCTGGCGATAGACCGGGTCGCCGAGGTCGACGCCGGCCTGGGTGAAGTCGTACAGGTGGGTGCGGAAGCGCAACAGGTGATCGATGGCGTGCAACTGGGCGATCCGCTGCGCGGCCAGTTTCTTGTCGCCGGCCTGCAGGGGAATCCGGCTCACGAAATCGAAGGCGCGATCCAGCGCGTGACGCGCCTGGAGCAGATCCACCTGCGCGGTGTCGGAGGGATCCAGGGACAGTATCCGGTACAGGCGCTCGAACAGGTCGCCCCAAAGGCCGATTGATTCAGGCGTGTCCCCGTCACCGCGCAGGCTCAGCGCCAGACGCAGCACGTTACGCAGATGCCAGACGACGTAGGCGAGCAGGCC
>WBZO01004092.1_pt1 | contig 16068 bp, 15 predicted proteins | sample 5204261 | NCBI WGS metagenome assembly WBZO01 (sample SAMN12412400, study PRJNA552823) | activated sludge metagenome | isolation source: activated sludge from anammox sidestream of wastewater treatment plant... | place: USA: North Carolina | collected 2017-09 | reverse complement strand
ATCACCACCTATAATAAATATCTTTTTATTAAAAGTATTAGCTAATGATAAAGCCTCTTCTATAGAAGAGGCGAAATGTAAATTTTGACTATGGCTTTGTACATCTGCTTTAATTGAAGAAGTTACTATTATATTTATTCTATTAGGTAATGGTTTTCCTATAGATTCATAAGTTTTTCTTCCCATAATAACTACATTATTAGTAGTTAATTCTTTAAATCTTTTTAAATCTTCTTTACAAGACCAAGGTAGTTTATTATCTTTACCTATAACACCATTAATAGACATAGCTACTATTGGATAAACTTTTATTTTTTCTACTAAATGTTCTAAATTTTCCATTTATGAATAATCCATATTTTTATTATTCTACCTATTTTATAAAATAAATAGATCATATTCTTTGTAAAACCACTATTAACAAAAAAATATAGATAGGCTATTTAATAGCCTATCTATATAATATTAACTAATTATTTTATTAACTAAATCTTCCTGTATCGCTACCATAACCCCTAAATGAACGTACAGCACCAGCACCAATATTTCCACCACTACGGAACATATTTCGTGTTTGATCAAATGCGTGAGAATCATATCTAAACATTTGACGATGTGTGGTCATTTCACTAGAGTTAATAGGAGTTGTGATATTATTAATAACAATACCACATTTTTCAATAGCTCTAACCATAGCTACAAGCGCCTCTGGATTGAAATTTACACGAGTTGCCACCCCTGTAAATGTTGCAGTATCCTGAGTGAAAGAACTAATTGCGACTTTCATTTTTGATAGACGAAGTTCTTCATCATTAAAAGTTCCAGGAATAAATAAATTCAACCAATCAACAATATATTCAGGATCAGACTTCTTCATCCCAATCATGTTGCATATTGTTAGAGTGTCAATATCTCTAATATCACGAAGATTACCATCACTGTCAACCCAATGTCCTAACAGTATACGTGTCGTATCTGAATTAACAATAGATTGATTCCTATCAAATTCTTTAGAGAAATATCCACCGGTCAGTCTATCCAACGTATCATAGATATAATCAATAGCCGAATTATTACCATTAGCGGCCATTTGGAATACCCTAGTATAGAACGTTTCTGGACTTCCATCTGGGCAGTCTAGAGAATACAATAGATTATCACCTACCATAACTGATAAATAATTATTTAAATCAGCTAAATTGAAACTATCGGTATTAATAGGAGCACCAAATCCTGAAGGATCACCATTAATGTTAGCTTCGATATTTAAGTATCCTACATCATCATAGTTAGGTGTTTTTCCAGCTTGGTTGATCTTACGACGGAAAAATTGAACCCAATTACGTTGTTCTTGCAATGCAAGAGTTGTGTAAAGAGAAATCAAGAATTTAGAAACTGTCAGATTACCACTATCAAAAGATGTGATAACACAACGAGGAATATATCTTTGTGTTTCCACTACTGCATTACTAGATCTCATAAATTGGTTTTTATTAATTACTGATGGGTCTTTAGGACCAAACAGTAAATCAATAAAACCACCAACTCTACAAATATTTTGTTTTTGTCCTTGAACATTATGCAAGGATTGTTGTGTATTTCCAGTAACCCGAGTAGCTGCATTAAATTCAATCACAAAATTTTCACGAATTGGTTCGCCAACACTATCAACTGTTGGGATATTATTAGTAGAAACATCAATAATCAAATTACTATCTTTCACCACCTGAGACAAATCAATTAATTCAGAATTTGTGCTTTCAGATAATTCTGATAGAGCAAATTGTTCACAACGTTTAGAAAGTTCTTTAATAGATTTTGGATTCTCTATATCAAATTTAGATGGTATTACAAATCCATCTGCGTTATAAAGATTATCAATACCTCCAGATTTAGATGCAACGATATTACGAACTTTATCAACTAAATAAGCATCTAAATAAGATGCTGGGTAAATAGCTAACTCTACACGTTCAGTACCAATGTTTCTAATTTCTTCTCTTACTGAACCAGTGGATGCTAGTAATAAGATTAAAAAAGATTTACCAAGTTCGATATTACCTTCTATGTGCGCTGTAGCAACAATACAACTAAAGTTAATATCTTGTTCAATTTCTTTATCAATAACAAAGATTTCTTTTACAATATTCGGTCTTTTTTCCAGAAAAGCTTTAGATAAGTTTTCAAATAGCTTTGCGGTATAAGCACTACCACTTTCCCTAGCTACTGAAAAAGGCGTATTAGTAAATAAACTCTTTACAAAATTAGACCTAGGTTCTTGTGCAGAGCTACCAGTTTGTTCACCATCCATACGTACTGCCATATTTTTCTCCTAAATTATAGCTGTTATTGTTTATAATAAACATATCTATTAAATATGTATTGTTTTTCTATATTAGAAAAATATTATATACCTTTATTGAACCTTTGCAAAGGTACCTTTAATAGAAAAATATTAAAGGTATTTTTGAGATATATACAACTACCTCACATAAAGTATATATTAACACATATTCATAGAAACGGATAATATCACCCTTATTTATCTGACTGTTTAAACAGTCAGAAGAGGACTTTTATATCCCTCATAATATAGATAGTTGTATGTATTTTTTTAACATAAATATTGTATTTGATAAAGATATTATGGACACAAAATTAAAACCACTCATCTAATAAAAATAATAACTATGTTTAACATATTCAATAAGTCTTATGTTCCTATAGGGAGTGTATCATTAGACCCTAATACAGATCTAATTAAAAGAGTTTATATTAATTTAGTAGACTCTATAATGAATTATTATCATACTAGAGTTATGTCTGTAAAAAATAACCATCTATTATGTAAAATTATTAATACTAGTTTTATACCTATTAGTTATGATAGTGATAGATTTATAGAAATTGCATATTCTAGATCTCCTTATGTAGCCAAACATTTCAATTTAACCTCACCTATTAACTATGGTAAAATATTTAAAGAAACATTTTACTTAGATTGTAATGAGATTATTTTATTTGATGATAGTGATTTTGTATATGATGAAGTAATAAGAAATTGGCAATATGTTTCAGCTATTAAAGTGTTGAATCATCCTTTTTCTAATACATCTTTATTACTACCATCTGGTAATAGTAATTTTATAGACAATAAAGAAACTTATGTTGATATAGGAACTAATTCTACATATTCAGATAAAGGTTTAGTTACCATATCTATAAATATATCTTTGCTCTTAACACAATATAAAGGCTTTCTATTAAATAACATCCACAACACTGAAATTAATTTATCTATACCTCATTTCGTACATATGTATGTTTTACCTAATATGCTATATAGCCATGTAGAACTAGTTCTGATGAATAGATTAATGAATCTTTTTTATGGTTCGCCTATGGGTGTATCATATAAAAAACATCCTTTTTCTATGCCTAATTATGATAGGAAATTAGATACTATTCTTATGTATTCCTTAAAAAGAATAAAAGAATCTACAGGTAGTTATCAAACTATGTTATCTAATATACCTAGTATATTTAACAACAATATGTTAGAAGCTTTATATATGCCCGATATGGCTAGAACTAAACAAGTATGGTGGTCATTATTGTTATCTAGATTAAATATTATAAAGTTTTTATTAGATGTTAGTAATGATAGATCTTTGTCTTTTAATAAATCTTATATAAACACACTTAAAATAGATATTAAGAACATACAGAGAGACAGTACTTTCAAATTAACACTTTCTAAAGACATAGAAGAAGATGTCAATATAATATTCAATGAAATATTATCTATTTAAGGAAAAAATAACAGATGAACAATTTAGTTAAAATATTAGATGAAATAAAATCTAGTATACCTAGAAAAGTATTAAAAGAAGCTTTTAAAGAAGATCCTAGTTATAGAAATATATCAGCTCCTTTTAGTTTGGATAATGAAATAAAAAACAAAGTATTAAAACCTAGATTCTTTATAGATTGTGATTTAATTGGTGGACAAGAAGCTATAATAAATTTATATGATTTAACACCTAAATTCATAGATTATTTTAGTATGGTTTATGATATACCTCCAGAAAGATTAAATTATAAACCTATAGTATCGGCTTTATCTATAAGCTCTATGCCTTATCCTAATTCTAATCCTATGTCCTCTCCTATAAGTATAGGTAATATACCTAGTGCTCCTTTATTAGACACTGCTGGTGCTGCTGGAATGGTTATGAACTCACATGGTGTTATACCTGATGTGTCTACTTCCAGAGTTGATGTAATAGGTGATAATGTTATTATGGTTAGGAATAATCAAAGAATAGCTGCTGCTTATCAATTCAGATGTATGTTAGCTAATGATCCTGAGTTACAAAATATTAATCCTAGATATATAAAGAGATTTGCTGCTGGTGCTATTCTTTGTGTTAAATCATATATCTATAATACTTTAATAGTTGATTTAGATTCGGGATTCTTATCTGGTGGTCAAGAATTAGGTTTTATAAAGCCATATGTTGAAAGTTTATCTGATATGGAAACTATGTATCAAGAATTCTTATCAACTGTCTTAAGGAAAGTTTCATTAATGAACAACTCTACAGAATACGAGAGACTTTTGAGACGACAATTTAGTCCTATATAAATTGATATACAGAGACAGATTTATCTGTCTCTGTATATCATATTGTTTTACTTAATATTAAGTCCTCTTTGGGGAAATAGCCTAATGTCTCTAAAATCATTCTATCACCCATAGTTAATTCTAAAACTATTTTCTCTATATTAATGATAGATTTTATTTCTTCTGGTACACCATAAGCCTTTATATAAGATGCATTCATAAGTATAGTATTAAGCATATTTTTATTATTCTTAACTAACCATGATCTCATCCTATCAGAAAAATCTCTATCTTCTATACTTTCTAACCATCTTTTAATAGCTGTCTTATTATTAAGTATTGTAGGTATTTTAAGAACTGTATATTGTGGTTTCTCTATACTACCATATTTGGGTTCAAATACATCTAACCACAATCTATGGAACTGATAAGGTGATTTATCTTCTGATAATTTATAACCTTCCGGTGCATTAATATTACTTTGTTTAAAATATATAGTTTCTTTATTAGTAATAGATTCTATAATTTTTCTTTCTTTTTCTAAAACTATACTTAACTCATCTTTAAGAGATACTTTATTATTGCTGTAGATATTTAATAATATCCTATGCATTTTCTTTTCCATCTCTTCAGTAATATGTTTAGGTAACGCGCTATTTTTTAGATGAACCCCTTTTATCTCTATTTCAGGTTCTTCATAAACATTACCTTCTTGTATAGTTTTAATAGTATAATAATGCTTAGCTACAGAAGTTGGGACAAATACAGGAAAACTATATTCTGGTTTCATAGATAATGTAAACAGATCTGATTCGTCCACACCCATATTAGCAGACACCATAGCTAATACATGAGCTATACATTGTGTTGAAATAAAAGCAACACTAGAAGCTACTGCAAAAGACTCATCTGTGAATATATAATCACCAAAATACCATTTCACATATTCATCAGTAGAAAACAAAGTACTATCAGTATCAGAAGTAACAACTGTCCTTCTAACCATATGTGGAAGATTAGCTGTACTAGCAGGAATGTTTTTAGTTAAGAATATAATATCTATAAAATCTTTATATTCTAAAATAACATTCTTAATATTATCTGCCGTTCCTGCTAATATATTTAATTGTTCTTTATTTAGTTTCTCGTATTTTTTACCTATACCTTTAACTTCTTTTACACATATTTGATGAACAAAATTAACTATAGATTCATCATGTGATCTTATTATAGATATAGGGTCATCATATTCTTTATTTACTATCTTTTTACTTAATTTATTTAAGAATATTCTGATAAATTCTTCATTATATTTTCTTATATGATATAAATCAGAAGTATAAACAATAGCAGCTCTCTCAACTGGTTCTAATTTATTTATAAAATCATATATTTTACTAAAAGATAATTTATCTCTCCAATATAAATCAGAAGAATATTTTACACATTCAACAACATGTTCTACTGTTGGATAAGTTAATCTATATTTATTTATCACATTACTTAAAGATTCTTTATCTGTATTATAAGCTATAGAAATAATATTATTTAATGTAATATTGACATTAAAGTAATGTCTATTACCAGATATAATTTTCTCATTAACAGCATTAGATAAAGAACTAACTGTTCTTGTTGTGGATGTTAAAGTACTATGTGCTGAAGGGTTACATAAAATAGATCCTTCAGAAGCAAACGAACCAGATGTACTATTATTATAAGTTTTATAGTTTATCTGATCATTATTTCTTAGTATAGATGTTAATATATCACCAGCTGCTTTAGCTTGTTGTGATAGTTTTTTAACCACACTTCTTTTCTTAACATTATCTTTATTAAATTCAGCTATAAGAGAAGGTCTTTCTGATTTAGGTATGTATATAGTAAAAGAAGGAGCTACTATACAGTCATATTTTACTATTTTATTTATATAAGTATTTAATTTAGTTTCTGTTTTATATCTATCACCAACCTCATCTCTTTCAAAATGATGAACTAAAGGATCTCTTAACTTTATGACACCTTTCTTTATCTTATCTATAAAACTTAATTTTATAGTATCGAAAGGTTTATTTAATATTTTAGAAATATAGAAACTACTCTGATCTATATAATGATTAATAGGATTTAAATCTCTTTTATAATATTCTTTTGGTTTTAAAAATATATTTTCATTAGACATGTATATCACCTCTTTACAAAATATATGAAAGAGTAAAAATTATTACCTAGAAGAGTAAAAACTCTTCTAGGTAATATACTGCTTATAATTCTATAGAAGAAAAATCACTAGTTATATGATCACTTTTGAATCCACCTAACAAATATCTACCACCTCTAGACTCTTGTGGGGACTCTTGTGATTTATCTAACTGAAACCAATTTTCGATAAACTTAAGATTATTATGAGTTGGAAATGCGTATCTAGATTTCATACCAAAAAAGCTATAAACAGGTTCAGCATTATATAAACAATTTTTAAATAAGATATCTTCATTTAATCCGGTAAGTTCTCTACCATTACTAAATAAATGTTCAAATACCCATCTTCTTTCTACTTCAACTACATCGTTTAACAGTTGTTGAATTTTATTAGAACATTGTTTAAATGCTAATTGTCCTCTCTTAGTTTTTAACTCTATACTAAGAATATCTTTTATAGCCTCAGCGTGTACAGTTAATTCATCATTACATATTTTTTTAACAGCTTCACCTATAGGAACAAATGTTCCAGTATGGGCTATACTAAATGTAACAGCAAAACTATTAATAAACTGTATTCTTTCTAAACAATACATAGCGACAAGAAACATAAATATTACATTATATGTTTTTTGCCCATTATCAACCATACCTAAAGCATATTTATGTGATGTTATATAAGCTTCTTCAAATATATCTATTACTATAGAGATACGTTTTAAAGCTTCTTGATCTTTCATAACATTACGTATGATATTTCCACTATCTTCGAAACTATTTCTAACTATTTCTGAATAAGTGAGAGCGTGAAGATTTTCATTATCACCCACTCTTTGAAAATATGTATTAAGTATATCTGAACTTATAAAAGGAGCTAATATAGCATATATAGTACGAGAAGCTACAGTATCACCTTCCCATTGCCATGCTAATGTAGTTATCATTATGTCGGATATATTCTTATCAACAGTTTTGAATTCTGTTAGACAAGGTGAAAAATCAAACTCAGTATGATCCCAGTCTTGACTTTTTAATTTAATAAACCAATCGTATATTTTAATATGATGTTTATTAACGCTATCGTATAAACCTAATTTCTCACCTAAAAATAAATTAGAAATTTCATAATCTGATTTTTCAACATTAAAAATATTAGGTAAAATTTCAGCTTCACCTATAGTACTAACTATTTTTGTCATTATTCTTCCTTCTAAACATCACAATACCCACCAGGACAACTTTTAATTGAACTATTATCTTCTAATTGTTCTTCTGTATCAGTTGTAATATTAAAGTCATCAATTATTCCTAAATTAGGATCTTCATTAAGTTTAGCTTCTGTTTCTTCATTAGTTAAAGATTGTTGGTAATACTTAGATTTAACTCCAAATCTAACTCTATGAAGATATTCTTCTATTATACTACTTGTAGTAACAATAAGATCTTTTGTTCTATCTCTATAAAAATCAGCACTTATAGAATGATCTGTAAATTTTTGTAATATAGCATAAAATTTAACCATATCTAGATTATCAATATCGTAAGCTATTTGATAGTCTAATATATCACTATCTTTAGCACACCATTCAATAACATTAGTCTCATCAGATTTATTTAAACTAATATCTCTAACAGGATATGGACCATTAGGCATCCCAGTTGGTTTAGAAGAAGATTCTGTTGGCATATAAGCTACTAAAGAACTATGACCTATACCACCATTAGTTATAATTTGACTTCTTAATTTTTCCCAATCATACTGTAAAGGTATATTAACTATTTCATCTACAGATTTTTTATATGTATCTATAGGTAACCAACCTTGAGGCCATTTGGTTTTATGCATCCAAGGGGCTAAACCTCTTTCTTTAGATATTCTTAAAGAAGCTTTAATCAAGAAATAACTATGTCTTTCAGCTAAACGATGAATTTCTTCTAAACCTTCTTGAGTATCATATTTTAAACCTTTCTTAGCTAAATGATGGGCTAATCCAGTCATACCAACACCAGCATTCATTCTATTCTTAGCTGTATAACCTACATTAGGAATAGAATAATTAAGATTAATAATAGTATAATCTATCATTTTTAATGCTAGATAACAAGCTTTTTCATATTGCTTATCATTATCTATATTACTTACTATGATAGAAGCCAGGTTACATAAAGCTACTTCAGAAGTTGGTGTTGATTCTAATATTTGTACTACTTCCACATCACCTTCAGTTAAATCATTTATAAATTTATCACCTACCATTAACCTACCAGCATATGTTACTGATTTGCCTGATGTCCATATAGCTTCACTATATGGAAATTTTCTAGTATCACCTTTATTAGTTTTTAATAAAACATGTCCTGTATCTTCTTCAGAATATAAATCTTTAGGTGTTCTATATGGATGTGTATGTTCTGTAATCTCTACACAATTACTTGTCATCACACCATTAAACACAACTGAATTTCTTTTAGGCTCAAAACAACAATACGTGTCATCTACTCTACCATCATCTATAATAGACAATATCTTAAGTGATTTAATTGTTCCATCTGGTAATTTGAAATCTACTATACCCATACCTTCTTGTAATTCAGAAGTTCTAAATATAGTTGTATCACCATTTATATTAATATACCATTTATGATATAATGTAGAATATAAATGTTCTCCTGATTCAAGTATAACTTTAATAAGTTTAACATCATAAGATGTTTGTCTTATCACAACTTCAGACCATTCAAATCCATTCCATATATTAACTTTTTGATTAACTTTTTCAGATATCTCAAACTCACCATGATCTGTTATAATCTTAGTTTCAGGAGCAACACATAGATTAGAACTATAGATAGGTTCTAAAAAAGGGGTATGTCTATTTATCTCGTCAATAATAACTTCATAGTTAGTTCCTACTTCTAATTCTTTTTTACCTATAAGAACTATAAGATCTCTAGCATTAATATAAGTCTTTTCAAAATTAGGATCATTTTCATATTTATTATATAATTCTTCAAATTTATCTTGATCGCCAGAGAACTGAGCTTTCCAAAGATCAGGAGCTGAATGTGGTGTAAATTGAAATATATCTTTATTATCTCTTACTTTTTTAGCAAACAATCTATTACTTATAGCACAAAAATGTAGATCCCTTAATTTAGTATGTTCTGTAGCCCTAACATCCTGAGCTTGAGCTAAGAAGCTTGCTTCTGGGTGATATACACTATAATAACTAGTAACGGATGAACCCCTACCACCTTGTGTATTAGCTTTAGTCATAGATCCTAAAGCTCTTTGATATGAATACATACCTTTATGAACTATAGTTCCTCCTCTTACAGGATCACCTTTAGCTCTTAACATCATATGTGTTCCTATACCAGCAGCATCAGCAGACATGTCATAAGCTACATCTAAAGCAGCTCTTATAGACATCTTATCATCATCAGCGACTATCAAACAACATGAAGCCATACCACTCTTACCTGTACCCGCATGTATATAACTAGGTGTAGGTGCGCCTAATTTCATGTCAGATAAGTAATCATAAAAATCTTTTACTAAAGCTAATCTATTTTCAGGAGCTTCATATTCTGAAAAAGTTAAAGCTAATCTCATAGCTGTGAACTGAGGTGTTTCATAAACTTCTTTAGTTATTCTATTTTGTAAAGCGTATTTATTCTTAATATATTTAGCTTGAAACTGAGCTAGATTATAATCTTTGTTATGATCTATGAATCCATTTATCTCATCTAACTCTTCATCTGTATAGTTAAAATGTTTTATTATATTTAAAGATTCTAATTTTCTTATTTGATCTTTTAAACTAGGTATTCCATTAGGAAATATTTGTTTTTGTAAATGAGGTCCATAAAGTCTTCCAGCTGTTTGATGATAAGGCCAAGATTTCATATCCAAACATGCTCTTATAAGAGCTTCTTGTATTTTAACAGTTGTTGTTTCTTCGCCTAATTCTCTAACAGCATTTAATACAATAGTTGACCAATCAACTCTATCACCTAAATTTTCAGAAGCCCATTCAGCCCATTTATTAAGTTTATGTGGAACATAATCCTCTACAGAACCATCTCTTTTTATTACTTTTTTTAACATAAAACTTCACACCTTTTTATTTTTAATATTTTTAGAAAAAAATATAGATACAAAGAAGAGAGAAGCTTAAAAAACTTCTCTCTAATAGTTTTGTCTTTCATTACTTAATACATTTCCACCCCTCTATAGGATTTACCAAGTAACAGAAATATTACATATATCTATAAAATCAATATACTAAATCTATAACTATTCCTAAATTAAAACGGTCCTCACTTTCAAAATATTTTTTTATAATGCTTTCTAAATTATTTAAATCAAATATATCAGATATTAATTCCACTGTAACGCAATTATTAGTATTTGATAATTTCATTATAATTTTTAATCTTTCTGTCATAATAGATATTCTATTTTGAATATCGTTTAAATCTGTATTACTGATATATAGAACATCCTGAAGTATCTCGTAGCTTGTTGGGTATTTAATATTAATACATCTCTTCTTATCAGGATCTAATAATTCTTTAAATATATTATATACTGATTTAGATATAAGTATTTCTTGTAGAATATAAGCATTATAGTATTCTATAGCTTTTTCTTCTACTCTTAATAATTTTACAGATATCATTATATATCAACACCTTTTATCTGTTTATTAAAATTAATTTTATATCTTCTATATCTACATCAGAACACTCTATAAGCTCGAGATAATATTTAATAATTTTATCCACTTGTTCAATATCTACTTTATCATAACAATAATTTTTATCTAATTCTATTAAATACTTACTAGATGGTGTATTACCACCATTTAAAAAAGAATGGGTATCTAACATACTACTTAAATATAATTTATTACGTTCTTTAATAGATACTATAACTTTACGTATATTAAGAAGATACCCATCATTCTCTTTTGACAATTCCAAACAATCAATTATGTCATTATTTATATAAATATTTAATCCAAAACTCTTAGGATTATTTCTTATAGAAAACAACATATCAACTATTCTTTCTGAAATGAATTTTTCATCTATAGCAGAATATTCATTTTTTCTTAATCTTTTAACTATCTTTAAACTTGGCATATATTTTCTCTTTATAGATTATTTATTATGATATGATAATTATTTATATTTTATACGTGAAGAGATAAATTAAATATAATAGAATAATATAATTTACTATTATCCACTTTCCCTGTAAATCCCTTCATAGTTTTAATAAAATTAGTATTTCTTTTTAAAAATAACTTTTTATTAGGTCTTATATCAAAATCAATTTGGTACCAATATAAACCATTTAATAATTTAACTATATCGAAATTTATTATATTAACACCTTTAATATTCTCTTCTGTTAATATGGCTCTAGTGATTAATGATAATTCACCTATCCTTATTTTATCTGATTTGTTTCTAAATAAACATAAATCATTATAAGGCATTCTAAAGTATATAGGATTCTCTAGCAAATTATCTTCATTATTTATACATTTAAAATAAGTAAATACGTCACAGTAATACATACTACCACTATACTCTATCTGATAGATGTATCTCTTATTAACTAATTCAGATAGATACGATTCTAAAATATATTTATCTTTTATTATATACCCTCTATTAATAAGTATACCATGAACCATATCTAATGAATAAGTGCTTCTATTATTTTTAAAAATGTCAAAAACTATCTGTAAAGATATATCTCGATTAGTTCTATTTTTATGATCTTGTTTATAGTATAAATTGTTATCACCACCAAATAAAAGATATTCCCTCATTCCTCTTCCTTTTATATTAAAACTATTGTTCAGTTATTAGGTTACAAATATATTCTTTATTATCTATTAATTTGATTAACAGGTTTTGTGTATTTTTATTACTTCTAATATCTAATAGGATCTTATTTTGTTTTAGATTGTTTGATCTGTACTTAAAATATCCTTTATAAAAATATCTACTATCTTTTCTTTGAAAAACAATACCGCATCTCTTTCTTGATGAGATCATAGTTTTGTCTTTAGGTGATAAAAGAACAGCTAAATGATCTCCTTTATGATCAAAACTCATAATATGTGATAATCTATATCTATTCTTATATTTTAGTTGTTTTGGTATAATTACATCATTAGAATAAACCCAGATATCATTTTGAAATTTGAATAGAGATATTTTATTATTATTTATGTTATTAAATGTAGATTTTGCTTTAACAGTTATAGCTATTGTTTTTAAGTCTTTAGATACTTTATGAATTAAATAACAATCATCTTCGTCAAAAGTTCTTGTAAATATTTTTTCAGCATTAAATATATCTGTAGAGATATCTCTACAGATATATACGCATTTTTCTATAGAACCTTTTTTACTATTGTCAGTTACATGAATGATAGTTAACTTATTCTCTTTATATACTTTTGTATATTCTATCACAGCGGGTAATTCAGGGAATGAGATTATTTCTAAATTATAATTTTTACTAGTAATATTATGTTTTAATTTTAATGTGATAGGTAACATTTTGTTATCCTTATTCTAAGAATATTATTAAAATAGAGTATGAGAACATATGTTCTCATACTCTATACTCTATTATTACTCACTAATACTTTTTTTATTTATATGATGAATTTCTATTAAATCGTTACTAGGTATATATGTTATATTATTCATAACACTATTAACAAATGATATATAAGACGATAGACTAAAATCAAAATTTATTTCAAAATAGTTTACATTTTTTAATTTATACTTAGTATCTAAATTATAATTAAAAATATATTCATTATCTAATATGAATATATTACGTTCATCGAAATGATAACTGTAACATGTTTTGTATATTTTATTTTTTATTTCATAGTTATTGGTGGGTGATAATTGAGATACTAAATAATTTTTTAAATTATTAAAAGATGTTATTAATTTGACAAAATTTATATTTAAAAAAACATCTTCCTTATATTTCATCCAATCAGACCATCTTTTATTTTCAAAAACAATTCTTATATATGTTTCAATATTATTAGTTTCTATATCTATAATAGACACTGTTTGGAATGTATTATCTACGCATAAATCTTCTTCTGATTTTTCTATATTTATAACTATATAAACTTTTTCTTCACTAAGTTCAAATGGAAATATTCTTTCTTGGGTTATCGTAAAATCATTATTATTTATATTTGCTAAAAAACATAAATTAATAGGTTCTGATACAGTTAATAGCCCAACTGGAAGTATAATATTGTAACAATTCACATATTGTAATACAAAATAATAATCTTGAAATAATCTATATATCTCGGTTACTATTTCATTATAAGAAGGTCCTTCTGTCGGTAATAAAAAATTACATTCAGGTATTGGTAATAAACAACTATATCCAGCTGACTTATATTCTTTTTCATCTAAATTATAAAATGTAGGATTTTTTTTACGAAATACTTCTGTCACCTTTATCATTTTTAAATCATCAGGAGTAAATGGTTTATTATTATCAAATAAAGTAGCCCCTAAATTACTTAACATTCCTATTACATTATCCATTAACGATTTCTCTCTTTAAGAACCAATGTTAATTTTATAAAATATTTTTATCTATAAAACTTAAAATAAATGTTACCACTATAATAAAAACTAATATTAAAATATTTTTAGAGATGGTGTTTTTAAGAATATTATTTTTTCTTTTCTTTCTAAATTGTGATAAACAGATATTTCCTATATATGGATATAAATCAGAAACTAATGCAGTGGATGTAGTTCCATCTAAATATAAAAGATCACAACATTTTTTATCATTTTTATTTAAAAATAAATTATTTATTTCACATATATTACCGTGATGTAAAACTAATTGATTTTTTCTAAAATTACTCATTTAGTATCCTTAATTAAATTAATTAGCTATTAATTTATTTATTGCTACTATACTACTAGACAGATATAAAGATGCTACAACTATAAGTAAAGTATAACCTATCATATCTTGGATATTTTTAAACTCATTTTCTTTATTAAAATTTTGAATATTTATTCTCGATTCTTTAACATACATAAGTGTATTATCATCTTTCATTCTAACACACCTCATCACACAATCTTCAAAATTCAAAACATCTTTTTCTAAAGAACACGGGCGTCCATCAACAGTAATATTAATATCCATATCTAGTATCATTTTTTATTTTCCTTTTAAATAAAAACTTATCTATTTTAATAAATAACTAATTATAAAATAAAACAAATTATCTTCATTTTTCGTTACTATAAAGAATGCTAATAGCACATGAAATAAAATATAATAAATTATTATTCTACTATATTTAAATATATGTATAGAATTAATTAGTAACATTAAATCTAATAAAAATAAATCTAATTTACTTAACAATAAATATTTTCTCATTATAATTCAATATGGTAGTGTATAACTCTATTTAAGATAATTAAATTTCTGGACACTCGTTTAGTAAATTTACTGTAACATATAGATGTTTACTAGTTGATTCTATAAATAACTCCTCATCGAAGAATAATTTAACAGTTTTAAATTTATAAGTTTCTACAGGTTTTATTGTTATACCTGAATTACCTTCTATAGTTTCTAAACCTCTAGATCCTGTATATGACATACCAATACTTACTTTTGCATTATTTAAACTAGGATCATTATTAGTGACAGTTACATCATAGCAGGAAAAAGCTAATCTACATCTTGCTAAACTTTTCCTATTTTTACCTAATTCTTCTATTACTTTAGTCTCTTTTATATTACACATACATAACCTTTTTAAAAATTTATTTATTATTACAAGAGAGGTGCACCTCTCTTGTAATAATTTAATTATCTAAAATTACTAAAATATTCATTTAAAATATGATGATCTTTTCTAACCATAATAAAACCAGCTGAAGTTATTTTACCACCTCCTCCAAATAGTTTAGCTATTTCGGATACATTAATACTACTATCTCTAGATTTTAAAACATATTTAATAGAATCGTTTGTATTAAGATATCTAGAACATAAGATAAAATCTACTTCAGGGTGTTTTTCTAAAAATAATTTAGATAATTCAGAACCATCATCAAGATAAATAAATCTTAAAACATTATATTTAACACCATTATAATGAAAATCACAATAACCAAAATTCTCATTA
>WBZO01004089.1_pt1 | contig 16076 bp, 18 predicted proteins | sample 5204261 | NCBI WGS metagenome assembly WBZO01 (sample SAMN12412400, study PRJNA552823) | activated sludge metagenome | isolation source: activated sludge from anammox sidestream of wastewater treatment plant... | place: USA: North Carolina | collected 2017-09 | reverse complement strand
GGCCGGGTCCTTCTTCCCGAGGCCGCTCGCGCGCTTCCACAGGAGCTGGCGGTAGTGGACGAGGACCGCGAGGATCGCGCCGAGCTGGATGACGACGTCGAACGCATCGGCGCCGTCGCCCTCGAGGCCGAGCATCCGGCTCGCGAGGATGAGATGACCGGTCGAGGAGACGGGAAGGTACTCGGTGATGCCTTCGATCAATCCGAGGACGGCGGCGATGAGTGGATGCATGGGCTCGGAGCGGCGCGTAGATCTAACACATGCCGCTCGTCCCACCGCTCGACGCTTCGCCCGAGGAGGTGAAGGCCGCCCTCGCGCCCCTGCGGCACGACTTCGCCGTCGCGCTGTACGCCGCGGAGAACGCCTTCGCGGTCGGTGCGGTCATCCGTGTCGCTCACAACTTCCTGGCGCGCGAGATCGTCCTCGTCGGCGAGGCCCCCTATTACGAGAAGGCCTCCATGGGCATGGAGAAATTCGAGACGATCGTGCGCGTGCGTGACGACGAGGCGCTCCTCGCCCACGTCGGCGATCGCCCGCTCTGGTGCGTGGAGAAGGAGCACGCGCGGACCAGCGTCTACGCCGTCCCGCGGTTCCCGCCCTCGGTCGTGCTGCTGTTCGGGAGCGAGCGCTTCGGCATCCCGGAGGCGATGATCCGGCGCGCCGACGAGGTGATCGGCATCCCGATCTACGGCGTCAACAACTCGCTGCCGCTCGCCGTCGCCTCGGGCATCGTCATGAGCGAGTGGGCGCGGCGCCGTTACGAGAGCGGCGCGGTCGTCTGAGGTTCACGGGACCGGGCTCTGCGCGAGGCGCTTGGCCTTGTCGATCGATGCGGCCGGCGTGAAGACGACGGTCGCGACGTAGTCCACCTTGCGGAGCGCGTGGCCTTCGGGCAGCGACGCGTTCACGAGGAACGCGGTGGGCGAGTAGTTGCGCGCGCCGCCGGTCTGCGCGTCGAGCTGCGCGGCGATCGCGCCCGCCTGCTCGGGAGCGCCGAGGCGCGCGCGGTAGTACTGCTGCACGCCGCCCATCAGCGGCGCGACGGTCTCGGCGACGCGACGGTGGCCGGAGGACAGCTTGTTCGCGCCGCTCGCGTTCGTGGCGAAGATCGAGTCGAGGAGCGCGGCGGACGCCGCGGCGTCGGGACGGCCGGCGAGCAGCTCGAGGAGCGGACCGTCGGCGAGGCCGGCGCCCTCCGCGTCGACGAGCTTCATCGGCTTGAACGGCGCGGCCTCCTCGGTCGCGCACGCCGCGGTCTCGCCGGCCGCGCGGATGTCGGCCTCGGTGCAGCTCGCGAGCGTGATCAGGTGGAACGCGAGCTCGGAGCAGAACATGTCGAAGTCCTGCGGCGGCGCCTCGAGGCCGAGGAGGATCTTCCCGAGCTTCGTGACGGTGAGGCTCAGCGATCCGCGGTACGCCGGGTTCGCGAGCAGGGGCCTCAGATAGTCGCTGTTGAAGTTGAGGCCGCCCGCATCGCGGATGCGCGCATGGTTCTTCCCCAGCAGGTCGAGCCACCTGCCGAGGTTCTGCTTCTGCGTCGCGCCGAAGCCGCGGGGGCGCAGGATGTGGAGGGCCTCGACGCCGCCCTCCTTGATGAACTCGCCCGCCGCGTTCTTCTTGCACTTGATCGCGCCAGCAGGCGCGCGGTCCGACGGGACGCAGCCCGCGTAGTGCATCGAGTCGAACCGTCCGGTGAACTTGCCGTCGTCGACGACGTTGTAGTCGGTGTCGAGCGGCTGATCGACGTTGTAGCCCTGCGCCGCGTCGCCCTCGCCGCGCGTGAACGCGAGGCCGGCGTGGGTCGACCCCATCTGGATGTGCGGATACGCCATCGTGTCGGCGAGCTCGGGGCGGAACGAGAGGACGACGTCACCGTCCTGTAGGACGCCCGCGCTCGCGAGCTCCTTCGCCATCTGCTGGCGCGCGCCGCGCCGATCGACCGAGCCGGGCTCACCGCGCTCGGGCACCGCGATCACGCGCAGGCCGAGATCCTTCACCGCGTCCTCGCGCGCCGGGTTCCACAGCGTCGCGTACGAGTACTTCTGCCGGTTCAGCGGACCGCTGAGCGACGACTTGGGCATCGCGAAGTAGAACGGCACGTTCACGAGCGCGTTCGCGTCGTTCGACATCTCGAGGTGCCCCTCGTCGGCGACCGCGTCGTCCTCCTCGCCCGTCGGGGCCGCGCAGGCGACCACAGAAGAGGAGAGAGCGACGAGGGCAGCGAGGGCGATCGACCGGAGCATGCACGACAGGTGTGCACATGTCGTACCTCACGCGGTCGCTTGTCATTTCATGGGGATCCGCAGATGCGCGGGTCCGCGCGCAACCCTCCCTTCGTCCATCGCCGGTGGAAAAGATCCACCGACCGCGAAACGGCGACGAGGGAATCAGGCGCGGCGGCGGCGGCCGGCGAGCAGCGCGGCGAGGCCGAGCGCGACGGCGCCGAAGCCGGTCGCTCCGGTGCTCGGGAGGCCGCTCGTCGAGCAGCCGGTCGTCGTCGTCTTCGTGACCGCCGGCGCGTCTTCCGCGGGCGCCGTCTCGCTGACGTCGGTGCACGTCTCGCCTTCGCAGGTCGTCGTGCCAGGCGTCGGCGCGGGCTCGGTGCTCGCGGGCTTCACCCACTCCGGCTCCTCGTAGCCGCCCTGCGACGCCGCCTTCACGCCGGCGGCGACGATCATCTCCGCGTGCGCGTCGGTGCGCGTGTAGATCGCCGCGAGGCACTCCGACGCCGTCTGCGGGCCGCGCGAGAGCGTCCCGAGGACGTAGGCCTTGCCCTCGTCGAAGCTCGACTGCTCGAAGGCGCCGCTGCCGGAGTCACCCGAGCAGACCCAGCCCTCCGTGACGAACTCCTTGTCGGAGTCGACGTAGCTCGCGTACTGCCCGCACTCCTTGGCCTTGTCGCCGGGGATGCAGACGATCTCGATGTCCTCGCGCTTGCGGCGCTGGCCCGAGTCGTTCGCCGACGGGCTCGTGATGCCGTAGCCGACCGCGACGACCTTGCCGCCGATCTTCGAGCTGTCGGTCATCGAGAACTGCACGACCGGCGTGACGGGCGTCGCCTCGCTCGCCGGGATGTTCTCGGCGAGGATGACGAGGGCGATGTCGTTCCCGCAGAAGGCCGTGTCCTTCGGCGTGATGATCTCCTTCGCCTGGTAGTAGCCCTTCGCGCGATAGAGGTTCGGGCTCGTCGTGACGCCGAGGGCCGACGGGGCCACGTTCGCGGGGAACGTGTCCTTGCACGTGACGGCCTCGTTGCCGCCCGGCGGGACCACGCAGTGACGCGCGGTGAGCACGAGGTTCGGCGCGATGAGCGTGCCGCTGCAGACGCCGCCGTAGCGGTTCGCGATGCCGACGGCGAAGTTGTGCGCGGCGCTCGTGTCGATGCTGCCGCCCTGCACCGCGCTCGACTGGCTGCCGAGCGTCTCCGTCTTGCCGCCCTCCGAGCCGCCGCAGGCGACGAGAGCGGGGAACACCACCAGGGCGAGGGACAGGCTCAGGGTCCGCATCGGGTCCGTTTCCTCTTCCGCCCGCTCGCGCGGGCCTCGAATTCACTACGGAAGTCGCGAAGCAGCAGGGTGGGACAAAGGACCCGGATCAGAGACACCCCAGGTCAAGGGCGACAGATTCTGTTCGGGGTTCGCCGGATGCGCTCCTCTCGAACGCGTCTCACCGCCCGATTGCGGCCCCCTGCCCCCGATTCGCACGCGGTTTCCCGAATCTTGTTCAGGTTGAATGCAGCCTACCGTCCGATAGGCTGCGGGCATGGCCAAGCACGCTCACCCCGCGCAGGACGCCCGCGTCTTCCTCTTCCATTGCGACGCGTACGATGCCGGCCGCATCCGGGAGATCGTCGGCGGCGCCATGGCCGAGCTCGGCCTCCGGCCCCGCGGGCGGACGCTGGTGAAGCCGAACATCGTCAGCGCAGGCGAGCTGTTCCAGCACGCCTTCACGCGGCCGGAGATCGTCGAGGGCGTCCTCGGCGCGCTCCGCGATCGCGAAGCCGCCGGCGATCCGATGAGCGAGCTCGCCGTCGGCGAGCGGTGCGCGATCACGATCCCGACGCGCTTCGCGTTCGAGCAGGCGGGCTACGACCCCATGATCGCGCGCACCGGCGCGAAGCGTTACTGCTTCGAGGAGGTCCCGCAGGTCGAGATCCCGCTGACGCACGAGGGACGCCTGCGCGACTACGTCTTCACGCCCGAGCCCGTCGCCAAGGCCGACTTCTTCGTCAACTGCCCCAAGTTCAAGGCGCACCCGTGGACGACGGTGACGTTCTCGATGAAGAACTACATCGGCATCCAGGACGACCGGCATCGGCTGATCGACCACGACCACGCGCTAAACCGGAAGGTCGCCGACCTCCAGTACATCATCCAGCCGCAGCTCGTGGTGATCGACGCGATCGTCGCCGGCGAAGGCCGCATGCTCACCCCGATCCCGCGCAACATGAACCTGCTCGTGCTCGGCAACAACCAGGTCGCCGTGGACGCCGTGAGCTGCCAGATCATCGGGGTCGATCCGCGGACGGTCGATCACGTCCGCCTCGCGCACGAGCGCGGCTTCGGGCCCATCGATCTCTCGCGGATCCGCGTCGGCGGCGACGTCTCGCTCGACGAGGCGAAGGGACGCGCGAAAGGCTTCCAGGTCGGGCTCGTCCGCGTGGAGAAGTACTTCGAGGGCACGAGCATCCAGGCTTACGCCGGACGGCCGCCGAAGGACTCGCACGACGACTACTGCTGGGGCGGATGCCCCGGCGTCATGGAGGAGGCGATCGAGGTCCTGCGCCTCTTCGACGAGCAGTGCGATCGCAAGCTGCCGCGGATCCACCTCGTCTTCGGCAAGTACGAGGGCCCGCTCGACGTCTCCTACGGCGAGAAGGTGATCTTCGTCGGCGACTGCGTGGAGTGGGAGGGCAAGCTCGGCGGCGAGCTCGTCCAGATCTCGAGCAAGTACGTCGACCGCACGAAGCTCGATCCCCACGAGGCGAAGCACAAGGACGTCTACGCGCGCATGCTCGTCATGGCGAAGAAGCTCCGCGAGGCGAAGACGCGCCCGTACATCCGGCTCGAGGGCTGCCCGGTCTCGATCGGCGAGCTCCTGCTCCTGCTCGCCGAGCTCGGGGGCATCAAGAACCCGTACTTCGATCCGCGCATGGCCTTCGGCTTCAACCGCGATTACCTGCGCTGGCGGGCGACCAGCATGTGGAAGCGGCTCACCGGCGCGAAGTACCAGGTCCCGGGGGCGAGCGAGCGCGGCGCGGCGCAGCCCGTCGTCTCGACGAGCGAGGGCGCTGGCGAGTGACGGCGGCGTGAAGACGTTCGTCGGCGTCCTCGCCGAGCCCCCGCTGCCGGGCCGCTGCAAGCAGCGCCTGCTCGCGGCGCACGGCGCGGAGTGGGCGTCCGGCCTCTACGCGGCGATGCTCCGCGACATGCTCGACGGCGCACAGGCGATCGACGCCGACGACTACGTCGTGCTGGCGGCGCCGGAGCCGTCGGCGCAGGAGGCGCTCGAGGTCCTCGTCCGTCACGTGCCGGTGCCGTGGAAGATCGTCGCGCAGCCGAGCGCGGATCGCGGCACGCGCATCCTTCACGGGCTCGAGGCGCTCCTCGACCGAGGCGGAGGAGAGCCGGCCGCCGCGCTCCTCTTCACCGCCGACGCGCCCTCCTTCGACATCGAGCCGATCGCCGCCGTCGCCGCCGCGCTCCCCGACGACGCCACGCTCGTCGTGGCGCCCGCCGAGAGCGGCGAGGTACGCGCGATCGCCGCGAGCCGCCCACAGCGCGAGCTGCTGCGCGAGCTGCCATGGGGGACGCCGGCGGTGATGGAAACGATACGTGTACGATGCAAAGAGATCGGCATCTCCCTGCGCGAGCTGCCGGCCTGGTACACGGTCGACGAGCCGAGCGACGTGCTCCGGCTCCTCGATGAGCTGCGCCTGCATCCCAATCGTGCGCCGCGGTCTGCGCAATACCTCGTCACGCACGCGTGAGGATCGCTGAGGGTCCGTTCGCGCAGGTGAGCGACGGCCGATCCGTGTAGGTAGGGCCGATCGGTCTCTCGAACCGCCGATCCGTGCAGCGAGGCTGCGGGTTTTCCGCCGGAGGTGGAGGCACCGGGACTGCATCCGTCCCGAGCATGATGCTCCGGCTCGCCGCCTCGCTCGCACCCGTCCTGGTGTCCGTCGGTCTGTCGCTCGGGGCCTCCGCCTGCTCCGGGTCCGACGACAGCCAGCTGCCGAGCGCCGATCCCGCGACGAGCAGCGGCGGCACGACCGCGCCCGGCGCCAGCGAGAGCAGCGCGCCCGCCTCGGGCACCGCGAGCGCGCCCGCGCCGGACGGCGGGAACGCGACGACCGACGCGGGCACGAACGAGGGCGGCACGGGAGGCGGCAACGGCAACGGCAACGGCGGAGGGAACGGATCGAAGTGTCCGGCGGGCGCGGCGGTCGAAGCCGAGGACAACGACACGGAGGCGAAGGCGAACGCGATGCCGGCCGCGACCGGAACGTTCTGCGGCACCCTCTCGGCGGCATCCGACGTCGACCATGTGACCTTCACGCTCCCGGCCGACGCGAAGACGCTCGCCTTCGGATCGAGCTACTCGAAGGTCGGCGTCGACTTCGAGGTCGCGGTCGACGGCAAGACGTTCCTCGTCGGCGACACGCCCGAGGTGAAGCCTGGGAAGAAGTACGTCATCAAGGCGTTCACGGTCGGCGGCGCACCGGTCGACTACCGCCTCTCGGTCACCATCGGGAAGTGAGTCACCACCGCACGAGGAGCCCGAGGGTCGCGAACAACAGAGCCGCGACCGATGCGGCCCCGAGCGCCGCGATGGCGGCGGAGCGCGCCAGGGACGTCGGCCGTGGACCGCCCCGAGCGTCCGGCGGAGCCTCGCGTGCCTCGTACCGCACCATGTCCTCGAGGTAGTCGTCGAGGATCGAGCTCATCGTCGCTGGCTCAGACCTCATCTGCCCCCTCCGGGAGAGACATCGAGCAAGGCCGGTGCCCGAGCGCGTCGTGCGATTTCTCGCGGCCGGCGGCGAAGACGGCCGTGCGCCCGCGCCACGATGGGACGATCGGCGGCGAGCGTCCTTTCCGCGCGGCATCGACGAGCTCCTCGCAACCGCGGCAAGACGGCGGTGCCGGGTGCTAGCATCCGCGCCCGTGCGCCTGCTCCTCCTGGTCGCGACCGCCGCCGTGGTCGCGTCGTGCGCCCCGCCGCCTGCACCGTCGCGCCCCGCGCCTTCCGCGGCCCGCGCCGCCGTGCCGACTGCGGCATCCCACGGCCCGGAGACCATCGAGCAGCGCGCGATGCGACTGCACCGGCAGGCGATCGTCGTCGACGGCCACGACGACATCCCCTCGGTGATCTTCGGCAGCGGCTTCGACCTCGGCCAGTCCGGCACGGACGGTCCGCTGAAGACCCACACGGACCTGGCGCGGATGAAGGCCGGGGGCATCACCGGCTCGTTCTTCTCCATCTACGTCGAGGGCGAGCTCGCCGAGAAGCCGACCGTCCTCGGGGGCGGATCGCTGCGGCGCGCGCTCGATCTGATCGACGTCAGCCATCGGCAGGTCGAGCGGCACCCGGACGATCTCGTCCTCGCGACGAGCGCGGCGGACATACGGCGCGCGAAACGCGACGGGAAGATCGCGGTCCTCATGGGCATCGAGGGCGGCCACGCGATCGAGAACTCGCTGTTCGCGCTCCGGTCGCTCTACCGGCTCGGGTGCCGGTACATGACGCTCACCCACTCGAACACCAACGAGTGGGCCGACTCCGCCGGCTTCTCCGGGCCGCCCGTCTCGCGCCACAAGGGCCTGTCGCCGTTCGGCGAGGAGGTCGTGCGCGAGATGCAGCGGATCGGGATGCTCGTCGACGTCTCGCACGTGTCGGACGACACGTTCTGGAGCGTGATGAAGATCGCCAGGGCGCCGGTGATAGCTTCGCACTCGTCCGCGCGCGCGATCGCCGACCATCGCCGCAACCTCGACGACGAGATGCTCCGGGCGCTCGCGAAGAACGGCGGCGTCGCCATGGTGAACTTCTGGTCGCTGTTCCTCTCGAACGAATACGGCGCCGCGGCGCGCAGGTGGCTCGAGAAGAACGGCAAGGCGCTCGCCGAGCTGCGCGCCAGGTACAAGGGCGACCTGATCGCGTTCCGGCGCGAGCGCGATAAGCTGAAGGCAGAGGCCGAGCCGCTGCCCAGGGTGCCGCTCTCCGTGCTCGTCGATCACATCGATCACATGGTGAAGGTCGCCGGTGTGGACCACGTCGGCCTCGGGTCGGACTTCGACGGGGTCGACGCGCTGCCGGAGGGGATCGACGGCATCGACGCCCTGCCGAAGATCACGCTCGAGCTCGTGAAGCGCGGCTACGACGACGATGCCGTCCTGAAGATCCTCGGCGGAAATTTCCTGCGCGTCTTCGAATCCGCCGAGCGCTTTGCGGCATCTACGAAGACGTCCATCTCCGGCGACGGGAGCACGAAGAGGATCGATCGGTGAACGGCATGAGGGGCAAGCGGGTCGTGATCACCGGCGCGACCAAGGGCATCGGCCGCGTGACCGCCGTCGAGCTCGGCAAGATGGGCGCCGCGCTCACGCTGGTCGTGCGCGACGGCGTGCGCGGGGCCGAGGTCGCGCGCGAGGTCGGCGGCGACGTCGACGTCGTGGTGGGCGACCTCTCCTCGACCGCGGAGGTCGCACGCATCGGCGACGAGATCGCCGCGAAGCACGCGCGCATCGACGTTCTGGTCAACAACGCCGGTGCGCTCCTGATGAAACGACAGACGACGAAGGAGGGGCTCGAGGCCACCTTCGCGACGAACCACCTCGCGTACTTCATCCTCACGAAGAAGCTGCTGCCGTCGCTGGAGAAGGCGCCGACGGCGCGCGTGGTCAACGTCGCGTCCGAGGCGCACCGGCGCGGATCGATCCGGTTCGACGATCTGATGGGCGAGAGGAGCTGGTCCGGCTGGTTCGCCTATGCGTCGTCGAAGCTCGCCAACATCCTCTTCACCTCGGAGCTCGCGCGGCGCCTCGAGGGTACGAACGTGACGACGAACGCGCTCCACCCCGGCGTCGTCGCGTCCGGGTTCGCGCGCAACAACAGAGGCGTCGTCGGCTTCGTCTGGAGGCTGATGGGACCGTTCCTCCTCTCCAACGAGCGGGGCGCCCGCACGTCGATCTTCCTCGCGAGCGATCCGAGCGTCGAGCGCGTCTCGGGCAGGTACTTCGACGAGTGCAAGGAGCGCAGGCCGTCACGCGAGGCGCGCGATGCCGAGGTCGCGCGCAGGCTCTGGGAGATCAGCGAGGAGCTCGCGCGGTGAGGTACGAGGGGAAGCTCTATCGCCCACCTTCCGAGGCCGATGCGCTCATCGTCCAGGCGACCGTCGGCTGCTCGTGGAACCACTGCACCTACTGCGACATGTACCGGGAGAAGACCTTCCGTGTACGCGACCTGCGCGAGACGCTCGAGGACCTCGAGATCGCGGGCGCCGCGTTCGGTGACGAGGTCGAGAAGCTGTTCGTCGCCGATGGCGACGCGCTCGTGATGCCCCTGGATCACTGGCTGCCGATCCTCGAGCACGCGCGACGGCTCTTCCCCCGGCTGCGCCGGGTGTCCTCCTACGCGATGGCGAGGAACGTCCTGGGCAAGAGCGACGAGGAGCTCGCGACGCTGCGCGCGGCGGGGCTCTCGCTCCTCTACGTCGGGCCCGAGTCGGGCGACGACGTCACGCTGAAGAAGATCGCGAAGGGCGACGATGCGGCCGCGCACGTCGAGGCGGCGCGACGGGCGCACGCGGCGGGCATGCAGCTGAGCGTCATCGCGCTGCTCGGGATCGCGATGGATCGCAGCGAGGAGCACGCGCGCGCGACCGCCGAGCTCGTGACGAAGATGGATCCGGAGTTCTGGAGCGCCCTGACGGTCACCGTGGTGCCCGAGACGCCGCTCGACCGCCTCGCGAAGAAGGGACGCTTCGCGGTGCCTCCCGTCGCCGCCCTCCTCTGCGAGCTCCGCACGATGGTGGCCGAGGCGCGTCCCCGCGACGCGGTCTTCCGCACGAATCACGCATCGAACTACCTGCCGATCGGCGGCCGCCTGCCCCACGATCGCGATCGGATCGTCGGCGTGATCGATGCCGCGCTGAGGGGCGAGATCCCTCTTCGTCACGAGCACATGCGCGGCCTGTAGCAGCCGCGCGCCGGACACGCGTTCGTCGCGTTCTTGGCCCGGCGTAGCCGCGTCGTGTAGCCCCGATCATCGGGGGAACACGACGCGATGAACCCGACGAAGTCTTTCATCACCCCTCGCGTCGAGACGCGCTGCGTGGCGCTCGATGCGGGGATGACGGTCAAGGACGTCGCCGACGCGTGCCGCGGCGCCGCGCTCGGATTCGCCTGGGGAGCCGATCGCGGATGGGGAAAGCGCGAGCTCGCGCGCTGGCTCGTCGGTCCGTACGCGCGCGCGGTCGCGCCGAGCCGCGCGGCACGCTCCGGCGTGCGGCGTGCCGCGGGCACGAAGAGGGTCGACGAGGAGGTCGTCGCGGAGCTCCTCCGCCGCTCGCATGCCTACCTGCTCGACGGCCTGCGCGCGGCCGCTTCGTGGCGTCGCGACGCCGCGTTCGCTCGCGAGATGATCGACGAGGGCTTCGTGGTCGGCGTCGTCGACGAGTCGTCGGCGATCGGTTATGCGCCCGTCGACGCGTTCGACATGCGGCTCGTCGATCGCGTGCGTTCGCTCTTCGTCGCGGACTTCCTCACGCGCCCGCAGGAATACGCGCGCTTCGTCGTCTGCGATACGTGCGGAGGCGCGACGTTCGACGGCGCGATCTCGCACGGAGGCGCGTGCGAGGGTCGCGGCGTGATCGCGCTGCGCCGGCGATCGGTGCAGACGTTCCGCGTCGACGTCGACGTCCAGCTCGAGGACGACGACGGCCGCGGCACGCTCGTCGGCATCGGCGCGTAGGCCGCGACGCGCAGGGATTCGCAACGCCGCAGGGAACCGCGCTTCTCGACACGCCGGCGCGCTGCGTGGAAATACGGCGCGCGAGCGGCGGACCGTGGCTTGCACGACGCGCTGCATGCAGCTGCATCGCCGTGCACGCACCTTCGCGCCACTGGGCTTGTCGCTCTCGCTGGTCGCTTGCGGACCAGGCCACGATCGACAGCGGCTCCGCACGGAGCTGCCCGAGGAGGGCTATGCGCTCTTCCGCGTGGAGCCGGGCGGAGCGAGGCGGGTGGCCTTCGTCGTGGAGATGCGGGATGTCGACGAGGGAGAGTTCGTGCTCCTCCACACCCGATCAGCGCCGCAGAGCACGGGATGGTTCGCGATCGACCCCGTCCAGTTCGTGCCGTGCCGACAGTACGGCGCCGATGCCGCCGAGGAGGACCTCGAGCTCGGATGCGTGGTCCCCGGCGGGCGCGGCGCGCTCGTCGACGTCGCGGCCGGGTCGCCCGCGAAGAGCCAGCTGCTCCTCCGGCACGAGGTGATCGCGAAGACCGGATACTACGCCGTCATGCGCGTGGCGAAGACCGGCCCCTCGATGCCGATCAATGCCGAGGTGATCTCGATGGACGAGATCGAGCCGTTCGATCCGCCGTCGGTCGAGCAGGTCCGATAGTCACAGCTTCACCTCGAACGTCGTCATCACGCCGAGGTGGTCGGAGGGATAGAACCCCTTCCCGTCGTGGTTCCTGAACCCGACGACCGACTCGACGGGCTTCGCCGTGCGGCCGCCGGCCGAACGGCCGTAGACGAAGTCGATGCGCCGGCGGGGGTCCTGCTCGAACGCGCCCTCGCGCAGCACGATGGGCGACGTGCTGCCGGTCTGCGCGGTCTCGGCGCCGTGCACCTTCCGGTAGGAGTCCACGAACCCCGCCGAGACGAAGTGCTTCAGCGCCGCGGACGTCTCGCCGGTGTTCATGTCCCCGGTGAGGAACGTCGGCCAGCAGTCGTCGTTGCGGTTCGCGAGGTCGACCGTCTGCTTCGCCTCCTCGAGGCGGATGGCATCGGCCTCGGCTCCGCCTTTCTGGTGGAGGTGCGTGTTCACCATGTCGATGTACCCGCCCGAGGGATGCTTCACGCGCGCGAGGACGCTGATGCGCATCTCGGGCAGGTCCTCGTGGTGCGTCTCGACGATCGGCCAGCGGCTCATGACGCCGATGCCCTCGCCGGTGAAGAAGCCACGGAAGCCCGGCTTGCGCTTCTGGTGGAGGTGGTAGCGACCGTGCCCGCGCGCTGCGAGCAGATCGTTCAGGTGCCCGGCGGCATCCACCCCGATCTCGACCTCCTGCAGGCCGATGATGTCGGGGTCGAGCCGATCGATCTCCGCCGCGATGAGCGGGAAGCGGCGCTTCCACTCGTCCGAGTCGTTCCGGAGGTTGATCGTCATCACCTTCACGCGCGCCGTCCTGCTCGACGTCGTGCCGCCGCAGCGCCCGGAGGAGATCTCCTCTGCGTCGCTCCCGACGTCCTCGTCCCCCGTGTCGACGGCACACGCCGAAAGGACCAGGGCCCCGAGGATCGACGCCGCCCACGCTCCACCGCTCCGCATGCCCCCGCGAGTGCACCATGTGTGCCTCGCGCCGACACCGCGAAATCCCGTCGATCCGGGCCCGCTCGCGCCCGCCGGAGGCGCGCGCTCCGTGGATCCGACCGGATCCTCGCGCGCGTCCGCGCTGCGCAGCGCGATGCGCAATCACGGTCCGATGTCGAGCTCGGCGACGAGCGGCGCGTGCAGGGAGCCGACGGGCTCGATGCCACGCACGCCGACCTCGTACTCGTCCTCGAGGCCGTCGTTGAAGACCTCGATCCCGATCGCTCTTCTCGCGAGCGCGCGCGACGCGAGCAGGTGATCGAGGACCAGGCGCCTTCCGCGATGGATCACCGTGAAGCGCCGCTCCTGCGGCAGGCCGTCCTCGAGGCCGACGAGCGCGCGCGGCTCGAGCGCCGGGTTGCCCGTGTCCTCCACGTCCGCGCGGAGGATCCGCAGCGCGGTGCCGACGACGTCGGCGTTGAGATCGCCCGCCACGAGGATGCGCGCGTCCGGGTCGGCGTCGAGGAGCTGGTCGATGCGCCGCCGGAGCTCGAGCGCCTGCCCCGCCCGCTTCACCGCGGCGACGTAGTAGCCCTCGGCCCAGCCCTCGGTCGTCCGCCACGCGTGCGGAGACAGCTTCTGCCCCTCGATCGCCGCCGCGATGGGCGCGCGCAGGTGCGCGTCGAGCACGGTCAGCGTTCGTCCGTCCGGGCAGTCGAGCGTGACCTCCAGGAACGGACGATCCCACTGGACGCGCTCGTCGCGTGGAGCAGGCGTGGTCGTGAGGTGCACGAGCGGCGGGCTCACGAGGTCGTGCCAGTGCTGCGAGACGGACGCGATGGGAAGGCGGCTCAGCACGACGAGGTTGTGCTTGTCGGCCGGCCCGCCCGACGCGCCTCTCGTCGTCGCGCGCCCGAACGACGCGTACGGCGTGCCCTCGACGAGCCGATCGAGCGCGCGGAGCTCGTGCACTCCGTGATGCGTCGCATGCGCGCTGCACTCCTGCAGGCAGAGCACGTCGGCGCGGAGCGCGAGGAGCTGCGGGCGGAGCACGGCGATCCGCGCCTCGAGCGACACGCCCTTGCGCTTCTCGTCGAGGTTCTCGACGTTGAAGGTCGCGACGCGGAGCCCCATGGCAAGGCACGCTAACGCGCGGCTTGTCCCGGCGGAAGGGCGCCCCCACACTGACGAGGTGCCCGAGCTCCTCCGCACTTCGTCGATGGCCGTCCTCGCGCTCGCCGTGCTCGGCTTCTTCCTCGGGCTCACCGTGCTCGCGGTCGGCGCCGGGTTCGCCGCCGAGCGCGTGCTCCGTCACAAGCGGATCTTCGCGGTGCCTCTCGCCCGGGGACAGTACCGGTTCGAGCTGATCGGCAACGTGGTCTTCCTCGCGGTGACCACCGCGGCGTTCACCACCGCCCTTCGCGCGGAGATCGTGCGCTTCGGTCCGCCCTCGCTCGCGCGCGATGCCGGGACGTTCTTCGCACTCCTCGTCGGCTTCCAGATCTTCTACTGGCTCCTCCATCGCGCGATGCACACGCGTCGCCTGCTCTTCCTGCATCGGTGGCATCACCGCTCGCAGGTCACGACGCCGCTCTCGGGCCAGTCGATGAGCGCGGGCGAAGCCGCCCTGTGGATGCTCGGCTACATCGGGCTTCCGTTCCTCTGCTCGCTCGCCGTGCCGATCGGCTTCACCGGGTGGGCCGCGTACATCGCGTTCAACGTCCTCGGGAACATCGTCGGCCACGCGAACGTCGAACCGAGCGCGAAGCTGGCGGCCACACGCACCGCGGCGCTGTTCGCGAACACGTTCGTCTATCACGCGCTCCACCACGCGCGCTGGACGGTGAACTACTCGTTCATGGCGGCGGGAATGGACCGGCTCTTCGGCACGGAGTCTCCGGACTGGCCGCAGGTCTACGCGCGCGTGTCGTCGGGGCGTCCCCTCACGCGTCTCCGCGAGCGAGCCTGAGCCGGCCTCACTTCCACGTGCCCGCGTCGCAGAGCTTCCGTCCGGTCGACGAACGCGCACCCGACTTCCAGCAGATGAACCCGCCCGTCGGGAGATCCTCGAGGCAGTGCGTGGGGTGCGCGAGGCAGTCCTGGTAGGAGATGCCGGTGACCTGGTTCGGATCGTCCGCCGAACCGTGGTTGCCGGTCGTGGTGCCCGCGGTCGTCGTCGAGACGTGATCGCACGTCTCCGGCCCGAAGGAGTCGTAGGTCAGGTGGACGACCTTCTTCGTCGTCGAGGAGGGGACCCAGTCGTAGAGCCACTCGGCGTCCTCGTGCCGCTCGTTGATGCAGCCATGGCTGAGGCCGTAGGGGGCGTACGCCGTGTTCCCGCAGTGGCCGCAGTCGCCGCTCGTCACCTGCGACTCCGCGGGCCCCGTGCGCGTCCAGTTCGCCTCGTGAAGGTAGATGCCCCAGTCGGTGAGGCGGATCGCATTGTAGACGTCCTGGTCGTAGGAGACGTTCGCGAACGGCGAACGCATCCGGACGACCTTCGCCTTCGAGAGGATCGGAAAGTCGTAGTAGCGGCGATCGCCGTGGAGCGTCGTGTCGAAGTTGCCGCCCGCGTACACCTTGCCGGTCGAGATGGGGAACTCGCGCACGCATCGCGTCCCTTCGAACGCGCGCGCCTTCTGGTCCGCCATGCTCACGTAGATCTGCTTTTCGCCCTCGGTGGCCGCGGCGGACGACGCGCCGACCTCCTCGTCGGTGTCCGAGGCGCAGCCCGAGGCGAGGGGAAGGCCGCAGGCGGCGAGGGCGAAGAGGGCGACGAAGCGGGCCGTGCTCATGCGCACCATGTGAGCAAGGCCTGGACCGCTGCACGATCCGCGTGAAAACCAGGCAAATCGCGATCGAGAGGGGGGGCCGCGCGCGATCCGTGGGGTTCGCTGTCCGCGGCTCGTCGGGCGGGGTCGGCGCGCGGATTGACACGTCCGTGTGATCGCGCCTCCCGGCCGCCGCGGCCAAAGATAGGTGCATGCTGAAGCACCTTTCCCTCGCCTCGATCGTCGCCGTCGTCGCCTCGGGTGCGGGGCCGATCGCACCCGAATGTGCAGAGTCGTTCTGCGCCCAGGTCGACGCGAGCGCGTCGCTCGACTGCTACGACCCGATCTCGGACGCGAAGTTCACGATGAGCATGGCCGTCCGCGGCCGCACCACCGAGGTGACGTGCGCGATCGACGCGCCCCCCCCGGGGGTGGGCAGGACCTCCTCCTCGGCGCGCGGCCAGAGAACGCGTCCGACAAGGACATGAGCGAGATCGCGCTGCGGATCCGCGGCGACGAGGGACCGGGCAGGTATCCCCTCGTCGACCTCCCGGACGACGGCGCGAACCTGGGCCTCGCGATCACCGCGAGCTCGAGCCGGACGTCGCCGCCGCGGGCGTGAAGCCGATGCATGGCTTTATGCAAGCGGCGCCGGACCAGGCGCTCCCACGTTCTTCGATGCTTCGCGCGTGGTGCAGCCGTTGCCTCCGGATGGCGCCATGAGCCAGCAAGAGCACGGGACGGAGGACGCTCACATCGCGTAT
>WBZO01004088.1_pt1 | contig 16087 bp, 15 predicted proteins | sample 5204261 | NCBI WGS metagenome assembly WBZO01 (sample SAMN12412400, study PRJNA552823) | activated sludge metagenome | isolation source: activated sludge from anammox sidestream of wastewater treatment plant... | place: USA: North Carolina | collected 2017-09 | reverse complement strand
CCGCCCGTTGAGGCAGAACAACGCTATTATCAGCAACTCGAAATGTCCCAAAAACAAACCGTTTTACTTTGACCAAACAGCCTCCTCAAAACCCGGGGCGGTTCAAAGCGCTGCTTGCCCGAAGTCGTGGCAGAAGGCGCAAGCTCACTGTGGGCGACCTTTCATTCGATCTGGATACTCAGCATATATGGCGCGGATCACGGCAGATACAACTGTCCGCAAGTGAGCGACGGCTTCTGGAAGTACTGATGCGCGCAAGTCCATCAGTCGTTTCTCGTCCTGAACTCGAAGAAACGCTTTGGGGTGACGAGCCACCGGAAGGCAATGTGCTCCGCTCACATATGTATGAGCTCCGGCGGGCTGTGGACGGAGAGCAGGAAGAAAAACTGCTGCACACACTTCGATGTGTCGGCTATCGCCTTGCTGTGCAGGAGCAAAACTGATGGCAACCAAGAGTCTGCGACGGCAGATCACGCTCGGAATGCTGGCGTACACACTGCTGCTTTCACTCGGAATAGCAACCTACGGCGTGACCGTGATCAAAAATGTGGAACACCTTATCTGGGAGTCACTGCTGCGGAGCGAGTTCGAATACTTCCTGGAATGCCAGCGCACCAAAACCGGTTACCGATGGGATGACACAGAGCTGCTACGACTCTTTGGAAAAGGCAGCGATACACCCATTCCTGCAGAATTCGATCTGCCAGCAGGAGTTCATGACGGAATATCTGTCGGGAAAAAACAGTTCGTCGTGCTGGCGAGTGGTATCGGCTCAGATCGCAGTGTGATGACACTGGACATTACGAACATAGAAAGAGTAGAACGGCAGCTCATCTGGATGATTCTCGGATCCGCTGCCGTACTGGTATGTATCCTCGTTCTGGTTACGATTTTCGGTGCCAGGCGACTGGTACGACCACTGAGCAGCCTTGCACGAGCAATTGCAGAATTGTCACCCGATCAGAACGGACAACGTGTACAAATTGAACCACATGCACCGAAAGAAGCCCAAGTCATCGCTGAAAGGCTAAACTCCTATCTCGTGCAGATCGACGATTTCGTGGAGCGCGAGCGCAAATTCATCCGCATGGCAAGTCACGAATTGCGCACTCCGCTTGCCGTGGTCGTCAGTACCGCCGAGGTGGCACTCGACCCCCTGGTATCATCGCATTCAACCGAAGCGCACCTGCGCCGTATCCTGGCAACGGCTCACGAAATGCAGAATCTGGTCACACTTCTCCTCGCTCTTGCAAGAGACCCTGCACGCCTGCAGTCGATGATGGAGCTGGTCGACCTGGCTGAGCTGGTACCCTCCATCGTCCAGGATCATCGGCTGCTGGCCGGATCAAAGGAACTGGCTTTCGACATCATCACAACGCCCCCTTGTTCAATCCACGCTCCTCGCCAGATTGTGAGTGCCACCATCGGCAATCTTGTCCGCAATGCGATTGAAAACAGCGAGCACGGCACGATTCGTGTGATCACCACCGGTTCCGGCGTCACCGTTCAGGATTCCGGACATGGTGTTTCAGAAAGCGAACGCAGTCGTATTTATACACAGCTTGCACGTGCTGGTTCCGCTGCAGCCGGTGGCATTGGGCTCGAACTGATCGCCCGGGCATGCGCTCATCTGGGCTGGCGCCTGGATATCGACAATCTGGAATCCGGTGGCACCAAAGCCACCCTCACCTTCCGTTGATCTTCCCGGCACCCGGTCGACAGTGGTTCATGCCAGCTTCCAGCGAGCTTGTTCCCCTGCCCTGAGCGGTATCAATTTTTCTTCACCCAATTCAACCTGTTCCGGAATCTGCCAGCTTTTCCTGATCAGGGAAATCCGATCGGTATTGCGTGGTAAACCATAAAAATCGGGACCGTGAAAGCTGGTAAAAGCCTCCAGCCGATCGAGCCGGCCAGCCTGTTCGAATACCTCGGCATAAAATTCGATAGCGGCATGAGCACTGTAAATGCCCGCACAACCACAGGCTGATTCTTTGTCCCTGACCGGATGAGGTGCACTATCCGTACCGAGGAAGAATCTGGAATGACCACTGGTCGCTGCTTCCAGCAGTGCCTGACGATGTATTTCCCGTTTCAGCACCGGCAGGCAGTAATGATGCGGACGCAACCCGCCGGAAAACAAAGCATTCCGATTCAGCATCAGATGATGTGCGGTAATCGTGGCAGCGATCCGGCTCGGAGCTGTCTGCACAAACTCGACCGCCTCGCGGGTGGTGATATGTTCGAATACCACTCTCAACCCGGGAAAGCGTTGCAGTAGCGGCGTCAGTACCCGGTCAATGAAAATTTTTTCCCGGTCGAAAACATCCACTGCAGGATCGACCACTTCTCCATGCACGAGTAAAGGCATATCGAGCTCTTCCATCTTCTCCAGCGTAGCCTCGCAGCGTGCAATATCCGTGACACCCGCGTCGGAATGCGTGGTCGCTCCGGCAGGATAAAGCTTGATGCCTTGCACGATGCCGCTTGCCCGGGCCCGGGTAATTTCTTCGGGTGATGTCGTATCCGTCAGGTATAGCGTCATCAGTGGCTCGAATCGCCCAACCAGCTCATCCGGTAAAGCAGACAGAATACGGGCATGGTAGGCAGCTGCCTGTTCAGTCGTCACGATGGGCAGCTTGAGATTCGGCATGACGATAGCGCGCGCAAAACGCCGGGCGGTATCAGGCAACACCGACCGCATGGCGTTACCGTCACGCAAATGCAGGTGCCAGTCATCCGGGCGGATAAAAGTCAGCTTGTCTGCCGTGTCGTTCAATTTGTTTCCTCGCTGATTCAAGGTAAGAATCAGCCACTATATGCCATCCAGGTGGCATACGCCATGGAATCTGAAGCATCACGCAGACTGTGCTCTTCAGCCCGGCCTGCTGCGATACCATGTCACTGATCCAATCAGAATCAGGCCGATCAGCATGATAGCCAGCATGTGCGGTTCCGGCACCTGAGCAATATCCACCGCTACTTGTGCAAGCGATATAAACGGTTGATTTGTAAGATCAAACTCAAAATAATTTACCGCATTGACAAAATGCCATAGCCCAAGATACTGGTTCAAGTCATGATCGGTCACGGAAGTGCCCGTGAAAGTCCTGGTCCAGCTGGATGCAGCCAAGCCATTGAGCAGAGGAGCAGCAGGTTCATCTCCCCAGGTCTCGACCTGTAACGCAACGATGAGCGGGCCGCTGAACAAAGATACGGGCGATATACGAATGAAGAATTCTTGCACTACACTAGGGGTAATGAGATTACCCGTGCTGGTGACAAAAACACCCGGGTTCCAACCAAGATAAGCATCAGCCACGTTATGGGTACCTATATCGGGAGCAGCTGTCCGATCACCACTACCACCATAACTGGCATCGGAAATGGTATCCCACTCGGCATAAAGCGTATTTGCACCGCCTCGCATCCAGCCACCCCAGCCGGCTTCACCAGGTATATCGAAACCATACCCGGCATCATAAGGATTCGGGCTATTGGAAATATCGGCAACAGCCTGGCCACTCAAGCCAAACAGCAAGAGACTGATGATGATTCTGCATAAAGACAACATACGATTACGCTCCTGAAATTAAACTGACAGCACGACATGTACTGATGGATTTTTTAAGAAACCTCTGCACGAATCCTCCATGAACCGCCCATGCGGGATTCGTACAGAGGCTCCCACTCAGAGCTGGCGGACCTGAAACAGGGTCTGGCTGGCAATATCGAGTCACAAGGCTGGCTTGGCAGAAAGCAGGCAGAAGCTGGCAGAAAGTGTTGGCCGGGCAGAAAGCCAGAGGACGCTTTCCTGGCCGGGGAAAAGATATTTATCGGAAATTTGAAACTGTCAGCCAATCAGCCGGCTGAAACAAAAAATGCTTACTTATATGCAAATCCGATTTTTTCGGAAAATAGCAGATAATGAGAATCATTGTCAACAATACGCGCCCGGACAGAATGAACTCCCCCGGTAATCAGTCGGAATAAATTCCGGTTCCGCCTGACTTTGTTCGTATTTTCATGCAATACGCTGCCATCATCCTGTTTCAGCATCATTCAAACCGCACTGCTTTATTCAGAAACAGGATGATCCGTAAACAGGTTTCATTTCAGGATACGGGATCATTTGTGATAAGGTTGAAAGGTAGCCTCGCCCTACATCTTTGGCCAGTGCGAGATACGTATTGTGCGAATCAAACGCCGATCATGCGGAACAGGATGATCATCCTTCCCGGAAAATCCGGAAACTTGCCCCGATCGAATATGAATAAAATGAATTCCTCTGAAAAGGAGTACTTTCTTTTTTCTATGTGAGAACGACGATGACGACAACGAATGATGCAGATAATGAAACTTACGAGCAGTCTCTTGAAAATGACATGAGCAGATTATTACCCGATCAGTCCGTGCTGGGAGAGCCCGAGCCCTGGGAAAGCTGGGAAACCAGCCTGTGCCTGTGGAGTATAGGAATCGGTATCGCGGCACTGGTCATTCTGGGTATTCTGGTGGACTGGTTCCTCCTTCCGGGATAAAAATGAAAGCTGATCTGGAAGTTCGGTTGATACATGATGGTATCAAATGGATCGCATACCACCAGAATTTCGAAGCTCGCGGACAAACCCTGGCGGAACTGGATCAGGATCTGATCAGATGTCTGCTGGACAAGCGGTTATTCCCGGAGAATAACTGCGTTACGGTATTCATGATTTTCGATCATAGCTGTATTCCCGCCTGGATACGTCAATACGCCTACCATTACTTCAACCGTTACATCCGTTTGAATTTGAAATCACCCCTATCAGAGGTGCAATAAAAACAAGGAAACGAGAAATGAATGCAATGAATGACAAGTGGTATTCCGGTATGGCAAGAACAGAAGACTGGTGGGCAGTCTGGCTGGGGTTGATCATGTTCATGGCAAGTGTCAGCTCGCTCTGGGGGTTGGAACTGACCGGCTGGATGGCCAAACCTGAAACCTGGGTATGGGAAAAATTTTCCCTCGAAGGCGTACTGAAATCCAGTGGCAGGCCGGAATGGCATCCGGCATTGTCGTTACTGGTGACCTATCTGGTATTTACTGCCCTGACCTGTCTGGCAGCATGGTCGATGAAATTCGACCTGAAACAGTTCTTTGTCAGCTGGAGCATCCTTTTTGTCATGACCTGGGTCATCTGGATCATCGGCAATGAAGCCCATTTCAAGGCTTCCGTGTATGAAATGGACAAATATGGCCTGTCCTGGGGATTATCTCTCGGCAGCGGTTTTTCTTACCTGCTGGCGTTGCTGGTCGGGCTCATCATCGGCAATTTCTTCAAAAATACCGCCAGATTTCTCAACGAAGCGGCAAAACCGGAATGGTTCATCAAAACGGCAATCGTATTCCTGGGTATCAAAATCGGCGTCATGTCCATCGAAGCAGCTGGTTTCATTACAGAGCTGGTCATGACCGGGGTTGCCGCCACTTTTGTGGCCTATATGCTGTTCTGGCCGATCATCTATGCGCTTGGCCGCAGAGTATTCCATTTATCACGTGATGCCGCAGCGGTCCTTTCTTCCGGTATTTCCATCTGCGGCATATCGGCTGCCATCGCCACCGCCGGTGCCATTCGTGCCCGCCCGATACTCCCCGTGTTCGTCTCGATTCTGGTCGTAATCTTCGCCATGTTCGAACTCATCATCCTGCCGGGGTTTTATACGGCAATAGCACCGGAGCAGCCTATCGTCAACGGCTCTGCGCTGGGGCTGACAGTCAAGACAGATGGTGCCGATGCAGCTGCCGGAGCCATGCTGGATGAATTGATGCGTGCCAATGCCGAAGCCAACCTGGGCATCGTATGGAAAGAAGGCTGGATTTTGATGGCATCACTGACCACGAAAATCTGGATCGATATGTTTATCGGTGTCTGGGCCTTCGTTCTGGCGCTGGTGTGGGTATATAAAGTAGAACGCAAACCCGGCCAGTCCAAAATCGGACTGATGGAAATCTGGCACCGATTCCCAAAATTTGTACTGGGTTATCTCCTGGTCTGGTTTTCGTACATCATGCTCGCCTCCAGCGGATCAGAAGCCGCTGAAACCTTGCATAAAGCTGCTGCCGCAGTCGAGGGGCCAATGCGTAACATGATGTTCATGCTCACCTTTATCAGCATCGGCATCATAACTGACTTCAGCAAGCTCAAAGGAATGGGCAAGTTGGCATTACTCTATGCAATTGCGCTGTTCGGCATCATTGCCCCGATTGCTTACGGGGTTGCATGGATATTTCATCGCGGCATGATGCCGCCCGTTCTCTGAAGAATTGCGCAAAAACTAATGACGAGCGGTAACAACAGATCGCTTGCTAAAAAAGCACATATTATCGTCGCCAATCATCAGAAACCGATGCGCAGCACTGCAGTGGCGGCGTGATCATGCCCATTGTGCGCAAAGCGGCCGGTATAGCTGGCGCCGATCGCTGCACGCCTGCTCAGTGACAGCTCGAACCCACCCTCGACCAGCAGATTGTTGCGTGCGAGTGGCGTACCGGCGATGGTAAAGGGATCACCCATGGAAAAGCGATGGGTCGAACGCGGAATCACATCACCCAAAACATGCTGCCAACCGATCATGCCACTGGTTCTGATGCCTGTCCCGCGGAAAACATGTGCAGCTTCGATGCGTTGGCCCAGTGTCATGACGGTCGTAGACATCGTGCTGCGTCGGCCGGCCAGAACCATACTGCCTCCGGTTTCGGTAAACCTGTTCGAACGTGTGCGAATATGGGCGAGGTTAGCAAATGGCTCATAGCGCACAATGCCGAAATGAAGGGTGTGAGCCAGCTCTCCGAAAGCCTGGGTCGTACTCGCACCATGAGTGCTGCGCAAAGTTCCGGAAAGATCGGGGACGGCAACCGTGCGGCGGGTATCGATATCATGTTCGCCATGCAACAAACCAAGACGCAGGCCCAGATCGCCCCATTGGGCACCTCCATAGAGACCGGCGTACCACGTTCCGGCCTCAGCAGTCGAGGCCCGATCAGCAACCGTCACACCAGTCCAGCTCCGGCCGGTCATGATGCCTGCCCGCCAGTTGCCAAGCTGACCATCGAGGCCCAGGAGCAATCCGCCAGTATCGCGCTTGAGGGAGGCAGCATTGCCGTCACTCTGCCAATCGGCCCAAGCCCCATAGCCATGTGCCCAGAATGCGGTATCGGTATTTGTGCCAAACGCGGACCGAAGCCGGTCATTGACCGCTCTGCGCGGAAAGCGGCTTTCTTCGAGCAGCACGCCGGATGCAGTGGCATGGATTTCTCCCGAAAGAAAGTCGAAGCTCCGGCGCACGGCGACTTCATCACCCATGAACGTAATCGTGTTCCATACCGGGTGGCCATAAGGCAGCGTATCAATTCCCCTGCCCGTCGCGATCTGGTTCGGAGTGAGCGCGACCGATGCGAAGGCAACGTCATTGCGCACGAAATCAAGCGTGACGTCGTTGCCATCGCCACCGGCATAATTCACGTATGGATCGAGGAACAACAGATTGTTGTTGACCGCGCCGAAGCTGCCAGCCACTGCGCCGGCACTCTGCTTGTCGATGATAGTGAATGGCCCATTGATGATATTCCAGCCCGATGCCACGGGAGGAGAAAGCTGGAGATCGAGGGTGGCACCGGTAATATCGACGCCACCCTGCACAATGAGCATGTCCGTCTCCGCCGGTGTACCGTCGATTTGCAGTGTGCCGTAATTGACGTAGTTGCCGGCAATAGTCTGAACGCCGACGCTGTTACCCGGCGCGTGCACACCGCCACCAAGGATGGTGACGTCGGCCCCGGCGCTGCCGACCGTGCCCGAACCGCCAAGTGTTGCGCCATCCAGCACATTGACCGTACCGCCGAGCATCCCGGCGCCGCCAATGCCAACGATCAGACGGCCATTCGTAACCGTCGTCGTACCGTTAAAAGCAGCGCTGTTGCCGGTGAACATCGTCGTACCAGTGCCCAATTGATTGAAGGCGCCAGTCCCGGAAAGGACGCCTGCATAGGTCCAGTCATTTGAACGATCAATGCGCAGTGTTCCTGTGCTGTCGATCTGGATGTTACTGGTGACCGAGCCGGTCGTGCCGCCATTGCCGAGCTGGAGCGCACCACCCGCAATCATCGTAGAGCTGCTATAGGTGTTGTCGCCGGTCAGGATGGTCGTGCCGGAATAGTGATTGAGCGCCCCGTTTCCGGTGATGACGGGTGAGAAGAAATAGGCGCTATCGGTATGATTGAAATTAAGCTTGCCGGTGCCGTCGCCAAAACGAACTTCGGCTGCGCCCAGCGTGCCGGCCCCGACCAGCGTATCACCAGCCGCAGCCCCGATATTCACCACACCATGTGCTGTCACGGCTTCAGCGACACGAACAATGCCATTGCCAACACTGACATGACCGCCATTGGCGATGTTGAGCGTGCCGTCGCCCAATCCACCCACAACGAGAGCGTCACTGTTGCTCCAGGTTGAGCCTGCACCTGAGACCATCACCTCGCCGATCGATCCGGCTTCGCGGCCGACAAAGCCTTCGACATTGCTTACAGCGCCACCATCTACGATCAGCAATCTGCCAGAGCCGCCGAAACCCACGGACATCGAGTTGTTCGTCGTCCAGCTTGAACCGGAACCCTGAATGATAGCCGTACCCACACCTGTCGAGCTCCAGCCGATCCGGATCACGTTTGTGCTGTTCACCGTTGCGCTATCTTTAATGATTAAGGCGCCGGTGCCTTCGCTACCGACCTGCATCATGTTACCGTTGGTCAGACTCGATCCCGCGCCGCTCACGGTTACCAGGCCATCAGCGCCGTCGAAGCGGCCGATATAAAGGAATGTACCAATGTTGGCGTCGGCGCCATTGTCGATCGTCAGGACACCATTCCCGCTGCTGCCGACATGCATCTGCAAAACCGTAGACAGACTGGAGCCATTGCTACTGACTGTTACCGTGCCGAGGCTGCCCGCATTCGCGCCAAGGATGGCCTGCGTAGTGCCGGCGACCATGCCGCCATCGGTAATGGAAAGCGTGCCCGCTGCATTCACGCCCACGCGTAAATTGGCAGGTTGCCATAGCGCAAAAGGCGGCGCCGGGATACCGGGAAGAATATTACCGCTGGCGATGATACTTTGCGCAAATGCGGCAGGATATACGAAGGTGGTGCCACTCAGGAAGGTAAGGATTGTGGAAAATTTCATATGGGCATATCTTTTTCATAACGAAACGGGATGCTATTTTCGGTTGTCACCGAATTCTTAATCGTTATGAGGTCCGGGATTATTAAGTGCTTCGCCGGGATTCTTTAATTTTCATCCCCTTATACTTCATAATTTGAGACATTGAAGCCCAATCAAGGGGCTACCTGCGATTCCGATGCAGGTTTTATCCGCTATATTTCTTCCCTTCACGATTGTTCGCGCCCATCAGGTAGAGGCGTGGCCCAAAAAAGAAGGAGAAGATTTCTGGCAGACAAAAGAATGATTGGGCGGCGAGAGCCCTACATCCGTGCGAATTGCCTGTTTGGATTCGATGATCTCGTCCATTCATCCGGTGGTGATCTCCATACCCTGGCCGACCAGGCAGGGCTGCCAAGGGAAGCGTTCAGCAATCCCGACATACTCATCTCCTGGCCCCGCCAGGGCATATTCTGCGAACTAGCGGCGCAGGAACTAGGACGTCCGAACTTCGGCCTGGATCATGCTTTTTCGCTGCCGAATACTTATCCCACCGCAGGAGCAGCAATCTTTCTTTCACAGATCACGCACACCTTTGAAGAATGGCTTGACGCATGCGAGCGCTACGCGCGCTACTACACGAATGCCTGGGTTCCGTTACTGATCAGGGACGGCGGCCCGTTCGCATACGTGCGGCTGTTGAAGGATCCCCTGGCAAAATCCCCGCGCCAGCAGACAGAAGGACTGGTCGCTACATTCTACCGAATGGCCAGAACCGTGATCGATGCTACAGATGAAAAAGCCCATCTCATCCGGTTCCGCCATGCCCGTCCTTGTGACACGCAACCGCATGAAGCACTTTTCGACTGCCCGGTCGAGTTCGAAGCTGCGCACAACGAGCTCGTATTCCCGCATGAATATCTCAATCGACCGACCAATGGCCGCCTGGCCGGACTCGAGCCATTGCTCGATCTCTATCTGCGTTACCGGATTGCCAAGATGCCGCTCTATGATCAGTCGGTCGCGGCAACCGTCGCCGCTGGCATCCCGATCGTGCTCAATACCAGCCTGTGCAATCTCGAGTACTTCGCGGTATCGCTGGGACTCAGTCCAAAGAAGCTGCAACGCCTGCTGCAGCAGGAAAACACCAGCTTTTCGGCGATCCTGGACAAGGTGAGGGAATCACTTGCATGCGAGATGCTGGAAACGACCGATGTTCCCATCAGCAACATCTGTGGCCTGCTGGGATATACGGCACTCCCGGCGTTCAATCTCGCCTTCAAGCGCTGGATCGGCATGGCGCCGAGCATTTATCGCGAGTTTAATCGCAGGAAAGAAAAAGATTGTGACTCATGATCATTGCGAGTGGATAATTGTCTATGTTTCCGTTTTTCGTTCCAGCAGCGCCCGGGCATAGAGCTTTTTTCTGCTTTCACCGGTAATTTCTGCAGCCAGTTGCACCGCCTGTTTCAAAGGCAATTCTCTTTGCAGGATGGCAAGCGTATGTACAGCTTGCGGGCTGATGTCCTCCTGCCCAGGTTCTTCTGCCGGCGCCAGCAACAGAACGAACTCGCCTCTCAGCCGGTTTTCATCGGCCTGCAGCCAGTCCAGCGCTTCTCCCAGCGCACAGGTATGAATCGTCTCGAATAGCTTGGTCAGTTCACGGGCAAACGTGATTTCACGGGTAGCACCCAATACAGCAACCATATCCGCAATACATTCGAGTACACGGTGCGGTGCTTCATAAAAAACCAGGATACAGGCGTATAGCGTTTTCAAACCGGCCAGCTTGCGCTGACGCTCCCCGCTTTTTGCCGGTAAAAATCCATAAAAGAAAAAATGCGGTGCAATCAGACCGGATGCGGACAAGGCACACAACGCCGCATTGGCGCCAGGAATGGGCACGACCGGGAGGCTTCGCGCCAGTACCTGCTGCACCAGCAAGGCGCCTGGATCGGAAATCGCCGGCGTGCCGGCATCGGAAATCAGGGCAACCGATTTGCCGCTCTCCAGCAGTGCGATGATTTTCTCCACCGCGCTGCCTTCGTTATGCTGATGTAATGGCATGATACGGGTAGACGTGGTATGCAAAGCATGCCCTGCCAGCAGCTTTTGCGCATGCTGAATGTGTTCAGCCGCAATACAGTCGACCGCAGACAATATTTCCAATGCGCGCAGGGTAATGTCGCGCAAATTCCCGATGGGGGTACCAACCACATATAATGTCCCTTTGGATACTCCTGCTGCAGCTGGCATATTCGTGGCCCTGACTGAAAATGGCTGATCCCGGTGTTTTCGGCGGGTGTGGGCGCACTATACGGCAGTTGCCCGCTTTTTCCAATGTACCGGATGCTGCCGGTAAAACAGATGGAGCTGTTCCATACCGCTTCCGATCTTTCGGATTTGCTCAATCCCAATTCAAACCAACCACCGTTCTTATGTCCAATCATTCATCCGCTCCGCTGATTCGCCTGCTGCGCTACGGCCATGCTTTTCGCGGCCGTATCTGGCTGGCTACATTATTTTCGATTCTCAATAAGCTGTTCGATCTGGCGCCGCCGGTATTGATAGGGATGGCAGTAGACATCGTCGTCAATCAGCAATCTTCGGTATTTGCCCGGCTGGGATTTCCGGAGGTCTCGACCCAGCTCTGGATACTGGCTACGATCACCCTCATCGTCTGGGGATTCGAATCCATCTGGGAATATCTGCTCAAGCTCTGCTGGCGCAACCTGGCGCAGAGTATTCAGCATACGTTGCGCCTGGATGCCTATGATCATGTTCAGAAACTGGAGCTGGCCTACTTCGAGGCACGCAGCACCGGCGGGATGATGGCGATCCTGAACGATGACATCAATCAGCTGGAGCGGTTTCTGGATGTCGGGGCGAATGATCTCATCCAGCTTCTGACCACCGTCATCACAGTGGGTGGCATGTTCATCTACCTGACACCCGGTGTGGCATGGATGGCGTTATTACCCATGCCATTCGTCGTTGCGGGTTCCTACCTATTTCAGAAACGCATTGCTCCGCGCTATATGGCCGTCCGCGAGCAGGTCAGCATTCTGAACAGCTATCTGTCCAATAACCTTGGCGGAATTGCCACCATCAAAAGTTATACGACTGAACCGTATGAATTACGCCAGATCGAGCGCGAAAGCCAGATCTATCAGGAAAAGAATCAGCACGCGATTGCCCTCAGCGCTGCTTTCGTACCGATCATCCGTATGGTGATCGCACTCGGTTTCAGTGCCATCATGATTGCAGCGGGGCTAATGGCTGCTGGCGGCGAACTCAATGTTGGCGCGTACAGCATTCTGGTATTCATGACCCAGCGCCTGCTGTGGCCGCTCACTCGCCTGGGGGAAACACTCGATCTGTACCAGCGCGCGATGGCCTCCACACACCGCGTGCTGGATTTATTACAGGCTCAACCGACCATTACAGACGGACCGCAAACACTGCCCGTTGCGCAAGTCAGCGGTGAAATCGTTTTTGACGATATCAGCTTCAATTATGAGCGGCGAGCATCGACACTGAACCATCTTTCCCTGACTGTTCATGCCGGCCAGACAATTGCCCTGGTTGGAGCGACCGGCAGTGGTAAAAGTACGGTAGTCAAACTGCTGCTCCGTTTCTATGAGCCGCAACAAGGACGTATTCTGCTGGATGGTCACGATATCCGTGACTTGCGCCTGCATGATCTGCGCAAATCGATCGGCCTGGTCAGCCAGGATGTTTATTTATTCCACGGCACGGTGTATGAAAATATCGCATATGGTTCGTCGAGTGCCAATATGGAAGATGTCATCGCCGCAGCCAGAACGGCTGAGGCACACGATTTCATCATGGAGCTGCCGGATGATTATCAAACTATCGTGGGAGAACGCGGGCAGAAACTCTCCGGCGGCCAGCGACAACGCATCTCGATTGCCCGTGCCGTTCTCAAAAATCCGCCGGTGCTGGTACTCGATGAAGCCACTTCAGCAGTAGACAATGAAACGGAAGCCGCCATCCAACGTTCCCTGGAACGCATTACCGTTGGCCGCACCACCATTGTGATCGCACACCGCCTGTCCACCATCCGTAACGCCCATTGCATTTATGTACTGGACAAGGGTGAAGTAGTGGAAACCGGCACACACGAGGCACTCCTGTCGCGTAACGGTCTGTACGCCAACCTGTGGCAAGTGCAAACCGGGGAAAAGATGAGAGCGCATGGATAAAAATGGATTCTTCCGAATGTGGTGCGTAACCGTAAAAAACTGTCTTTGCCCGCCTGTCTGCGGCACGGGTAGGAGAATCCTGAAAGGATGAAACAATCCAGAATCCTTTGCCAATAGTTACAGACGTTCCCATGTCATCCACAGAAAACAAAGGCAGTGATGCCGAGCAGCGAGCAGCAATCTTTCTCCAGCAGCAGAAACTGACGTTGCTGGAAAGGAATTACCGCTGCCGCTTCGGTGAAATCGACCTGATTATGCGGGAGGGCAATACGGTGGTGTTCGTCGAGGTCAGGATGCGCTCCAATGATCGGTTTGGTGGCGCAGCCGCCAGCATCACCGCCGCCAAACGGCTCAAGTTAACACGTGCCGCCCGGCACTACCTGGCTGAACACGAGGGCGATTTTCCCTGCCGCTTCGATGCAGTCCTGATCAGTGGCAACCGGGAAAATGAAATCGAATGGATCAGAAATGCATTTGATGAAAACTGATGGCAGGATATCAGTCACCCTCGTTCTCATCGTAATAAACAGATAATTCCTCCTTTGCTCGTTGATTAAGATCAACTGCAAACGCAGCAGAATGCCTGAAACCTCATTTTTGATATTTCAAAGCAGCTGTTTTTCTCTTGGTTAGGGTAGCAGGCTGCCGCGAGGTTGATCGAATGAGCAAGGTGTCATCAAAACAGAAGATTGCGATATTTAATTTATTAAATTCTTTTTAACTCAGAACCTTACTGAATAATGAGTTTTGTTATACACCCTTTTACAAAGAAGTATGCACCGTTTACGGTGCATAAACGTTAGATTTCATTACCAGCCATGACCAAAGCATTCGACGCATTCGAAAGAGCCATCCGAGACGCTGAGGATCTCCTCGCGAGGCACGACGCGGAGAAGACAGTGCCAAACGGCCACAACGGCGAAGTCTTGAAGCGCGCTGGACTGGTCATGGCACTGGCGGCATGGGAAACCTACGTTAAGGATCGTCTCCAGTCAGAGATTGACACGTGGCTTCAAGCGGTAGAAGGGAGCCCTCTAGGAAAATTTGTACGGCGCCGTCTTGAGGAAGATCTCAAGCGTTTTTTCAACCCAAATGCTGAACGTACCCGGCGTATCTTTATCGACTACTTCGACGTGGACATCACCAAGGATTGGGTGTGGGAGAATTACGACAGTAGCACCTCGAAGAAAGTGCTGGATTCACTGGTGGCTAAACGCGGGGACGCCGCCCATAAGGCAAACACCGCTCTTCATGCAAGCGCCGAACCCCACAAAGTTAAACGCGACGAGCTGGAGAAGGGAATCCGATTCCTAAAGGGGCTTGTGGCTGCCACCGAAAAGGCCAAGATCACAAAATGAAATCTAACCAGCCGTTGGGGCGGACACCTCCGCGCTACGCGCTGCGGCGGCGCGCCGGTGAATTTAGATGTTAGCCCTCTCATCAAATCGATATGCGTTATCAAGGCCGAATTACCACGTGGAAGGATGACAAAGGCTTTGGCTTCGTCACACCCAACGGCGGCGGAGAGCAAATCTTTGTACATATCAACTCGTTTTCCAGCCGGCAGCGCCGGCCAGAAGGAAACGAACTCGTCACCTATGAACTCACGGTCGATAGTAAAGGCCGCTCCCAAGCGAAAGCTGTCGCGTTTGTTGGCGAACAGCCCACACCGCCTAAGGCTCCGAGCCGCAGCAGCCTTCCCCCACTATTCGCTGTTTGTTTCCTGATCTTTGTCGTTGGTGTCGTCGTCGCTGGCCGGCTTCCCAGTCCTGTCCTCGCGTTTTACACCATTGCAAGTATCGTTGCCTTCTTCGCCTACGCATTCGACAAATCCGCAGCCTTACGGAATCAATGGCGAATCCAGGAAAGTACATTGCATTTATTCGCCCTTCTCGGTGGTTGGCCCGGTGCTCTGGCCGCACAGCGACTACTTCGGCACAAGTCAGCCAAAGCGTCATTCCAAACCACGTTCTGGGTTACCGTCATACTCAACTGCGGAGCACTCGGCTGGTTATTATCGCCTTCAGGTACAAGAACCCTTAACTCTTTGCTAGGTACCGCATGAGGGCTAACCGTCGCTTCGAGCGGACCGCCAAGAAGCTGCACTTGCAGGTTCCCTCCACGCTTTCGGCACTCCGATGGCCGGTTAACTAGCACGTTGAGGATGTAGAAAAACCTGAGCCTGTTAGTTTTTCTGGAATAATCAGGATTGGAGAAAATTATCGGGAGCTATAGGATGGCACGATTCAAACCGATTCAAAATGGCCTGATGCTGTTACCATTCGGTCAGTAGTGGTATCTCAGTTGAGCAATAAACAACGAGTCATCCGCAATTTTATAGACGATCCGGTGCTCGTTATTGATACGGCGTGACCAATAGCCTGACAGTGCATGTTTCAGCGGCTCAGGTTTGCCGGTACCCTCGTGTGGCGTTCTTGTAATCTCTTTCACCAACGTATTGATTCGCTGTACGGTTTTTCGGTCTGTCTTTTGCCAGTGTAAATAGTCTTCCCAGGCCTGCTCAGAGAAAACCAGCTTCACTCTGTCAGGCTTCTCGTTTCGCCTCTGCCTGATTCAAGAGCTGCGATGCTTTCCAGCAACCGCTTCGCATTCTTTGGGCTACGGAGCAGGTAAGAGGTTTCCTCCAGCGCCTTGAAATCGTCGAGCGAC
>WBZO01004086.1_pt1 | contig 16091 bp, 11 predicted proteins | sample 5204261 | NCBI WGS metagenome assembly WBZO01 (sample SAMN12412400, study PRJNA552823) | activated sludge metagenome | isolation source: activated sludge from anammox sidestream of wastewater treatment plant... | place: USA: North Carolina | collected 2017-09 | reverse complement strand
GAGGCGATGTAAGCACGTAATGAATGAGCGGAAGTTGATAATTGTTTGCCAGCGATGCGTCGCCGCGGAGGATTTCAGATTTCAGGCTCGACGCCGATTCTCCAAGCAATTTGCGTTCTTCAAGGATTAGTTCTTTGGCGATTTGGGCGTACTTGGGATTCAACTCGATGCCGTACGAATTGCGCCCGGCGCGCAACGCGGCGATCAACGCGGACCCCGTACCTGCCATCGGATCGAGAACGGTCTCCCCCTTTTTGGTGAAGAACTCGATGAACTCCTGCGCCATCGTTTCGGGGAATTTGGCGGGATGCACCAACACGCCTTTTTTGCGCGGCGGTGGATTATGAACGAACCAGGACTTTTGAAACTTGAGCCAGGATTTCGAATCGAGATCGTTGAGTTTGTTGGACGGCATAGGGGAATTATACACGCGCCGTTTTCGTTTCCGCCGCGCAAGGATTCGTTCAAGGCATGGGCGTGCGCGTGGGCGGCGAGAATGTCACTTTGCGGATCGTCAAATCCGAGAAACTGACCGCGGCGGGCGTATCTCCTGCGGAGCGCACATAGACGCCGATGGTTCCCGTTTTGTAGTTGGCATCGTTGACCGAGAATTGATAATGTCCATTGAGAAATAAACGCATTTCGGTACCGGAGGCCCACACGCCAATGCGCACCGCGCCCGGCGCGCCGGACGGCGCGTCACTGCTGAAGATGGGTTTTTGCAAAGGCTGGCGCGTGTTCACGCTGACGCGCTCAGCCATGACCATGCCACTGCACGAAAGACCGAAGCGATAATACGCCACCGCGCTGGCGCGGATGAGCAGTCCGTAATCGTCGTCGCCGCGGCACAGGTTTGGGCTGGCGGTGATCTCGGCGTAGAAGTCGTTCAAGGTCAATGTGCGGCGCAGGCTGAAGAGATAAGTTCCGGCTTGGACGGATAACGTCAGGCGGTTTTGTGCGATGGAAGCACTGCCTTGATCCGACGCGGCGGTATTCCACGCGTCTTCCGCAGTGAAAGAATCCGTGAGCACATCCGTGCCGAGCCCGGGACGCAGATCCGGCGTGGGCGTGTGGGTGGCGAACGCTTCGGGCGTGGACGTGTCGGTTGCCGGGAACCAGATAATGGTCGGCGAAGGAATCGGAGTCGGCGCCGAGGGTGTATCGGTCATCGGTGGAATGTCCAACGCGGAGCAGGCGATGAGTATCCCGCATAGAATCGGGATTGTGAGAAGCCGGTAGACGGAGGTCATGTTATGAATGTTAATCTTTATAACAGGAATGAAGTCAATTGCTGTACAATATGAACGCTTCTCATTCTACTGCTTTTTTATGTGCCATCGGATCGAACGTTCGAAGTTCGTTTCAGCAATCTGGCACATAGGGAGAAATTATGGGTGATAAACTCGTGCTGGTAACCGGCGCGTGCGGCGAGATCGGGCAGGCGCTGGTGCAAAATCTGGCAGAGCGAGGCGGGTTTCGAATTGTAACCTCGGACCTGGCGCCGCTGCCCAACCCGATCCGATCCATGGCATCGGAGCACGTGCAGGGGGATATGATTTACAAGGTCAAGACCTTTTACGACTACGATTTCGATATTATTTTTCATTTGGCCGCTTCGCTTTCCTCCAAAGCGGAAGTGGCGACCGAGGAAGCCCACCGCATCAACGTGGAGGGCACGATGCAGTTATTGATGCTGGCGGCTTATCGCTCCGAAAAATATCGAAAGGAAGTGAAGTTCCTGTTTCCGAGTTCCATCGCGGTGTATGGCATGCCGAATTTGGCCGCAAAGAAAGCGGCGGGATCTGTGAAGGAGGACGAGTGGAATGCGCCGCATACCATGTACGGTTGTAATAAATTGTATTGCGAAAAATTGGGCGCGTATTACAGCCGTTACTTCGGCCAGAAACATTTGGACGAGCGCCCGCCGTCCATGCTAGATTTTCGCGCCATCCGCTTTCCGGGCTTGATCTCCGCTTTTACATTACCCAGCAGTGGCACCAGCGATTACGGTCCCGAAATGTTGCACGCGGCCGCGCAAGACAAACCTTACGCGTGTTTCGTGCGCGAGGATACGAAGATTTCCTTTATGGCCATGCCCGATGCCATCAAATCGTTGATGATGTTGACCGAGGCGCCGCGCGCCGGTCTATCGCACACCGTGTATAACATTGCCGCGTTTGCATTGACCGCGGGAGAGTTTCGCCGCCGCGCGCTGAAAGCCTTCCCCGGCGCGCAGATCAGCTTCGAGCCGAATCCGCACCGCCAAGGCATCGTCGATTCGTGGCCGGAAGATGTGGACGATTCCCTCGCCCGCGCCGAGTGGGGCTGGAAACCCGATTACGACGAAGAGGCGTTCTTCGACGAATATTTTTTGCCGCAAATTCGAAAGAGATATGGGAAGTAGAAAGTAAAGATCAAAATTTGCAAGTGGAAAAGATGCCGTTCAAAAAGACGGCTTCTTTTATTCCCAAACTCTGCTCACAAAGTTGACCAACTGTTCCAGGCCTTGATTGACAAAACGTGTGTTGATGAACTCGTGTTTGGTGTGCGCGCCGCCGCCGGTCGTCACGCCCAGCACCAGCGCGGGCAACCCGTGGCTGAACGGGATGTTGGCGTCCGTCGAACCCGACGCGAGCGTTACATCCAGGCCTTGTTCGCGAACGCAGTCCATTGCCAATTGAATGAGCGGATGATCCGCCGCGATCTCACCGGAGGGACGCTGGCTGGTCACTTTGGCCTCCGCGCTGATTCCATCGCGGTTGACAGAAGCGATCAACTTTTCCACTTGTTCGGTCAGCACGGTCAGTGCGTGCGATTCTTCGGAACGTAGATCAAGGTCCAGCCAGGCCTCGGCCGCCAGCGTATTGACGCTTGTCCCGCCGCCGATCACACCCACGTTGAGCGTGGTGCGCGGCGCAGTGGGCAAGTGTAGATTCGATAATTGCGTGACCAGCCGCGCCGCTTCGTGCACCGCCGAGGGCTGTCCATAATCCGACCAGGAATGTCCGCCGGCCGTTTGCACGGTGATGTGATAACGCCGCACGCCAATAGCGCGGTGATACACGTGCCCAAGCGCCAGCCCCTCGATGACTAGATAGGCTTTGACCGATTCGCCGAAACGATTCACCACGGCGCGCATCCCGCGTAGATCGCCGAGGCCTTCTTCACCCACATTAGCCGTCAGCCATAGATCGCCATCCAATTGGATGTTACGTTCGCGCAGTTCCCACAGCAGGCCGAACAACGCGGCCACGCCGAGGGAATTATCCCCGATGCCGGGGCCGAAAATTCTATCCGCCTCTTTGCGGACCTCAAGGCTGGTCGCCGCGGGAAAGACCGTATCCAGGTGCGCGGAGACGATCAACGGCGCGCCATTGCCAGTTCCAGGCAGGCGCGCGTACACGTTATTCAATTCGTCGCGTTCCACATCTGCGAGTCCCTCCTCGACGAATCGAGCGCGTACGAATTCCGCGCGCTGACTTTCCTCGAAGGTCGGCGAAGGGATTTGTTGAATTTGAACCGCGAGGTCGAGAAGACGTTGAAGGGTGTTTGTCATTTTGTGATTTGATTTGTCGCCGCAATTATAAGGCGCGCGCCAATTCTCTCAAGGCTTGCAGGCGCGCCTCGGCCAGGCCGCTTAACATGCCCAGCGGATAGAACGGGCCGCTGCCCTCCACTTTGAGCGAGGCCGAGACGCCTCCGTACAGCGCGGCTTCGAGCGGATCGTAGGTTTTATGGTAACCGGCTAAATAACCGCCGCACAAGGCATCGCCCGCGCCGGTTGGGTCGGCCAGCCGCGCCGGATAAGCGGGAATCTCCCAGCGGTGTTTACCGAGCGCGTCGTATACGTATTGTCCCTGCGCGCCGCGTTTGATCACGATGATCTCACAGCCTTGTCCGCTCACGGCTTCGGCCATTTCCCACAGGTCGTTCGTCTGACCCCAAAAGAGGGCGCGCAATTCTTCTTCCGAGGGCAGGAAAATCGTCACGCCCTGAAGCAGGATGCGCAGGTCTTTGGCAAGGGACGGGAGCATGGTCGCGGACGCGGGATCCAGGCTGAGGGTCGTGACCGAACCGCCTTTGAAGATGGAGGTCAATTGACTTTGCGTGGTGAAATCCATGGGGCAGAGGTGCACGGCGCGCGCGTCGAGATAATCTTTCGGAATATCTATACCGAAGGGCGAATGCGGATCGACGCGGCGCGGGTCGCGCGGCATGGTTTCGGATGGAGGCTGGTAGCCAAGCAGTGCCTTGGGGAAAGTCATTTCGCGGCGCGCAAAATGCGCCACTGGGTTGTTCTGACTGCGATGTTCGAAATCGCTGTACGCGAGGAAAGCGCGCAGGTCGAGGCTTTGCGGCAGGATGTTGATGCCGCGTATATCGAAACCGTTCTCTTCCAGAGTATGCAGCCATTGACGCGGCAGGTCTTCGTCCACTTTGCCGAGCAGGCCGATACCGCGCTCCCAAACGGCGAGTCCGCCTGCGGCATATAACAAATCGCCGCCCGGAGAATCGAGCAGAGGCTGACCGACGGGAGGCAGGATATATTCGCGCTGAAAGCGCCCGGCAATGACAAAAGTTGGCTGCATATCTTGAATGCGCGGCGCTGAATGCCGCTGATTCGTTGGAATCGATTGCCGCGGAAAAATACGAATAAACTTCTTATGGATGATCCGCGCTGGCCTGCGGCTGAAGACTTACTGCGACAAAAAAACTTTGGAGGCCGCGTCGGCTTGCTGGGCATCCAGCGGCAGGAGGAATGTGAAATTACTGCCCCGGCCTTCCACGCTCTCGGCCCAAATGCGGCCGCCGTGCAGTTCGATCATGGCTTTGGCCACCGAAAGTCCAAGCCCCATGCCGCCGTGACGCCGCGTGAGATGCGATTCGATCTGGAAGAATCTGTCGAAGACGCGCGGCAAATCTTGCGCGGGAATGCCTATGCCGTTATCGATTACCGAGACTTTTACGTATCCCGGCACCGCTTCCGCCGTGACGACGACCAGGCCGCCGTTATCCGTGAATGTGAGCGCGTTCTTGACGAGGTTACTGAGGGCGATGGAGATCTTAGTGCCGTCGCCTTCGATTAGCAGGTCGTTTTTGCCGACTTCAGGTTTGAGCGTGATGTTTTTCTGTTTGGCGATTTCCTGAAAGGAGAGCGCCACTTCCTCGACAATGCGCGCGACGGATACTTTTCGCTGGCGCACGCGCGCCGCGCCCGACTGATAATTATCCACGTTGGATAGGTTCTCGATGATGTCCTTGAGTTTGGTGGCGTTGCGGATGATGGCTTCCAACTGTTCGGCGTATTGATCGCTGAGCAGTTCGCGCAGGAAAGTGGCATGCCCCAGAATCAGGCCGAGCGGGGTACGCAGTTCGTGCGAGGTGATGGCAATGAAATCGCTTTTCAGGCGGTCGAGCTCGGCCACTTCTTCGTACGAACTTTGAACGCGCCGTTCGAGCAGGTCGGTTTGTATGACCGTGATGGCGAGCGCGCCGAGGGTCTCTAGGATTGTGATATCTTCCTCGGTATAATGTGCTTCGTTCGCTTTGTTGAGCGCTTCGAAGACCGCGATCAAATTTCCGTGATAATGAAGCGGCACGGCCAGCAGGGAGCGGGTCTGGAAACTGCTCACTACGTCCACCTGACGGAAGTGGCGTTCGTCCTTGCTGACGTCTGCGATGACCAACGGCTCATTTTTTCGTACAGTCCACCCCGCGGCGCTGGTATCCACCGGCACCACGATGCTTTTGAGCAGTTCACGCTGATACCACGGAACCGCCGTAAAGCGCAATTCGTTGTTCTGCGCGTCGTATTCGAGGATCGAAGCCGTCTCGCTTCCGGTCAGCTCGATAGCCGCGGAGAGAACCGCCTGAAGATAGGATTCGGCGTCTTTCCCGGCAGACAGGTCGTGGGTCAGGTTGAGGATGCGTTCGAGTCTTTCGTCAGGTTTGATAGACATGCCTGATTTCCGTTTCTCGCGGTAAGATTATACTTCACAGGCCAGTCCGAATTTCGGTTTTGTGATGAAATTCGAATACAAATTTATAGACCTGATTTAGGAGAATCATATGGCAAATAGAAAAGTACGCGTCGCCGTGATCGGCGTGGGCAACTGCGCCTCCTCGCTTGTGCAGGGAACGCAGTTTTATAAAGGCGCGGCTGACGATGCGGTCATCCCGGGCATTATGCACGCCCGCCTGGGAGAGTATCACGTCGGCGACATCGAATTCACGATGGGGATCGACGTGAATGTAACCAAAGTGGGAAAGGATTTGTCTGAAGCAATTTTTGCCGAACCCAACAACACCTACAAGTTCGCGGACGTTCCGCACTTGAACGCGCCTGTGGTGCGCGGCATGACCCATGACGGTCTCGGCAAGTATTTGTCCGGTATGATCGAGAAGGCCTCCGGCCCCACCGCCGATATCGTCAAACTCCTGCGCGAGACCAAGACCGATGTGATGGTGAATTTCCTGCCCGTCGGTTCGGAGATGGCGACCAAGTGGTACGTGGAACAGGCCTTGGAAGCGGGTTGTGCGTTCGTCAATGGAATTCCGGTTTTCATTTCTTCATCCGATTACTGGGCCAAACGTTTCCGCGATGCGGGCCTGCCCGTGCTCGGTGATGACATCAAGTCGCAGGTCGGCGCGACGATTTTGCACCGCGCCCTCGCCACTCTCTTTGTGGATCGCGGCGTGCGCGTTGACCGGACCTACCAGCTCAACTTCGGCGGCAACACCGATTTCCTCAACATGCTCGAACGCGAACGTTTGGAGAGCAAGAAGATTTCCAAGACCAACGCCGTCACCAGCATGATCCCGTACGATATCGGTCACGATAACGTGCATGTAGGCCCGAGCGATTATGTGCCGTGGCTCACCGACCGCAAGATGGCCTACATCCGCATGGAAGGCACCACCTTCGGCAACGTGCCGCTCAATATGGAAGTCAAGCTCGAAGTGTGGGACAGCCCCAACTCGGCCGGCGTGATGATCGACGCCATTCGCACCGCCAAGATCGCGCTTGACCGCGAATTGAGCGGTCCGATCATTGGCCCGTCTTCTTATTTCTTCAAGTCCCCGCCCAAACAATTCCGCGACGACATCTGCCGCGAAAAAGTGGAAGCGTTCATCAGCGGCAAAAGCGACGAATAAAGCATCGGGCGGTCAACAGGCCGCCCTTTGATTTGATACAATGTTTCCCATGCGACAAATTGCCCGCTTCCTTCTGATCCTTTGCCTGCTCGCCGTTATCTCAACCGCTTGCCAACCCGCGCAGGCTTCGCCCACTCAAGATCTTAACTCGGCATTGACTCAGGCTGTGGCAACTGCGCTCGCGCAACTCGCGATGCCCACCTTGACGCCCTCTTCGATTCCCGTTGCTCCTACCGCAACGGCCGTCCGCACCCCGCCGCCGTTGCCCTCCACATTCCAAACCGATTTGTTGAATCCGCTGGATACGCCGCACACGTATATGCAGGATTCCTGCCAGTATCTGCTCGATAAATGGAATCCGAATAACAGCGCGCCGGGCACGGTTGTAATGACGATCATGTTTCATTCCATCAGCAAAGACAAAGCCACGGATGTGAATCAGATCAGCGCCGGCGACCAGAAGAAATTGATGAACGATTTGCACGATATGGGATTTCAAGCCATCAATATGCAACAAATGGCAGACTTCATGGAGCGCAACGCCAGGATCCCGCCGCGCTCGGTTTTGTTGATCGTGGACGACCGGCATTTCGCATCTTATTTCGACGATCACTTTCGTCCGTTCTACGAACAGTGGGGCTGGCCGGTCGTCAACGCGTATATCGCCAAGGACGAGCGCCCCGATCTTTGGGCGGAGAACGCCGCGCTTTCCGCCGAAGGCTGGGTGGACTACGAAGCGCACGGCGTGATCCATAACATCGTGATCACGAATTCTTCCAGCGATGAATTTATGTTGGGCGAATTACAAGGCGCCATTACGAATATCCAGAAATATTTACACAAAACGCCCATCGCCTATATTTGGCCGGGCGGCGGTTTTACGCCGCGCGCCGCGCAATTGGCGCGGCAGGTTGGGTATCATCTGGGGTTCACGGTCAACCCGCGCGGGCCGGTAATGTTCAACTGGGTTCCACTGGCCGATCAGGTCGATCCTCAACGGCCTTATTCCATTCCGGAAGGTCCCGTTAACGATCCGTTGATGGTACTGCCGCGCTATTGGGATACCGACGCGCGCGCGCATCTTGATACGGTGATTCAAATCGGCAAACAGGCCATGGCCTACGCCGAACAGAATAAGGCGGCGGAACTCGAATATTACGACATCGTTTGCGCGCCGACGTACGGCCCAATTCCCGCCGCGCAATAATGATAAAGGCTTATCTGATCCATCTTTATGCAAAACTGAGAGCGAGGGTTCATCGTCCCATGTCAGATTGTGTCTTCTGTAAAATCGCTTCGGGGGAAGCGTCCACTCGGATTCTTTATCGCGATGAAAGTGTGACGGCCTTTCCAGATATTCATCCGCTCGCGCCGACACATCTCCTGATCATCCCCAATAAACATATTGCTTCGGTCAACGATCTCGAACCGGATGATGAATATTTGATGGGACATTTGATTCTAACGGCGCGGCAACTCGCCAGAGAACAGGGGATTGACGAAAGCGGTTATCGTTTGATCACTAATACGGGAGTCAATGGCGGACAGACGGTGTTTCACCTTCATTTGCACTTGCTGGGCGGCCAGCGAATGAAATACCCCATGGGATAGTAAAAAGAACGGCGGTCGAAATGGCCGCCGTTCTTTCATTTCTTCTTTAAATAATTGCCACCGCCGAACTTACTGGCAGGGCGGCCCATGCGCCAGGCATACCAGCCGAGACCAGCTCCGCCCAGCAGTAATAATCCGCCGACGATTCCCAGCAGGGTGGAGGTGATGCTTCCGCCGCCGTTGGAGGCAGGTTGTGAAATGGTCGTCTGTGTGGATTGCGCGCCGAAATCCACAAAAGCGCGGTCGCCTTGTTTCAAATCCAGTTTGTAAGTTAGGTCCATCGTCGGATTGTAATTATCGGGGATGGCTACGCTGATGTTGTACGTGCCTTCAGGCACTTCCGTAAAACAAGTTCCCTGATACGCGTCCGGGTCGGGATTGATCGCGGTGGTTTGCGTGGCGGAATACGCGCCGTTGATCTCGGTCACGCTGATCGCGCCGCCCGCGATGGCAGGTTCGGTCTCCTGACGCAGCGCGTCGCCGTTTTGATCGTCGAACAACAGCACGCAGATTTCAGTGGTGCCGCTGGGCGGCGTGGGGGTGATGGTGGGAGGCGGAGGCGTAGGAGAAGGCCCCGGGGTATCGGTGGCAACTGCTGGCCCGGTCAGACCGATGAGCAGTTGTTGTCCCTGAACCACCGTACAATCCGCGTCCAATTTGCTGTTGAGGGCGCGCAATTGTTCCACACTGATCTGATTCAACAGCGCGATGCGCGTGCAGGTGTCGCCCGCTTGAACCACGTAAAGGATGCGTCCATCCACGCCGGGTGTGGGCGAGGCGTATTGCACTTGGGCCACAGGCGCGGCGTCGGCGGGAAGCCACAGTCCAAACGCGATCAGCGCACATAATGAAATGAGAACGAGGAAACGTTTGAGGTGCATCGGGCGGGATTATATCATTTCAATTTCAGAACTTCGTACACGTCCACGGGCTGGGCTTTGCCTTTGACCATCAACGGCGCGAACGGCGCGGCCTCCACATTTTGTTTTACGCGTTCGTACACTTCCTTGCTGATCAAAATTTGATTTCTGGCGGAATTTTCCTGAATCCGTTTGGCGGTGTTGACGCTGTCGCTGATGGCCGTGTACTCGAGGCGTTTCTCGGTTCCGATCCAGCCGAGGAGGGCCTCGCCGTAATGAATCCCGACTCCAAATGAAAGCTGTTCGCGTTCGGGCAATTGACTGTGCAAAACTGCGATGGCCTCGCGGATGGCAAGCGCGGCCCGCACCGCGCGCAGACTGTGATCTGGTTGCGGCAAAGGCGCGTTGAACCACGCCATGACCGCGTCGCCGAGGAATTTATCCACCGTGCCTTCCTCGTGCAGAACGGCTTCGGCCGCGGCCGCCAGATATCGATTCAAAACCGCGACGAGTTGTTCCGGCGTTTGCTTTTCGGAATAAGGGGTGAAGCCGCGAATATCGGCGAACAGAATCGTAATATCCACGCGTGTGCCGCCGATCTGCAAACTGTTTGGGTCGAGTTGATCGAGCACGGCGGGCGAAACCATGCGTTCGAGCAGGCGGCGCTGGGCTTCCAGTTTCTTTCTTTCGGTCAGGTCGTCGAGTACGATGGCTACGCCTTGAGTTTTTTGCTTCGCGTCTTTGAGCGGGGAAAGGTTGAAGCGCCAGTCCACACTGCCGCGCTCCGGCAAGACGTGATTGATCTCAAGGTCCACAATCGGTTTATCGGTTTGGCGAAGCTCGACCAGACGCGGTTGAATTTCGCGGGCAACGGTCGGCAGTACGTCATCGAGGCGGCGGCCGATGATATCTGCCGCGCCATATCCAAGAATGGACTCGGCGGCGCGATTGCACAGCGTGATCTGGTCTTCGATGTCGGCGGTGATCACGCCGCTGGCGATGGAAGCAAAGATATTGTCCATTAAACTTTTCAGCTCAGTAACTTCGGCCAGAGTTTGTTTTAGCGATGAAAAGAGACGCGCGTTCTCGATGGCGACCGCGGCTTGATTGGCGAAAGCCGTGATCAGTTCGCGTTCCGAATCGGCGAAGATGCCGCTGCGAACCCGGTTATCGGTATAGATGACGCCGATCAGTTCATTCTTGACTTTGAGCGGCACGCATAGAATGGAACGCAGGTTGAAGGCTACGATACTTTCCTGCCCGACGAAGCGTTGGTCTTCCTGCGCGTTGGTGGTGATGAGCGGTTCGCCCGATTGAATGACGCGCTGGACGATGGTGCGGCTGAAAGTCAGTTCGGAGTCGTTGATCGATTCCTGACTCCAGTTGCGCGCGATGCGCGAGGCCATTTGACCGTTCGCCTCGCGCAGCATGAGGAAGCCGCGCTCGGCGCGCGTCAACCGGACGATGTTGTCCATTACGATGCGCAGGACTTCGTCGAGCTCGAGCGATGAGTTGATCACCTGCCCGATGTTGGCGAGCGCCAGAAGATTGCCATGTTCGTTTTCGAAAACTTCGAACTGGCGCGCGATGTGCGCCAGAGTCTTCTCCAGATCGTCCATGCCCTGAACAAGATGTCCGGTCGGTTTAGTCTTACTTTTTTCCAGATCGGCGCGCAGATTCGCGGCTTGTTTGCCGAGAGTCAGGATTTGAGTGTGCAGGTCGGTGGGCGAGGTGCGGTCGGCGGTCATGATGAATGACTTCCAGCGAAGCGCGCGCGCAGGCGTGACTGTAAGATAGATAACAACAGATCGAGCGCGGCGCGGCGGGCGCGTTTGGGATGACCCGGGCGCGGGCTGTATAACGCGGCCTCGTGTTCCGCCAGCAGGGAATCGATCGCTTCGCTGGCGGACGGTAGCAATCCCCGCAAAACCTCGGCGCGTTGTTGCGGCGTTGCAAAGATGGGCTGGGGCTTTCCGAGCCAGGTCAAACCGAGATTGACGGCCTGAAACGACCGCTCGATGGAAGTCAGATGCGACCAGCGCGCCCAGCGATCCACCCAATTCGGAGGCGGCGATCCACTGCGCGTGTATGCGTCCGCAATGTAAACCGGAAGTCGCCGTGACCATCCAAAGCGACGATTGCCGAAGAATAGAACCGCCAGCACAAATAACAAAGAAAAAATCAACGCCGCGTGTCCCTGCGCGGTTTGCAGAAACGGGGTCGGTTTGACCGGTGTGTTCGTCTCCAACAATTGATCGATGGTCGAATCTTCCTGGGCGAGCGGCGTTTGAATGGGCGGCACAGCGGTCGAGGCGCCGGGAGCAGGCGCGGCCGCGGCCTGTTCCGTTGGACGAATCAAAGGCGCCTGGCTGACAGTCGGTTCGAACTCCACCCAGCCGATGCCGGGAAAATAAACTTCGGGCCAGGCGTGCGCGTCCACTTGATGCACATCGTATCCATAGCTGATATTTCCGCTGGCGTTGTTTTCCTCCACAGTGCCTTGAGCAAAACCGACCGCCATGCGCGCTGGGATGCCCAAGGTGCGCAGTAGCAAAATTTCCGCGCTGGCGTAATACGTGCAGAAGCCTTTTTTGTAATCCGTTAAAACCCAAAGCACCGGGTCTTCGCCTGCGGGCGGCGTGTCAATGGAAGTGGAATAGCGAATCCAACCTCGAAGAAAAGAAGTGATCGCTTGAGCCTTATCGTAGGGTGTCGGCTGATTTTGCGTAAGCTCCTCGGCCAGCGGTTTGAGTCTTGCCGCCACTTCATCCGGCACCTGCAAGTAACGCGCCGTAACCCAATCGGGATATGCTTCGCCGGCGTTCTTCAAATCCGAGATGGTGGGATCGGCGATCATGGCGCGGACCTGATATCTGTCTCCGGTGTAAAGAACTTGGTTGGCCAACCAGGCTTGCAGGTCCCACGTGCTATCGGACGCGGGAGCTTCCCAAATTGTGCCTGGCCGGTTGATCCAGATCGGTTCCGCCGGCGCGTAGAATAACTTTTCCCTGGGAGCCAGATTTGTAAATGTGAACAGGATTTCCCTTTGCTTGATCTCGCGAGCGAGCGGAACGAATTGATCGGCGGCAGGCGCAAAGGTTCGCGAATTTCCAGACGAATTGATCCATTGCCCCTTCGAATAGTAATCGTACACGCGGCCGCGCCAATAATAGCGCGGCGGTTGACTCTCCAAAGGCGCGTTGATGCGGACGCTGAAGACCAGCGCATCGCCAAGCTCGGCGTTCGATCCAAGCGGCAGTTTCTCCCCATAGTAATCGCCCGGCGTTCCGCTTCCATACGTGGACTTGAGGCTGGTGACAATATTCGAAAGGCGTTCGCGCATCGGACGGCTGAATCGACTCCAGGCTTGCGAGGCGGATTTCAAACTGGAGACCGAAGTTGGCACGGACCATGCGACAAAGACTACCACCGCCGCGACCACCAGTAAACTGTTTCTCAAATCCTGAGTTGCCTCGTAAGTGACGAAGACGCGTTCCTGTTCCCAGCGCGTGCGGCTCTGATTGACGTAGAAGCGTCCAAGTAAAGCCAGTGCGAGAAAGATGTAGATCGCCAGTTCCCAAATGCGGGTGGGAGGAAGATAATCGTAAAGCTGAACGATCAACGCCGCCAGGCCGGCCGGCAGAACGACTGCCAGATAATTCTTATGGCGCGTCAGGAAATAACCGGAAGTAAGGCCGATGATCCAATAACCCAGCGATACCAGCGCAACGAAAAAAAGCGAATCGTCCACCGGTTTGCGCATGATGAATTCCCCGAGCGAGGTCAGCATTCTTCCGCCGAGGCTGGCCAGATGTTCCGTGAAATCCCCTTCGATGTCGATTGCCCGGGTTAATTGCCACGGAACGATCGCCAACGAATATAGAAATGCCAGCCATCCCACAGTCTGCTTATGGAACGAACTGTAACCGAGAAAGATTCCCAAAAGCGTGCTGTAGAAGGCAAGCGTTTGAGTGAAGTATAGGAAAGGCGCCCAAGCCGTCATAGCCAGGCGTGCGGCGGAAACCTGAATCAGCAGAATCACCAAAATAACGGCGAGCCAGTCCCAGGTTCGGCGTGAAGCGGCGCTTTGTTCCATGCGTTGAGTGTACATTGAACGGTAGCGAGCGTCAATTGCGTGAGTTTAATGATCGCTCCCTGCGGCCGTCGGTTCGAAGATCGGGTTTTGTCGTTGAACTGCAAACTCGCATGGTTGTTTTTCCGTTTCAATTTAGCTTCACCGTCCAAGCGGTAGGGGTCGTTCTGATATAATCCGCCATACTTAGGGTATTACCCGCTTGGAACTTAGATGAATCTCGAACGTGGAACGTTACTTCATAAACGCTATCGCATCGTTGAAATCCTCGGTCAGGGGGGGATGGGGTCGGTGTATCGCGCCGTGGATGAAAACCTGGGCGTGGATGTAGCCCTCAAAGAGAACCTGTTCACCACCGATGAATACGCGCGTCAGTTCCGCCTCGAAGCTGTCATCCTCGCCAACTTACGTCATCCCAATCTGCCGCGCGTCTCCGATCACTTCGTAGTCGGCGATCAGGGGCAATATCTCGTGATGGACTTCATCGAGGGGGAAGATTTGCGTCAGCGCATGGAACGCCTCGGCATGGTCTCCGAGGATGATGCGATCCAGATCGGCGCGGCCATGTGCGAGGCGCTGACTTATCTGCATACCCGCAAGCCTCCCATTTTGCACCGCGATATCAAGCCGGGCAACGTCAAGATCACTTCGGATGGGCATATCTATCTGGTGGATTTTGGCCTCGCCAAAGTGGTGCAGGGCGGTCAGGTGACGACCACCGGCGCGCGGGCCATGACGCCGGGCTATTCACCGCCCGAACAATATGGGACCGCGCGCACCGATCCGCGGACCGATGTTTATTCGCTGGGCGCGACCCTGTATGCCGCATTGTGCGGAATCATCCCGGAAGACGGCCTGGCGCGCGCAATGGACAATGCACAGTTAACGCCCCTGCGTAAACGAAATTCCAAAGTCTCGCGGCGGCTTTCCGCGGCCATCGAAAAAGCAATGGCCGTCGAGCCGGACGATCGTTTTCAAACCGCCGAAGATTTCAAAAAGGCGTTGCTTGGCTCCAGAAGCGCCGAACAACTTAATGGCAACTATACCGTCTCACCGCCGCCAATCGAAGCGCATGCTCCCGGCAAGGCTGACGATTCGAGTACGGCGGTGGATGAAATTCGCAAACCCGCGATTCAATCCGATCAGATCGAGGCGCAGGAAGAAAGACCGTTCATATCTCCGGGTAAAAGAAAACGTCAGGAGAAAAAACGCCGCCAGCGAATATTGATCACGATCCTGTCGCTCATAGTGTTGGCGCTGGCGGGCGTGATGTACGTTAATCCTTCTTTGATATCCCGCGACTTCCTCGGTTCACTGCCGTTTTTATATCCCCCGGCAAAACCGACCTCCACCTCGACTTCAATTCCGAATCCAACGGCCACTCTCACCCTGCTTCCGACTCAAGTTCCGGCCGGCACTTCGACCTATACTCCGACGCCGCTTCCTCCCACAGCGACATTTACCTTAACCAACACGCCGCGTCCTGTCCGGACCGAAACCCTGGCTCCGTCATTTACAGAGACTCCCACCCAAACCCTGATTCCCACATCCACGCCCCGCGGCGGAGGATATGGTCAGCTTGCATTCGCGTCGACGCGTTCCGGCGTAGCGCAAATCTATCTGAGCGATTTGGATGGAGAGAATATCGTGCCGGTCACGAACCTGCCTCAGGGGGCCTGCCAGCCCTCGTGGTCGCCGGATGGAGGCAGATTGGTCTTTGTCTCCCCGTGTAAAGGGCCTTATGTTTTAGGTCAGGACCCGCCGAAGAATACCAATCTATTCATCATCAACGCCGACGGATCGAATCTCACGGCGCTTCCCAGCGTTCCCGGCGGAGATTTTGAACCGGCCTGGTCGCCGGACGGCACGCGCATTGCATTCACTTCCCTGCGCGGCGGCAGTATGCAGGTTTATATATTGACTTTGGCCGATCAATCCACCCAGCCGTTGAGCGCGCCGTCTCTTTTTGGTTCCGATTCGGGCACGGAAGCCCGTCAGCCTGCCTGGTCGCCTTCTGGTGAGCAAATCGCTTTGACGGTTCGCCGCTTGAGCGCGTATCAAATTTGGACGGTCAGCGATTCAGGACAAGACGCACAGCAACTCGTTCGCAGTGGTCAGGACCTTTGGGATTATTATCCGGTTTGGTCAAAGGATGGAAAGGCGATCGTCTTTACTGAACGCCGCGCAGGCTCCATTGCTTTGCCCTGGCAGATGAGCGTTCAATATCAAAAGCAAGGCTCTGCTGCGCCCACGCGCCTTAATCTGGGCGCGCCGCCCATCGAACACGCCGCTGTTTCCAGCGATGGAATCTGGCTGGCGGTGCAGGAAAGAGACAGCAGAGGGAATATCGACATTTATTACATGACCGTTAC
>WBZO01004085.1_pt1 | contig 16092 bp, 13 predicted proteins | sample 5204261 | NCBI WGS metagenome assembly WBZO01 (sample SAMN12412400, study PRJNA552823) | activated sludge metagenome | isolation source: activated sludge from anammox sidestream of wastewater treatment plant... | place: USA: North Carolina | collected 2017-09 | reverse complement strand
AGGTCGCTCACGTTGTTGTAGATCGAGCTGCCGCGCGGATATTGCCGGCAGTGGCTGCTCAGCCGGACGCCGTTCGGGTATTCGAAATCGGTGGTCATGTGGTCGTAGATATTGCCTTCGTGGTTGGGAATCTGCCGGCCGCCCACGGCCACGGCCTTCAAGGGGGGCACATCTTTCATGGCCCAGGCAATTTTATCCACGCTGTGACAGGCCTGTTCCACCAGGCCGTCGCCGGAGAGCCAGACGAAATTATACCAGTTCCGCACCTGCCACTCGACGTCGCCCATCTCCTTGGGCCGGGTACTGGCGGGCGGCATGGGTTTGACCGGGCTGGTGTAGTAATCCGCGTAGATGGAGCGGATTTCGCCAATCGCCCCCTCGTGAAGTTTCTGGAACAGTTCGCGGCGGGGATAATCGTAACGCCAGCAGAACCCGGCCAGCACCGAAAGGTTTTTCTGTCTGGCCAGCTTGGCGGTTTCCATCACTGACCGCACCCCCGTGGCGTCGGTGGCCATGGGTTTTTCGCAGAAGACGTGCTTGCCGGCAGCCACTGCGGCTTTGAAGTGCTGGGGGCGGAAACCGGGCGGGGAACAGAGCAGCACGACGTCCACCCCGCTATCAATGACTTTTTGGAAGGCGTCCAGGCCGGCGAAACAGGTGTCGGGGGTGACTTTGATGCGTTCGGTAAAACCGTGCTGGCCGGCTTCCGCGCGCAAAGTCTGCAGGGAAGGTTGTATCTTTTCCGCGAAGGCATCCCCCATGGCCACCAGATGCACGTGCGGGTCCGCCTGCAAAGCCTGTCCCGCCGCACCGGTGCCGCGTCCGCCACACCCCACCAGGCCGACCCGGAGCGGAGTATCATCGGCGGCGAACGCCTTCGAGGTGAGGATGGCCGGAGCGGCCAGTGCGCCGGCGATGAGCGCCGATTGACCGAGAAATTCACGACGGGTGGAGCCAGGAGAGGTTGAGTTGTTCATAGATGATGAGTGTGTTTTGTTTTATTGGGACTCTTTATGGCGTAATCCAGTTCAAATGGCGAGCGGTTCTTTTGCCGCGGCGACAGCCGGCAAGACGTCCTGATGACATTCCGTCCGGTTCCGGGTGCCCCGTCTGGCGTGTCAAGCCCCGCCGTCTCCCGGCGGCATGCTGAAAACCTGCCTGGTCATTCATAATGGTCGCTTTCCCTGTCCCGGTTTGATTAGACCGAACCGGGCCGCGCAACTCAACCCCGCATATTGGGGGACGGATTATCGCCGGCGTTGGTCTGGATTCCGGGTTCGATCACGCTCCACAAGCCTGCCCGCCCCTGCGGATCAGGAGCTGGCGGGAATGGGTGATCGCCTCTCTTGCCGAGTGCCGGCTTGTGAATGGGCGCGGGAACGGGTTTACTCCGCGGCGACATGACACCGGTTGCCTTCACCCCCTATCGCCAGCTCCTGAAACGAACCCGGGAGATTGCGCTGCTGACCAGTTCCGCCTCGATGCTCACCTGGGATTTGGAGACGTACGCGCCGGCCGAGGCCGTGAACTTTCGCGCGGAACAACTCGCGTATCTCGGCGGCGCGGCCCATCGCAAGTTCACCTCCGGAAAAGTCGGCGACCTGATCGCCCAATGCGAGCAGCACGGTTTTCCGGCGGACTCCGCCGAGGCGGCGAACGTGCGGGAATGGCGGCGCAGTTACGATCGAGCCACCAAAGTGCCGCCCCGCCTGGTCGAGAAAATGGAGCGGACGCGCACCCATGCCCGCGAGGCTTGGAAGCGCGCCCGCGAACAATCCAAGTTCCGGCTCTTCCAGCCGCATTTGCAAAAGGTGCTCGGGCTTTCGCGGCAGTTCGCGGAATGCTGGGGATTTCAGGAATCGGTGTACGACGCGCTGCTGGAAGGCTACGAGCCTGGGGCGAAAACCCGCGAACTGCGCGCGCTGTTTGCGGAATTGCGTCCGGCACTGGGCGCGGTGTTGGGGCCGGCGCGGGAGAAATCCGCCGCGCTGCCGGAGAATTTTTTGCGGGGACATTATCCCGTCGCGGCGCAACAGGCCTTCAACCGCCAGGTGGCGGCGGCGATCGGTTTCGACTTCGCGGCCGGTCGCATTGACACGACCACGCATCCGTTTTGCGAAACTCTCGGCCCGCGGGATTGCCGCCTTACGACCCGCTACGATGAATCGAATTTCGCGCAGTCGCTCTATGGCGTCCTGCACGAAGCCGGGCACGGGCTGTACGAGCAGGGGTTGCCCGGGGAACAGTTCGGCCGTCCGCTGGGCACGGCGGTGTCCCTGGGCATTCACGAGTCGCAGTCGCGTTTGTGGGAAAATCACGTCGGGCGCGATGCCGTCTTCTGGCAGCACTGGCATCCCGTGGCCTGTGAACATCTGCCGGACCTGCGACGGTTCACGCCCGAGCAGATTCACGCCGGAGTGAACCGGGTGGCGCCCTCGTTCATCCGGGTGGAAGCCGATCAGGTGACGTATGATTTGCACATCATGCTGCGCTTTGAATTGGAGGTGGCCCTGGTCGAGGGCCGGCTCAAAGTTGCCGATGTCCCCGCGCGCTGGAATGAGGAGTTTGAAAAGCTGACCGGGCTGAAGGTCACGCGGGACGCCGACGGTTGTTTGCAGGACATACATTGGTCCATCGGCCTGCTGGGCTATTTCCCGACCTACACCCTGGGCAATCTCAACGCGGCGCAACTCATGCACCGCGCCCGTCAGGAGCGGGAGAATCTCGCCGCGGAACTGGCGCGGGGCGAGTACGGCGGCCTGCTGGGCTGGCTGCGCGCCAGGGTGCATGCCCACGGATCACGCTATCGTCCCCAGGAGTTGATGACACAGGCGACCGGCGAGCCGACCCGAAGCCGGCATCATCTCGATTATCTGCGACAGAAATTCGTCAACTGACGCGGCTCTGTGTTGCGTCAGACCGGGCGAACGGGCAGGGGGCGGAGTTGCAGGGTTTTTCGCCGTTGTGGAAGTGCCTCCCGCACCCGAAGCCAGGACCGCTGGCGGTTGGGTGGAGACGCGCTCCACGTTGGGCGGTCAAAAACCACGGCGCGATATGTTTGCTTGCGGGAGGCTGGCCATCGGAGTAACAACAGTTGGGTTCACTCTGGCACGCAAACCATGACTACTGCAAATCGCTTCACCCGTCGTAAATTCCTGCAAACCACAACCACGCTGGCCGTCGCCGCGCCGGCCATTCTGCCGTCCTCGGTCTGGGGCGCGACAACCGGGCCCAACGACCGGATCACGCTCGGATTTATCGGAGTGGGCAAACAGAATCGCGGGTTGCTGAACGGGTTCATCCACAAGCCAGGCACGCAGGTGGTGGCGGTTTGCGACGTGGACACCACGCGGCGCGAGCACGCGAAACAAACCGTGGAGAAATACTACGCGCAGCAGTCAGGCAACGGCGCGTTCCATGGCTGCGAGGCCTACGCGGATTTTCGCGCCTTGCTGGCGCGCAAGGATATTGACGCGGTGGTGGTCGCCACGCCGGATCACTGGCACGCCCTGATCGTGGTGGCGGCCGCCAACGCCGGAAAGGACATCTACTGCGAGAAGCCCTTGTCGCTGACCATTCATGAGGCGCGCGCGATGGTGAACGCGGTGCGCAAGAACGGGCGCATTTGTCAGACCGGCAGCATGCAGCGCTCGTCGCGTGAATTTCTCAAGGCGTGCGAACTGGTCCGCAACGGGCGGCTCGGAAAAATTCAAACGGTGGTGGTGGGCGTGGGCGGACCGAGCAAGTGGTGCGATCTGCCCGAGGAAAAGATGGAGCCCGGACTGGACTGGAATCTGTGGCTGGGACCCGCGCCACTGCGGCCCTACAATTCCGTGCTCAGCCCGCGCGGCGTACATGATTTTTTCCCAAACTGGCGCAGCTATCGCGAGTATTCCGGCGGCGCGATGACCGACTGGGGCGCGCATCATTTTGACATTGCCCAGTGGGGACTCGGCATGGATGACAGCGGTCCGGTCGAAATCATTCCGCCGGAGGATCCCAACGCCACCACCGGCCTGCGCTACCGGTACGCCAACGGAGTCGAGATGATTCACGACTCCAGCAAAGGCGGCGTCACCTTCAATGGCACGGAGGGCAGCATCCATGTGGATCGGGGCCGGTTTGAAGCCCATCCCGAGTCGCTGGCGGAAGCGCCGCTGGGCGACAAGGCCATCCGGCTGTACGCGAGTTCGGATCATTTGCAGGACTGGTTGAATTGCACGCGCAGCCGCAAGCTGCCCATCTGCGACGTCGAGATCGGCTGTCGCTCGGTGACGGTGTGTCACCTGGGCAACCTGGCCTACTGGAATCATCGTCGGTTGCGCTGGAATCCGAAAACGGAACAATTCGTCGGCGACGCGGAGGCCAACACCTGGCTGGACCGGCCCAAGCGCGCGCCATGGACACTGTAAGCGCGCGCCGGGTTTGTTGGGGATTCCCGTCTGCTGCACTCACCAGCATGTTCATCGGTTCCGAGATGGAATTCGTCCTGAGCTCGCAGAGCGTCAATCCATCCGGAGCAGCCCTTTGATGTCAGACAAGGCCCGCCCGCGTCAGACGGGCAGTCAGCGTCAGCAGCCAAACGAGGCGTTGCCAGTTTCGGATGCGCGGACCACGGGTCACACGCCGAGGTCCTTCTTGACGGCCGCAAACGCGTTCAAGGCTCGTTCCAAATCCGCGCGCGAGTGGGCGGCGGAAATCTGCGTGCGGATGCGCGCCTTCCCCTGGGGCACGACCGGATAACTGAAGCCGATCACGTACACGCCCTGTTGCAGCATGGCATCCGCAAACTTCGCGGCGAGCGCGGCGTCGCCGAGCATCACGGGACAGATGGGATGCGTGCCCGGCAGAATGGTGAAGCCGAGCTTTTCCATGCCTTCGCGGAAGAACTGCGTGTTCGCTTCCAACTGGTCGCGCAAGGCGGTGGACTCACTCAACAACTCCAGCACTTTCAACGACGCGCCGGCAATGCTAGGCGCGAGCGTGTTGGAAAACAAATAGGGTCGCGAGCGCTGTCGCAGGTATTCCACGATTTCCTGGCGACCGCTGGTGTAGCCGCCGCTCGCGCCGCCAAGGGCCTTGCCCAGCGTGCCGGTGATGATGTCCACGCGACCCATCACGCCGCAATGCTCGTGCGTGCCGCGACCGGTTTTGCCGACGAAACCGACCGCGTGCGAGTCGTCCACCATCACGAGCGCATGATACTGGTCCGCCAGGTCGCAGATCGCCTTGAGATTCGCGAGGTAACCGTCCATGGAAAACACGCCGTCGGTGGCGATCAGCTTGAAGCGCGCCTGTTTCGCGTCGGCCTCGCGCAACTTCGCCTCGAGGTCGGCCATGTCGTTGTTTTTATAGCGATACCGCTGCGCTTTGCAGAGCCGGATGCCGTCAATGATGCTGGCGTGATTCAATTCATCCGAGATGATCGCGTCCGACTCGCCCAGCAGCGTCTCGAACAAACCGCCGTTGGCATCGAAGCACGAGGAGTAAAGAATGGTGTCGTCCGTGCCGAGAAACTCGCTGAGCTTTTGCTCCAGTTGCTTGTGAACACCCTGGGTGCCGCAGATGAACCGGACGCTGGCGCAGCCGTAACCCCACCGGTCGAGCGCCGCATGAGCCGCCGCCGCCACCGCGGGATGCTGCGCCAGCCCGAGATAATTGTTCGCGCACAGATTGAGCACCGGCTGGCCGTCGGCCACGCGGATGGTTGTGCCCTGCGGCGTCATGATCACGCGCTCGTGCTTGTACGTGCCGGCCGCCCGCACCGCGGCGAGTTGGGACTGCAGATGATCCTGGAATTGGGAGGTCATAAAATCATTTCGGCTGCGGCGACCGTGCGGCGGCGGGTTCGGCATACAACCCGAACTCGGAGAGGGCAGGACACGCGGCGGCGTGGGTGATGCGCAGGCGGACCTTGTCGGTGGTCACGGGGGCGACGCGCAGCAAGCGGCGATTGCCGATGCTCGTGCCGGTGGCGAACTCGATCCAGTTGCCGTCCTGCCAGCGGTCCAGCGCGAAGGCGTCCACGCGCTGCCCCAGCGGCAGGAACTCGCGGAGGTTGACCACGTTGAAGGTGACGGGCGCGGGCAGTTCGAGGGTCAGTTCCGCGGTGGTCACGCCGTCATCCGTCGCCCAGTAGGTGTCACGTCGCTCGTCGAGCACCTTGGCGGCCGCGAAAGTTTGCGCGTGGCCGCGCACGTTGCTGGCGTGGACGATAGTCCGCGGAGTGGCGGCGAGGTTGCGGGCAAACGTAGCGTCCAGCACCTTCCGAAATTCCCGAAGGGATTGCGCATCCGGATCGGGAATGCGGCCACGGCGATCCGGGGGAATGTTCAAATTGAGGTCCGCGCCGCGCCCGACTGACGCGTAATAGATGTCGAGCAGTTGCGCCGGGGTTTTCACCTTGCGGTCTTCGCGGGCGTGATAGAACCAGCCGGGGCGGATCGAGACGTCGCATTCGGCGGGAATCCAATCCGTGCCCGGACGCTCGCCGGAATTCAAGCCTTCGCTGCTGCCACCGGGGCGCCGCCCGGCGATATTCAGCGTCGCCCAGCAGGGATCGCCCGCAATGCCGCGCTCGTTGCCGACCCAGCGCACATCCGGCCCGGCATCGCTGAACATCACGGCCTGCGGCATCAACTCGCGGACGATTTTCCAGGTGTCCGGCCAGTCGTAATAGGTGCGGTTGTCAATGGTGCGCTTCTCACGGGTGCCGCCATAGAAACCGTCCCCGCCGTTGGCGCCGTCGAACCACACCATGAAGATGTCGCCGTAGTGCGTCAGCAATTCGCGGAGCTGGTTGCGATAATAGGTCACATATTCGGGCCGGCCGTATTGCGCGTGGTTGCGGTCCCAGGGGGAAAGATAGACGCCGAACTTGAGGCCTTGCCGGTGGCAGGCGGTGGCGAGTTCCTTCACGACGTCGCCGTGGCCGCCGCGCCAGGGACTGTTCTTGACCGAGTGCTCGGTGTACTGGCTCGGCCAGAGGCAGAATCCGTCGTGATGCTTTGCCGTCAGGATCAGGCCTTTCATGCCGGCGGACTTGGCGACGGTGACAATGGCGTCGGCATCGAAATCCGTGGGGTTGAACACCGCCTCACTCTCATCGCCGTAACCCCATTCCTTGTCCGTGAACGTGTTCACGGTGAAATGCAGGAAGCCGTAGAACTCCATTTCGTGCCAGCGCAATTGGCGCTCGGTCGGCACCGGTCCGAACGGCCGGGGCGGCGGCACGGAGGGAGTTGGGGCGGCAGCCTCCGTTGCGCCGAGGGCGGCGACGGCGCACCCCAGGATGGTCAGAAATGTTTTCATTGTTACCGCAGCCTTACACGCCGGGCATTTTCAATGCAAGCGGATGTCGCCGGTCCTTGGCGTCCCGCGGAAAAATCGGCCCAACGGTCACCACCACGGAGGACCCCTCGGCGACCGCGCGCGCCGCATCGGGCGAGCCTGAACGTTCGCCCGGGCCGGGATGCACCACGGACGCGGCTTTCAACTTCGGAGCGATGCCGTTGACGCGAGGGTAGCCGAACGTCACGGTGACTTCGGGAATCGCGCTGCGCGGAATTTTCGCGGTGGAATAAACTTCGACGAACGCCGCGTGCCGGGCCCAGAAGGTGAAGTCCGCGCCCTCAAACCGCAGGCTGCCGATTTCGTGCTCGTGGCCGGCGGGATCCTTCACGCGGCAGGTGAACCAGGTGTTGGTTTTGCCATCCGTGATCTCGGTTTGCGCCTTGGTGATCTGGTAGGTGTAAGTGCCCTTCGTCCACTGGAGCGGCCGGCGCACGCTGGCGAACTCGCCTTCGTAACCGGCGCTTTCCACCAGGCAGTTGGTGCCGGCGACGCGCACGTTTTCCAGCCCGACCGGTGTTTGTTTGTCGCTCGACCAGCGCGAGAAGATGGCGCCTTTGCCCGGATGCAGTCGCGTGTGATTGGTGGCGTTGGCCCAGCCGTTGATGTTGGATTGCAGGCCGCCGTAGAAATCCAGGCCGTTGATCTTCGCGATGCCGCAGGGCGAGACGTAAAGATTGACGGTGTCCGGCACGTCGCGATCAATCGTGACGTCCACTGCGAGCGATTGGAAATTGGTCGTGGGCTGCTCGAAGGTCCACCACACGTCGGCCAGATGCCAGGGCTGAGGCGGCAAGGCATTGGTCGTTTCGGCCGCCGCGAGCAGCCTGGCACTGCTCAACAAAAACATTCCCGTCACGACGGGCAGGGCGCGAACAAATGAATTCATGTTAGTCCTTCAGGGTTTCGTGTCCGCTCACGGGTTTGGGTTCGGTGGCGAGCAGGTCGAGGATGGTGATTACGTTGTCGCCGCGCCGCAACCAGTTGGCGGGACAATACAGCCGCGTCTGCGGGCCGATTTCCCAATAACGCCCCAGATTGTGGCCGTTCACCCAGACCACGCCCTTGCGATACTGGCTCAGGTCGAAATAGGTGTCCGCCGGTGTCGCGACCTGGAAATGGCCGCGAAAGAATGCGCCCGGCCGATCGGACTTGGCGGCAGCCGACGGCAGCCGGGTGACCCAATCATCCTGCAAGGGGAAGCAGAACATTTTCCAATTCATCAGCGTCATGCCGTTGAGCACCGCGCGGTCGGTGATGCCTTTCGGATCAATGATGAACTCGCCAAAGTTGATGTGCCCCAAGCCTTCCACCAGCACCTCCAGCACGGGCACCGGCTCGCTGGAGCGGGGCAGGTGAATCTCCGTCTGGTTCAACCGCCGATCCACCGTGCCAACGAATTTGCCGTCCAGAAACACCAGCGCGTAATCGTGCAGGTTGCGGAGAATCAGTTGTCCTCCCTTGTGGCCAATCAGCCGGGTGCGATAGAGCACCAGGCCCTGGTTCTGGCCGAGTTGCTCGAAAGTAACCGGCTGGGGCGCGGTGACCGGCTGGGGCAGCGCGTCCCAAAGCGTGCTCCAGCGCTCCAGTGAAATGGGCGGCAGCATCATCGCCGGGATGACGTCGGGGACCGGCGGCAAGGATTCGCCCGCCGGCAGGCGCGCGCCGATGAGTTCGCGCAGGGCATAAAACTTCGGCGTGGGCCGGCCCTGTTCATTGATCGGGGCGTCGTAATCATAACTGGTCACGTCCGGCTGAAAACTCGAGGCGACGCCGTTGGTGGAGACGCGCAGGCGATCCGCATTCGCGCCGGCGGTGAAGCCAAAGCTCGTGCCGCCATGCACGACGTAAAGACTGAACGATTTGTGATGGTCCATGAGGAAGGTGACTTCCTTGCTGATGCCGGCGGTGGAAACCGTCGCCCAGGATTCACCCCAGTGCGTGAGCCAGCCGGGATAGGTTTCACTGCTGAAGACGGGCACGCCGGGGTTGATGCGCCGCGCCAGTTCCCAGTGGGATTCCGCCGAACCGGAGTCCAGTCCCACCGCGCAGCCCGGCAACGAGCCCGCTTCGAGCATGTACGGGGTCGGGCCATCGCCGGTGGAGAACGGAATGTCAATGCCCTGTTTGCGCCAGAGCTTTCGCAACCATTCGAGATACTCGCGGTCGTTCCCGTAGCTGCCGTATTCATTTTCAATCTGGAGCAGAAGGATCGGGCCGCCGCGGGTGATTTGAAACGGGCGGATCACCCGGGCCAGTTGCTTGAGATACCGTTCCGCCGCGCGCAGATAACGCGGGTCGCGGCAGCGCACCTTGAGGTCCGGTTCGCGCAGCAGGTAGCTCGGGATGCCGCCAAAATCCCATTCGGCACAGCAATACGGGCCGGGCCGCACCAGCAGCCACAGGCCCTCCGCCTGCACCAGGCGGAAAAACTCCGCCAGATCGCGATTGCCGGTCTTGAAATCGAACTTCCCCTCGGTCGGCTCGTGGTAGTTCCAAAAAATATAAACCGCGATGGTGTTCAAGCCCATCGCCTTGGCCATGCGAATCCGCTGCTGCCAGTACTCGCGTGGGATGCGGTTCGGGTGCATCTCGCCCGCCCGCATCTGAAACGGTTTGCCATCCAGGAGAAAATCGTTGGTGCCGAGCGCGAACTGATGACGAGGCGCGGCCGGGGCGCTGGCGATGCCCAGCAGGATGAAGGCAAGCACGGTCGCCAGGCCGGGTCGGCAACGAGGGGATTGGTGGACATCGGCGTTCATGGGGAATGGGTTCAGGCTGTTGCGCGAAGGGTGGTTAACTCAACTGAATTTTGCGCGCGGCCGGGTCGGCGGCCGCGCGATAGAGTACCACCACATGGCCGACCTGTTGCACCAGCACGCTGCCGGTGCGTCCGGCCAGTTCCGCGGCGAGGGGCTTTCTTTTTTCTTTAAAGGCATGAAATTTCACCTTCACCAGTTCATGCGCGTCCAGGGCCTGGTTGACACTCGCGAGCACGGCGTCGCTTAATCCCGCCTGGCCGATGTGGGCCATCGGCTCCAAGCGCTGCCCCTGTGCCCGCAGATGGGCGATTTGTTTCGTGGTCAACGGGCTCATGCGATTCAGTGGACCGCCGTGGATGGCTCCGGCAGCAGGTTGGCGGCGCGCGCGGCGGTCTTTAGCACGGGCAGCGGAGGCAACTCAAGATCGGTGGGCGGCCGGCCGGTGGCGGGCCGGAAGAATGTTTCGCCGAACCGGGTGAAGCCCGGGACGAATCCGCCCTGACTCAGAAAGAACGCGTCGTCCTCGACACCCATGAACCGATCCAGCCGGTCGGCATTTCCGGTCGGATCATGGCTGAAACTGGCTTGTGTCACCTCGATCCATTGCCCCTCATCGGTCTGGAGCCATTGATTGCCGTAAAGCGCCTTGCGGCGCAACTGCCCGTTGTCGCCAACGAAATTTTCGCTGAAACTGTAAAGCCCGCGCAGCCAGCCGCCGTCTTTCGGGGCCTTCCAGCTCGAAATCAACATCCACTTTTTCTGATCCGGCCGGAAATAGTAACCCGAGAAGATCGTGTGCGTGGCATCCACCGGTCTGGCGGTGACGAGGAAGCGCTGTTTCTCGCCGGTCTTCCAGTGAAATTTGAGATGGCTGTGGCCGCCCGTGCCTTCGTTGCCGAAGTCCCCGGAATAAACTCCTTCGCCTTTGGCGACCAAGGTCACGCGGTCTTCATGCCCGACTTTGTCGCGGCTGACGGCTTCGTTGCCACTGTCCCAGACGCTGAAGATGATGCGCCGTTCCGTCGGGCTGTTCACCTGCATCCCGAAATAGCCGCGATGCCAGCCGCAGGCCATGTAATAAGTCCAGATCGGGTCTTCCACTCCGGTCATCTCGCAATAGAAGGCCTGCACATTCGTTCCTTTGCCGACGGGATAGACGAGATGCACGGAGGCGGCATTGCGGCGTTCCTTGAGATTGAAATGCGCGTCTGCGGTGGCCGGGCCATCGAGGATGAGCGTCTTCAAATCCCCGGCGCTCTGTCCGGCGGGATTCAACGATTCGAGGGTGAATCGCTGGTAGCCAGCGGTGGCAAGCTCGAAGCTGCCAAATTTCACTGTGACCGGATGGGTGTCGTCGCCGTGGGCGGTGGCCTCGTGCGCCTGGCCGGCAACGGTCAGCCGCAACTTGGAAGTCGCGCCCGCCGGCAAGCGCAGTTCGATGGCGGCCTCCAATTTGCCCGGGGTCTTGAACTCGCCGAACCACGAAACCTTCAAGTCCGGGTCCCGCCAGCGCGTGATGCCGGAACGTTCCGAGACGCGGGCGCCATCGGGATCGGGATCGAGGTACGCGGTGAAGGCGGGGATCTGCAATGCCGCGCTGGCGCGCAGGCCGCAGCACACGGCGAGGATGAACAGGAGGCATGGTTTCATTTGGCAGTGGCGGGTGGCGTTGGAGTCGCTGTGGTGGTTGGTGATTTATCGTCGAACAACGCCGTGCTGAAATAGCGTTCCGCGCGGTCGCAGAGCAGGGTGACGACGGTGGCTTGCGGCCCCAGCTCGCGCGCGGTCTGCAATGCGGCCACGAGGTTCGCGCCGGAACTGGTGCCGACCAGCAGGCCGAACTCGCGGTGCAACCGTCGCGCCATCGTGAGGGCATCGGCGCTGCGGACCTTGATTGATCCGTCGAGGGGTGCGTCGCGCAGCAGGGCGGGAACAAAGCCATCGGCCACACCTTCGATGAAATGGCAGCACGGACATTCGCCGGCGAGCAACGCCTGCTCCGCGGGCTCCATGGCGAGAATGCGGGCATTGGGCCAGCGCTTCTTGATGGCTTTGCCACACCCGGCCAGGGTGCCGCCCGTCCCAAATCCGGTGACGAACGCGTGAATCGGTCCGCCAATTTGCCGCAGGATCTCCGGGCCGGTGGTGTGTTCGTGATCTTCCGCGTTGAGCGGGTTTTCAAACTGGCGCGGCAGGAAGTAGCGCGGGTCTTCCGCGGCCATCTGCTGCGACAATTTGATGCCGGTCTGATACATGCCGCCGCTGTCGAAGAGAATGAGTTCCGCGCCGAGCCGGCGGATGAGGCGGCGGCGCTCCTCGCTGGCGCTGGCGGACATCAGGATGGCGACGCGATAACCCATCGCCGCGCCGACCATGGACAGGGCGATGCCGGTGTTGCCGCTGGTGCATTCGAGGATGATCGAATCCGGCTTGAGCAGGCCGCGCTGCTTGGCGTCCATCAACACCATCTTTGCCAGCCGGTCCTTGATGCTGCCGCTGGGATTGAGGAACTCACATTTGGCATGGAGGGTCACGCCTTCCGGTGCGAAGCACAATGGGATGAGCGGCGTGTTACCGATGAGGTTCAGCACCGGAGCAGGGAGCGCGGAAGGGGCGGCGGCAGGGTGCATGCGGTGGTTCCGGCTGGTTAACGCCAGTTCAAGACCACCTTCCCACATTCCCCCTTCGACATGGCGGCAAAACCCTGCTCGAATTCCGTGTAGGGCAGGCGATGGGTGATCACCGGGGTCAGATTCAGCCCGCTCTCCAGCATCACGGTCATCTTGTACCAGGTTTCATACATTTCGCGACCGTAGATGCCCTTGATGGTGATCATGTTGAAGACCACCTGGTTCCAGTCAATGGCAATGGGTTCCGAAGGGATGCCCAGCATGGCGATTTTTCCTCCGTGACACATGTTGTCAATCATGTCGCGGAAGGCGGCCGGGTTGCCGGACATTTCGAGCCCGACGTCGAACCCCTCCTTCATGCCGAGTTCCTTTTGCACATCGCGAAGGTTTTGGTGCTTCACGTTCACCGCGCGCGTGACGCCAAGCTTTTTGGCCAGATCAAGGCGGTAATCGTTCACGTCCGTGATGACCACGTGGCGGGCACCCGCGTGTTTGACGATGGCCACCGCCATGATGCCGATGGGGCCGGCGCCGGTGATCAACACGTCTTCGCCCAGCACGGGAAACGACAGCGCGGTGTGAACGGCGTTGCCGAACGGATCGAAGATCGAAGCCACATCGAGGTCCACGCCCGGCGAGTGATGCCAGACGTTGGTCATCGGCAGCGAAAGGTACTCGGCGAAGGCTCCGGGCCGGTTGACGCCGACGCCCTGGGTGGCCTTGCATAAATGCCGGCGGCCCGCCATGCAGTTGCGGCAGCGCCCGCAAACCACGTGGCCCTCGCCGCTCACCACGTCGCCGATCCGAAAGTCGTTCACGTTGGCGCCGACTTCGACGATTTCACCGACGAATTCATGACCCACCACCATGGGCACCGGGATGGTTTTTTGCGCCCAGGCATCCCACTTGTAGATGTGGAGATCTGTTCCGCAGATGCCGGTCCGGTTGATGCGGATCAACACGTCGTTGATGCCGATGGTTGGCTCAGGCACCTCCTCGAGCCAGAGGCCGGGTTGACGCAGCTTTTTGACTAACGCTTTCATAATCAGCGGCGTCAGCGTAAGCGAACCCGGCAGGATGCTCCATCACACATTCGGGGGATTGCCGTTTGCGAAGGCCGGCCGGTTCGGGCTGGTCTGGCGGCGATCGGCGTTGGGCCGTGCGATTTCCAGTGATCGCCGGCGTCCGGATGCGAAGGCTCGCTCGTGGAACGGTCAGCAAAGGGGAAACACCTCTCAGCGGTGCGGCCCGGCGGCTTTGGCGGCTTCCAAGGCCTGTTGCGCGGCCGGGTTTCCCCTGGCCGCCGCATCATTCAACCGGTAGTTGAATCCGCCCACGGCATTTTGCACCGCCATCAACTGTTCCGTGGTAAGGTTTTGGTGGAGCAAACTCCGGTAGTTGGTGCTGGCGGCGAGGAAGTCATTCGCCTGATCCGCCTTGCGCGCCGTTTCCCACAGTCGTTGCAGTTCCGGAGTGGCGCTTTGGAAGGCGGCCTGATCGCTGGCGCTTAAGGCGTAGGGGTCCCGGTTGCATCCGCTGAGCGCCAGGCTGAAGACGCCCATCAGCAATCCAATGCAGAGTGTGGACTTGAACATGGTGATCCTTAGTGTCCGTCCGGAGTCACCGGATTGCACCACAGACTGTTCTTGGTGGGGGAGGCGGAAATCTTCAGCCACTGATCGTATTTCACGAATTCCACGCTGCCGCTCACGACCATGACCACGCCGCCGCTTTTACCGTGCCGCCGGCCCAAGCCGCCATCGGCAGTCGGCGAGGGATAACTGCTGCCATCATTGTAGGCAGTGCCGCCGCTGGGGTTGAATTCATTTGGTTCCAGGAAACATAGGCATCCTGACGGAAGCTGGTGATTTTGTACCCTTCGCTTTTATTGGCGCCGAAGCCACAGACGGCGCCATTCATGATATAAGTGGACATTTTGTTGTTCCGTACCCGATATCCCGGGGTGTTGGTGGCCAGATCGGTGGGGCACCGATAAATGGCGTGATTTTTCAAGGTCGGCCACAACAGACCGGTCTCGTAAGCGCGCTCAGGAAACATATTGTAGGGGGCGGCGGTCATGTTTGGTGGCGCGCCTCCCACCGGGGTGTACAACCAGCCCGGCAAGGGGGTCCGGCCGTCGGGAAGAGTCCAAGGCGGATTCCAATTGGGGTGGGGGAGGGCGTCACGATTTTCATTGGCGTAGAGGTGTTCCGCCAGAATGATCTGTTTGCAGTTGCCCACGCATTTGGTGCGCAGCGCCTTGTCCTTGGCGCTGGCCAGCGCCGGAAGCAACATGGCCGCTAGAATCGCGATGATGGCGATGACTACCAGCAATTCAATCAAGGTGAATCCGTGGGGACGGTCTTGGTAGGACCGTTTCGGTTGATTGGGCGCAATCATTATTCGACTGGGTACAGGTTAATTATGAACGACCGGGTTATCTTCGCAAGAATCCGTTTGAAATAAATCCCACATTTGGGGGAGAATCCAGCCGGAAAGCCATTTTTCGGTCCGAGCATGCCTGCGCCGCCCGCGTACAGCTGGCAGCCCTGTACAGGGCGGAGTTAGCGCTCCTCATCGCACCCGGCTGGCGGGTGTGAGACCCGACAGCGCTGCTGTTCATGCCTGAGGGCATGGAAAAAGTCTTGTCGCCCCCGATTTTGCGCCTATGATTTTTCCGGACACCACGAACCATGAAGACGAAAGCAACATTCACGACGCAAACTGGAGACGTGAAATTGGGTCATGCTTCAATCCGATGGAAAGGCTTCACGCTCATCGAGTTGCTGGTGGTGATTGCCATTATTGCCATTCTCGCCGCCATGATTCTGCCCGCGTTGGCCCGGGCCAAGGCCAAAAGCCTGCAAATTTCCTGCTTGAACAACCTGCGGCAAATCAGCCTGTTCATGCAGTTTTATACGGATGAAAACAACGATGTCTTTCCGGCACACCGTAATCAGGGTTTGAACACGGCGGACGCGCGGGCTTCCATCAATAATTGGTGGGGAACGACCATCGTCCGGTATGGCGGCGGTCGCAGCAATCTGTTTCATGATCCCGCTTTCAAGGGGGTCCGGCAGGACAATGGTGTGACTTGGAAATGGAATTTTGACTGCCACCTGGTCGGTTACGGATACAATGGATATTTTCTCGGAAGCCACCCGTACGGAGCGAGCTCGATCACGGTGGGGGGCATCCGGTTTGACACGCAACCGACGTTCAAGCGGAGCGCCATTCACAAGCCGTCCGAAAACTTGTTGATCGCGGACAAGCAGCCTTACGGTTACCCGCCGTTATGGAGCAGCAGCCTGTGGTGGGTTTCGGCCTGCATGGATCCAGCGGTGGTGGCC
>WBZO01004084.1_pt1 | contig 16092 bp, 11 predicted proteins | sample 5204261 | NCBI WGS metagenome assembly WBZO01 (sample SAMN12412400, study PRJNA552823) | activated sludge metagenome | isolation source: activated sludge from anammox sidestream of wastewater treatment plant... | place: USA: North Carolina | collected 2017-09 | reverse complement strand
CGCGGTGTTGAGGACCGCGCCCTTCGCCTTCTCGGTCGCGATCGCCGTGCCCTGCGCGACGAGCGCATCGACGCTCATCGAGCCCGCCGCCTGCACCTGCTTCACCGTCGCGACGACGGTGCCGGCGACCTTGCGCGCCTTCTCCGTGTACTCGATCGCCTCGTTGATGACGGCGGCCACCTTGCTGCCGTGCGGGACGAACGAGAGGATCGTCTGCAGATAGCCGAGATAGTCGTGGTTGCCGCGCCAGACGTCGAGGACGGTGCGGTAGATGCGTGAGGTCGGAAGGCCCGTCATCGCGTCGAGCGCGGTGAGGAACGCGCCGAACGCGGCGAGCTTCTTCTCGCGCTCGGCGTCGCGCCACGCGATGAACTCCTGGCTCGTCTCGATCTTCTGCGCGAGCGCGCGTGCGCTCCCGAGGAGGCGCTGCTTCTCGCCCTCGTCTTCGGGGAACAGCGGTGACGGCGGGGGCTCGCGCCCGTCCTCGACGACGGCGAGGAGCACCTTCTTGATGCTCGCGGAGAGCGTCGCGGAGTTCGCGTCGGTCGAGCGCACGGTCATGCCGACGGCGATCACGTCGGACTCGATCCGGGCGAGGCGCGTGCGGTCGCCCTCGAGGCGATCGAGCAAGAGGAGGAGGATCTCCTCGTAGTCCTTCGGCGTGACCTGATACGGCAGCTGGTACGGGAGCTGGGTGGGATCCTTCTTCAGCTCCGCGAGCTGCACGACGAGGCGGTACTGCTCGAGGCGGCCCTCCTCGATCGCGTTCCGGATGCGCTGGAGCTGCATGAGCAGCCGCGTGAGCGCCCAGTCGAGCCGGCGGATCTCCTCGTAGTCGGTATGGATGTGATCGCGCGCGTGCTTCCATGCGATCTCGGCCGCCTTGCGATCGGCCTCGTTCATGTCCGCGGTGAACGTGAGGCGCTCCGGCACCTTCCGCTCGACGCTGAAGGCCTGCGCGCCTTCGTTCACGCGGATGTAGAAGGGCACGTCGCGCGTCTGGATCGCCTCGAGGGCGACGACGCCCTTCTGCGCCAGCACGCGGTACGCGTCATGGCTCGTCTCCTCCGCAGAGACCTGCACGCCCGCGTACTTGTCCGCGTAGAGCTTGTATGCACCATGCACCCATTCGCGACCGTAGAGGTGAGCGAGCGGGGTCTCCGGCTCCCGCGTCCCGCACGCGGCGATGAGCGCGGGCGAGCTCACGAGGGCGACGAGCGGCATCGTGGCGAAGCCGCCGAGGAGGGCGCGACGACCGACGAGGAGGCTCACGTCAGAGGACCGTGATCTCGGCCGAGCCGGCCATCTTGTCCTTCGCGTTGCCCGGCTTCGCCGTGGCGTGACCGTCGGGGCCCGGGCGCCCGGCGGTGCCGCTCGCACCGGCCGATCCCTCGGAGCCGTCCTGTCCCGCCGGTGCAGGCGGAGGAGACTGTCCGCTCGATCCCGACGGCGTCATTCCGCTGCCGCCGCGTCCGGCGCCGCCCCCGGCTCCGCCGCCGCCGCCCGGCCCCGCGGCGCCGCCCGAGACGTCGAGGCGGATCTGCGCCTTGAGGTCCGGGAAGCGTGCATCATACACGAGCTCGATCGAGCCGCCCGGGCCGCCGTTTCCGCCGCTCCCGCCATTGCCGCCTGCGCCGCCCTTCCCGCCCTGACCGCCGGGGTTGCCGGAGCCGCCGGGACCGCCGTGGCCGCCCTGACCGCCGCGCCCGCCGACGCCCCCCGCGCCGCCGTTCGCGTGCAGCGTCACGGGCTGTCCCTCCGGGACGAGGAGGAAGTCCTTGCCGTCGCCCTCGATCGCGATCGCGACGAGCCGATCGTAGAAGGGCGTCTTCACGACCGTGGCGTAGGCGACGAGGTGCGGACCGGGCGAGCCATCGGTGCCCTGACCGCCCGGCGTGCCGGTGCCGCCGTCGCCGCCGGGGCCGCCCGCCGAGGAGGACGATCCGCTGCGACCGTCCTTGCCCGCCTGTCCGGCGTTGCCTGCCTCGCCGTCGTGACCGGGCGTTCCGCCTCCGCCCGCTCCCTTGATGCACGTGTAGTCGGGCTTGTAGGAGGTCGTGAAGGTGAACTTGTCCGGACGCCGGCGGAACACGCTCTTGATCTCGAACTCCTTGCCCGCGGTAGCGAGGAGGTTCGGGTTCGGCGAGAACCAGCCGTCGCGATCGAACTGTCCCTGCTCGCTGTGGAACGCGAAGTCCGCGAAGTCGAGCTTGTCGTTCTTGTTCGCGCCGTCGCGGCCCGACCACGTCTCGACCTGCTTGCCCTGCTTCTCGCCCTCGAGCACCACCTCGGCGAAGACCGCCATCTGCACCGACTCGCGCGGGCAGATCGTCTTGTTCTGCCGGCGGAGGTCGACGGACATCGATTTCACCTCCGCCTTCTCGAGGCTGATGGTGTCGTTGCCTGCGAGGCGGCGGAAGAAGCCGCAGCCCGACGTCGCGATCGCGACGAGACCGGTGGCGAGGACGAGGCGCTGGGAGAGCAGCATGGAGCCGCGTCGATTGTACGACGAAGCGGCCCGGACCTTCCCTACGTCGCGTCAGATGCCGAGCCAGGGCGCCGGCTGGACGGTCTCGGTGCCGTGGCGGATCTCGAAATAGAGCATCGGGCCGCGGCCCTCGTCGCCGACGGCGCCGAGGCGCTCGCCCGCGGACACCTCTTCGCCGACCTTCACGTCGACGCTCGCGAGGTTGCCGCTGACGCTGAAGTAGTGATCGCCGTGGTCGACGATCACCAGGCGGCCGTACGGTCCGTAGCGATCGGCGAACGCGACGCGGCCCGCGTAGACCGCACGCACCGGCGCGCCGAGCGAGCTCTTGATCTCGAGGCCCGGACCGTCCGTGCCCTCGCGCCGCGCGGGGCGGACCTCGGAGCGGCCGGCGAGCGGGAAGAGGAGCCGGCCGCGCGCGGAGGCGAACCCGCCGCCGCCTCCCGAGGGAGCGACGCCGTTGCCCCCGTAGACCGCGACGTAGTCGCTCGATCCGGTGGACGCCGAGAACGCACGCTCGAAGGCCTGCTGCCGGCGGTTGTCGTCCTCCATCGCGGCGCGTGCCTGCTCGAGCGCGCTGCGCTGGCCGCCGAGGGCGACCCGATCGCGCGCGATCCGCTCGAGGGTGCGCGAGAGCTCGGCGCCGCGCTGGCGGAGCCTCTGCTCGTTCGCGAGCTCGTTCGCGAGCGCGCGACGCGAGCGCTCGACGCGAAGGGCGTGGGAGACGAGCTCGTCGAAGCCGCCGCCGACGGGGAGCATCCCTGCGCGCGTGAGCCGGTAGAACGCACGACCGCGCGCGAGCGAGCGAGCCCGAGCGTCGGAGATCTTTCCGCCGAGATCGGCGAGCTCGCCCTTCGCGTCCTTCTCTTCGACCTCGAGATCCGCGAGGCGCCGATCGAGCGACGCGAGCTGGAGCGCGGGCGAAGAGGCCGCGTCCGCCGCCGGCGCGGACGGATCGCGTCGGGACCGCGGCGCCGCGATCGCGGACGAAGCGATGCCGATCACGGCGAGCGCGAGGACGGCGCGAGCCTTCATACGGTGACGAGCCTCCGGAGGCCGAGGAGCGCGGCGAACATCCCGAGCAGCATGCCGACGAGGACCATCCCCGCCACGACGTACCAGGGAAGGAACGACGGCTCGATCCCGACGAGCGTGGCGAGCTCGGCATCGAGGCGCCCGCGGACGACGAAGAAGAGCGCGCCGAGCAGACCGATCGCGCCGGTCGCGCCGAGCGCGCCCTGCGACATGCCCTCGACGAGGAACGGCCCCTTGATGAAGCGGTTGGTCGCTCCGACGAGCTTCAGCACCTCGACCTCGGTGCGACGGCGCTGGAGCGCGAGGCGGATCGTCGAGCCGACGACCGCGAGCACCGACGCGAACACGACGACCGCGAGCAGCGCGGCGGCGGCCACGCCGCCCCGGATCAACCGGCCGAGGCGCTCGGTCCACGCCTGGTACGTCTCGACGTCCTCCACCGCCGGGAGCTGCTTCAGCTTGCCGACGATGTCCGCGAGCTCCTGATCGCTCACGTCGGGCCGGACCTCGATCTCGATCGACGCCGGGAAGGCCTCGACGGGGAGCGCGGCGAGCTCGCTCTTCGGCTGCGTCTCCTTCTCGCCGAACTCCGTTCGCGCCTGCGCGGGCGACACGTAGCGCACGCCGATCACGCCGGGCACGACGCCGAGCGCGGCCTTGAGGGCCTCGACGTCGGCGGGCTGCGCGTTGTCGCGCAGGTAGATCGAGGCCCGTCCGGCGTGCGCCCAGCGCTCCTCGACGGCGCGCAGGTTCGTGAGCACGAGGAGGGCGGCGCCGAGACACACGAAGGCGACCGCGAGGGAGAAGACCGACAGCGCGTGCAGCCGCCACTCGCGGAGCATGCCGCGGCGGGCACGCCTCGTCGTTCCGATCGATCCGTCGAGCATCGTCGTTGTCTCCTCAGACCGGCAGTTCGTTGTCGTAGATCTCTTCGTCGGCCGTCGCGACGCCGTTGGGCACGTCGACCGCCTTGCCCTCGTCGAGGACGATGAGACGGCGCGGGCGAACGTCGAGCAGCGATCGATCGTGCGTCGCGAAGAGGACGGTGGTGCCGTTCTCGTGGATCTCCTCGAACAGGCCGAGGATGTCGAGCGCGAGCTGGGGATCGAGGTTGCCGGTCGGCTCGTCGGCGAGGATGAGCGCCGGCTCGCCGACGATCGCCCGCGCGATGGCGACGCGCTGCTGCTCGCCGCCGGAGAGCACACCGGCCGGATCGCTCCCCCTGCCCTGGAGCCCGACGCGCTCGAGCGCCTCGCCGACGCGCGAACGGATGAGCCTGCTCGGGAGGCCGAGGACCTCGAGGGCGATGGCGACGTTCTCGAACACGCTCCAGGACTGGACGAGCTTGAAGTCCTGGAAGACGACCCCGAGGTTGCGCCGGAGGAAGGGGATCGACTCCTCGCGGAGGCGGACGATGTCGCGGCCCATGAAGAGGATGCGGCCCTCGTCGGGCTTCTCGGCGGCGTAGAGGATCCGGAGGAGTGTGCTCTTTCCCGACCCGCTGGGCCCGGTGATGAACACGAACTCGCCGCGCTCGATGATCAGGTTCATCCCGCGGAGGACGGGCGCCCCCGGGCGGTAGGACTTGTAGACGTCCTCGAACATGAGGATGGGTCGCCCGGCGGCCTCGCGGGTGAACCGCTCGGATCCGGCGCGCAAGAGGGGCCGGAACGACCGATCGCCGTTCATCCCCCCATCAAGCCTCTCGCTCGCACCCCGCGCAGCTCGACTCATCGTTCCGGGGCTATCAGCTCGGACCGAGGACACCCAACTTTTCGGCGAAACGCGCAAAATGGCAGGCAAGCCCCCCACGCGCGTCGCCCTTCCGTGGCTCGCGGGCGGCGAATACGATGACGGGCTCGTCCGTCGAACCTCGTCGGGGTCGGCCTGCGCGCGGTCGGCGGATCGTCAGAAGGAGCATGGGATGAGAGTCAGGCTTGGTGGGGTGGCGCTTCTCCTCGTGACGGCGGCCTGCTCGGTCCACATCGGCACCGACGGCGGCAACGCGCAGGCGCCGAGGGCCGCAGCGCCCCCGCCGCGTCCCGCGCCCGCGCCGCCCCCGGCCGCGGCCCCCGCGCCGGCTCCGGCTCCGGCTCCCGCTGCGCCCGCCCCTGCCGTTGCGCAGGCCGGTCGCCGCGGCATCGGAAGGGGCACCACCACGGTGACCACGCCGCCTCCTGCGCCGGCGCCCGCGCCCGCGCCCTCGGGCGGCGGGAAGCTCGGTGCGATGTCCCTCTATCCGAACGGCGGCGCGCAGACGGCCGTCGAGAGCGTGAACGTCGCGAAGCTCCAGGAGATCGCGAAGCGCCAGCCGAAGGCCTGCGGCGTCTACGAGGTGGCCCCCGGCGTCTGGACGCGCATCGATTGCCAGATGTACACGCCGGCCGGCAAGGCGATCACGAGCCTCTCGCCGCGGAAGCTGAAGCTCCTCAAGTCGCACAAGACGCTGTGGAAGCCGATGAAGTCGGTGGCCGCAGCGGTGCGCGGCTCGTTCAACCGCGGCGGGACCTCGCTCGTCCGTCCGGGCGGCGGCCCCGCGCCGGCCGCAGCCGCTGCAGCAGCGGGAGGGGCCAACGATCCGCCCGGCATCATCGTCGCCGACAACTTCCCGGGGACGGTCGATCACCGTAGCGACAGCCTCGAGGGACCGGTGAAGAGCCAGGGCGCGGTCGGCTCGTGCACCGCGTTCGCGCTCTCGGCCGTGGTCGACAACGCGGCCATCCGCGCGGGCAAGCTCCGGACGGGCGATCGCACCGGCGCGACGTCGCCGAACCACGTCTGGTCCGGCTACGGCATCCCGAACATGGGCGCCGCCGCGGACTCGAACATCGCTCGCCCGCTCGCGACGATGGCCATCTGGGACCAGAACAACCCCGAGGCGTGCAAGCTCGCGAACTCGACCGAGACGTACCGCGAGGACTGCGGCGACGCGTACGGCGTCAAGGCCGGGTCGTGGCGGAACGATGCGACGGTGATGGGGAAGTACGACAAGGCCAACGCCGCGGGCCTCTACAAGATCGCGTACATCGAGAAGATGGCGACGCGACCTCCGCACATGGAGGAGATCGTCAGCGCGCTCGCGAGCGGTCAGGACCTCTGGGTCGCCTTCCTCATCGACGGCTCGAAGTGGACGAACGGCGCGATGAAGAACGGCGTCATCCCCGACTACGACGACTACTCGGGCGGCCATGCGGTCACGCTCTCGGGCTACCGCGACACGCCGAGCGGCCGTCAGTTCCTCATCCACAACTCGTGGGGCACGGGCTGGGGCGACAACGGCTACGCGTGGATCAGCGAGCGCATGGTCCAGAAGTGGCTCTACTTCTCGTACAAGGTGAAGATCTCGGGCGGCGTGAAGGATCCGACCGACGACGACTGCGCGCCCGACGAGCTCGTGGACGCGACCACGAACGAGTGCGCGATCATGTGCGAGCCCGACGGATCGCGCCCGAACAACGGCTGCAAGAAGTAGCGTCGGGCGGCGCTCAATCCGCGCGACGGACGAGGAACACCACGCCGAGGAGCACGAAGATCACGCCGGCGGCGCGGCGGATCCACAGCGGCGGCACCGTACGCGAGACGAGCTCGCCCGCGGCGACGGCGAGGGCCGACGTGCACACCAGCGCGAGCGCGGAGGCCGCGAACACCGTCCACTTCGACGCCGACCCCGCGGAGAGCGAGAGGGCGGCGAGCTGCGTCTTGTCTCCGAGCTCGGCGACGAAGATCGCGGCGAAGGTCGAGGCGAAGAGCTTCCAGTCCATGCGGACCGGATTCTACTCTCCGTGGGCGTGCGCGCCATGCGGCGACGAGAGCGGGCCGCCCTCGAAGTCGTCGACCTCCTCTTCCTCCGGGTGCAGCGCCTCGCGCTTGGCGGCGACGAGGAGCATCGCCGGGAGCGCGAGCATCGACACGAACATGCCGATGAGCAGGCCGCCGATGACGACGGTGGCGAGCGGCCGCTGGACCTCCGAGCCGGTGCCCGTCGCCGTCGCGGCGGGGATGAAGCCGATCGCGGCGACGAGCGCGGTGCTGATCGGCGCGCGGAACGCGGCGAGCGAGGCCTTCCGCACGCGCGCGACGACGTCCGGCTCGCGCGGCGTGTCGATGAGCGCCTGGGTCATGACGATGCCGGTCATGACGGCGACGCCGCACAGGGCGATGAAGCCGACGCCGGCCGGGATGCTGAACGGCAGCCCGCGGATCGCGAGCGCGAGGACGCCCCCGGCGACCGCGAACGGCAGGTTCAGCACGGTGATGAGCATGTACTTGATGCTCCGGAACATGAAGACGAGCATCAGCGCGATCACGCCGATCGAGACCGGGACGAGGATCGCCAGGCGGTCCTTCGCGCGGTTGAAGTTCTCGAACTGACCGCCCCAGACGACCTCCATGCTCTTCGGAAGCTGGAGCTGCTTCACCTTCGCCTGCGCCTCCTTGACGAAGCCGACCATGTCGCGACCGCGCACGTTGGTCTGGACGACGATGCGCCGCTTCATCTGCTCGCGGCCGACGACGACCACGGCGTCCTCGAGCTTCAGGTCGGCGACCATGCTGAGGGGCACGAGGTTGCCCTGCTGCGTCGCGAGCGGGAGACGGCCGAGATCGCCTTCGTCGTCGATACGCTCTCCGCCGATGCGGAGCACGAGATCGAACACGCGCTCGCCCTCGCGCACGATGCCCACGGGCATGCCGGCGCGCGCCATCGCGAGCGCGTCGAGCACCGATCCCGGCGGGACGCCGAGGCGGCCGACGCGATCGCGGTTCACCACGACGCGGATCGACGGGAGGCCGGTGACGATCTCCATCTTCGTGTCCGCCGCGCCGGGGACCGAGGCGACCGCCTTGCGGATCTGATCGGCGACGTCCTGCATCTGCGCGAGGTCGTCGCCGTAGACCTTGATCGCCACGTCGCCCTTGATGCCGGCGACGAGGTCGTTGACGCGCATCTCGATCGGCTGGCTGAAGGCGTGCAGCGTCGCCGGGACCCGGGCCTCGAGCTTCGCCGAGAGCTCCTCGGCGAGCTTGTCCGGCGTCATGCCCTTCCGCCACTGCTCCTTGGGCTTGAGCATGACGAAGCAGTCGCTCGACTCCGGGCCCGCGAAGTCGACGGCACCCTCCGGACGACCGATGCGGCTGACGACCGTGTCGACCTCCGGCGTCTCCTTGAGCGTGTCCTCGGCGATCTTCGACAGGGCGATCGCCTGCTTCACGTTCGTGCTCGGCGGACGCAGGGTGTCGAGCGCGTACGCGCCCTCGAAGATGCGCGGGAGGAAGTCCGCGCCCATCGACGCGCCGCTCGCGAACAGCCCGACGGTGATCGCGAAGGCGCCGGCGATCGCGATCGCAGGCCGCTTGAGCGCGAAGTCGAGCGCGGGCAGGTAGCCCTTGCGCATGTTCCGGATCAGCCAGGGCTCGCGCGCGTCGGCCGAGCCCTTGAGGAAGCGGGGGCCGATCGCCGGGACGAGCACGAGGGCGTAGACGAGCGCGCCCGCGAGCATGAAGCAGAGCGAGACCACGACCGGCCGGAACATCTTGCCCTCGATGTCCTCGAGGGTCATGAGCGGCAAGAAGACGAGGATGGTGATGACGACGCTGAAGACCGCGGGCTTCGCCACGTCGCTCATCGCGTGCATGATCGCGCGCCGTCTGCGCGCGCGATCGGCGATCGATCCGCCGTGCGTCATGGCGTGCTCGACGGTGAGCACCGCGCCCTCGACGACGATGCCGAAGTCGATCGCGCCGAGGCTCATCACGTTGCCCGAGTAGCCGACGGCGTTGAGGCCGATGAACCCGACCAGCATCGCGAACGGGATCGCGCCCGCCACGAGGAGACCGGCGCGCAGGCTGCCGAGGGTCAGCAGGAGGCAGACGACGACGATGAGCGCGCCTTCGCTGAGGTTCTTGCCCACCGTCTTGAGGACGCGATCGATGTAGTCGGCGCGGTCGTAGTACGCGTCGACGGTGACGCCGGTCGGCAGGTACGGGGTGACCTCTTTGATCTTCGCCTTCACCCCGGCGACGACCTCGCGGCTGTTCTCGCCCTTGAGCATGAGGACGCTGCCGCCGACGATCTCGCCGCGTCCGTCGCGCGTCATCGCGCCCTGGCGGAGCGCGGGGCCGGTGTCGACGACGCCGAGCTGGCCGATGCGGATCGGGATGCCGTTGTCGTCGGTGCGGATTACCGCGGCCTGGATGTCCTCGAGGCCGCGGTAGCGCGCATCTCCGCGGAGGACGATCTGCTCGCCCGACGACTCGACGTAGCCGCCGCCGCCTACCCGGTTGTCCTTCTCGATGGCGGAGCGGACGTCCTCGATGGAGACGCCGTGTGCCGCGAGACGCGCCGGGTCGAGCGTGACGCGATACTGCTTGAGCGCGCCGCCGAAGCCGACGACCTCGATGACGCCGGGGACCTGACGGAGCTTGGGACCGAGCTGCCACTCGACGATCGTGCGCAGCTCCTCGGGCGATCGCCCCGCGCCCTTCAGCTCGAACATGTAGATCTCGCCGAGCGCAGTCGTGATGGGACCGAGCTCCGGCTTGCCGACCGAGGGCGGGATCTGCTCCTTGATCTGGATGAGCCGCTCGTTGACGAGCTGCCGGGCGAAGTAGACGTCGACCTCGTCGCTGAAGATGAGCGTGACGATCGAGATGCCGAGCTTCGAGATGCTGCGCGTCAGCTTCAGGCCCGGGATGCCCTGCACCCCGCGCTCGATCGGCTGGGTGATCTGCGACTCGACCTCGGTCGCCGACAGCGCGGAGGCGCGCGTGACGACCTGCACCTGCACGTTCGTGAGGTCCGGGACCGCGTCGATGACGAGCTTGCTCGCCGCGAACACGCCGCCGGCGATGATGCCGAGGCAGATCATGATCGCGACGAAGGCGTTCTTCGACGCCCAGAGGACGATGGACTTCACTGCTTCGTGACCTCACCGCGGAGGATGAAGGCGCCGTCGACGACGCACCTCTCGCCTTTGGCGATGCCCTCGCCGATCTCGGCGACCTGCGTCGTCGTACGCGCGACCTTCACCTTGCGGACCTCGAACGAGCCGGGCTGCTGCTCGACGAAGACCACCTTGTCGTCGCCGATCGGCTGCACTGCCGGAGCGGGGATCAGGACGCGGCCCTGCGTGACGTCCTCCGGGAGCTTGATGCTCGCACGGACGAAGAGCCCGGGCTTCAGCGCGCCGTCGGGGTTCGACACGTTGATGAACGCGCGCGCCGAGCGGCTCTGCTTTCCGATCTGCGGCTCGACGAGGACGATCTTGCCCTTCCACACCTTGCCGGGCATGGCGTCGATGAAGATGTCCGCCTCCTCGCCCACGCGGAAGTACGGCAGGTCCGCCTCGTAGACGTTGAGCGATGCACGCAGGTCGTGCGGATCGGCGATGACGAACGCCGTCTCCTTCGCCTGGAGGAAGCGACCGAGAACGGCGTCGCGGCGAACGACCACGCCGTCGAGCGGAGCGGTGAGCGTGAGCATGCCGGCGCCGCTGATGTTCGTGCCTGCATGAGGCTGCCCCACGCCGAGCGCCTGGAGACGCGCCTTCGACGCCGACAGCTCGGCGGCGGTCTTCGTCGCCTCGCTCTTCGCCAGCTCCGCCTCGCGCGCGGTGGTCAGGCCCTTGTCGAGGAGCGCCTGCTCGCGCGCCTCGTTGTCCTTCGCCGTCTTCGCCGCGGCTTCGGCCGACAGGTACTCGGCCTGCGCGTTCGCGATCGAGGGGACGACGAGCGTCGCGAGCACCTGGCCGCGCTTCACCGTGTCGCCCGGCTTCACCGTCACGCTCGTCAGGCGTCCGTCGACCAGCGTGCCGACCTCGGCGTACTTGTCGAGGTTGTACTCGAGCGAGCCTGGCACCTCGAGATCGAGCGACGCCGCGTTGTGGCCGCACGGCTCGACCTTGATCCCCAGCCGCTCGAGCGACTTGGGATCGAACTTCACGGTCTTCGGGCCATCCGGCTTCACCGCGGGCGCGCCGTCCTGCGCGTGCACGGGCTTCTCGCCGGGGCAGGCGGGCAGGAGGAGGAGCAGCGCGGAGGCTGCGAGGAGTTCGATCTTCGACATCGGCGTCACGGGTCCCGAAGGTTTAGACCGCGATCATGCCACTTGGCGACGCCGATTTCCTCCTTTGCGATGGTTGGAGCTCAAACTTTCTCGCGATCGTTGCAAAACACCACGAGCGGTTTTTCGCAACGGTTCAGCCGCCGACCGCGAACTTGAAGGGAAATCCGCTGACGACCGTCGCCGTCTCCGCCGACGGGAACTTCCACGTCTTCACCTGCCGCACCAGGCAGCCTTCGACGCGCGGGTTCGTCAGCGTGCTCGATGCGACCGAGGCGTTCGTCACGCCGCCCGACGGATCGATCGACCACTGCACGGTCACGCCGCCCTTGAGCCCCGGGTTGCGCTGCGCCTCGATCTCGTAACACGCGCGCACCGCCCCCATGTGCGCCCGCACGACACGCTGGATCTGTTCGGCGCTGAGCCCGCCGTGCTGCTGCGAGGTGCCGCCGACGCCGACCTTCGCCTCGCCCGGTCCGCCCCCGCCGCCGCCCCCCGGACCGTTGCCGGTGCCGGTGCCGCCGCCGGCGCCGCCGCGACCGTTGCCGCCCGAGCCGCGTCCACCGGGGCCGCCGCCGCCGGTCCCGTATCCGCCGCCGTTGCCGGCGCCGAAGCCCGTGTCGAGCGTGCCCGATCCGAACGCGACGCCCGCCCCGGTGCCGCCGCCGCCGCTGCCGGCGCCCTTGAGGCCGGTGCCCGGTCCGCTGCCGAGCACCAGGTCCTTCGAGTTGAGGCCGGAGAGCGCGGCCGACACCGTGTTGATCGATTTGAGCGTGCTCTGGATCTCCTTGCCCGTGTCGCCTTCGAGCACCTCGCTGAGGCCGCCGTACTGCGTGGTCGGCTTGATCTCGCCGGGGATCGACGTGTGATCGCCGGTCTGCTTGAGCCCGAGCTTACCCTCGTCGCCTTTGATCTTCTTGCCGCCGCCTTGCGCCTTCGTGTCCTGCGCGCCCGGATCCTTGATGCCCGAGCCGCCCGCCTTGTCGTCGCCCTGCGCGGTCACCGGCGCGGGCGGCTCGATGATCGCGCGCTTCAAGCCGAACCGCGCGGCGAACTCGTCGGGGTTCTCGAGCTCGAGCGGCTTCGGCAGCTGGGGCGGCGTGTGCAGCACGCGGACGAGCAAGAGGATGCCGATGTGGAAGATCGCGCTGCAGAACATCGCGAGCATCACGAGGAGCTCGGGGCTGCGCAGCGTGCCCATCGCGATCGGCTTCGCGGTGTACTGAAAGAAGATCGAGAACTGTCCGTACTGGACGAGACCGTAGTCGCCCGGCATCACGGGCACCGGCGCGCCCGCACGTGCGACGGCCACCGGATCCTCGGCGCGGCCTCGCAGCGTGAGCAGACCGCCGACGCTGCCGCGCGCGTCGAGCTCCCATCCCCCGGCGGCGGCGCGCAGCGGCATCGGGCTCATGTCGATCCCGTCGGGGATCGACACCGCGGCCCCCTCGCCTTCACCGAGGAGGAAGGACTCTCCGCGATCGAGCGTCTTCAGCGCCACGACGGTGGTGCCCCAGACGGCGGCGACACGGAGTGCGTTGGGCGCGACGGGCTCTGCGGCTGCCATCGACATCGATCGTATCAGACACGCGCGAGGCCGCCGTGTTTCCGACTACATGCGCACACAGTCAGAACGCGGGCTCGTTCCGCGTCTCGGACAGCTCGCGCATGAACGTGCGGTGCCCGAGATCGCCCGCGGCGAACTCCGCGCGCACGCGGCGGAGGAAGTAGACGATCTGCGGGCTCTTCAAACGGCCCTCGACCTCGACCTCGCCGAAGCGGAACACGCGCGCGCCGCCGTCGAGCGTCTTCTGCTCGACGACCCCGGCATCCGCGCCCGACTTCGCCACCGGCTGCGGCTTCTCTTCGCGCGCAGCGAGCGGGGTCGCGGCGTCCTCCTCGCCGTTCGAGGACGGCGCGGGCTTCGCCGCTGCCGGAGGCTTCTTCGGCGCGGGCTTCCTCTGCTGCGCTGCCGAGAGGATGGTGAACGCGGTCACAAGCGCGATCACCGCGAAGGCGAGCGGCCTCTTCATGTCTTGCCCGCTCCCTTGAGCTGGCGCTCGGCCTCGGCACGAGCGGGATGATCCTTCGGCGCGTCCTCGAGGAAGCGCTCGAAGAAGGGGCGCGCCTCGGCCGGCTTCTTCAGCGACTCGGCCTGCAGCACCCCCATGTTGAACAGCGCGGCGATGTTGTGCGGATCGCGCTCGAGCACCTTCTCGAGGAGCGCGCGCGCCTCGTCGATCATCTTCGCGTTCTTCCCCTCGGACTCGCCGCGCAGCGCCGCCGCGAGCCCGACCTGCGCCGAGGGCTCCTCGGGCGAGGCGGCGAGCGCGCTCTTGTACTGCTCCGCCGCCTTCGCGAACGCGCCCGCGCGGAGGAGCACGGCGCCCATGTTGAGGCGGGAGGTCGTGTCGCGCGGGTCCTCCTGCGCGGCCTTCGAGAACGACTGGAACGCGAGCGCGTCGTCGCCGCCCGCGAGGTGCACGAGGCCCTGCACGCGGTGGGCGACCGCGCTCTTCGGGCTGACGTCGAGCGCCTGCTTCACCAGCAGCTGCGCGGTGTCGCGTTCGCCCTTGCCGAGGTGACAGAGCGCGAGCTCGGCGAGCGCGCTGGCGTCTCCCGGCTTGCGCACGAGCGCCTCGCGCGCCTGCACGATCGCCTTGTCGTGCTGGCCCGAGTCGCGGAGCGCCGCCACGAGGAGCGTGCGCGCCTCGATCGCGTTCGGGTGGTCCTTCACGAAGTCCTCGAGCGCGCTCGCGGCCTCGCGGTTCGAGCCTCGCCGGCGCCTGACCTCGCCGAGCGCGACGGCGACCTCCTCGCGATCGGGCGCGATCTTCGCGGCGGCACGGAGCTGCTCCTCGGCGCTGCCGAGGTCGCCCTGGCTCGCGAGCACCACGCCGAGATCGAAGCGCGCCTCCCAGAGGTTCGGATCGATCTGGATCGCCTCGCGCAGGAGCGCGATCGCGCGCGTCTGCATGCGCGGGTCCTTCGCGGCGGTGACGCCCTCGACCATGCGCTGCACGGCGAGCGGGTTCGCCGGCGGCAGGCCCGCCTGGGCGACCTTCGGGCCGTCCTTCGCCTTGCCGCCGCCGCACGCGACGAGGCCGATCGCGATCGAGAGGACGAGCGCGCGCTTCACTTCGCCCCCTTCTTCGCAGGGGCCTTCGGCTTCGCGGCGGGCTTCTTCTTCTTGTCCGCCGCGGCCTTCTCTGCCTCGGCGAGCTGGGCCGCCGCGTCGTCGTCGGGGGTCATCGCGTTCGCGGGTGCCGCCGCCTTGGGAGCGGGCGCAGCCGCCGGCGCCGGCGCCGGCTTCGGCTCTTCCTTCTTCGGCGTCGCCAGCGTCGCCTTCTCGCCCGCGCGCCGCGGAGAGTCGATGAGCGGCGGCAGGGGCATGTTGCCCGAAGGGCGCACGTCGAAGCCGATCTCCTTGAACGGCGGATAGAGCTCCGCGTTCAGGCGCCCGAGAGCAGTCCGCATCTTCTCGGTCCACTGGTTGTAGATGCCGAGCTCGATCGCCTTCTTCCACCCGTTCTCGTAGGCGTCGAGGCTGCGCTCCTCGATGGGGACGACGAACTCGTCGATCTGCGCCTGGTACGCCTCCTTGTCCGCATCGGACAGACCCGACGGCGGAGGCGCATCCTTCATCGACTTGGCGAACTGCTCGTACGTGCGGCCGATCTGGTAGAGCGCCGCGGTCGTCCACTCGGCGACGCCGAGCGAGACGACGTCGAGGAAGATCGTCGACGCCTGCTTGAGGAGCTCGGCCTTCTCCTTGAGGCGCTTGCCGAGCTGCTTCACGTCGCCCTGGATCTGGATCTTCTCGAAGCGCGCGAGGACGCGCTCGCCTTCCATGTATCTTGCACGCGCCGCGGCGAACTTGCCCTCGGGCCCGAGCTCGCCCTTGCGGTGCTTGCCGATGTCGACCGCGCTCCTCAGGGCCTCGTCGGCGGCGCGATCGTCGCCGGTCTTCGTCAGCGCCAGCGCGAGCAGCACATAGCCCTGGACGCGGTGGTCCTGGTTTCTCGCGCGCGAGAGATAGCGGCGATAGAGGTCGGCGGCCTCCTTGTTGCGGCCCGCGTTCTGGTGCGCCTTGCCCATCTGGAAGACGACCTCGTCGGCCTCGCTGGTGCCGCCGTGCGCGGAGAGGAACCGATTGCCGTTCGCGATCGCCTTGTCGTGCTCGCCGGTCGCCACGCGGAGGACGACCGCGTTGTACGCCGCGTCCTTGCCGTGCTCGAACTTCTGGTAGTGCGGGTGCTCGCGATCCGAGAGGTTCGCGATCGCCTCGTCGAACTCCGCGGCCTCGGCGAAGAGCCCCATCGATTGGAACGTCGTCGCCGCGATCCACGCTCCCTGCGGCGACTCGGGCCGGTCGCGATAGTCCTTGCCGGTGACGAGCTGCGCGGCCTCCTTGAGCGTCGCGTGCTCGCCGGCCTTCTGCGCCTCGAGCTCGGCGTTCACGCACGCCTGCGCGGCGCGCGGATCCTTCGGGAACTCCTTGGCCGCGCGG
>WBZO01004083.1_pt1 | contig 16093 bp, 14 predicted proteins | sample 5204261 | NCBI WGS metagenome assembly WBZO01 (sample SAMN12412400, study PRJNA552823) | activated sludge metagenome | isolation source: activated sludge from anammox sidestream of wastewater treatment plant... | place: USA: North Carolina | collected 2017-09 | reverse complement strand
CTCGTGCGGCTTGAGGCCGGCGAGCGGACGGGCGTCGAAGGTGAACGTCCCGGCGTCGGGCGCGTAGATGCCGGTGAGCACGTTGAAGAGCGTCGTCTTCCCGGCGCCGTTGGGGCCGATCAGCCCGTAGATCGCCCCGCGGTCGATCGCGAAGCTCACCTCGGCGAGCGCCTGGATGCCGCCGAAGCGCTTGCCGATCCCCGCGGCGACGAGCAGCGCGGTCATCGGGGCGCGGCGCCGTCGCGCGCCGCGAGCTCGCGCTTGCGCACCGCCGACGGCCACAGGCCGCCCGGCCGCAGGATCATGATCAGCACCAGCGCGAACCCGAAGATCAGCATGCGGATCACCTCCGGCTCGACCAGCATGCGGCCGAAGAGCTGGCGCTGCAGCGGCTCCACGGTGAAGCGCAGGATCTCCGGCACGAACGACAGCAGCAGCGCGCCGAGGATCACGCCCCAGATGTTGCCCATGCCGCCCAGCACCACCATCGCGAGCACCATGACCGACTCGACCAGCACGAAGCTCTCCGGGCTGATGAAGGTCTGGATGGCCGCGAACATGCCGCCCGCGATGCCGCCGAAGCACGCGCCCATGGCGAACGCGAGCAGCTTCATGTGCACGGTGCTGATGCCCATCGCCCGCGCCGCCACCTCGTCCTCGCGGATCGCCTCCCAGGCGCGGCCGATGCGCGAGTTCTGCAGCCTGACGTTGATGAAGATCACCACGACGACCAGCGCGAGCAGCAGGTAGTAGTACTTGATCGGGCCGGTCACCACCAGACCGCCGAGCCGGTCGGTGACGCCGAAGCTCACGCCGTCGATGCGCACCGGGTCGATGCGCGCGATGCCGCGCGGGCCGTTGGTGATGTTGACCGGCTGGTCGAGGTTGTTGAGGAAGATGCGCACGATCTCGCCGAACCCGAGCGTCACGATCGCCAGGTAGTCGCCGCGCAGCTTGAGCGTCGGCGCGCCGAGCAGGATGCCGAAGATCGCCGCCACCGCGGCGCCGATCGGCAGGATCGCCCAGAAGGGCAGGTGCAGGCCGAAGTGCGGGGAGGCGAGCAGCGCGTACGCGTACGCGCCGACGGCGTAGAAGGCGATGTAGCCGAGGTCGAGCAGCCCGGCGAAGCCGACCACGATGTTCAGGCCGAGCGCGAGGAAGATGTAGAGGATCGCGAAGTTCGTGATCCGCACCCAGGTGGTGCCGAAGTTCGCGGTCAGCGCGAACGGCAGCACCGCCAGCGCGACGGCCACCAGCGCGATTCCGACGGCGAGCGCGGCGGGGTGCCGCTTCCAGCGCGCGAGAGCCTCGTCGATCATGCGCGCTCGCCCACGCGCTCGCCGAGCAGGCCCTGCGGCCGGAACACGAGCACCAGGATCAGCACGATGAACGCGAATACGTCCTGGTAGTTGGAGCCGAACCAGTTCCCGGTCAGGTCGCCGATGTAGCCCGCGCCCAGCGCCTCGACCACGCCGAGCAGGATGCCGCCGAGCATCGCGCCCGGCAGGTTGCCGATGCCGCCCAGCACCGCCGCGCAGAACGCCTTCAGCCCGAGCGGCGCGCCCATGGTGTAGTGCGCGATGCCGTAGTAGTTCGCGACCATCACGCCGGCCACCGCGGCCATTCCCGCCCCGATCACGAACGTCGCGGCGATGACGCGGTCGGTGTCGATCCCCATGAGGCCCGCGATCTGCGGATTCTGCGCGGTCGCGCGCATCGCCGCGCCGAACTTCGTGCGGTACACCATGAGCGCGAGCGCCGTCATCATCGCCGTCGAGACGACCAGGATGACGATCTGGACGTTGGTGATCGTGGCGCCGCCGACGTCGTACCCGACCGTCGTGATCACCTGCGGAAACGGGAGCGGGCTGCGGCCCCAGATCATCATCGCGAAGTGCTGAAGGATGATCGACACCCCGATGGCGGTGATCAGGGGCGCGAGCCGCGGCGCGCCGCGCAGCGGCCGGTAGGCGACGCGCTCCATCGCGTAGCCGAGGAACATGCACACCGGGATCGCGCAGCCGGTCGCGATCAGCACGACGACGAGCGGCGGCAGCCCGCCCGGCGCGAGCGCGACGATCACGCTGAACGCGATCATCGCGCCGATCATCACCACCTCGCCGTGCGCGAAGTTGATGAGCTGGATGATGCCGTAGACCATCGTGTAGCCGAGGGCGACGACCGCGTAGACCGCCCCGAGCGTCAAGCCATTGATGACCTGCTGGATGAAGATGTCCATCGGCGTTCACCGGCGCGACGCTTTGGCAGCGCGGGCGCGGGTGCGCAGCAGCCCGCGCGGTCGATCAGCGCCATTGATGACCTGCTGGATGAAGATGTCCACGCCGCTCCTCTCCGCCGGGACCGGGGCGAAGGTAACACGGGCGACGCGGACAAGAAAAAAGGCCGGCAGCGCCGGCCTTTCCCGGATCGCGCCGGTGCGCGGCCGCTACTTCGGCGTCCCCGTCGCGGCCTTGCCCGCTTCGACGGCCGCTTTGGCCGCGTCGCGTCCGGCCTGCGCCGCCGAGTCGACCGCCGCCTTGGCCGCGTCGCCGGCCGCGCTGACCGCGGTCGCCAGCATCTGCAGGAAGTCGTTGTAGGCGATGGTCTTGCCGCCCTTCATGATCGCGGTCGGCTCGAGCTTGTCGCCCTTCATCGTGAAGATCGTGATCTCGGCGTCCTTGCGGTCGCCCTTTTCGTCGAAGGCGATCGGGCCGGTCGCGCCGTTGAAGTGGATCTTCTGCAGCTCGGGCAGGTACTTCGCCGGATCGGCGGAGTTCGCCTTCTTCATCGCCTCGATCAGGAGGTTCGTGGCGTCGTAGGTGAACGGCGCGTACAGGATCGGGTCGACGTTGTACTTCGCCTTGTAGGCGTCGAGGAACTTCTTGCTCGAGGCCTGCGCCGGAATGCCGGCCTGCGAGCAGATCAGCCCCTCGGCCGCCTTCTCGCCGGCGAGCTTGCGCATCTCGTCGGTGCACGCGCCGTCGCCGAACGCGAACACCGCCTTGATCCCGAGCTCGCGGCCCTGCTTGAGCAGCGGCCCGCCGGTCGCGTCCATTCCGCCGTAGAAGATGGCGTCCGGATTGCGGCCCTTGACTTTCGTGAGCACCGCCTTCCAGTCGGTGGTCTTGTCGGTCCCCTTCTCGCGCGCGAGCACCTTGACGCCGGCGGCCTTCAGGGTCTTCTCGACCTCGTCGGCGAGCCCCGCGCCGTAGGCGGTGGCGTCGTCGATGACCGCCACCGTCTTGGGCTTCGCGGTTCCGGCGAGGTAGATCGCGACCGCCGGACCCTGCTGGTCGTCGCGCCCGACGACGCGGAACTGCTGCTTGAAGCCCTGCTCGGTCAGCTTCGGGTTGGTCGCGGAGCCGGAGATGACCGGGATGCCGGCCTGGTTGTAGATCGGCGAGGCGGGAATCGACGTGCCCGAGTTGAGGTGACCGACCACGCCGGCCACCTTCGCGTCCACGAGCTTCTGCGCGACCGTGGCGCCGACCTTCGGATCGGCCTGGTCGTCCTCGGCGATCAGCACGAACTTCACTTCCTTGCCGTCGATACTGATCTTCGCGGCGTTCGCCTGCTCGATCGCGAGCCGCGCGCCGTTCTCGTTGTCCTTGCCGAGGTGCGCGATGCCGCCGGTGAGCGGCGCGACGTGCCCGATGTTCACCGTCATCGTCGGCGGCGGCGGCGGGGCCGCGGGGGCCTCCGCCTTCGCGGCGGGTTTCGGGGGCTCTTCCTTGCCGCACGCGACGAGGCCGAACGCGGCCACGGTCGCGAGCGCGATGGCGCTCAAACGGGGTTGCATCAGTCGTCTCCTGTGGAAACGGGGGAGGGAGGGAAAAAGCGCGGAATTATCCTTACAGCGCGCAGGCATTGTCAATTTTACGTCGCGACGTTCGTCCGCGTGCAGCGCGGGCGGGCGTGGACGTGCGGCGCCCCCGGTGACCCGCCGCACGCGACAGCGGCAGGCCCGAAACGGGGGCGCGGGGACTACTTGATCGACAGGATGTACTTCACCATCGCGTTAAGGTCGCCGTCGGGCACGTTGGGATTCGGGGGCATCGGGATCTGGCCCCACACGCCCTGGCCGCCCTTCTTCACCTTCGCGGCGAGCTTCGCTTCCGCGTCGGCCTGGCCGCGGTATTTCGCGGCGACGTCCTTGTACGACGGCCCGACCAGCTTCTTGTCCACCGCGTGGCACGAGAGGCAGGCGTGCTTCTTCAGCAGGTCCTGCACGTTCTGCGCCGCGACCGGCGCCGCGGCGAGGACGGCGGCGCCGCCGATCGCAAAAGCAGAAACGAGCTTTTTCATGAAGTCTCCGATGGTCCGGTTGACAAAGAGGCTTGATGCTACGTCATTCCCGCCGGCCCGATCAGCTCCCGCAACGCCTCGACGCGGGAGACGGGCTCGAGGCAGCTAACGCCCCGGCACACGTAAGCGTTGACCCGTTCCGGGGCGGCGGGCTTGGCGAGCGCCTCGGGGAGGTCATGCGTCACGCTGTCGATGGCCAGGATCAGCGTCGCCGGCCGGTAGTCGGGCGCGAGCGACTGCAACCATGGTTCCATCAGGGGCATCGCCCCGCGCAGCACGACCACGGTGGGCGGCGTGAGGTGCTCCTCCAGCGCGCAGAGCATCGACGCGAAACCGCCCGGGTAGTCGCGCAGCGCCGGGTAGAACGCCGCGATGCAGCGTTCGGCGGCCGCGAGATAGCGCGGCTCGCCCACGAGGTGCCCGAGCCGCGCGAGCGCGAACGCCGCCACGCCGTTGCCGGAGGGGGTCGCGTTGTCGTGCCCCGGCTTCGGACGGTGGATGAGGTGCTCGTGGTCGTGACTGGTGAAGAAGAATCCCCCTGCCGGATCCTCGAACCGCTCGAGCAGCGCGTCGGCGAGCGCGCGCGCGAACGCGAGGTCGTCGATCCGGAACGCCGCCTGCAGCATCTCCAGCACCGCGTCGAGCAGGAACGCGTAGTCGTCGAGGTACGCGTTCAGGTGCGCGCGACCGTCCTTGAACGTCGCGAGCAGCCGGCGCTCGTGCGGTTTCCACAGCGCGCCGCGGACGAAGTCGAGCGCGCGCCGCGCCGAGGCGAGCCAGTCGTCGCGTCCGAGGACGCGCGCGGCGCGCGCCATGCCGCGGAGCGCGAGCGCGTTCCAGCTCGTCAGCAGCTTCTCGTCGCGCCCCGGGCGGACGCGGCGTGCGCGCGCGGCGAGGAGCTTGCCGCGCGCCGCCGCGAGCAGCGCGGCGCACTCGTCCTCGCTGCGCGCGAGCGACGCCGCCACCGCCGCGAGCGGCTGCGCGACGTGCAGGTGCCAGAGCTTGCCCTCGAAATTCGCCTGCGCGTCCAGCCCGTAGTGCGGCGCGAGCACCGCGTACTCCTCGCGCGTGAGGTGCCGCGCCGCCTCGTCCGGCGTCCAGACGTAGAACTTGCCTTCCTCGTGCTCGGAGTCCGCGTCGAGCGAGGAGTAGTAGCCGCCTTCCGGCGCCTGCATCTCGCGCCGGATCCAGCCCGCCGTCTCCTCGGCCACGCGCGCGAACAGCGGCTTGCGCGTCACCGCCCAGGCGTCGGCGCAGAGGCCGAGCAGCGGGCCGTTGTCGTAGAGCATCTTCTCGAAGTGCGGGATGGTCCAGGTCGCGTCCACCGCGTAGCGGCAGAACCCGCCGCCGAGCTGGTCGTAGATCCCGCCCTCGGCCATGCGCTCGAGCGTGAAGGTCGCGACGTGCAGCGCGTGGCGGTCGCCGGTGGCGGCGAAGCGGCGCAGCAGGAGCTCGAGGTCGGTCGGGTGGGGAAACTTCGGCGCGCCGCCGAACCCGCCGTGCGCGGCGTCGAAGCTCGACTTGAGCGCGCCGACCGCCTCGGCGATCGGCTCGGCGGACAGCCCCTCGCCGCGGCCGCCCGCGTGCGCGCCGATGCGCGCGAAGGCGGAGCGCACCGCCTCGTTCTGGCGCGCGATGTCCTCGCCGTGCTCGCGGTAGTACTGCGCGACGCGCTCGAGGAGCTGCGCGAAGCCCGGCATCCCGTAGCGCGGCGTCCTGGGGAAGTAGGTGCCGACGAAGAACGGCATCTGCTGCGGGGTCAGGAACGCGGTCAGCGGCCAGCCGCCGGCGCGCTGGTTGAACATCTGGTGCGCGAACTGGTAGATCTGGTCGATGTCGGGCCGCTCCTCGCGGTCCACCTTCACGTTCACGAAGAGCTCGTTCATGAGCCGCGCGACCGCGGGATCCTCGAACGACTCGTGCGCCATCACGTGGCACCAGTGGCACGCGGAGTACCCGATCGAGAGCAGGATCGGCTTGTCCTCCTCGCGCGCGCGGCGCAGCGCCTCCTCGCCCCAGGGGTGCCAGTCGACCGGGTTGGCGGCGTGCTGCTGCAGGTAGGGACTCGTCTCCTGCGCGAGGCGGTTGGGCATGCGCTCGATTATGGCAGCCGTCCGCGGATCCCGGGCACCTCGACGACCCTGACGCCGACGCAGGGATTCTCGACCGCGCGCACGAGCGCGCCCACCATCTCGTCGATCGTGACGAGGCCGAGCCGACGCGCGTTCTCGCGCGTCGACGGAAGCCGCTCGGCGAGCCAGTACAGCGGAACCAGGGCGTACGGCCACCGGTGGCCGGGGCCGAGCACGTACCAGGGACGCAGGATGGTGGCGTTCAGCGCGCTCGCGCGGAGGTGGGCCTCGGCCCGCGCCCGCGCCGCGATGTAGGCGCGCATGACCGGCGCGGGCTGCGCAACGCTGACGTAGACGAGATGCGCCACGCCGGCGCCACGCGCCGCGTCGATCGCGGCGCGCGCCGAGGCGAGATCCACGCGCTCGAACTCCGCGGCCTTCGACGGGTTGGGATGCGGTGTGCCGACGAGATGGACGAACGTGTCGGCGGGCGCGACCGCCGTAGCGTAGCTCGCGCCGTCCAGCGCGTCGCCGATCACCGGCGCGACGCCTGCGGGCAGGCGCGCTACAGAGGCGGTGCGGGTCAGCGCGCGCACGCGGTGGCCGCGCGCGGCGAGCGCCGCCCCGAGCCGCGCGCCCACGTAGCCCGTTCCACCGGTCAGGAATATCTCGTGCGGACGCATCCCGAGACTACGGGCGCTCGCGCTCCGTGGATGCTACTCCGCCTGCACCCACTCCAGGATCGGCCGCCACATCGCCTGCTCGCGCTCGGCCTGCCACGCCGGCAGGTCGAAGATCGAGCGGCCCTCGAACGCCGCGTTGACGTAGAGCGTCGTGTCGCGGACCCAGCCGACGAGCGGCAGGTCGTGCTCGCGGATGTAGGTGATGAGCTGCGCCCCGGCGCGCGTGCGCGGGTCGACCCGGCTGCCGACCACGCCGACGAACGCCTTCTGCTTGCGGACCGCCTTCTCCTCCTTCAGCTCCGCCAGGAAGTCGCGCGTCGCGTTGATGTCGTAGAGCGAAGGCTGGATCGGCACCAGCACCTTGTGCGCCTCCTTGACGAGCTCGGTGAGGCGCTTGCCGTGCAACGCGGCCGGGGAGTCGAGGACGAGCCACTGCGCCTTCTTCGGCAGGTGCTCGCGCTGGTCGAGGCGCACGATCCGCGGCAGGTGGGAGGGCCTGAGCTTCAGCCACTCGAGCGACGAGTGCTGCCGGTCGAGGTCCCACAGGCACACCGCGTCGCCGGCGTGCGCGAGACAGCCCGCGAGATTGGTGGCGAGGGTCGTCTTGCCGCTGCCGCCCTTCGGATTGGCAATCAGGATGGCCTGCATCGTCGCTCCTCCCCAGGGTCGGATGCCGTCGCGGCGAGAGGTTACCGCGCCGGCCCGGACATCGTCACGAGACGATGACCGGCTCGATCCGCACCGGAAAGTCGACGGATGCCGCGACGAAGCAGCGCTCGTGCGCGTCGTGGTGGAGCGCCCGCGCGGATTCGGCGTCCTGCGGGTCGGCGACGCGCACGCGCGGGCGCAGCACCGCATCGACGAACTTGGTCCGCCGCGGCGCGACCCGGTCGATCGTGCCCTCGGCCTCGTCCTCGTAGGCGACGACCCGGATGCCCTTGTGCGCGCAGAGCGCCAGGTAGGTCAGCATGTGACAGGACGAGAGCGAGGCGACGAGCAGGTCCTCGGGGCTCGCGCGCGTCCCGTCGCCCTGGAACACGACCGGCGCGGAGCCCGCGATCTCCGCCCCGTCGGCCGTGCGCACGACGTAGTCGCGCGCGAAGGAGGGTCCGGTCGGCCCGGCCGCCGCGCCGGTCCACGCGAGCGACGACCGGAAGGTGTGCCGCGCGGCCAAGTCAATCGCTCCAGTCGGTGATCGCGCCCTTGCTGGAGGTGGACACGAGCTTCGTGTACTTCGCGAGCAGCCCCTTGGTGTAGCGCGGCTTCGGTTGTTTCCACTTCCTGCGCCGCGCGGCGAGCTCCCGCGCCGAGACGTTGAGCTGGATGAGGCGCTTCTTCGCGTCGATCGTGATCGAGTCGCCCTCGCGCACGAGCCCGATCGGTCCGCCGACGTACGCCTCGGGCGCGACGTGCCCCACGACCATGCCCCAGGTCCCGCCCGAGAACCGGCCGTCGGTGATCAGCCCCACCGATTCGCCCAGCCCCTGGCCGACGAGGGCCGAGGTCGGCGCGAGCATCTCCTGCATGCCGGGCCCGCCCTTCGGCCCCTCGTAGCGGATCACCACCACGTCGCCCGCCCTGATCTTGCGCGCCAGGATCGCCTTCATGCACGCGGGCTCCGAATCGAACACGCGCGCGGGGCCGGTGATCGACGGGTTCTTGAGACCAGTGATCTTCGCGACGCAGCCCTCGGGCGCGAGGTTGCCCTTCAGGATCGCGAGGTGGCCCTGCGCGTAGAGGGGCTCGCCCCACGGCCGGATGACGTCCTGGTCCGCGCGCGGCGCGGCCGGGACCGCGGCGAGCTCCTCGGCCATGGTGCGGCCGGTGATGGTCATGCAGTCGCCGTGCAGCAGGCCGTGCGCGAGCAGCATCTTCAGCACCTGCGGCACCCCGCCCGCGTGGTGGAAGTCGGTGGCGACGTAGCGCCCCGAGGGCTTGAGGTCGCAGAGCACCGGCACCTTGCGCCGCATGCGCTCGAAATCGTCGATCGTCCACTTCACGCCGGCGGCGGCGGCGATCGCGAGGTAGTGCAGCACCGCGTTGGTCGAGCCGCCGGTCGCCATGACGATCGCGATGGCGTTCTCGATCGACTTGCGGGTGATGATGTCGCGCGGGCGGATGTTGCGCCGGATCGCGTCGACGAGCACCCGGGCGGAGGCCGCGGCCGAGTCGGCCTTCTCCGGGTCGGGCGAGGCCATCTGCGAGCTGCCGAGCAGGCTCATGCCGAGCGCCTCGAACGACGAGCTCATCGTGTTGGCGGTGAACATGCCGCCGCACGCGCCCACGCCCGGACAGGCGTTCTTCTCGATGCCGACGAAGTCCTCCTCGCTCAGCTTGCCCGCGGTGTAGGCGCCGACCGCCTCGAACGCCGAGACGATGGTGAGGTCCTGGCCCTTCCACTTGCCCGGCTTGATCGTGCCGGCGTAGACGTAGATCCCGGGCACGTTCATGCGCGCGAGGGCCATCATCCCGCCGGGCATGTTCTTGTCGCACCCGCCCACCACCAGGGCGCCGTCCATCGCCTGGCCGTTCACGCTGGTCTCGATCGCGTCGGCGATCACCTCGCGCGACACGAGCGAGTACTTCATCGCCTCGGTGCCCATCCCGATGCCGTCGGTGACGGTGGGCACGCCGAACACCTGCGGCATCGCTCCGGCCTGGGTCAGCGCCGCCATCGCCCGGTCGACCAGCGTCTGGATGCCGGCGTTGCAGGGATTCAGGTTCGAGTGGCCGTTGGCCACGCCGACGATCGGCTTCTCGAAATCGGTGTCGCCGAAGCCGACCGCGCGCAGCATGGCCCGGTTGGGCGAGCGGGCCACCCCGCCGGTGATGGTCTTGGAACGCCAGTTGTCGGCCATGCGCGCTTCTCCTTCGCGGATTCGAGTCGGGAAATGGAGCGGAGTTTAGCCCGCGGCGCGCCGCCCGGCCGGGGCCCGGCGGCCGGCGACGCGCCCGCTCGACCGCGCGCGGGCGTTCAGGCATCCTTGCGCGCCCATGCTCACGCACCCGCAGTTCGACCCGGTCGCGATCCAGCTCGGTCCGCTCGCCATCCGCTGGTACGGGCTCATGTACCTCGTGGGCTTCGCGGCGGCCTACGGCCTCGGGCGCCTGCGCATCGCCGCGGGCCGGGCCGCGCGCATCACGGTCGCGGTGCTCGACGACCTGCTCTTCTTCGGGGTGCTGGGCGTGATCCTCGGCGGGCGGCTCGGCTACGTGCTGTTCTACAAGCCCGGCTACTACCTCCAGCACCCGGCGGAGATCCTCGCCGTGTGGCACGGCGGGATGGCCTTCCACGGCGGCTTTCTCGGCGTGCTGGTCGCGGTGTGGTGGGTCGCGCGCAAGCACCGCCTGCGCTGGCTCGAGGTCACCGACTTCCTCGCGCCGCTCGTGCCGCTCGCGCTCGCGGCCGGGCGCCTCGGCAACTTCATCAACGGCGAGCTGTGGGGCCGCGTCACGGACGTGCCCTGGGGGATGGTGTTCCGCGGCGCGGGCCCGGAGCCGCGCCACCCCTCGCAGCTCTACCAGTTCGCGCTCGAGGGGGTGCTGCTCTTCGCGCTCCTCTGGCTGTACTCGTCGCGGCCGCGGCCGGTCGGCGCGGTGTCGGGGATGTTCCTGATCGGCTACGGGGCGCTGCGCTTCGTCGCCGAGTTCTTCCGCGCGCCCGACGAGTTCCTCGGGCTGCTCGCCCTCGGGCTCAGCATGGGGCAGTGGCTGTCCGTGCCGATGATCGTCGCGGGGGTGGCGCTCCTCGCATGGGCGGTGCGCAGGCGCTAGAATCGGCCGCGAAGGAGGCGGCCGCGGCCATGGACGAAGTCGAGCGCGCGATGCTCGAGCAGCGCATCATGCAGCTCAAGATCGAGCACCGCGATCTGGACGACGTGATCAAGCGCCTCGGCGAGCAGCTCGTGTACGACCAGCTCCAGCTGCAGCGCCTCAAGCGCCGCAAGCTCCTGCTGAAGGACCAGATCTCCTGGCTCGAACGCCAGGTGGACCCGGACATCCCGGCCTGAGCCGGGCGGCGGACCTCCCGCCCCGCGTCCGCGGTCAGCCGGCCGCGCGCACGACCAGCGTCACCCCCGCCGCGAGCAGCGTGAGCGCGACCACCCGCATCACCGCCTCGCGCGACACGCGGTGGAAGATGCGCGAGGCGACCGCGATCCCGGCGAGCGTCGCCGGGATCGCGCACGCGGCCGCGATCCACACCCGCGGGTCGGAGAGCAGCCCGGTGACCAGGAACGCGATCACCCGCAGGCTGATGCTGAAGATCGACGTCATCGTGAGCGTCGCCCGGAACTGCTCCTTGGTGAGCGCCCGGTGCGCGAGGTAGATCGCGTACGGCGGGCCGCCCGCGCCGAACAGCGTGCCGGTGATGCCGCCCGCCATGCCGGCGACGTACGCCCAGCGCCGGCTCACCACGCCGTGCGAGGCGCGCCGCGCGAGGCTGTAGAGCGCGTAGGCGAGGATGAACGCGCCGAGCGCGAGCATGCTCGCCCGGCGCGGCAGGTTCACCAGCGCGCCGACGCCGAGCGCGAGGCCCACGATGATCATCGGCGCCATGCGCGCCACCTCGCCGCGCACCGCGTTGCGCGGATTCTCCAGTCCGAGCCGCAGCGCGCCGCTGAGGTCCACGAGGGCGAAGCTCGCGATGACGAAGGGCAGGGGAAAGAACTGCGCCGCGAGCGGCACGGTCACCAGCGCCGAGCCGAAGCCCGACAGCCCGTAGAGGATCGCGCCCGCGAATGCGATCGGCGCGAAGACCAGGAACGCTTCCCAGCCCTCCGGCACTTCAGGCCAGCGCCTTCTCCAGCACGCGCGCGACGTGCAGCGCCGCGCCCGGGCCGGCCGGATCGGGACCCTGCCCCAGCCCGTCGCGGATCTGGTGGCGGCAGCTCGTCCCGTCGGCGACGAGCAGCGTGCCGGGCGCGGCCGCGCGCGCCGCGGGCAGGAGCGCGGCCTCGGCCATCTTCATCGACACCTCGTAGTGCGCCGCGTCGTAGCCGAACGCGCCGGCCATGCCGCAGCAGCTCGCCTCGACCGTGTCGACCGCGAGGTCGGGCACCAGCCGCAGCGTGCGCTCGACCGCGCCCATCGCCCCGAACGCCTTCTGGTGGCAATGGCCGTGCAGCAGGGCCCTCGCTTCCGGCAGCGGCTTGAGCTTCAGCGCGAGCCGCCCGGCCTCGGCCTCGCGCGCGAGGAACTCCTCGAAGAGCAGCGCGTTCAGCGCGAGCGCCCCCGCCTCCGCGGCCGGGAGCAGCGCGAGGAACTCGTCGCGCAGGCCGAGCAGGCACGAGGGCTCGAGGCCGACGACCGGCACGCCGCGCGCGACGTACGTCGCCAGCGCGCCGGCGGTGCGGCGCGCCTCGGCGCGCGCCTCGTTGACCATCCCGGCGGCGAGAAAGGTGCGGCCGCAGCACAGCGGCCGCCCGCCGTCGGCCGCGCGCGCGACGTGCACGCGGTATCCCGCCGCCTCGAGCACGCGCAGCGCGGCGCGCGCGTTCTCGGGCTCGAAGTAGTTGTTGAACGTGTCGACCAGCAGCACGACGTCGCAGTCCCCGGGCGCGCGCACCTGGTAGCGGCCGGCCGCCGAGCGCAGGAACGGGCGCGAGCGCCAGAGCGGCAGCCGCCGGCGCGCCGAGAGGCCGAGGAGCCGCTCGGTGAGCCGCGCCAGGAACGGAAGCCGGTCGCGCAGGTTGAGCAGCCAGGCCACGCGCGCCGCGAGCGGCGCGTAGCGCGGGAGGAACGCGACCAGCCGGTCCTTCAGCGACCAGCCGTGGCGGCCGTGGTAGTGGTGCAGGAACTCCACCTTCATCCGCGCCATGTCGACGCCGGTCGGGCACTCGCGCTTGCAGCCCTTGCACGAGACGCACAGCGCCATCGTCGCGTAGAGGGCTTCCGACGTGAGCGCCTCGGCCGCGGACGCGTGGCCGAGCTGGCCGGAGAGCGCGAGCCGCAGCGTGTTGGCCCGCCCGCGGGTGAGGTGCTGCTCGTCGCCGGTCGCGCGATACGACGGGCACATGGTGCCGGCGTCGAACTTGCGGCAGTGCCCGTTGTTGTTGCACATCTCGACCGCGGCGGCGAACCCCTGCGACTGCGCGCCCGGCACGCTCCACTCCGACCAGTCGAGCGCGGCGTCGAACTTGCGCGGCGCGTAGCCGGGCCGGAAGCGGAAGAGCGACGCGTCGTCCATCTTCGGCGGACGCACGATCTTGCCGGGGTTCATGAGCCCCTGCGGGTCGAACAGCGCCTTGATCTCGCCGAGCGCGCGCGTGAGCCGGGCGCCGATGACCGGCTCGATCCATTCCGAGCGCACCAGGCCGTCGCCGTGCTCGCCCGAGTACGCGCCCTTGTACTCGCGCACCATCGCGCACGCCTCCTCGGCGATTGCGCGCATCTTCAGCGCGCCGTCGGACCGCATGTCGAGGATCGGACGCACGTGCAGCGTGCCGACCGACGCGTGCGCGTACCAGGTGCCGCGCGTGCCGTGCTTCTCGAAGATGCGCGTCAGCCGGTCGGTGTACTCGGCGAGGTGCTCGAGCGGAACGGCGCAGTCCTCGATGAACGACACCGGCTTGCCGTCGCCCTTCATCGACATCATGATGTTGAGGCCCGCCTTGCGCACCTCCCACACGTCCTTCTGCAGCCGCGCGTCGGTGATCTCCACGACGCTGCCCGGGAGGCCCAGGTCGCCCATCAGCTCGACCAGGCGCTTGAGCTTGGCGACCTGCGCGTCGCGCGCCTCGCCGGCGAACTCGACCAGCAGCACCGCCGCCGGCTCGCCGCGCACGAACGCGCGGACGACCGGCTCGAACGCGCGGTTCGCGCGCGCGAGGTCGATCATCGTGCGGTCGACCAGCTCCACCGCGTCCGGGTCGAGCCGGACGATGTGCTGCGCGCTCTCCATCGCACGGTAGAACGTCGGGAAGTGGCACACGCCGAGCGTCTTGTGCTGCGGGATCGGCGCGAGCTTGAGCGTCAGGCGCCGCGAGTACGCGAGCGTGCCCTCGGAGCCGACCAGCAGGTGCGCGAGGTTGTGCGGACGCATCTCCGGCCCCGGGCCCGGCTGCACCATGTCGATGTTGTAGCCCTGCACGCGGCGCAGGACCTGCGGCCACCGCGCCGCGATCTCGTCGGCCTCGCGCCGCACGATCTCGTGGATCTGCGCAACCAGCGCCCGGTAGGCCGCGGGACCGGCGCCGAGCTCGTCGCTCGGGCCGAACCGGAGGTCGGCGCCGCCGGCGAGGCGCGCTTCGATCGCCAGCACGTTGTGCACCATGTTGCCGTAGCGGATCGAGCGCGAGCCGCACGAGTTGTTGCCCGCCATGCCGCCGATCGTGGCCTGCGCCGAGGTCGAGACGTCGACCGGGAACCAGAGCCCGTGCGGCCGCAGGAACGCGTTCAGACGGTCGAGCACGATCCCCGGCTGGACGGTCACGGTGGCGCGCGCCGGGTCGAACGCCACGACCTCGTTCAGGTGCTTCGAGTGGTCGATCACCAGCGCCGCGCCGACCGTCTGCCCGCACTGCGAGCTGCCGGCCCCGCGCGGCAGGATCGGGACGCCCGCGCCGACCGCGATCTCCATCGCCCGGAGCGCGGCGGCCTCCGTCCGCGGCACCACGACCCCGACCGGCTCGACCTGGTAGATCGAAGCGTCGGTCGCGTAGCGCCCGCGGCTCGCGCGGTCGAACAGCACGTCGCCGTCGATCTCGCGCTTCAGGCGCTCGGCGAGGCCGGGCGCGCCGGCGCCCGAACGGAACTCGAGCCGGTGGAGGCTCATTCCGCCGGCATCGCCTCGGCCTGCCGCATTGCTTCCAGCAGCGACTGCGCCGGGTGCGCGCCGGAGACCGCCACGCGGCCGTTGAAGATGAAGAACGGAACGCCCTCGATCCCGAGCTCGCGCGCGCGCCGCTCCTCGGCCGCCACGAGCTCGCGGGCGTTGCGGTCGTCCAGCCGCGCCTCGACCGCGGCGCGGTCGAGGCCGGCCCCGGCCGCGAGCGCGACGAGGCTCGCGCGCGCGGTCAGGTCCACGCCGTCGAGGAAGAAGGCGCGGAAGAGCGCCTCGACGAGCGCGTCCTGCGCGCCGTGCGCGTGCGCAAGCTCGATCAGGCCGTGCGCGGCGAGCGTGTTCGGCTGCCGCACGATGCGGTCGAACGCGAAGGGAATGCCGACCTCGCGTCCGACGCCGCTCACGCGCTCGTTCACCGCGCCGCCCCGGTCGCCGAATTTGCGCCGCGCGTACTCCGCGCGCGGCATGCCTTCGTCGGGCATGTCGGGGTTGAGCTGGAACGGGCGCCAGGTCACCTGCGGCGCCGGCGCACCGGGGTGCGCCTGCGCGTAGAGCGCGAGCGCACCCTCCAGCCGGCGCTTGCCGATGAAGCACCACGGGCAGACGATGTCGGAAACCACGTCAACGTTCAGGGGCATTGGACATCCTCGGGAAACCCGCCGGGATCATACCGCCCGGCGACCGGGCGTTGCCTCGGCCGCGCGGCCCATCTACCATCGCCTACTCCCGCGGAGACCCCGATGGCGCACCGCAGCGGTCGACACTTCCTGCAGATCCCCGGCCCGACGAACGTGCCCGACCGCGTCCTGCGCGCGATCGACCACCCGACGATGGACCACCGCGGCCCCGAGTTCGCGGCGCTCGGCCACGAGGTGCTCGACGGGCTCCGGCACGTGTTCAAGACCGCGCAGCCGGTCGTCATCTACCCCGCGTCGGGGACCGGCGCGTGGGAGGCGGCGCTGGTGAACACGCTCTCGCCGGGTGACCGGGTGCTCATGGTCGAGACCGGTCATTTCGCGACGCTGTGGAACAGGATGGCGACGAAGCTGGGCGTCGCGACCGAGTTCATCCCCACCGATTGGCGCCGCGGGGCCGACGCGGGCGTGGTCGAGGCGAAGCTGCGGGAGGACAAGGCGCACAGCATCCGCGCGGTCTGCGTCGTGCACAACGAGACCTCGACCGGGGTCACGAGCCGCATCGGCCTCGTGCGCAAGGCGATGGACGCCGCGCGACACCCGGCGCTCCTGCTG
>WBZO01002864.1_pt1 | contig 16094 bp, 14 predicted proteins | sample 5204261 | NCBI WGS metagenome assembly WBZO01 (sample SAMN12412400, study PRJNA552823) | activated sludge metagenome | isolation source: activated sludge from anammox sidestream of wastewater treatment plant... | place: USA: North Carolina | collected 2017-09 | reverse complement strand
AAATACTTTCATTATAGCAAAAAATTCAAGGGAGGAGATAAAAATGAAAAAAATTGAGGCAATCATTAAACCTTTTAAGCTTGATGAAGTAAAGGAAGCATTGCAGGAAATCGGGCTTCAGGGTATAACCGTAACTGAGGCTCGCGGGTTTGGCCGCCAGAAAGGGCATACTGAATTATACCGCGGCGCCGAATATGTGGTGGATTTCCTGCCTAAGGTAAAAATAGAAGTTGTTATAGAAGATAATATGGTCGATAAAGTGGTTGAAGCCATAATAAATGCCGCACGCACCGGCAGAATCGGCGACGGTAAAATTTTTATCATGCCGATAGACGAGGTAATCAGGATACGAACTGGCGAAAAAGGTGCAGATGCCATTTAGGTAAAAGCCACTTTACAAACGCCCTTCCACTGCTATAAATGCAGCCACAGTGAAATAAACGCAAAAAATACCAAAATTAGAAAGGCTTTTCTATGTCTAACAAAGATGTTTCCGCTAAAAATGTTTTCGCCATGATTAAGGATAACGATATTCAGTTTGTGGATTTTCGTTTCACCGATCCAAAAGGAAAATGGCAGCACACCTGCTATGTAGCTGAACAGGTGAATGAAAGCAGCTTTGAAGATGGGATCATGTTTGACGGTTCATCCATCGCTGGCTGGAAATCCATTAATGAATCTGACATGATTTTAATGCCGGATGCTGGCACAGCGTTTGTTGACCCTTTTGCCGCCCAGCCTACTTTGGTTATTTTCTGTGACGTTGTAGAGCCTTCTACCGGCCAGCCTTATGGCCGTGACCCTCGCTCGTTGGCAAAACGCGCTGAAGCTTATCTGGCTTACACCGGAATTGGCGACACTGCTTATTTTGGCCCTGAACTGGAATTTTTTGTATTTGATGATGTGCGTTTCAGGACTGCAGGAAACTATAGCTTCCACCAGTTGGACAGCGAAGAACTGCCAATTAACAATGACCGCGTTTACCAGGCCGGTAACATGGGGCACCGCCCGCCGACAAAAGGCGGCTATTTCCCTGTACAACCGGTTGATTCACTGGCTGACTTACGCGGTGAAATGCTTTCTACCCTTAAAGTGGTTGGAGTTGAGCCTGTGCTGCACCACCATGAAGTAGCGCCTGCCCAATGCGAACTTGGCACAATGTTTTCAACCTTGCTGGGCACTGCCGACAATATCCAGAAATATAAATATGTTGTGCATAATGTTGCCCATTCTTACGGAAAATCCGTAACCTTCATGCCTAAACCTATTTCTGGCGATAACGGCTCCGGCATGCACGTACACCAATCCATCTGGAAAGCTGGAAAACCTTTATTCGCTGGCAATGGCTATGCTGATTTATCCGAATTAAGCCTCTATTATATTGGCGGCATAATTAAACATGCTAAAGCACTTAATGCTTTCACCAACCCTTCTACAAACAGCTATAAACGCCTTATTCCGGGTTTTGAAGCACCGGTGTTGCTTGCTTATTCTGCCCGTAACCGCTCTGCTTCTATCCGTATTCCTTATGTTGCTTCACCAAAAGGAAAACGTATTGAAGTTCGTTTCCCTGACCCTACCGCCAACCCATATCTTGCCTGCGCAGCAATGCTTATGGCTGGTTTGGATGGTATTGAAAACAAAATCCACCCTGGGGATGCAATGGATAAAAACCTTTATGACCTGCCACCGGAAGAACTGAAAAATGTTCCAACTGTGTGCGGCAGCTTGCGCGAAGCATTAGCAGCACTTGACGCTGACCGTGCTTTCCTTAAAAAAGGTGATGTATTCAGCGATGACTTCATTAACTCTTACATTGAACTTAAAATGCAGGATGTTTACCGCATGGAACACACTCCATGCCCTGTAGAATTTGAAATGTATTACAGCGTATAAGCTGATTACATAGCATTGATAAAAATAGGGAGGCAACACCTCCCTATTTTTATTTAGCCGACTAACTTATATATTTTGCCGGGTCTTTTATCCCGGTTTCCCTGAACCCTTTCAGGCGCAGTTGGCAGGCATCGCAATGGCCGCAGGCATTTCCCTGTTCGTCAGGATCATAGCAGCTGGTGGTTAGACTATAATCCACCCCAAGCCCTTTACCTGTTTTTATTATTTCAGCCTTAGTTAAAGAAATAAGCGGGGTATGGATTTCTATTTTTCTACTTCCTTCAACGCCATAAGCAGTGGCAAGGTTTGCTGTTTGCTCAAATGATTTTATAAATTCAGGACGGCAATCAGGATAACCGCTATAATCAAGGGCATTTACCCCAATAAAAATATCATAGGCTTTAAGCACTTCAGCCCAAGCCAGAGCAAAAGATAAAAACACCATATTGCGGGCAGGAACATAAGTTACTGGTATTCCATGCGAGAGCGAGGCAGAATCACGGTCTTTAGGTACTGCAATGCTTGATTCCGTAAGCGCTGAGCCACCAAAACCGCCCAAATCAATATTAATTACCCGATGCTCTGCCACGCCCATTTTACTGGCTATATTTTTTGCCGCTGAAAGCTCAAAATTATGCCGCTGCCCATAGGCAAATGATAGGGCATATACAGAAAATCCCTGTTCCTTGGCTATGGCAAGCGTAGTGGTTGAGTCCAACCCACCGCTTAATAACAACACCGCTTTTTTAGTCATTTAACTAACTTTGCAATAATTTATTCAATATTCAATATCTTATGAAGTTGAAGCGACAAGATATAGCCATGTTTCATAGCAAGTTCAAGGGCAAGCTTGGTATTGGCTGCATTTTTAGCCATATCACCTTCATCCATTGGTTGCACAAAAACAAGTATATTATATTTACCCTGCCCTACCTCAGCAACATCTCTATAGTTATTATCATCTGCGGAAATTATAAATTTCAGAGCTGAAATACGCTTTAATAAATCATCCCGCACCAGCATATAACCCTGCCCAGTATTTTTGGGAGAACATACGATCTCAACTGCCTCAGGAAGATTCCTATATAGCGTACCATTAGTCTCAATTTGTACCTTAAAGCCACCTGCAAGCAGCTTTTCACAAAATGGGATGATATTCTGGCGAAACGGCTCTCCGCCTGTGATAACCACCAACTTCCGCACCCGCCTTTCACCATCACGCGATAATTTATCAACTCGTTCCAATATATCGGCAAGCGTCATAATGGGCGCATCTTCAAACTCTGTATCGCAAAAATTACAAGCCAGATTACACCCGCCCAGACGCACAAAAACTGAAGGAACTCCTGCATACAGCCCCTCCCCCTGCAAAGTGGCAAAGATATTTTTTACCTCTAAATTCTGCCCATCATCCAAAACAGGTGGGCGTATAGGATTTTTTCCGTGCATCGTACTTGCGCCATTTATTTTACTGGATTATTAATAAACATCTATTTAGCGAAATTGTCTATACTCAAAGCATAAAGAAAAACGCATGAAAAAGAAGAAACTTCCTGATAATTGTAGCGTAGAAACCAAACTGGTGCGCGGCGGGCGTCTGCAAAGCGACGCTGGCGAGACTTCTGAGGCTTTATTCCTTAACTCCTCATTTAGCTATGACACCGCCGAAGAAGGCGAAGGACGCTTCAATGGACAGATAGAAGGCTTCAAATATGGCCGATATTCCCACCCTAACCTTGCAATGCTTGAAGAACGCCTTGCCCTTCTGGAAGGGGCAGAGGCCTGCGCCGTAACAGCTTCGGGAATGGCTGCGCTTTTTGCCGTACTGATGTGCCAGCTTAAGAGCGGTGACCACGTAGCTGCCAGCAGCGTACTTTTTTCCTCGTGTAACTATATAATAACCCAGATTTTACCACGCTTTGGCATCAGCTATACGCTGGTGGAATCGGAAGATATGGAAGGCTGGCAAAAAGCCATCACCACTAAAACTAAATGTGTATTTATTGAAACACCAGCAAACCCGACGCTGGAGCTGGTGGATATTTCTGCCATTGCCACCATCTGCAAAAAAAATGGCGCTCAACTTATAATTGACAATGTGTTCGCCACCCCACTGGTGCAACGGCCGCTGGAATTAGGGGCAGATGTGGTTATGTATTCCACGACCAAACATATGGATGGACAAGGCCGCACCTTGGGCGGGGCAATTCTTGGCAGCAAAAAATTCATTGAAGAAACGGCAATGCCTTTTATCCGCCACACTGGCCCACATATGAGCCAGTTTAACGCCTGGCTGCTACTTAAATCATTGGAAACTTTCCATTTACGTATGGAACGCCATTGCAGTAACGCAGAAAAAATAGCAGCCGTATTAGATGGTCACCCTGCCATTTCACGCCTGATTTACCCTTCTCTTCCCAGCCATCCGCAGCATGAAATAGCAAAGAAACAGATGTCAAGTGGCGGAGCAATCATTGCTTTTGAGATAAAAGGCGGCAAAAACGCCGCGTTTAAGTTCATGAACGCCCTAAAAATTATTGATATTTCCAATAATCTCGGCAATGCTAAATCCATCATCACCCACCCTGCTTCAACCACCCATGCAAGCCTTGGGGCAGAAAACCTCAAAAAAATCGGCATTTCCGATTCCCTACTGCGCCTTTCTGTTGGTATTGAAAATGCGGATGATTTAACCCACGATATTTTGGGCGCGCTGAAGGGAATTGGATAGAATGGAAAAGAATAATAAACTCATAAAATGTGGTACTACTGAAAAATTAGAGCAACTTACCATAATTTGTAAACTGCTAGTACCTGCTGTTTATGTATATGGAATAATACTTGCATCTTTTTTTGAGTATGGCTTTTGGACTCAAATAGAAACTAATCCATTATCTTCTATAAGTTTTTCTGAGTTGGCTACCAGCTCCGTAGCTAAAATTTTCCCTATATTTTTTATTGGCTGTATAATTTCTTATTTGCTTTATTTGGTTGTAGAGGAAACCTCAAAATCCGAAATAATCTTAATTGCCGTAAGCAGTCTGGTATTATTAATTATATTTGTTATTCTTGCTTATTTTAATAACAGTGCGGTTGTATTATGCCTACTTTCGTGGGCTACTATTTTTGTATTAATCAGCGGTGGTTTTTTTGAAAAAATTCCTAAGAAAAATATTACATTTTCACTTACACTATTTTTACTTACTGCCCCGATAATTTGCTGGGCTATGGGTGAAAGCTACTCTAGAGATATTCTCTATAGCAAATCATACGCATATATTCCCGAAGAATATATCCCAGAATCAATGAAAAAAATATCTGACGGTAAAGGTCTTAAATATATTGGAAAAATTGGTAAACGTATAGTTTTATCTTCAGTATATGATTGCTCTTCAGGAAAAGATAATTGCCATTTAATTTTTGAGCAGGAAAAAAACATATCGCCTATTGTGCTTGAAAAACACAAAGAAACAAAATAACAAAACATATAATAAATCTACACAATTCCAAGGATTTCAAACCATGCCCCAAAAAAACCAGATTATCATCTTCGACACCACCTTGCGTGATGGGGAGCAATCTCCGGGCATGTCCATGAATCTTGAAGAAAAGATCATGGTTGCCGAAGTGCTCGACGCTATGGGCGTGGATGTTATAGAGGCGGGTTTTGCCATGGCGAGCAATGGTGATTTTGAATCAGTGCGCGAAATTGCAGGGCGGGTGAAAAACGCGGTGGTTTGCTCTCTGGCGCGTGCCAAATCAGCCGATATTGAACGGGCAGCCGAAGCCATCAAACCAGCTAAACGCGGGCGTATCCACACTTTTATGTCAACTTCCGAAATCCACCTTACCCACCAATACCGCATCGGGCAGGATGCGTGTTTGGAGATGATTAAAGACAGCGTAACCTTAGCCCGCAAATACACCGACAATGTGGAGTGGTCAGCCATGGATGCCACCCGCACCGAAACAGACTTTTTGATTAAAGCCGTTGAAACCGCAATTAAAGCCGGTGCAACCACCATCAATATTCCCGATACTGTTGGTTATGCGACGCCTGATGATTACGGCCTGCTGATAAAAACTTTGATAGAGAAGGTAAGAGGTGCAGACAAAGTGATATTTTCTACCCACTGCCAGAATGATTTGGGGCTGGCAACAGCCAATTCCCTTGCTGCTATAAGAAATGGCGCACGACAGATTGAATGCACCATCAACGGTATTGGCGAACGCGCCGGGAACACCGCGCTGGAAGAAGTGGTGATGGCTATAAAAACCCGCCCTGACATTTATAATTTCGCAACCAATATTGATACCACACATATCATCCGCGCTTCCCGACTGATCCAGAATATTACAGGCGCTATGGTGCAAGTAAATAAAGCCATTGTCGGGGCGAATGCTTTTGCCCATGAATCCGGCATTCATCAGGACGGTGTTCTTAAAAACGCCAGCACTTACGAAATTATGACACCGGAATCGGTGGGGCTTTCCAAATCCAACCTGGTGATGGGTAAACATTCCGGCCGCCACGCGTTCAAGGACAAAATATCCCAGCTTGGCTTTGTGCTTGGTGACAATGCCTTGGAAGACGCCTTCACCCGCTTCAAGGATTTAGCGGATAAGAAAAAAGATATTTATGACGAGGATCTAATCGCTTTGCTCGACACCGAATCGCGCCGTGATGATGCCATACATCTGGAATCGCTGCACATAACCTGCGGCACAGTTGGCCCGCAAACTGCGATGCTGTGCCTGCGGGTTGATGGCGAGATACGCCGCGCCACAGTTGAAGGCAATGGCCCTGTGGACGCCGCATTCAACGCTATCCGCGCCCTTGTGCCGCATACTGCCACCCTGAAGCTTTATCAGGTAAACGCCATCACCCAAGGCACTGATGCCCAAGCGGAAGTGACTGTAAGGCTGGAAACAACGGATGGTAAAATTGTAAATGGCAATAGCTCAAATATTGACACTGTGGTGGCCTCCGCCCTTGCTTACATAAGCGCATTATGCAAGCTTAACACCTTGAAAGAGCGTGAAGGATTGATGCCGAAATAACCATTTAGTTAATTTTTATAAATTAAATTTGACAAAATTGTTATTAAATTATAGAATCCTGCTAGTTTATTTGAAAATTATAATAAAAATGGGGCTTTATGACTGTAGATATAAATAATGAGCAAAGCGAAGAAAAAGACCCTAAAGTTATACGAAAAAACCCTAAAAGGTTAGTTAATCAGACTAATTCAGAAGAAAAAGATACACTTATAAGTAACTTTGAAAAATCTGTAAGAACAGGCAGCAGACCTGCTCAATTCTCCACTTTACAGACAATATCTTCCAGCAATTTATTTGGCGATGATGCAATAAACAAGCTTTTGCAAGAATACACCTCTAAAAATAATAATGCCGAAGGATTAGATCAGAGATCTAAAATCTTATACACAAATGCAATAAAAGCGATTGAATGCTTTATTGAATCTCAAAAATCACCAAAAGAAAAAGTTCTAAACGCAACCAACGTAATTTCTCTTGATGACAGGAGAAACAACCGTGCAAATCAAACACCAAACGTCACGGCTCGCTAAGCGTGATAAGCTCATCACGAGGCAAAGCTTTGCCGCTTGGGGTTGGGAATTGCCCTTGGTTAAAATAAGCTATTACAGCCAGAAAGCACATAACAACCACTATAATTAACATAAGCTTCAATTTCTCTCTCCAAACAATGCCGTGCCGAGGCGCACGCAGCTTGAGCCCATACGCACGGCAACTTCATAATCACCGCTCATTCCCATACTAAGCTTAAGAATATTGTTCCGTAAGCCTATTTCGCGCAATAATGCAAAATGCGGGGCTGGAGGCTGATCAGCAGGCGGCACACACATAAGCCCGACTATAGGCAATTCCAATTTTCGACAATAAGCAATAAACTCGTCAGCATTTTCGGGTAGCACACCAGATTTTTGCGGCTCTGCACCAGTATTAACCTGAATATAAAACTCCTTCCCATCAAGCCCTAAGCCTGAAGCCCTAAGCCTTGCCAGCTCATCCGCTAGGCTTTCCCTGTCCAGTGTTTGAATAATATCAAACAAAGCCAGAGCCTGCTTTACCTTATTGGTTTGTAGCGCACCTATTAAGTGAAGCTTTATATTAGGGTATTTTATTTTTAGTTCTGGCCATTTTTCCTGTGCCTCCTGCACCCTGTTTTCACCGAAATCAGTTATTCCAGCCTTTATTGCCTCTTCAATTACAGAGACAGGCTGGGTTTTACTGGCGGCAAGCAATGTTACTTTGCCATTAGCCAAGGCCGATGAAGCCTCGGCCTTTTCTATTGATGATTGCAATATTTGCAGTGCGTCTGTGATATTCATAGATGAACCATAACCTTGTTTATTAAAAAATAATTAAAAAAATCAGCATTTACAATCAATATTGTTGCCATATTACCACATACCATAGTGAAAACACCCCTTTTATACCTTTTAATTACGGTTACGGCTTGCAAGGGGCAGATGTTTGCATAATAACTATGGGCAGGTAAAGTCATGAAGCTAAAAATTGCTTTATGTAGCCTAGATTTGTTCTTCTAGTCACAGATTTTATTAAACTTGTAACAAGGAAATTATTTATGAAAAAAATTCTTCTCGGTACTTCTGCTCTTATCAGTGCTGTTGCCCTTTCTGCTGGTGCAAACGCTGCTGAAACTCCAAAAATCACTCTTGGTGGTTTTTCAACCTTCCAAGCTGGTTTTGTTAGCGAAGATCTAGATACCAATCTACGTTCTGGTGCTTTCCGCTCTGATAACGTGATCACTGTTCGTGTTGCTGGCAAAAGCGATATGGGTCTTGGTTATGGTGCTGGTATCGATCTTGAAGCTGATACTTCAAATAACGCTGATTCAGCAGGTATTAACGCTGAACGTACTTTCGTGTATGTTGATGGTAAATGGGGTAAACTACAAGGTGGTTCAGACTTCGGTGTTACCAAAACCATGAAAGTTGATGCTTCTTCTATCGCTCGTGCTACCGGTGGTATTGATGGTGACTTCAATTATTTCATGAGCACCTCTGGTACCGCTCATGACTATTCTACCAACACTGTTGGTACCGGTCAGGTTTTTGCTACTCCTGATCTATTCTTGGATTATGGTGCTACCGTTCTTGGTGATGAATCTTCTCAAGCTATCAACAAGCTTAGCTATTACACCCCACGTTTTGCTGGTTTCCAAGCTGGCGTAAGCTATCTGTTTGACACCACTGGTTCTGACCGTGGTCAATCACTTAGCCGTGGCAATAACACAACTGGCGAAGCTCAAAACGTAATCTTGGGTGCTTTGAACTATCAAGGTAAATTCAGCAACGTTGGCGTTGAAGTTGGTGCTACCGGTGAATTCGGTAATGCAGAAGTAAACACCCAGAACAACCTTCGCACTTACCAAGCAGGTGCTAAAGTTAGCTACATGGGCTTCAGCCTTGCTGGTTCTTATGCTAACCTTGGTGACAGCTTACGCGCTAAAGCAACTGCTAGCGACAGCTCAAACTACTTCTGGACTCTTGGTGCAGCTTATGAAACCGGCCCATTCGGTGCTAGCGTAACTTACCTAGACAGCCGTTATGATGCTGGTGCTACCCATAACGATTTCAGCAACCTTTCTTTCGGTGTTGACTACAAACTTGCTGCTGGTCTAACTCCATATGCTGAAGTTGACGTTGTTAAGTTTGATCCAACCGGTACTGCAAACGATAACGACGCTACCGTTGTTCTAGTTGGTACCCAACTTGCTTTCTAATCTGAAAGTTTAGTTAAAAAACTAAAGGGCGGTGTTTTCACCGCCCTTTTTTTTATGTAAGTCACTAGCTGCTATCCTGTGGGGTACAAAACATTATACTCATTCTGGATAATTTTTATACAATGTCATCCCGAGCTTAAGCGAGGGATCTTGTCTATAAATATATAATGCAGAGATCTCTCACTCACTTCCGTTCGTTCGAGATGACACTGTATATGATAATTATTCGTAATTAATATAGTATAGCACAACATCTGTTTGTTGCTTTTCCTTGTCATACCGTGATGGTGCAAAGAGAAAGTTAATAACAAACATCGCTTGCAGCAAACTATAGTTAGAGATTATAAATATTGTATGCAGAATACTGAAACATCGCCAAACACCTTAAAAATTGCCATTTCTGCCGCCACCCGTGCAATTTCCGGCAAGAGCAATTTACAAGTAGAATTTACCGGCAGAAATTCAACAGAAGATATTATCTCTCTTCCTAATTTTCTGGATATGCCATCAGCAGAAGAGTTATCATTAATCCGTGGTCAGGCAGACCACGCCGCCCTGATTCTGCGCCATCATAATCCAGAGAAACATTATGGTTTAAGGCCAAAGCAATCTGCAAGTGCCGAATTATTTGACGCATTAGAGGAAATCCGTGTAGAAAGCATTGGCGGACAAGATATGTCAGGCATAAAACACAACCTTACTCAACGCTTCCAAAATGCCAATCAGCAAAATTATTTTGCTCCAGCAAATATTTCACTCGCAGATAAAATAAAACTGCAAGCCCGTAGTTCAATTCAAAATTTGCCAATACCAGAACTTTTGGAAACCTCCCTAAACAAACAAAGCCCTGAATTAAAATCTTTGCTGCCACTACTAGAAAGAATGCGTGAGCATATAGAAGACCAGGAAATTTTTGCTGGCCTTTCCATAGAGTTAATTGATATGGCTGCCAATATATCCGCTAAAGGCGAAGACGCAGAAGAAGCTAACAGTAATAGTGACCAGCTAATTGAAAATAAAAATCATGAACAGGAAAATGCTGATGAACAACAGGCAGAAAATTTTGTAAGTCAAACAGAAGAAGAACAAACTTCACAAAATACTGCCCAGGAATACAGGCAAGCTGTTCAACAATCATTATTGCAAAAAGGAGAGGAAATAGATTTAGAGAATTTATCACCATACCCTTTAAATCACTACGAAGAGAAAAAAGCAGAAACCCAATATCACCCTTATACTACCAACTTTGATGAAGTAGTTACAGCAAATCAACTAGCAAATATCAATGAATTAGAAACTTTACGGGCGCAGCTTGAACAGAAACTATCGCAATTCCAGAGTGTAACTTCACGCCTGGCGAACCGCCTGCAACGCCTGTTACTTGCCAAACAAGCCCGCAACTGGCTGTTTGATGAAGAAGATGGTTTAATAGATAGCCGTAAGCTTGCCCGTATAGTCACCCAACCTAACTACGAGCAGATCTATAAGCGGGAAAAAGACACTGAATTTCGCGATACCGTAGTTACCCTGCTGATTGATAATTCAGGATCTATGCGCGGCCGCCCAATCACCATTGCGGCATTATCAGCTGATATTATAAGCAGAACTCTAGAGCGTTGCGGTGTAAAGGTAGAAATATTAGGTTTTACTACTAAAGAATGGAAAGGTGGTGAATCTTATAAACAATGGGTAAAAGCAGGAAAACCACCGCGTCCCGGCAGGCTTAATGATCTGCGCCATATAATTTATAAACCAGCCGATACCAGCTGGCGCAAATCCCGCCGTAATATAGGGCTAATGCTAAAAGAAGGCCTGCTTAAAGAAAATATTGATGGTGAAGCGATACTCTGGGCTTGTGAACGCCTGCTTGCCCGCCCGGAACAACGCCGTATCCTTATGGTAATATCTGATGGCGCACCGGTTGATGACAGCACCCTTTCTGCCAATAACGGCAGTTATCTTGATTCGCATCTGCGTGAGGTTATAGCTAAAGTAGAGAAACAGCTTCCAATAGAATTAGTAGCGATTGGAATAGGACATGATGTAACGCGTTATTACAGCCGTGCAGTAACTATCTCTGAAATTGAAAAACTCGGGGAAACAATGACAGCGCAACTGGTAAGCCTGTTTAGTGAAAATAAGTAGTCTACCTGTCTTCCACCAGTGGTACAAAACGTACATCAAGTAGAGGTTCTGCGCTGATTTTTCCGTCTATCTCTTTTGTAATTTTTATCAGCTTCTGTTCAGCAATATTTTCACCGACAGGAATTATCATAATACCACCGATAGAAAGCTGGCTTGTAAGAGCAGCAGGCATTTCAGAAGCGGCGGCGGTTACTATAATACGCTCAAAAGGAGCAGCTTCTTTCCAGCCTTTTGAGCCATCACCACGCTTGGTTACAATATTTGTTAGGCGCAGTTGTAAAAACCTCTGTTCGGCGGTAGCCAGTAAATCGCGATGCCGTTCAATCGTATAAACCCTGCGCGCCAGCTTGGATAGAATAGCCGCCTGATATCCGGAACCAGTGCCTATCTCCAATACCCGCATATTAGGTTTTATAGCAAGGGCAGAGGTCATTTTAGCTACTATGGTAGGCTGACTGATGGTTTGCCCTAAAGCAATGGGAAGAGCCGTATCATCATAAGCATGTTCACGGAACATTTCTTCTATGAATAATTCACGTGGTATTGCCTCCATCGCCGAAAGCAAAGCATTGTCATGAATACCATGGTTACGCAATTTCATAAGCAGGCGGATACGGTCAGAAACCGTATCATCCGCAACCGACAAGGTTGGAATTGAATGAAAGATACCATGTTTTTTTTCTAGATGTCTCACAGGGAAACATATAATAGAAAATATTTAAAATTTAATTAAGCTGCTCTTACACCAGCCAAAAAATTATTCACTTCAACACGTAATTTCTCTGAATTTTGTGCCAGTTCTCCAGAAGCAGCCATCATTTGCACAGTGGCAGCACTGGTATCATTCAGCGCTTGCGACACATCAATAGTATTTCTTGCCACCTGTTCGCTATTACTTGCTGCCTGGTTTACATTATGCGCAATTTCCTTGGTCGCTGCACCTTGCTCTTCCACCGCAGATGCAATAGTGCTTGATATTGTATTTATTTCATAAATCTTATCACTGATATGTTTTATTATATCTACAGTTTTGGCTGTTGAACTCTGTATTGATGATACAAATTGGGAAATTTCATCAGTAGCCTTAGTGGTCTGTCCTGCCAGGTTTTTTACTTCACTTGCTACCACAGCAAAACCTTTTCCGGCTTCACCAGCCCTTGCTGCTTCTATTGTTGCATTAAGAGCGAGCAGGTTGATCTGCGAAGCGATAGAGTTTATTATACCTATAACATCACCAATCTTGCCGGATGACTCGCTAAGGACATGGGCTATACTGTCTGCTTCTTTCGCATCTTCAACAGCACTGGTTGTGATGCTGGTAGCTTTAGAAATTTGCCCACTTATTTCATTTATGGCAGATGATAATTCACCAGTTGCTCCGGAAACCACTTTTACATTAGAACTGGTACTATCTATCTGGGAAGAAAGCACAGAAAGTTTTGACTTGCTGCTTTCAGCTATCTTGGAAACAGATTTTGAAACCGTATCCATTTCAGTAGCGGCTGATGCTACCATTTCAACAACAGACTTCACACTTTCTTCAAATTTTTTTGCAAGCTCTAAACGGTTCTTTCGCCGTTCCTCTGAAGCCTGCATATCTTTCAATCTCTGCTCTTCTGAGAATTTTGCTACCTTAAGGGAATTGTCCTTAAATACCTGCAAAGCCCCAGCTATTTCTCCCATTTCATCATTCCGCCCGGTATATGGAATATCAACGGAGCTATTTCCTTCTATCAATTCCCTCATACTTGTTATCATTGCTGAAAGAGGCCTGAAGATAGAAAATATAGCAAATAACGGAACAAAAATAGAGATAATCAATACTACTGCCAAAGCAATATCCAGATACGTAGTAATTAACTCTGATTTTTTATCAAGGTCAGAAGACCATTTAAGCACCATATTACTTACATCACCCTGCTCTTTTTCCAAAACAGAAAATGCTTTTTCAAATTCCGGCATAATTTCATTAGCAGCATCATAATTAGTTGCTGCAGATGAAGTAATTTTATTAGCAGCGGCGACATACCCGGTTAAGGCAGTTTTTACACCTTCCAATCCTGATCTTATATTTCCAGGAATCTCCTCAGCTAAATTTTCATCTACATTTTTAGCAAAACCGGCAGACATTTCATTAACAGTTCCCTGCGCGTCCTTTAACATCCCTAGATCAGAAATTTTTGCTGCAAGCAATGCCTGATAAACATTGCCACGAATACCATCATGTTTCATATCAGCATCCATATGCCGCTGGATAACAACAGTTGCAATCCTTCCCTGCGCTGATAATTGCAGGTTTTCATATACTAAAAAGGCCATAATAAAAGAAGCAAAAACAAGGGCAGAACCAAGGGAAACAAACTTACTTCTAATAGATATAGCCATATAGAAACACCTCCTGTGTTACAAAGCACAAAATTTACATAACATTGCGATACGCAGTTTACACGCAAAAGATAAAAATAAAAGCAATTAAAAAATCTGGCTAATTTTATCCATTACTTTGTAGTTGGTAAGATCCATGCAAATCGGCGTTATAGTAATATAATTATTCTGCAAATAATCTATATCAACACCCGTTTTTTCCGGTGTGTCATCACGATCACCACCCAGCCAAAAATATGCTCTGCCGCGTGGATCCGTACGTTCGCTTAGCTTTATATTTACCAGGCGTTTTCCTTGCCGGCAAATTTTCACTCCCTGTACATTATCTGGTGTGCAATTCGGGAAGTTGAGGTTAATAAGAGTATTTTCTTCCCAACCAACCGATATTAATTTTTTTATTATTTCCGGAGCATATTGTTCTGCTGTTTCCCATTGATGTTTTTCACCATCGCGGCAAAGAAGGCTTAAGGCAATGCTTGGGACATTTAAAATAGTGCCTTCCATAGCTGCCGCCACCGTTCCCGAATAAGTGACATCATCACCAACATTAGAACCGCGGTTAACACCTGATAAAACCAAAGACACAGGTTTTTTCTTCACCGGTATAATTTCTTTCAGGGCAAGAAGAACGCAATCAGTTGGTGTGCCGCTTACCGCATAACGTTTGGCAGAAATTTTCCGCCCCCTGACCGGCAGATGCAGAGTAAGCGAATGTGCTGCACCGCTTTGCTCTGTTTCCGGCGCAACCACCCACACATCATCAGAAATTTTCCGTGCAATGCGTTCGAGAACTTTTAGCCCATCGGCGTTGATGCCGTCGTCATTTGATAGCAAAATACGTGTATGGTGAATAGTGGATGGTGATTGGTGTTTATTCATAATTTTCTTTCTTCACTACTCACCAATCACTGCCCACCAATCACCATCAGGCCGCCCATATACGGCCTCAGCGCCTCAGGCACTACAATGCTTCCATCCGCCTGCTGATAATTTTCTAATATCGCTACCATAGTGCGGCCAATAGCAAGACCAGAGCCATTGAGTGTATGCACGAATTCGGTTTCTTTTGCCCCTTTTGCCTTAGAGCGTGCTTTCATCCGGCGGGATTGGAATGCCCCGCAATTAGAGCAACTGGAAATTTCACGGAAAGTATTTTGCGCAGGCAGCCAAACTTCCAGATCATAAGTTTTCTGTGAGCAGAAACCCATATCACCAGTGCAGAGCAGCATAACGCGGTAATGCAGCCCCAGGCGTTTTAGAATTTCCTCCGCACAGGCGGTCATGCGTTCATGCTCGGCTTCTGATTTATCTGCCGCAACAATACTCACCAATTCCACTTTAGAAAATTGATGCTGGCGGATCATCCCACGGGTATCCTTGCCCGCTGCCCCAGCTTCCGAGCGGAAACAAGGTGTGTATGCGGTCATACGGATCGGCAAGGTTTCCGCGTCAATAATACTATCCGCCACTAAATTGGTAAGCGGCACTTCGGCGGTTGGGATGAGCCAGAAATTATTTTCTGTTTTAAATAAATCCTCAGCGAATTTTGGCAACTGCCCTGTGCCATAAACTGCATTGTCTTTTACCAAAAACGGCGGCACATGCTCGGTATAACCAAATTCGTTAGTGTGGATATCGAGCATGAAGCTGGCAAGGGCACGCTCCATTTTTGCCAGTGCGCCTTTCAGCACCACAAAGCGTGCGCCGGAAAGTTTGGCGGCAGCATCAAAATCCATAAGCCCTAAATTCACGCCTAATTCATCATGCGCTTTAGGAGTAAAATCCATTTTGGGTTTAACGCCCACCACCCTCACTTCCACATTGCCATGCTCATCCTCACCATCCGGCACATCAGATGCAGGCAGGTTCGGTATAG